>Ga0210307_1083742_pt1 | contig 16100 bp, 4 predicted proteins | sample R1073metaT_FD_159690 | JGI IMG/M metagenome (GOLD analysis project Ga0210307, IMG submission 159690) | Metatranscriptome of estuarine water microbial communities from the Columbia River estuary, Oregon, United States - R1073 (Metagenome... | ecosystem: Environmental > Aquatic > Marine >...
GCATTCTATGAGTCGCTTTTCTGAAGATTATAAGGCTGCAGGAGATGGGCCAAAAAATCAATTTCTTGTTGCATCACTCTGCAGTGAGTCGATTCTGTTATGGGGAGCGTCGCTTTCATTCCTCTACCCTGACCATACGACAAGGGTTGATTTATTATGCGACTTGATTCGGAACAAAGCTTTGTCCTCCACTGAGAGTTTGATAGATCTAATTAGTTCTGTTGAGGATAATCAGAAGTTATTTAGGTGGAGTGACGGTGAGGTGCAACGTTCAAAGCTCGACCTATTGTGCAAGCGATTGCGGATGAGTGACATGCTGGACTGTTTTGTCGCGTCGCCTATGCTAAGCTTAGGGGAAAGTAATGATCTGAGCGACGACAAAACATCAAATCAAGAGACTGTAGGCGCACATCCTCCCGAAAACTCCTTATCAACTATTTCTCTGATGTGCGATGCAGTGAAGAACTACTCTCGAGAAGACCATCTCACCCAATTTTACCTCGCTCTGTGTAATAGGACGATTTCGAATTTGATTTTGTGGCAGAATCTTTCAATTTCGTCGAATGATGAAAATGATCACGACATTTCTGGAGGGGAAGCGACTACTGTATCTTCAGAGCCCTGGGCAAACTCACTGCAGTTGAGTTTGAATCCTTCCCAGTTTCATTTTGACGCGACAAAATGTGCAGATTCCATAGCAATAGTTTCTTCGGCGAGTTCACCTGGTGTTACTGCAAATCAACGCGCAACGAAAGTGTGGGGCACCGTACTCTCAACAGCTTGCTTTCTCCCTAAAAGCGGTGTCCATCGCTGGGCGATAAAACTGGAAAAGTGTGAGCGTGGTCATGTCTTTGTTGGAGTGGCTACCTCCTCTGCTAGCACGAAGACGTATATTGGTGGGGACAAGCACGGATGGGGACTGATTGGAACTCAAGCTTTGTGGCATGATCGCAACAAAATCAGGTCTGATTATGGTTCTACTTTTCGGTCCGGTGCTACTATTGTTGTTACCCTTGATACAAATGTTGGCACACTTCGCTTTGGGCTGTGGAAAGAAGCTGTATCTGGTTCCGAAAATGCCTCTGGGCCAATTTCGCCATCTCAGGGGACAGCTCCGCTGACTTCTCCTCGCGTGGGTGCAGCTGCAGGAAGTGTAGTATCTATGATCGAAGATTGGGGCATCGCATTTGAAGGATTGCCGCTTGATGTAAAGTTGTATCCTGCTGTTGGTCTCTATCAACGTGACGACAAGGCCACGCTCTTCGCCGTGTCAAACCCCATCAAAGCATCTAGCGGTAAGTCAGCGTCATCAGCAATATCGAGCGGAGACATATACTTCCCTTTGCCTACAGATGCCAGGAAACAAACACCGGATTCCATGCTTCGAGTGCAACGGTGGAATCAGTCATTGTGTGCAGACGGAATAGCCTTTGGCTCCGAAATCCTATCGAGGTCCATCAAATTACTTTCTTCACCCAACTCAACATCGTCACTTGAGACCAACGCTCTTTTGACAAGTGTTCTACCAAGCCTTGCATCTAGCATTTGCTTGATTCCATCGTGTATTCCTACGTTGTCTACGAAGTATGCAATCGCACTATTGCCTCTTGTAACTAGATGTGCAAAGCTTGTAGACGAGCTTATTCCTCTGGAGCACGAAGCTAATGCCCTGGGGGCTGACTTGAAAGAAGGGAATTGGTTACTCCGTGTTGAACCATCAACATCTTCTAATAGTGAATCTCGTAGCAACAGTAAGTCCGAAGAATACGTTGTGTGTCTCAAACAAAACGAAACAACAAAAGAAACTGGCTATGTGTGTTTTCAGGGTGAAGGAATCGAAACATCTAGTCGCTCTAAAGATGGTCGTGTTGCAATCATCGGTGCTTGTTGTGGTACTCATGTTCATTTAATAGAAGATTGGTGTGGTGAATCGCTGGTCAATTCAACGACATCTTGTATTATTGATGCCCGTCTTGGCCTTGATGGGACCAAATTTGAAGGCACTTATCACGATACACAGCAGCAAACATCTGGTCGGGTTTTTGGTTGTCTGCAAGATGCCATCACCACAAGATCGCAGACTGAGAGTATGAGTGCAAACCTCAGTCAGTTGTTACAAATGATTGAATCGCTCCTGTGCATGGCATTAGGTCATCTTTCTCTCATTTTGTGTTCAACGACGTCATGTTCTGATATCGATAGAAACTTGAGTGACCAAACAGTAGAAGCGGAATATATTCATGAAAAACAATATATGTTTCAGAAACTCCTCTGTGCGTCGTCAATCATTGCAGGTGGAAGACTAGATTACGATAAGAATCGCATTCGTTATGCTGTTGACTCCTTGTTGGGAGTGGGTCATTCAAACATAAATCATGGCGAAGGCAACTACTCCATCGTAGTAGAGCATTGGCAGAAACTTGTGGCTTCTGGTATGGCTTCGTCGATGAAAGAATCATCTGCCGACACCTCCATGCAGCTTGAGAAAGCTAGAACATTCATCGGTCATCTGTTTGTTTCAGAATCGCAATTCAGCGGTTCCCTCTCTCGTTTGTGCCCAGATGAATACTCTACCTCGCTGCGGAAAATTGCTTCCGTCATTCTGTATCATTCGTGTGGCCGTCATGAAATTGATAGTTGTAATGAGAATAGTGAAGTGTCGGGGTGTGCAATGAAGGCATTAAGTACATCTCGTCAGATATTGGAGAGTGGGATTCGTGACGCCCTCGCTGGGGCAAAAGTTTTACCACTCAAGGAAATATGCAAAACCCATTGCTTACACGCTAGTGACATTGCTGATTTTCTAGTTGAATTTCCGTGTGCAACATATGGTCAAGACAAAGCTTCACAATCAGTATCTGATGATGTCATGCTCATTTTCAGAAGTATCAGATCAAAAGAAGATCTTGACTATATCCGGAATGAAATGGACTCGATCACAGAGAAAAGTATCATGCGTTACTTGGGGCTTCGCTCATTGCAATCGTTGTTAGGACAGGAGGATTCTGCTAAAGGAATCAAACTTCATTCTGCCATTGAATCTGCAATTGTCTCGCTACCTAGGCTTCTCAGACGACCTGTCGCATCTGTTGAAGCACATCGAAAGCGCCCCGCGGACGACAGTGGCTTCTCGTCAATCCACTCTGGTTGCTCAGTAAGCGTTCAAGAATGCATTGCATCGTCAGTAAAATCGCTGTATGGGAGAATGGGTGCGTATCTTGAAGGCGCTGTTCGGCAAAAATCATCGTCGTTGGTTCTTGCCTTGCTGGCGAACTATTTTGTTGTCTTCTATCCAAATGGTATGGAAAACACAACATCGAAAATGATTTCATGCATCGGAGATATTATTGTTTATTGCAGGGAAGAGGCGTCGTTGTGTGGTGGAAATGACGCCTCCCTTTCTACGATAAAGACGCTCATTAATGCCTTGCGTCGGCGGTCAGCGCACCGTGTGTTGCAGGTTGCAGCATCAGTTTCGCTCACACTTGCTGCGCAGCTAACTGGTTGCCAAGAAAGCAATGAAACTATCAACTTGGCTAAAATGTCGTCTGACTTATTACTTCGAGAGATGACTGAAATGATTCCAGTCGTAATGGAAAGTGCCAGTTTAAGAAGGGACAACGAAACTTTTGAATCGATTAAGGCAGACTGGCGTACATGCAAAAACCTGCCAACAAGTTCATCTCCTTCCTCGATCGTTGATTTCAAGGAAAACAACCCTTCTCCTGGTTTATCATATCTGATTGGCCACAGCTACATATTGGGTTCAAAAACGGCGACGACCGAACCGATGTCCAGTTGCTATTTGAGTCATCTCATTAATACATTGCATATTACTGTCGGATCAGCTCATTTCACCATGAGTTTGAAAATGAGATCAAAGGATTGGTTCAAGGTTTTGTTTTCTCTTATTGGTATTAACGATGAAGAAATTGAACAGCAAACCAGCATTTACATCCAACCAAAGCTACGTCGTCGCATTTTGCGATTATTGCGCCTGTTGCTTATTGAAACCGAGGCCGACCCGGTGATTATTCGACGTCTGTTTCGTTTCTTGGGGCCTATCGTTGCTGCGCCGCAAGGTTTATCCTCTGATTTTGCAACAAATGAATCTGTTGTGTCACTTCTTCGCTATCTTTATGCTTTTTCGGGTGCTTGGAGACAAACCATCCACCAAGTAATTGATGAAGAACAGAGAACTATTGCCAAATCTCAGGCATCACCTAGTTTACGTTGTGGGATCTTGTCTTTCTTGGGAGGTGCCCCTGGATACTTGAAAAATGGTTCATTTGTTGTAATCAAGCCCAGCCTTGCTTCATCGTCCTCCAATATGTCTGCTAAGTCTCGCGTTGGAACTGGGGGCACAACCAGTTTGAATGTTTCTACTGGAAACGGTATCGATGAAATCGTGTCGGGTTTGAGTCGCAACGTTGCTTTAGCTGGTATCCTAAGTAGCGTCGACCTGAAATCTGGGTTGTGTGACGTTGTCGTCGTTGGAAACAGAGACATTGAGCGATCTCCAATATGCATGCCCTCTCCACGCCCTAGTGGATCAAAAATGAACATTCGGGCAGTCCGTGTAAATGTGGCAGATATCTCATATGCCAATGAGCTCCCTTTACTTATCAGCAGTGATATGCCTGCAGACGGCATTTATGGATTGTTGCTGAATAACATGAAAGCCGTCTCATCGTCAATACTGTCGAGTGCATCTCCAGAAGAGAAAGAAACTTCTGAAAAGGTCGATTCAGATGAGATGTTTACCTGTGCTATGGGTTTACGATCCTTCACAGTACTCACGTCCGACAGGAGCATTCTTCGTGACTTAGTTTCTGACGAAAAAGGATGTTTCGGGAGGTTCCTTGCCCTTTGTCTACAACTGGGGTGCCCCGATAAAACCAAAACCAGTGGATCTACTGAGTTGAACTCACTGCCAAGTCTTGAAGCTCTAGCATGGCATCTTCTCGCAGTCCGCTCAACGCTGTTGTCAAGGAAGGAAGCCCTCGAAAATGCTAAACCTTCATATTTGGAAGCTCTATTTGGACAAGAAGAGGAGTCGCCTGCAAAATCTGATGCACCCATTGATCGTTCAAATGCTAAGGCCGATGGCTCGCGAACCCAGTCTTCGATGAGGACTCCGTCAGCTATGAGATCATTTTTGGGATCACTATCTGAAGGAATCAGCAACACCGCGGCCTCGAGAAACAGACGTGGTGAAGAAGAAAGTGACTCCGCTGCAGATCGGCAGGATGGAGGCGAAGATGCTTCTGATACGGCAGCGGCGCATCTGCGGGAGGCTGCAATTGTTCAAATGGCCGAGCTCGGGTTGCCGAGGCAATGGGCAGAGCTTGCCCTTAGGCGGGTTGGCGGAACGAACATTGAAGCTGCAGTGCATTTTTGTCTTGAAAGGGGTGGGGAAATGGAGCGTCTTTTAGCAGAAGATCATGAACGCCGCGGATCTTCTTCTGTCTTGTCTTCTAGCAGAAGAAGGGGGTTTGGGTCGTCTCGAATGGATGCAAGTAACTTAATCATGCAGCTTGTCGAAATGGGCTTCCCTCGACGCTGGTGTGTCGAGGCTTTATCTGCAACCAGAAACAATGTCGACGAAGCCTTAACATGGATTTTGACGAATGGTGAACGCCTTGGTGCAGAGGACGAGGCTGCTGAAGAAGAAAATGAGGAGGACGATGACGAAGGCGATGAAGAAGATAACGAAGAAGAAATAGACGGTGAAGAAGAAGACGAGGAGGAGGATGCAGATGATGAAAGTGTCAGTGATGAAAACGTGGAACCATCTACTGAGGTGAAACTGTCCTTGGAAGAGAAAGACTCTTCGCTTGACTCGAAGAAATCTGTAGGCTGGTCTGGTTCTCTTTGTCCTGTTCGATTTGTTTCTGGTCGGTCGAGCATAAATTCCGAAACACTTGAAATCACAGGGCTTCCGAGTGGAGGGTTCAGTTCTGTTGGAACAAAAGGTGTTCTGTTGACGTCGGGAAAGTGGTACTATGAAGCAGAGATCCAGACTGCAGGTTGTATCCAGATTGGATGGGCGGATTCATCGTTTGTCGGACATTGCCAAGCGGATCGTGGTGATGGTGTCGGTGATGGTCCATCCTCTTGGGCCTTCGATGGCTGGAGAAGGTATCGTTGGCATTCCACCCCGACTGAGTGGGGGTGCAGATGGGCTGAAGGCGATGTTATCGGATGCCTTGTTGACATGGACTCTATGACAATTAGTTTTACTCTCAATGGTAAAGGGGAAGAAATCGGAATGGGATTGGCGTACAGTGGTGAAGGATTCCGCCCATGCAGTGGTGTGTACGCTTGTGTCAGTTTCAACAGAAGAGAGAAAATCCGTCTCATTTTGGGAGGAGAAGGGACAGAGCCATTCAAGTTTCCTCCTCCAGAAGGATATCGCGGTGTCGGAGAAGCAATACATGACGCAGTGAAGGAAATGGACAGCATCATGGAAAATGAGAAAATATTGGGCTACAGCACTGTACCAAAAGATTCTGATGAGAAAAGGTATATGTGTGACTTTTCTGATGGAGAACATGGTCATGAGCTATTTGCATGGCAGCACAGGTATTATGGGGCTGATGCATCTGTTCACCTTGGGGCCAGCCGGGCTGGTTTGCGGGGTGGAAGCAGCTTGAAATCACTGAAGAGCGCGGGCAACGTATCTAATCACGACACACCTGTTTCTGCTGACATCGCATCACGTTTGGCCAAGATACTCCCCGAGTCAAAAGCAGCAGAAGCCGTGAACATCAAGTCAGATACCCTGGAATGTTATGTTGAGATATTGAAGGCATCTTATAGTGATCTTCTCTCTAGTGTTGAAGATGAGTTCAAAGATGTTTGCGCCTCTTTGTGTGTATTATATGCACAAAAACTCGTCATGCACACCATGGTCTCGTGTTCAGACACATTCAGTCTGAGTTATTTCTTACCAAAAGCCAGCGATTCGCCGTGGGTGTCCGAAAATGCTGAAGAAGAAGTTAGTAGGACGTTGTGGAAGATTATTGAAAACTGTACGTCACTCCGATCTTCTGGTTGGGTGGGCGAGGCAGGGGCTATGGCTGTAGCTGCAGAGGCTCTTGGTCTAGGGATTTCAACTTTTGATAACACGTCAAATTTGACAGCACCAGGTTTGATTCAAATTAATGATCAAACAGCAATCCCATGTGGTGGCGCCGTTCATTTTTTGGGCTCGGCTTTGTTATTACCAAACGATGTTCTCGACGAAAACTCTACATACCCTTCCTTGACGTACGCTGCTTGCTCTGAGGCATCTCTTGGTAGCGATGTTGGTGGATACCTCAGTTTCACTCGAAGCTCTCTTCAAAATGCTGTAGTTATGTCGTCAGTATTCCGCAAAGTACTTGTGGCAGCCGTCAGACGAACTGTCCGACTGATTGCGGCAGCTGAATTTGACTCTGATGAACTTTCTTCTGAGGACGACGATTCTGAATTGATATCTTCTTCAAGCAACCGCAAGCGCCTATACAGCGACGAAAACGCTCCTGACGCTCGTCTTGCATCTTTTTTGACGGGGCTTCTCCTTAGTGAGCCTGTCAAAGACAAACTTTCAGAAAATGAAAATACTGCACTTCGATGTAGCTTATTCGAAGGATGGTGTGTTGGTCTTCTCTCTCCGTCTCCTCCTTGGAGGATGGTTTCCGCCCTGACTGCAGCAGGTATCTTGAGTACTTGCCCAGTCGCATTATCAGCTACAATCCTGCGCGTTTCTGTTTTTGCGAGATATTTTTCAAGGCTTGAAAGCACAGTTGCTCGCAGGCAATGGGCGGAAAGAGCTGCCGCTCCGATATGCTCTAGATACTCCCATGCTCTGATTGAGCTTCTGAGCAGCGTGAAAAGATCCATAAGACTTTGTGAAGGCCTTCAGAAGGAAAATCCTCTTGGTCGAATTCGGGTAGACGCCGCAACGCCACTTCCTCTCATCTCTAATAGCTCGTCCTCTGATTGTGAGTTTTGGGAGTGGGATGGTGGATGGGTTAGTAGCAACGCAGGGTGGGAAGTCTGGACAGGGTTTGTTGATATCATGGAGGTAGAATGGAAAACCCCACCAAGATCAATAGTCCGTACTTTGATGGATGGTGGGGAGGGACCACCGCTTTTGCGTGAGGGATGTACAGTAGTGCGTGGGAACGATTGGGACAATCGTGATGACGCAGACAATGAAGATGGAAAAGATGAGTATGATAAAGAGAAAATTGCGAAGGAAGAAGAAAAGCGTGCTGCCGATGAAGAGAAAAAGAAAGAGAAAAGGGGAAGTGATGGCGTCGGGTCTGAGAAGGACATCGATCCAGCCGATGATGACGATCCAGCTGAGGAAAATGAGTCGGAATGTGAGGTGGAACCAGCTAAGGTAGAAGAATCGCCAGAAGTACCTCTTGGACAACCAGAGCCCCCAAGTGTAGTAGTTGCGCCCTCTGACAATGTGGCTGATGAACCAAACGAGAATGAATTTGGTGACTTATGCAACTCAAACACAAAGAAAAAGAAATTGGCTACACCAAAGCTGCCTACTGGTACTGTCTTGTCGATTGAGCCATGGGGAGGCATTCCTGCAATGGCTAGACGAGTGAGATGGCATCGAACTGGTAAAGAGGGTGTGTATCGTTATGGTGGGGATGGGGGGCGCTTTGATCTCGTTCATGTCGAAACAAACGAAAAGAACACTCGTGTGAGAAAAAAACATCCTCCTCCAGAAAGTCTAGAGCAATGTGCCGCTAGGTATGGCTTTGGAAAAAGAAAGAAATGCAATGTTATACTAAGGCTGAGCAATCGCAAACTTGTCAATTCCGACAGTACAGATACATGCTGCGATGGTATCATGGAATGGCCTGATTTTGGGGCCGGTGTCCATGTTGAATGTACCATTTATTCTGACGGTGCAGTTGCAATCAAAGAAAAGCGTCTTCTTTACGGTTCGAAGGACTCTGGATGGGAGACAAGATTTGGGCAGCCGTCTTTTGTACCGGGGTCAGAATTCGTTGTACTTCCGACAATGAGCGAAGACACGATGGCATCTCATGAAGAACTTCTAGGAGACAGTACCTTCCTTGTAAAAGACCTTAGGAGGAAAGAAGATGGAGGGCGCGTTCGAGTCACAAGCGAATTGCATTTGTTTAGAGGTAAAGGTTGGAAAGTTGACAGTGGAAATATTACAGATGAAAATACGTCTGTGGTATCCCCGATGCAGTCGCCATTAATTTGTTTTGACTCTGAGTTTCATGCTCCATCCTTTTCTCTTTCAAAAGATAAGAGATCTGTGACTTGTGCTGCTGCAGATGGGAGAGGAATAGCCTACGCAAATGTCGGATTCACAAAAGGTGTTCATTACTGGGAGGTGAAATTGGACAAGGCTGAAATTGGGAGTGTTTACATAGGTGTCGCAGAAAAGCCTGAAAGTACTTCCGGCGGTTTTGAGACTCAGCCGAGACTGAATAGGTGGCTCGGGTGGGGCTTTGTCAATTTTCGTGCCACATATTCCGCTGGTGTAGAAAGGGTTTACGGTGCCCATTGTCACGCGGGTGACACTGTTGGAGTGTTGCTTGACTGTGATGCTGGTCGTATTTCTTACTTCTTTGATGGTGTGAAATACGGTGAACACATTCTAAATGACTTGGGCTGTGCGTTTGAAAATGTGTCTCCCTTCGGATTCAATGCTGATGGTTGTGGAAGTGGCGGTGCTGGTCAGGGTGCACCAAGTGGTGTTGATGGAGGTAGAAACAGCCGCTATCCTGCTAACGGCGCTGTGCGTCCGAAAGCGATGTGGCCAGTTATTGGGCTAAGGCATCCAGGAGATAGAGTCACGATTTCATCAAAATTCATGACTTCTCATGGCATTGATTCTTTCGCTGTTACGAAAAATTCACTTGCTGTCGATGAAATCTTATGTGCATATGAAAGGGAATTCAATCCTAAAATTCCCGCCCAACCTATGTTTACTCCATCAACCGGACTCTCGTTGCCGGATTGGTTTGTTGAAGAATCTCTGCAAGAATATAACAGATGGAAGAGTGGCAGGTGGCTGAGAACAGCTACCAGAGGTAGTGGACAATATAGGCTTTCAAGCAGCGGCCTCGATGTTGATTTGGACACCTCGCCATTAGCATGCGCTGCTGCCTGCGCTTCACTTGGTCTTCCAATAGCTCTTTTATGTGGAGATAGAGTTGATGTTAAAAGGAGCTCAGGAAGAATTTTAGAGCTCCAGGAGGAAGCTGTTGTGCTTGGGGCGTTTCAAGGACGACTTTTTTATCGCCTTGTTTCGCAAAAGAGCGAGGGTGGTAGTCTGATGGAAGGTGGCGGTCGAGCGTGGTTCTGGGATGAAAGCGAAGCTGTTGAAGGAGGGTTACAACTGATAGGAGAAGGTCGTGGTCGATCTGTGTCTTTGCCGAAGATGAATCGTTTCAATCCTGTTTGCGGTGGTCTGAAAGTTGTGTACGCTGGTGGCGCAGTTGTGCGCTCTGATCTTGAGATTTATGATGGATCTGAAAACATGGGCAATATCCCATTGGGAACCATCATCCCTGCGGAAGACATTATTGAAAGAAGGTTGAATTCGTATGGTGTTGAACGTTATCTTATCAATTACGAGCCTGTGGGTCGAGGCTGGATAAGTGGAAGAATCAGGGGTGGTAAAGAAGAGGCAATAGTTGAAGTGATTCTTGCTGAAAATGATAACGACGATGATAATGCCGGTGACAGTAAGGTTCAACCAAAGTACCTGACTCCAGAGGAATCCGCAATCGAATGGTATAATGATTACATTGCTGCTGGAGGTGAAACAGAAAGTAGCTCGAAGGTGAGCTCTCTTTCTGAGTCATTCAATATTGATAGTTTAGATGAATTCCAGGCACTGCTTTCAGCCGGAAAAGTCCTTGGTCTGAATGACTTAGATTCGGACTCGCTGGTCGCAAGTGTCTACGGTAAAATTGTGGACGTTCTTCCTCATCTCAGTGATGGGGCGGAGTGCTCATTCATCGATTGTGCAACAGTGCTGGCGAGTGTGTCGCCGAAGGATCAAGCCCTTTTGAAAGATAAGAGCAGTTCAATCGACGCCAATGTGCACGAAGTTGCTTCCGAGTCTCTCGTGCATGTTTTAGATAGGCTTCCGTCCACAAAGGCGCTAATGGCTCGGATTGCTATGCTTCGCGCACTCAATCGGAGGGCAGGTGCTGCTCTTCCGTGGCTACCTATGCGACCATCTCAGGAGGGTAGCTGTATTTTTGGTGGACTTCATGGCTTCGGTGCTTCCCTGGAGCGTGCCGGGCGGACATGGGATTCCAAATCAACGAAGAAGTGGACTCAAGTAATGTCGATTGCGTCACGATTCAGGAGGTGTCGCGAACTATTCTTCACCAGTACAAAGAGAACATTTTTGGAGTGTGTTATGGATGCAACTACTACTCCTACACCTCTTTCCAATGATGAATATGAATTACCCCGTGACGTGCGTACCTTACGAGTCAATAGATTGAAGGCACGTAGGGCCATGGCCTCCAATGATAGCAGCTTGAAGAGGAAGCACAGTGTGTTTTCTCAAATGCAACGTGAAATGCGCGGGTGGAGTGGGGCAACGCTCAGGCGTGGATTCGTCGCCAAGGGGCATGGTGGACAAAAACGAGCATTTAAGGTCAAGTTGATTGGAGAGGGTGTGAATGATTATTCAGGGCCTTACAGGGAAGTATTTACTGACGCTATGCAGGAAATTACCGACCTCGATGACACAGGTAGCAGTTCTCTGGGTGTGCTTGAACCTACTGCCAACAACCAAGCTGAAGTGGGAGAAGGAAGAGACTTGTTCATGTTCGCTAGACCTGCAGATAGCCCGAGCATTTTCAGCGAAGCGAAACTCAAGCTTGAACTACTATCGAGTGAAGAGATCGACTTGATAAAGAGCTTTTCGAGCATCGCTCATAAGAAGAATGAAAGTGCTCGTGAAATTGAAGAGGCCTTGCTATATCTTGGAAGGTTGGCTGGCACTGCTTGCAGACATGGTATCCCAGTAGATCTTCCACTTCCCCTTGGTATGGTGTGGAAGCGCCTTACCGAAGAATCAATAGATATGAAGGAAACTTTGATGGAGATGGACGTTCTTGCTTACCGAAGATTGCAGGATGGTGATGATAATGATGCCATTGTTACAGATGAGTTGCTAGCTACGCAAAGGCGTTTGCTCAATTCATTTGCCGAGGGTATGTCGAGCGTGCTGCCCATTGAGCTTTTGTCTGCATTCACAGGCGAGCAGTTACGAGATATCATGTGTGGTAATCCAGATATTGATGTGGAGATGTTGCGTAGAGTAACAGAGTATGAAGGATACAAAAACGATGACGATGTCATATCGCACTTTTGGGAAGTGCTTCGAGAGATGACAACTTCTGAGCGTAAGCTATTCTTGCAATTTGTGTGGGCAAGGAATAGACTTCCACTGAAAGAAAGTGACTTTGATGCCCCTTTCAAGATCCAGAAAGATACCAAGTCCATCCAAGAGAATGGAGATTACCCCTTGCCAAGTGCAAGTACATGTTTCTTCTCTTTGACCCTTCCAGAATATCCGGACAAAGAGACTCTGAAGCGAAAACTCCTTTTCGCAATAGAAAATGTCACAACCATGGAGAGTGATTATGTGACAAATGATGTGGAAGTAGGTGAGGGATGGAGGGGATTATAATAGCAAATTAAATAGTAGAAAGATTGTAGTATTATTCATCAGGCTCTCTCTCTCTCTTTCACTCTTGTTTTGCTACGATATCAACGGCATGAATTTTTTTAATTACTCAGTCGCTGTGTCCTCTGACGCTTCTCCCTCTTCTGCAGCTGCTTCTTCACCTTCCTTGGCAGCCGCCTCGCTACCCAAACTAGCCACACACTCAGCAGGTCTCACAATATTTCCCTGAATCTCCAACCCAGTCTTCAAAGGCGTGATAACCTTCCCCTTTCCAAACTCTTCACTGAATTGCTCCTCGACTGCGACAACTCGTCCCATAACAACATCATCCCCACTTTCCACTACGTATTCACTCACACCCAACTCCCTTAAGTTGTTTTGAAATTCGGCCGTAAGTCCACTTTGTAATGTTTTCGCGAAAGCATTCCCCTCATACTTGGCACCAATCGCATCCATCTCATCCAAAGCTGGCAGAAACGATTGAAGCACCGTTGCCCTTGCTGCACTTTTCGAATCGGCCATGTTGGCTCCTCGCATGCGTTTATTATTTTCTACTAGAGCCACCTGTCGAGCATATCCCGATTGAGAGTATTTGTCGGCCATATCTTTGAGGGAGTTCAATTCACTTCGTTTGGATTTGAGAGAGGATTCAAGTTTGGAAATGGTTTCTTTGAGTTCGGTAACTTCTGGGTCTTCTTTTGGTGCCTCATTTGCTTCCTCTGATGATTCCTCTTCTGTTGCAGCAGCAGTATCTTCTACTGCGTTTTCCTCTCCGCTCATTTGGAGCAAGGTGGTGGCGATTCGTGCTCTGGAAGGAGGAGTGATTACACATGATGTGGATGTTGACGATGATGTGAAGGCGCAACGACGTGCGGCAGAAGCTGGCGTGAAGGCCGCCGAGGAGGCAAGTAGCGACGTTAAGGCTAGTGCTGCTGCTGGTAGGGGTGTCATGATGGCGGTGGTGTTCGTACTATTAGTGAGACTGCACAGGGAAGGAAGAGATCGAGAGATTGATTTCGATGGAAGGTTGTGGGTTGGGCGCGGGCCCAATGACAGCGCCTGTGTGACAAGTGGAGGTTGTTGGTCGCTGTGTGATGGGGCTGTCCTTTTCATGTCCTTTGTCGACCTTTCGGATTTGGCTGTGCACGGGTCGTCCTTAAGCTGTCCTCTTTTTCCGTTTGATGGTTTATGTATTGCTTCTTTGTTCGCCAAAAATCGACGGAAAAATCTTACGGCGTATCTTCTCTGCTGCCCCATCGCCGCCACAGGCGACAGCCATCATTGTCCATCCAATATCTAACGCATCTCATCTGTTCCACCATTATGATTATCAACCGTCTCGCCACCAGAGCAGTTAGCGCAGCCTTCCGCCAACGTGCTGCTGCCGGATTTCACACCACCGCTGCCGCAAATGCCAAGGTAGCCGTCCTCGGAGCCGCCGGTGGAATTGGCCAACCACTATCTCTCCTCTGCAAACTCTCGCCAGAAGTGGATGAATTATCCTGTTATGATATTGTGGGCACTCCCGGAGTCGCTGCCGACTTGTCTCATATCCCCACCAAGTCGAGCACTACCGGATCACTGCCCAGTCCGGTGGCTTGGCCCCCGAGGCACAATGGTGGATTGGAGGAAGCACTCACTGGTGCAGACGTCGTTGTGATTCCAGCCGGTGTACCACGCAAGCCGGGTATGACACGAGATGATTTGTTTAATACCAATGCGAGCATTGTGCAAACTCTTGTGGAGGGGTGTGCCAAGTTCTGTCCGGATGCCATTATTGCCATTATCAGCAATCCAGTCAACTCTACTGTTCCCATTGCTGCCGAGGTGCTAAAGAAACATGGAGTTTACAACCCAAAGAAACTTGTGGGAGTGACCACCCTTGATGTATGCCGTGCCAACACATTTGTGGCCAACAGCCAAGGGTGGGATCCAAAGGATGTCGATGTTACTGTGATCGGTGGTCATGCTGGTATTACGATTTTGCCATTGTTTTCGAGAGTAGCTGGAGCCAAGTTTACCGATGAGGAGTTGGAGGCGATTACTGTTAGGACGCAATTTGGTGGTGATGAGGTAGTAGCAGCCAAGGCAGGAGCCGGAAGTGCCACACTTTCAATGGCATATGCTGGCTTCATCTTTACAGAAAATGTTCTCAAAGCATTGCGTGGTGAAGACATTACACAATGTGCTTTCGTTGAGAGTAATTTGACTGAGGCCGAATTCTTTGCTTCTCCGGTCAAATTTGGAAAGGATGGAATTGCGGAAATCTTACCACTTGGTGAACTTTCTGCTTATGAAAAGGCATGGTATGATAAGATGATGCCTGAATTGAAAAAGCAGATTCAAAAGGGTGTTGACTTTGTCAACAAATAATGATTGAATACAACTTTAACTTTGTGTTGTGGCCGATAGATGTGTGAGGAGTGATGTCATGTTGAAAGGTGGGTATATGTAGGAGAATAGAATGAGTAGACAAATAATACTTACCATACTTGGTGTAAATAAGACACGGCTCAATTATTTTATCTCGATGCATCACAAAGAAGTTAGCAACTTCTTGCGCTTCTTTGGTTTGGAAGGCTTTCGCTCCAATGCCAGCTTTATCTGCTTTCTATCTGCTGATTCCAATGCCGCAGAAACAAGCGATCCTTTGGGCTTCCTCATTTCTTCCTCCGATTTGGCTGAATTAATAGCCTCCTCCTCTTTTACAGCACGAACTCGTTCCAAGTGTGCCTTTTCTGCCATTTGGTACGCCCAAATCTTCGCTGCGGCCCGCTCTTCCAATCTTTTGAAAACACTGATACCGATAGCTAGTGACATTTTTCTCATTGCTGCACGCTGTTGCAGCTGCTTTTCGTATAGTGCCTTTGCATTGCTTATTGTGTCTGCATGCGATTCTTCGTTATCATCTTCTTCATCAAAAAATGGCAGATCAAAATCAGTAGGCCTCTTGCGGTAGTTGTTGCGGTGGATGATGCGCAGTTTTGTTTTCACCTCCATCGTTGTCCCCGGGTGTTCCTTCTCCCATTGGAGTTTCATCGCCTCCTCTCGTGCTCTTTCCTCGGCTTCCTGCTGGCGATGTGTATTCATCATGTCTATTCTTTCTCTCCCGATTCTATCACCGACTACTAGCAACATTCTGTCTATTGCGGCTTCTAACTTTGCTGACATGTGGATTGCTGATTCATATGCTACTGCTGACACCTTGTCCGTCTCTCGTGCTTTTTCATTATATTTCAGTGCATTGGAGAAGATGAGCCGCAGATCGGCAACAGTCTCACCTACAAAAACAAGGAGAAAAATAGTAAGTGTGAAATGTCTTCACGAAAAAAATGTCAAAATGCAGCACATAACATCCTTACCTATTGTGTTGTATTTCCTCTCACGGAGTTTCTGA
>Ga0210307_1096501_pt1 | contig 15761 bp, 14 predicted proteins | sample R1073metaT_FD_159690 | JGI IMG/M metagenome (GOLD analysis project Ga0210307, IMG submission 159690) | Metatranscriptome of estuarine water microbial communities from the Columbia River estuary, Oregon, United States - R1073 (Metagenome... | ecosystem: Environmental > Aquatic > Marine >...
AAATCGACAGCGCGTTGATGGTGCCATAGGCGTTGGCCACCACCCGCTCGGGTGCGGCGCCGCTGGCGGCAGAAAATATCACGTCGATCATCCGCAGGATCGTTTCGGTATAGCCGCCGACAGGGGCGGGGAAGGGCGCCGACAGCAGCGAGCCTTCGGGGATTTTCACCGTAATGGGGCGCATCACGCCTGCATTGGCGGGCAGGGCGGGAAAGATATGCTTGATCGCCACATAGGCAGTCGCCACAGCCGTAGGCAGCGCGATGTTCACCGGCCCCGCACAGCGTGGTGCGGTCCCCTCGAAATCCAGCGTCATAGTGTCGCCGGAAATCTCCAGCGCCACAGTGATAGGCAGCGCCACATCTGTGATGCCGTCATTGTCGAGGTAGTCTGTCGCCTCCCAGCGGCCATCGGGTAGCGACGTCAGTTCGGCCCGCATCAAGGCTTCGGCACGGTTTTGCAACGCATCAAGGCCCGCGCGGACGGTATCGGCGCCGTATTCGGCCAATAGCTCGTCCATGCGCCTGACACCCAGATCCAGCGCGCCCAGTTGGCCGTTCAAATCACCCTGCGCCGATTGCGGCAGGCGGGTGTTGCGCATCAGAATGTCGATAATGTCTGCCTGGATCACGCCGGCTTTGGCCAGACGCACGGGGGGCAGAATAAACGCTTCTTGAAACGCATCCGTTGCGGCGGGGTTGTAGTTGCCCGGCACCGCACCGCCCACATCATGCCAGTGACCGACCGAGGCGAGATAGCAAAACAGCGCGCCATCGTGATAATAGGGTCTAACAAGGCGCATATCACTCAGATGTGTGCCGCCCAGATGCGCGTCGTTGAAGATATAGATGTCGCCATCTTCCAGATCACCATTCTCGGCTGCCTTGTCGATCACGGCTTTGACAGCGAAGCTCATCACGCCAACAAAGATCGGCAGGCCGGATTTACCCTGCACCAGCGTATCGCCCGAGACAGCATGATAGAGACCATGCGACGCGTCATGCGCCTCTGCGATGATCGGGTTGAAGGCTGCGCGAAACAGGGTTGCATCCATCTCGTCTGCAATCTGCTCCATCCGGCCGGCGAGGACGGCCAGCGTGATGGGGTCAATATCTGTGCTCATGATGCGCCTCTTTCTTCTGCAATGTCGTTCCAGACGTCCTGACGGGTCAGCAGCCCTGCGGTAATTTCGAAGCGGTCGATAAAGCGGATGCCGTCAAACGGGGTGCCGTCCGGCCATTCACCCGATAGCGTGCCACGACAATAGACAATTGCGTGATCTTCGGGTGATTGCATGGCGTCAAAGCCTTCGTAGGTTTTGGTGACGAACTTGTAGCGCGGCCTGGACCAGGCAATCAGTGCCTCCAGACTGCGCATGGGTGCCGTTCCGGGAAAGGTCATCGCAAAACCGGCGCCAAGCATGTTCTGGGCAGTATCCAGATCGCGCGCCTCCATCGCAGTCAGATAGGCACGCACGGTTTCGGCCGGATCGGCGAGCGCAGGCGCAGGGTGGCGGGCAAGCCGTCCGCGCATATACGAGGTGGCGGGCAATTCGTGGATCATCACTGTCACGGCTTCGGGCGGGGCGGGCACAACGATTCGCACCGCGTCGGTCAGTGCTTCGCACAGGCGTGCTTTTTCGCTGTCGCTATATCCTTCGATGACATGAAGTTCGATGACCGGCATGCGTGCACTCCCTCGCTAAGCTGTATCTTTTGTAATACAGATAAACAGACAGGCATAGAACAAATATTTCAATCCATATCATACAGATTTCTTGCAATTTTTTGAAACGCGGTTAGGCTCCCCTCAATTGAAAGGCGCAAAAGACATGTTTGGAAAACCCGTTGATTCCAGTGTGAGCGTGCTTCCCGAGGGGGGCAAGGCGCGGCGTGTCTATTTGCAGTTGCTGGATGATATCTCGTCCGGTGCCTATCCTGACGGTTCCGTTTTGCCCGGTGAGCAGAAGCTGGCAGCGCTGTTGGGTGTGTCGCGTGTGACGGTGCGCCGTGCACTGGACACGCTGGAGGCGGATGGCCTGATCGAGCGTCGCGCAGGTGCTGGCACAACCGTAAGGGCTGCCGGTGCGCGCCCTTCGATGGCTGCCGATTTCACGACGTTGATGCCGCAGGTTGTGCAAATGGGGCAGGCGACTACCGCACGGCTGATTTCCTTCAGCTATGGTGTGCCGCCGGCTGCTGTGGCGGCGGCGATGCGGATTTTGCCGCAAGCAAACGTGCAGACAGCCGTGCGTCTGCGTCTGATGCAGGACCAGCCGTTTTCGCACCTCACCACCTATGTGCCTGAGGCGATTGCCCAGAACTATACCGAGGCCGAGCTGGCAACCACGCCGCTGTTCCGCTTGCTGGAGCGATCCGGCGTCAAGGTTGAGACAGCGGACCAGACGGTGAGTGCGACGCTGGCCTCGCCCGATGTGGCGGGGCATTTGGGCCTGAGCGTGGGTGCGCCGTTGCTGTCGTTGAACCGTGTTGTGCGCGATGCGCAGGGGCAGGGGGTGGAATACCTTGCCGCGCTTTACCGTCCTGACATGTTCAAGCTGGAAATGACGCTGAGCCGCGTAGGTGCCGGAGAGGCGCGCCATTGGGAGCCTGTGGTGAACGCCGGCCGTGCGGAGGCGGCCGAATGAACCTGCACTCAACACTGCTGGACAAGCTGTGGGACGCGCATGAGGTGCTGCGGCGCGAGGATGGCACATCGCTTTTGTGGGTCGACCGGCATCTGGTGCATGAAGGATCGCATCATGCGTTTGCCAAGCTGAAATCGCGTGGAATGCCTGTGGCGCAGCCTGCGCTGACCTTTGGTGTGGTTGATCATTACGCCCCCACCCGTGCGGGTGACGCGGCGGCCGATATCCGCAAAATGATCAGGACGCTGGGTGAGAATGCGGCGGAGACGGGCATCAGGCTGTTTGACCTGCACGACCCAGAGCAGGGAATTGTGCATGTTGTCGGACCAGAGCAGGGGCTGACCTTGCCCGGTTTGTTGATCAATTGCGGCGATAGCCACACATCGACACATGGCGCCTTCGGGGCCTTGGCGTTCGGCGTGGGTGCGACAGAGGTTGCACATATTCTGGCGACACAGACGATCTGGCAGAAACGGCCAAAATCCATGCGGATCACGTTCGACGGGCAATGTGCGGCGGGGGTGACGGCCAAAGATATGGCATTGCACTGGATTGCCGCTCTTGGGGCGGACGGTGCGCAGGGCTATGCCGTCGAATATGCGGGTACTGCCGTAGCTGCGCTGAGCATGGAGGGCCGTCTGACCCTGTGCAATCTCAGCATCGAGGGTGGTGCGCGGATGGGGCTGGTGGCACCTGACGATGTCACGTTCGACTATATCAAAGGTAGACCCTTTGCGCCGACAGGTGCCGCGTGGGAGGCCGCTGTGGCGGATTGGCGGATGCTGCGTTCGGGGCGTGAGAGTACCTTTGCCCGCGAAGTAATATTTGACGCAAAGAAGATCGCACCGACAGTGACATGGGGCACTTCACCCGAAGAGGCACTGCCGATCACTGCAAAAGTGCCTGTGCCAGATCAATTGGGTGGCAAAGCGGATCATGCGCGCGCCTCGCTGGACTATATGGGGCTGACGGCAGGTATGCCGTTGACGGATGTGAAGGTGGATCAGGTGTTTATCGGCTCCTGCACCAACGGGCGGATTGAGGATTTGCGCATGGCGGCTGCCGTGTTGCGCGGCCGCAAGGCGGTGGTGCCCGGTCTGATCTCGCCCGGATCGGCGCAGGTGAAAAAGCAGGCCGAGAACGAAGGGCTGGCGCAGGTCTTTACGCAAGCGGGGCTGGAATGGGCCGCCTCAGGCTGTTCGATGTGCGTCGGCATGAACGGTGATCTGGTTGACGCGGGCAAGCGCTGTGCCTCTTCGACAAACCGGAATTTCAAGGGCCGGCAAGGGCGCGGCGCGCGCACACATCTGATGTCACCTGCAATGGTTGCGGCGGCGGCGGTGACGGGCCATCTGGCCGATGTGCGCCCCTTGTTGGAGGGCCGGACATGAGCGGCTGGACACAGATTTCAGGGTCTGCCGTAGCGTTGCCCGATGCCAATATCGACACAGATCAACTGATCCCTGCGCGGTTTATGTCCCAGTCGCGTGCGGATGGATACGGTGGGTTCCTGCTGCATGACGTGCGCGAGGGAACGCCTGCGCATCCGCTTAATTATCACACGCCAAAGGTGTTGGTCACGGGGCGCAACTTTGGCAGTGGTAGCAGTCGCGAGGCAGCCGTGTATGCGCTGGTTGATTTTGGTATTCGCGCGGTATTTGCCCCCAGCTTTGGGGACATCTTTGCGGGGAATGCGGTGAACAACGGATTGCTTGCCGCGCAGGTTGATCAAGCCACGATCGAGACGCTGTTGGCCCACTTGGGCAACGGCGCAGAGCAGGCCCATGTGGACCTGTCGACAAGCCGCGCAAGTATTGCGGGGATCGAGGTGCGATTTGCGCTGAATCCTGTACATGCCCGCAAGCTGATCAACGGGTGGGATGACATTGATCTGACCGCCCAACACGCTGACGAAATTAACGCGTTTTGTGCCGCACGACATGCGGCGCATTCATGGGCCATGCCCGCAACCTAAATACCAATGACGCAAAAAGCGTCTCTAACTCAGGGAGAACGACCAAATGAAACATACAATTCTCGGCGGCATCCTCGCCACAACTGCGCTGGCTGGTACAGCCTATGCGCAAGAAACGCTGACTGCAGTGCACGCCTTTCCGGAATCGCTGATCTACACCAAGTCCTTTCTGGAGTTTGTGGACAAGGTGAACGCAGCAGGCGAAGGCGTGGTCCAGATCGAAGTGCGCGGCGGACCAGAAGCCATCGGCATGTTCCAGCAGCCTGACGCGGTGCGCAGTGGTGTGGTGGACATGGTCTACACGCCCGGAAGCTTCTATGCAGGTGCACTGCCAGAAAAGGATGCGCTTGTGACCTCGAACAAGGTTGCTTCCGAAGTGCGTGCGAATGGCGGGATCGAGCTGATCGACCAGATCCACCAAGAGAAGATGGGCGTCAAATACCTTGGCTGGTTCGATTCCGGTGTCTGCTACAACCTGTGGACCCGCGATGCGCCCAAGCTGGACGATGGCGGCAATCTGGATGTCTCCGGCCTCAAACTGCGCGGCAACGCGGTTTATAACGCCTTCTTCACCGACTATCTGGGCGCGCAGGTAATCGACCTTCCAACCACCGAAGTCTACTCGGCGCTGGAGCGCGGCGTGGTGGATGCAACCGGCTGGACACAGATTGGCCTGATCGATCTGAAATGGAACGAGTTCCTGAACTACCGGATCGAGCCATGCTTCTTCTCGACCGATCTGGGCACAATTGTGAACCTTGAGAAGTGGAACAGCCTGTCCGAGGAAGCACGCAAGATTGTGCAGGATGTGGCGATTGCCCATGAGGCAGAGTCTTCCGAGAAACTGGGCGCTGTGCGGGATGCGGATTTTGCCGCACTGGAAGCGGCGGGTATGCAGGTTGTGACACTGGAAGGCGATGCCGCAGCAGCCTATCTTGGGGCCGCCGTACAGAGCACATGGGACCGCATGAAGGGTCTGATGGCGGAAAGCCCGCAGGGCGACGGCAACTACGACAAGCTGATCGAGCTGTTCTACACTAAGTAAGAGAGCACCACATAAGACAACGGCGCGCCGGATGGCTCTGGCGCGCCCTCAAATTCAGGGGTGACATATGGAAATGGCCGGCAAGGCATATCGCGGGGTTCTCTACGCGATGGCGGGTATCGCGGGTGCGATGCTGGTGTGGCTGATGATCTCTGTGATCACCTCGGTGATGATGCGTAATCTGGGGATGCAACCCTTTGCGTGGCTGTTCACCTCGTCTGAATACGCCGTTCTCTATATGACGATGCTGGGCGCACCGTGGTTGGTGCGTGAAAAGGGCCATGTGCATATCGAGCTGGTGACAGCCGCCTTGCCCGCACCCGCCCGCCGCGCGATGAGCCGCTTTGTCGCGGCCTCCTGCGTGGCTGTTTGCGCCGTGCTGGCGTGGAAGGGGGGCGAGTTGATGATTACCAATTTCACCCGAAATGATCTGGATGTGCGCGCCTATTATTTCCCGAAATGGATACTGACTGCGGCATTCCCGCTCAGCTTTGGTTTGATGGCGGTTGAATTCAGCCGCTTTGTATTCGGGGCCGACCTGATGCACTCGGGTGAGGCGGGGATTCACGAATAATGGAATGGTTTGAAGCACTGGGCCTGTTGATCGGCTCGATCCTGATTTTGATGGCCATCGGCATGCCCGTCGCACTGGCATTTCTGGCGGCGAACATCGTGGGCGCGTGGTTCTTTATGGGCGGCGCACGCGGCGTGACCCTCATGCTGAACAACGGGTTCGGGGGACTGACAAACTTTGCGCTGGTCCCGATCCCGCTGTTCTTGCTGATGGGCGAGATATTTTTCCACACCGGCCTTGGGGCGCGGATGTTTAATGCCATCGACAAGCTGCTGGGCCGTTTGCCGGGCCGCCTGAGTTATGTCACCGTTCTGGGCGGGACTGCTTTCTCGACGTTGTCGGGGTCTTCTATGGGTTCCACAGCGCTGCTGGGCAGCTTGATGGTGCCCGAGATGACCAAGCGCGGGTATAAAAAGCACATGTCCATCGGGCCGATCCTTGGCACAGGTGGCTTGGCCATTATTATTCCGCCGTCGGCCCTTGCGGTACTGCTGGCAACGCTGGCGCGGATTGACGTGGGCGCGCTGCTGATCGCGGGGATTATTCCCGGCCTGATCCTGGCCTCGTTTTATATCGCCACGATCTATATCCAGACCAAAATCGATCCGAGCGCGGCGCCTGCCTATGACGTTGAAACTCTGGACATGCGCCAGAAAGTCGGCCTGCTGTTCAAAGATATCCTGCCGATGCTGTCGGTGATGGTGCTGATCGTGATCGGCATGGTGGGCGGACTGATTACACCCTCTGAAGCGGCGGCCTTTGGCGCGCTGGGTGTGTTGATCCTCGGTTTCATTTTCCGCTGCATGACGTGGGAGGCGATGAAGAAATCCATAATCGGTGCGCTGCGCGTGACGTTGATGGCCTATCTGATTGTGTTTGGCTCAGCCACGTTTAGCCAGCTTCTGGCCTTCTCCGGCGCCTCCAGCGGGTTGATCAAATGGGCGACGTCCTTTGATCTGGCGCCCATTGCGATGCTGTTGGTGATGTTCGGTGTGTTGCTGCTGTTGGGGATGTTCATGGAGCAGATTTCCATGATGTTGCTGACCGTCCCGATCTTCTTTCCGCTGGCGACTACACTGGGGTTTGATCCGATCTGGTTCGGCCTGATTATCCTGCTTGCATTGGAGATCAGCTTTACCACGCCGCCCTTTGGGCTTCTGCTGTTTGTGATGAAAGGGGTGGCGCCCAAAGATACCACAATGCGTGAAATATATGGCTCTGCTGTCCCCTATATGGCCTGTTCCATGTTGTTGGTGGCACTGCTGATTTTGTTCCCACAGCTGGCATTATGGCTACCCGGCCTTTAACCGACGCATTCAGGTAACAGCGGCGTGCAAAATTTATTTCCCCAAATACTTCGGCGGGGCATTTCAATAGATGTGCCTCAAAGCTAACAGCACCCTAACTGTGGTGCCTTTATTTACCGGAGCATTCTCGTGCGTGTACTTTCCTTTGTAACTGTGTCTGCATTGGCACTTGTTTCCGCTCTGCCCGTAGCGGCGCAAGGGCGTTCGCTGAATTTTGCACTGGGTGCTGCCGTTGGTTCGGCTCCGGAGTACATGGGGTCTGATTCGATGGGTGGGGTTGCCGCCCCGACGCTGACCTTCGGTTCCTTGAAATGGGGCGCTGTGGATATGGGGAACGGCATTCGCGGTCTTCCCGACAATGGCGCATCCGTAAACGCAGCATTCCGCGTCATTGACGAGCGTACAGCTGCCACCAGCCCCGAGCTGGCAGGCCTTGCAGACATTGATCTGGCGATCGAGCTGGGCGTTGGCCTGAAATACCAGCAGACAAACTGGATGGCCTTTGGCGAAGTGCGCAAAGGTGTGACAGGTCACGATGGCGTCACAGGGACATTGGGTGCCGACATGATCCTGCGCCCGACTGACCGCTGGGTCATTACGGCTGGTCCACGCGTTAACTTTGGTAACGACGAATTTGCAAACACCTATTTTGGCGTGTCCAACGCCACTGCAAACTATGCGGCCTATACTGCGACAGGTGGTGCGCTGGGTGCCGGTGTGCAAGCCACAGCGACCTATTACATCGATGACAACTGGTCACTGGCCGGTGGCGTTAGCTACGAGAAACTGCTGGGCGATGCGGCAGACAGCCCGATCACCATGCGCGGCTCCGAAGACCAGTGGCGCGTGCAGATCGGTCTGAGCCGTCAGTTCACGCTGAACTTCTAAGGACGTCCGGATGCAGCTTGACGAAGCAATGAACGGTCGGCGCAGTATTCGCGGGTTTCAGGACAAACCTGTTCCGCGGGCGCTGATCGAAGAGGTGATTGCACTGGCCAATCGCGCGCCTTCGTCAATGAATACCCAGCCTTGGCATTTGCATGTCCTGACGGGTGAACCACTCGAGCGTGTGCGGGAGGGAAACTCCACCCGCATGCTCAACGGTGTGCCACCTATGCGCGAGATCGTTGATCATGGCGCCTATGAGGGCCCGCACCGCGACCGTCAGGTTGGCATTGCAAAACAGCTGTTTGCCGCCATGGGCATTGCCCGCGACGATAAAGAGATGCGTCAGGATTGGGTCATGCGGGGCTTTCGCCAGTTTGACGCGCCGGTGTCCATTGTCGTTACGTTTGATAAGTCTCTGGACGGCGGCACCATTGCGCATTTCGATCTGGGTGCTGTGACCTATGGCCTGACGTTGGCTGCATGGTCGCGCGGTCTGGGTTGTGTGATCAACGGGCAGGGGATTATGCAATCCCCTGTGGTGCGTGAACACGCGCAAATCCCCGAGGATCAGGTGATCATGACCTGTGTCGCGATGGGCTGGCCGGACGAGGATTTCTCGGCCAATGCCGTTGTGTCCGAGCGGCGCGAAGTGGCCGAAGTGGCCCGCTTTGTCGGATTTGACGACTAAACCTCAGATTTTGTAGTACTCGCGATACCACGCGACGAATTGCGCGACACCTTCCCGAACAGGAGTGTGCGGCACATATCCCGTAAGTGCTTTCAGCAGGCTGGCGTCCGCCCATGTGGCGGGCACATCGCCGGGCTGCACCGGCATCAGGTTCATTTCGGCCTGAACGCCTGTTGCGTCCTCAATGGCTTTGATGAAGTCCAGAAGCGGGATAGCCTGCACCAGATCGGTGACATAGGTGAAATCACGGCGCATCTGCCCGTGATTGTAAACGTCTATGGGCCGCCCTTCGAGGATGCGCGAGGTGAACTTGTGTGGGGCCATATCGGGGCGCTCCCACAGGCCGTAGACGTTGAAAAACCGGAACATGGTGATGGGCAATGCAAACAGGTGGGAATAGCTGTGCGCGATGTTCTCGGACGATTTCTTGGTCGCGGCGTATAGCGACATCTGGTGGTCGGCCTGCATCCGTTCGTTATAGGGCATCTGGGTGTTGGCCCCGTAGGCGGAGGAGCTGGAAGCCATCAGCATATGTTTAGGCGGGTGGGCGCGTGCCGCTTCCAACAGTTGCAGCGTACCGCCCAGGTTCGTCTGGAAATACGACATGGGGTTTTCTAACGAATAGCGCACGCCGGCTTGCGCTGCCAAATGGATCACGATCTCGGGCTGGTGCTGCGCGAACAGGCGGGTGAGCAACCCTTGCTCCTGAACTTCGGCGCGTACATTGGTGAACGCGCTGTGGGCTTCCAGCAGATCAAGGCGCGATTGCTTTAGCGAGACATCGTAATAATCGCTCATGCTGTCCACGCCGATCACTGCCCATCCGGCCCTGAGCAGAGCATCCGCGACGAAGTAACCGATAAATCCGGATGAGCCGGTAACAAGGGCAGTTTTCATCGGAAATTCCTTTTTGGCGGGGCAGGTCTGTCTGCGCGCATATACCCGCAAGGGGCCGTGCCCCAACCGCGAATGCTGATTTTTACACTTCACGTCCATCACATTGGCGGTATGGTGCCGTGAGTATAGGGGCTTGCCTTGCGGTGTGTGCCGCCAACGCATACATAACACTCCAACACCAAACTGACTGAAAGAGCAGCAATGTCTGATACTTCCACGCCCCGCGATACGATACTGGCTACTGCTGCACAGGTGCTGGAGCATGAAGGCAACGCGCTTGTCCGAATGGCCAAAAACCTGCCAGATGATTTTGTGGCGGCCGTAGAGCAGATATTGAAGATCAAAGGCAGGATCATCCTGTCCGGCATTGGTAAATCGGGCCACATCGCCCGCAAGATAGCCTCCACTTTAGCCTCGACCGGCACGCCGGCCTATTTTGTGCATCCCGCAGAGGCCAGCCATGGTGATCTGGGCATGATCACGCAGGACGATCTGTGCATTCTGCTGTCAAACTCGGGCGAGACGTCCGAGCTGGGGGATCTGATCAATCACACCCGCCGCTTTTCCATTCCGATGATCGGAATGAGCTGTAAGCCAGAGAGCACGCTGATGCGCGCGGCTGATCTGCGGCTGACCCTGCCGCAAGAACCCGAAGCCGGCAGTGGCATTGCGCCCACCACCTCAACCACGATGGCGCTGGCCTTGGGCGATGCGCTGGCGATGGCGCTTATGGAACAACGCGGGTTTCTGTCCGAACATTTCCGCACCTACCATCCGGGCGGCAAACTGGGTGCGCAACTGGCCTTGGTGCATCAATTGATGCACGGCACCGAGGCAATGGCCGTGGTTGCACCGGATGCAGGGATGCAGGAAACCTTGCTCAAGATGAGTGAGAAGGGTTTTGGCATAGCCTGCGTGGTGGAAGCGGGCAAACTAGTTGGTGTGATCTCGGACGGGGATTTGCGCCGCAACAGCGAACATTTGGGCACCAAACGCGCGGCAGATGTAGCAACGGTTTCGCCGAAAACAGTACCCGCTGATATGATGGCGGTCAAAGCATTGGCCGTCATGAACGAAAACAAGATCACCGTTCTGGTGGTTGTGGACGCGGCTGGCGCGCCTGTAGGGCTGCTGCGCATCCATGATTGCCTGCGGGCAGGAGTAGCATAATGAAAACGGTCATCGTCATTCCCGCGCGCTATGCGTCCACCCGTTATCCCGGCAAACCACTGGTGATGTTGCGCGACCGTGACGGGGCGTCCAAATCCCTGATCCAGCGCAGCTGGGAGGCGGCGATGGCCGTAAAAGGCGTCGACGCCGTCTATGTGGCAACGGATGATGACCGGATCAAGGACGCCGCGGAAGCCTTCGGCGCGCAAGTGATCATGACCGCCACCACCTGCGAAAACGGCACGGCACGCTGTGCGCAAGCAGCCACCGCCGGTGTGTTTGACGCCGATCTGGTGGTGAACCTGCAAGGCGATGCGCCACTGACGCCCGTGTGGTTTGTCGAAGATCTGATTGCCGCCATGGCGGCACAGCCCGAGGCAGCAGTGGCCACGCCCGTGGTGAAATGTGACGCCCAAACCTATGCACATTTCCGCGCTGACCGCGCGGCGAGTCTGGTCGGGGGGACCACGGCGGTGTTTGATCGCAACCACCGTGCGCTGTATTTCAGCAAGGAAGTGCTACCCTATATCGCTCCCGCCAAAGAGGCAGAAGCAGCAGGCGAAGTGTTCCACCACGTCGGCCTGTATGCCTACCGACCCGCAGCGCTTGCGCAATATGCCACCTGGTCCGAGGGGCGGCTGGAGCGCCACGAAGGGTTGGAGCAGTTACGTTTCCTTGAGAACGGCACAGATGTTTTATGCGTCGAGGTCGAAGGCCGTGGCCGCGTGTTCTGGGAGCTGAACAACCCCGGCGACGTGGCGCGGATTGAATCCATTTTGAACGCCGACGACAGCCTGTAAGGGGCAGGATTACCCCTAGATTTGTGGATACCTTGCTGGGTAATTGTGGAAGCAAGTGGGGTGTACAGCTTAGCAGCAGTTGGCCTTTTGGTTTCACGCATGTACCGCTGGTAGCGTTTGGACCCGCGCGGGTGTTGTGACTTGGCCTAATCCGGACCCTCACAATGCAATAATCGCAAAAACACTCCAGTGAATGTAAGAGTGCCCCAAATAGCGTTCGGTCTTTGGGGGGCCGACGAAAGCAATCCACAATTTGTTGACAATGGACCCCGAACCAATAGATCGTTACCAGCTGAAACTGGACGCTCTGGTGTGAAAGGTTTTCTTCAGGTCATGCCGGATGGTTTCGTAGGGTCCTAAATGTAAAAGCCGAACTTGTTCATATTTGACTGTGACGGTGTGCTTGCCAATTGCGGGGCGATTGTCACTGAACAGGAAGTCTTCGACCGTTTTGTCGGCCGTAGTTTGGGCGATGTGGCAGAAAGCTTGCAGATATCACCGTCGAGTGCCGCGTTTGACAGCCTCAACAAGGCTTACCATACGTCTGTGCTTGCGGCTCTAGAGTCCGAGCTCGAGGCGATGCCCGGGCCGATGAATTAACATCTTAATTGGCGACGAAAATATGATATTGCCTTGGACAGTTTAGCGCATGATCCAAGGTTGGACGCCACGGCTGGTGTAATGCAAGATCACGGTAGAGCTTATCTGACCAAAGGAAATTCTCATGAAGATTGAAACGATTGCGACCAACCCTATTGAGGGGCAGATGCCGGGCACTTCGGGCCTGCGCAAGAAAACGCGGGTCTTTATGGAACCGGGGTATCTGGAGAATTTCGTTCAGGCGACGTTTGATGCCATAGGTGGTGGTGAAGGGAAAACGCTAATCGTCGGTGGGGATGGCCGGTACTTTAACAAGGTGGCCATTCAGACCATCCTGAAAATGGCGGCCGGCAATGGCGTGGTCAAAGTGATTGTCGGTAAAGACGGCATTCTCTCTACACCTGCCGCGTCCCACCTGATCCGGCTCAACAAGGCCGATGGCGGTTTTATCCTGTCGGCCAGCCATAATCCCGGCGGGATTGATGAGGACTTCGGGATCAAGTTCAATGGTCAGAATGGGGGCCCTGCGCCAGAGAACCTGACAGCCAAGATATTTGATGCGACCAAGACCATTGCGAAATTCAAGACTGTCTCCACAGCGGAAATCAACCTGAACGCTTGCGGCAGCCCCAGTCTTGGGGCCATGGAAGTTCAAATCGTCGATCCGGTAGAAAGCTATAGTGCGCTGATGGAGACGCTGTTCGATTTTCCAGCGATCCGCGCGCTGTTCAAGGGCGGATTCACCATGTGCTTTGACGCGATGCATGCGGTCACTGGACCCTATGCCAAGGCCATTCTGGAGGGCGCTCTGGGCGCGACGGAAGGCACAGTTGCCAACGGTGTCCCGCTTGAGGATTTTGGCAAGGGTCACCCCGACCCAAATCCGATCTGGGCGAAAACCTTGATGGATTTGATGATGTCCTCTGCCGCGCCCGATCTTGGGGCCGCCTCTGACGGGGACGGGGACCGCAACATGATTGTTGGGCGCGGGGCCTATGTGACCCCCTCTGACAGTCTTGCCATTCTCGCTGCTAACGCGCATCTCGCGCCGGCATATAGGGACGGCTTGGCGGGTATCGCGCGTTCGATGCCGACAAGTGCTGCCAGTGACCGCGTGGCCAAGAAACTGGGGATCGGGTCGTACGAAACCCCCACCGGTTGGAAGTTTTTTGGTAATCTGCTGGATGCGGGCAAGGTGACGATCTGCGGCGAGGAAAGTGCTGGTACCGGCTCCAGTCATGTGCGCGAGAAGGACGGGCTTTGGGCGGTGCTTTTGTGGCTGAACATCCTTGCCGTGCGCAAACAGTCGGTGGCCGAAATCGTATCGGACCATTGGCAGCGTTTCGGGCGGGACTACTATTCGCGCTACGACTATGAAAATGTCGCGACTGGTAGCGCAAATCAACTGATGCAAAGCCTCTGTTCAAGGCTGCCGGGCTTGGCGGGGCAGGCGTTTGCGGGAATGACAGTGACAGCCGCTGACGAGTTCTCCTATCACGATCCGGTCGATGGTTCGGTCAGTAACAATCAGGGCATCCGGATCTATTTTGAAGGGGGCAGCCGCGCTGTCTTCCGTCTGTCGGGAACAGGCACCCAAGGGGCCACGATACGTCTGTATCTGGAGCAATATTCGAATACAGATATCGGCCGCGATACGCAGGAAGCCTTGCAAGGCGTCCGCGCCGCCGCCCAGTCCATCAGTGATATGAATGCTCATATTGGCAGTGTTGAGCCCGATGTCATCACTAGAATGGGTCTGCACCTTGACCCGTTTGCACGCTGCAATAGGGTCGCAAAAATGCGACTGATTGCAGATGTCGGCAGGACAAACATCCACATGGCTCCAAGCCATAATGGCGCGGTTCTGCGGGACACCGTGCAGAGTTTTGCAATGTGAACTGGGGGAGCTTTTACGCGATCGTGACCGAATATCTGTAGCAGCGCGTCGCGCCCACCCTTGCGGGAGTTGCTGTGGCGGTTGCCGTATCCGTGTGTGGCAATTGTGCTGAATGTACCAACCGCAATTGGGAAGTCCAATCCAGCCGAATTTCTGGCCTATGTGGCGGCGCGCCCGCGCTGTTGTCGAACGATTTGACCGCGCTGGGATATGCGGTTCCAAATCTGGCACCGGATCAGCTTGATCTCGTCAGTCCCGGAACCGCGACCCAAGCACCTGTCTTGCAATCGTTGGTCGTTGGGATAGGCACTGGCTTCAACGTCAGTCCGAATCTGGAGGCGGGGGGTACCGTGATATGCCCGTCGATGGAAGCGGGCCATGTGAGTATACCTTCCAGTTTCGTCAAAAAGCTCTGCGTCTTGGGCTTTGATCCAGATCAGTTCCAGACGATAGAAGCGCTGTTTTCGGGCCTCGGTATAAGGGAGTTTTGTCAAAAACTAACAGGGCGCCCCGAACTTCAAGGCGAAACTACAAACACCGGACATGAGTTGTAAGAGTCAGCCAAAGTCACACATGCAGTCGAGCAATACGCCGCATTATTGGACTATCTTTTGCGCGACTTGTCTTGGGCTTATATGCCAACTGCAGGGTGTATATTGCTGGCTGCGTCGCACGTTCGATTATGTCGGCGTCAACGCAAATCTGTATGGAAGCACATCGTCAACCTTCCATGTTAACGACCTGCAATACTGCTCCCGTCTACATGATCAATGATGACGCTGCGGCTTTGGCTGGGTGCGCACAAATAGTTGTAAAATATTTGAAATCGGGTCACGAGTTGACCTTTGGGCACGTCAACCAATGGGTGTTGTGGACGACGGAAACTAATAACGGTTTTGTCGCGAAGTTTGGCAACAAGCGTATTCATAACTTACGCTACGCACAATGATCCGGCGAGGGCGGCGAATTGCTGGAATGCGGATTGGCCCGGCACCTCGATAAATTGCCTGCATTCCGACCTGTACGCGATACCTGTACTGCAACCCTTGTTGGCAGCAGGGCAGGGGCTTTATCGCATTTCCTCCATTATCTTTTCACGGAAGACCTCGGCGGGTGTCTTCCACGTGAGCCATTTGCGCGGCCTATTGTTGAGCGTGGCACAGATATCTTTCATGTTCTGATCCGTAATTTGCCGGAAGTCCTACTTCCGAGGAAGCCACCGTCTGGCGCGCCGTGTCAATTACAGACGGTTTGTAAGGTTTATTATGTAATA
>Ga0210307_1096903_pt1 | contig 15611 bp, 13 predicted proteins | sample R1073metaT_FD_159690 | JGI IMG/M metagenome (GOLD analysis project Ga0210307, IMG submission 159690) | Metatranscriptome of estuarine water microbial communities from the Columbia River estuary, Oregon, United States - R1073 (Metagenome... | ecosystem: Environmental > Aquatic > Marine >...
CAAAACTGCGCAGCCCTGCCCAAGTGGCGATAGGGCGGGTGACGGGCACAGCAACCATTTGTTGGTAGCGGTCCAGCCCCTCGGCCAGCGTCATGTCATCGGCGAAAGCGTCATGCGGGTGGCTTACCTCTTCCTCTGCGGGAGAGATCAGCAGCGCGCCTGCATCAGGTTTGGCATACCACGACTCGTTGACGCCAAAGAACATCGGCCATTTGGATACGTCATGCCCACCGGGTGACGCAATACGCGCCATCGAGCGGCGGTAGGGAGTGATACCCAAAGGCGCTACACCCGCGATGCCCGCGATCAGATCGGCCCACGCGCCTGCTGCGTTCACAAGCGTTCCTGCGTGATAATCCCCGCCGGCCTGCACATGCCAGCCCCCTGCATCGCGCTGGATATTTGTCACAACAGCATCGGTGATCACCTGCCCGCCGTTGGCGCGCAGCGTCCGGATGAAATCCTGCATCAAACGGTCTGTATCAATGTCGAATGCGTCGGCGTGATAACCCGCAAAGGCCACCTTGTCAGCATCAAGGATCGGGACCATCTCACAGGCCTCACGCAGGGATATCTGATCCACGCCCATGTGGTCTGCATCTGCCAGAAAGGCGTCCCTTTCTCCGGCTTCGGCAATGATCATCAGGCCGCGCTGGGACAGATACCCACCTTCTTGAAAATGCGCCATGCTGGCGCGGTTCAGCGCCTGCACAGACAGCGCGCCATAGTTCTCCTCGATCAGCGCGGCAGAACGGCCTGAGGTGTGGTAGCCGGTGACGCTCTCCATCTCCAGCACAGTCACCCGCGCATCTGCGGACAGTCGCGCGGCGGCGGAAAGGCCAGCAATGCCGCCTCCGATGACGATGATATCGCTGTTCATTGCTCTTCTGCCCGGTCAGTGGCCGGCGGGGGTGCCGGAACAAGTGCGGCCAGTTCGGAATAAAGCGCAGGAGACATCTTATACTCCAATGCGGACAGCGAGGGCGCCAGCTGCGCGGCGGAGCGTGCGGAAATGATTGGTGTCGGCTCGGTTGGATGTGCCGCTGCCCATGCCACTGCAAGGGTCGCAGGATGGACACCTTCACGGGCAGCAATTGCGCTCAGTTGTTCTGCAGCGCCATGCATATAGTCAAACCGGTAGCGCGCGGCATAGCGGTCATCTTCGGTCAGACGGCCCGTGCCGCCGCCTGCGTATTTGCCTGTCAGCAATCCGCCCCCCAGCGGCGAATAAGGCGCGCAGAGCATGCCGTAATCTTGCGCCATCGGCAGAATTTCAACCTCGGCCTGACGTTTGACAACGTTATACATCGGTTGGATCAGGGCGATTTCCAGATCGAACTTGGCCGCGATATGTGCGGCCTTGGCAGCCTGCCATGCGGCAAAGTTTGAAATGCCCACATGGCGGATGATGCCGCGCGCGCGCAAATCCGCCATCGCCTGAAAGCTGTGGTGCATGTCTGTATCCGCGTCAAAGCGGTGCAGATAGAGCGCATCAATCACGTCGATCTTCATGCGCTTCAGGGATGTCTCGGCAGAGCTGCGGATATTCTCGGGGGTGGCGCCACCTGTGTAAGCCGCCTTGGTTGCGATGATCAGCCTATCACGGTGAGGTTTAACCATCTCGCCCAGCAAGGTTTCTGATGCACCATCGGTGTAAACATGGGCGGTGTCAAAATGGGTGATTCCCGCCTCAACTGCGGCGTCAAACATCGCGTGTGACTGGGCGGCATCTGCGCGGCCGCCAAATTGCATGGTGCCAAACGCAAGGCGGCTGGCGCGGGTGCCATCAAGGCTTGTGATTGAATGTGTCATGCATATTTGGTGGCACCCTTGCGGGGGCTTGGCAATGGGGCAGGCGGCTATACTCCGCCTTTTTCCACTGCACGGATGTAAGCGGGCCGTGCTTCCAACATGTCAACAAACGCGGCCAGCTTGGGATAGGCTGCGCGCCGCTCCATCCGCATGGCGATTTGTGCGGGAAAGCTGAGCATAATGTCGGTGGCCGACAGATCATCCAGCACAAAATGGCCTGACGGGCGGATCACATTCTCCATATAGGAAAAATGGTTGTCCAGCTCGGCGGTGATGCGCGGATGCAGCGGCGCGCCTGCCTCACCCAGTTTGCCCACATATAGATTCAGCAGAATCGGCGTCATGGCAGAGCCTTCGGCGAAATGCATCAGCTCCAGATGGCGCATATGCGCCGGGGTGCTGGCATCAGGGATCATCTGCGGCGCGTATTTGCTGCAGAGCAGCTCGGTTATCGCTGCGCTCTCGGTGATCATCTCGCCATCCATCTCGATCAAGGGAGACTTGCCCAGCGGGTGCAGCTTGCGCAGGGCGTCCGGGGCCAGATTGATCTTGGCATCCCGTTCGTGCAGGACAAAATCATAGGGCGCGCCGATCTCCTCCAAGAGCCAGAGAATGCGGAGCGAGCGGGACCTGTTGAGGTGATGCAATGTGATCATGGGATTAGCTTAGATCGTTTGCACCGCCCTGCAAAGCGCGCCAATGTGTATATGACGCAACGGGAGTGCATTATGATTATAGCAGATAAGCAGAACCTCACAGGGACCTCACGGGACGCAAGCGGGCCGGGCTGGGAGAGCCTCCGGCTATTGGTGCGATCCGACGGGATGGGGTTTTCTATGACCGAAACGCGCGTGCTTCCGGGCGCAGTTTTGCGCCTGCAATACAAACACCACATCGAGGCGTGTTATTGCATCGGCGGCGCGGGTGAGGTGGTTGAGCTGGACAGCGGCAAGGTCCATCCCATTCACGCAGGCGTCCTCTATGCGCCCAATGCACATGATCTGCACGAAGTCCACGTGCCCGCAGGTGGTGAGGCGCTGCATCTGATCTGTGTTTTCTCACCCGGACTGGAAGGCACCGAAGTTCACGGCCCCGATGGCAGTTATCCGGCGGCCGACTAGATAATCTCGTCCTCGTCAAACAGGGGGGCTTCTTCCAGTTGGGTGGCCAACTCACCCACGGCCGCCTCTGCCATGTCGCCGGATTTCACATCGGCGATATGGAACAATGCGTCGCCCTCATGCACAATCGGCACAACGGCGCGGCCAACGATGATGCCCGCGTATTTGCTGGCGACCTCGATCTCTTCTTCGCCGAACGGGTCGGAAATGGCAGCGACGATATCGCCTTCTGCCACCACATCACCCTCGGCCTTATACATCCGTAGCAGCCCGCCCGCAGGGGCGCGCAGCCAGTGACTGTTGGAGCATAGCAGCGGCGCGGCCTTTGGCGCGGCAATGCCTGCACGCGGCAGCATACCGGTTTCTTTGAGTACGCGCAGGATGCCCGCAACGCCAGCGCGGACCGACATTTCGTCAAACCGCATGCCTTCGCCTGCCTCATAGAGCAGCACGTCCACGCCGGCCCTCTTGGCTTCTTGGCGCAAGCTGCCATCGCGCAATGACGAGGTCAGGATCACGGGTGCGCCAAATGCTTTGGCCAGCTTCATAGTCACGCGGTTGTTTGCAGATACCCGTACCTGCGGCAGGTTGATCCGGTTTACAGCGGCGGAGTGCAGATCAATCCCGAGAGAGCAGCGCGCGACAATCTCGTTCAGGAAAATATACGCCAGCCGCGAGCCGAGCGATCCATGCGGCGATCCCGGAAAACAACGGTTCAAATCGCGCCGGTCGGGCAAATAGCGCGAGTGGTTGAGGAAGCCGAAGGTGTTCACAATCGGCACCACAATCAGCGTGCCATTCAGCGACTTGAGGTTTTTGGAGCGCAGCATACGCCGCACAATCTCGACGCCGATGACTTCGTCGCCGTGGATGCCCGCGCTGACAAAGGTTGTCGGTCCATCGTGGCGCCCGTGGATGATATGCGCCGACAAGGTAACAGGGGTGTGATCCGACAGGGTGCTGATGGGGATCTCGATGGTCTTGCGGGTGCCTGCTTCAACAGACTGGCCCGCAATCACAAAAGCGGCGCGTTTTGTCATCCCTTGCCTTTGGTTTTGGTTGCGTTGGGTTTGGCGTTCTTTTCTAGATATTCGATGATCATGCCGGCAATATCCAGCCCTGTTGCATTCTCCACGCCTTCCAGACCGGGGGAGGAGTTGACCTCCATCACCACTGGGCCGTGGTTGGAGCGCAGCATGTCCACGCCGCAGACATTCAGCCCCATCGCCTTGGCAGACCGCACCGCTGTCGAACGTTCCTCGGGCGAGAGTTTGATCACCTTGGCCGAGCCACCGCGGTGCAGGTTGGAGCGGAAATCCCCCTCTGCACCGGTACGCTTCATTGCCGCGACAACCTTGCCGCCCACAACGATCGCACGAATGTCGGTGCCGCCGGCTTCTTTGATGAACTCTTGCAGCAGGATGTTCACACCAGCACCGCGAAACGCCTCAACCACAGACACAGCCGAACGGTTGGTGTCGGCCAGAACCACGCCGATGCCCTGCGTGCCTTCCAGCAGCTTGATCACCACAGGCGCGCCACCCGCAAGTTTGAGCACTTCATCGGTCTGTTTCGGGTCATGGGCAAAAGTCGTGACAGGTAGGCCGATCCCGTCCCGCGCCAGCAATTGCATCGAGCGCAGCTTGTCGCGCGAGCGGCCAATGCCGACGCTTTCATTCAGCGGATAGACGCCCTGCATCTCGAACTGGCGCAGAACGGCGGTGCCGTAGAAGGTGACCGAAGCACCGATGCGTGGAATCACGGCGTCATAGCCTTCCAGCTTTTCACCGTTGTAATAGACTTCAGGACGGCGTGACGCGATGTTCATATAGCAACGCAGCGTGTTGATAATATCCAGAGTATGCCCCCGTGCCTCTGCCGCCTCTTTCAGGCGTTTATGCGAGTACAGGTTCGGGTTGCGGGCCAGCATGGCTATTTTCATCGGTCTATCCTTCAAAGTCGGGCTTGTCGCTGACCAGATAGGACTGGTCGGGGTGGACAAGAATGTTTCGGCTGCGCAGCGCACGGCGCCCCAGTATCAGCGGAAAGCGCATGTTCCCGCGGTCGGTCAGCGAGATGTCGATCTTCCACCGCCGCCCCGCTAATACCATAGGCGTGCGGATTACGATACGCGTCTCCGGAGTGCCACTGGTATTTGTGATGTCACGTTTGGTAAACACCGGAAATTCACAGGTCTGCCCTTCGACGCCATGGGGCGAGGGTGCGGTAAAGCGCACCCATTTCCCGCCGTCTTTGGTAAACGTCTCGATATTCTGGGCATGCAGTGCGGTGGTCTTGGCACCTGTATCGACCTTGATGGCAAAATCCAGCAGGTTCATCTCGGGCAGGCTGATGCATTCATGCCAGCCGATGACGGTATAGGACTGCGACAGTTGGGTGGTCGTGGTTTTCATACTGGGGTTGTCCATAAGGGTGCGTAAGGCTTGGATATTGGTGTATTCGCGCGGAAGTTACCAGTCCATGCCGCGTGGCAGAACTGTTGGGGATTGCCGGATTATCTGCAATGATGCCTGAGGTAGAAAAAAAGAGACCCGAAGGCCTCTTTTTCATCGTAATTTCCGAACAGCGAGGCGCAATTAGGGGCGCTTATATCCTTGCCATGCACATAGGAACGCCACATATCTGGCTTTGTCAGTACAGGCATTTCCTTGTGTAGTGGCAGGTCTGTTATCGCCGTCACGAATGTCGCCGCTGACCTGGGCGTAGGCCTGTGTATTCTCGTCACGGCTGGTCATTTCAATGCCAGCCACAGGCGCAACGTCTATGGCTACTTCCATAAACACAGGTTCCGCCAGCGAGGGATAAACCTGTGGGTCGTCATCGACCATAAGACCTTCATTGAGGTCGGTAACGCTATAGTCGATAGGTTGATTTTGCTCTGTTTGCTCAACGGATTCCATGAATATGCCGCTGTCATCCACAGGGCTGATATCTGTCCCGGCTTCAGAAACGGCAGTTGCGTCTTGTTCCTGTTGGTCGACGGATTCCGCGCGCGTGTCGCCTTCCGCAACGGAAACCGTGTCCGGCTCTGCGGCGGCTGTCGTTTCACAGCCGCTGCATTCTGATGTTTAGCTGCTCGCGTCCTGTGCGGATACAACGGAAAGAGATGTAAGAAATACTGCTAGTGCAAGTGTTCCGACCTTGATCGGGAACGAGGGGGTTTTCATGTTTCACCATGGTTTATTTGTTAATCGCGGATTGCGACAATGACTATTACAGCATCTTCGAAATAACAGACGTCATGATTCCTTGCGCAGTCCAGGAGCGGCTCGAAAATCTGGCCAATCTGGCCAATCTGCCACTATAGGCAATCTGGCTGGGGTTAATACGAGGGGTCTGGGAAAACGGTTACCCTGTGCTGCAATGGCCTCGGGCGGAGCCTCACTTTTCCACGGGCGCATAAAGAAAGGCCCCGCCAACCGGCAGGGCCTTTCCTTGTTTCAAGAGCCGCAGTTTACTGCGGGATCTCGCCTTCGATGCCTTCAACGTAGAAGTTCATGCCAGCCAATGTGCCGTCATCCGCTGTAGCACCGGCTGCCAGAAACTCGGAGCCGTCCTGCTTGTTCAGCGGGCCGGTGAACGCGTGGTAAGATCCGTCCGCCAGTGACGCCTTTAGCGCCAGTGCTTCGGCTTTTACCTCAGCTGGTACCGCGTCGGAAATTTCGCCGATGCCAACCATGCCTGCGCCAATGCCGTCCCATGTATCTGTGGACGTCCATGTGCCGTCTTTGACCGCCTGAACGCGCGCGATATAGTAGGGCGCCCAGTCATCAATGATGGAAGACACGCGCGGGAATGGCGCGTACTGGCTCATGTCAGATGCCTGACCGAAGGTCACGACGTTGCCCGCCTCCTGTGCCGCCGCCTGAGGGGCTGTAGAGTCGGTATGCTGCAGGATCACGTCCGCGCCCTGTTCGATCAGAACCTTGGCCGCATCGGCTTCTTTTGCCGGATCAAACCATGTGTAGGCCCAGACGATTTTGAACTGAACATCAGGGTTTGCTTTGCGCGCATGAATGAACGCCGAGTTGATGCCACGGATCACCTCGGGGATCGGATAAGAGCCGATATAGCCCACGGTGTTTGACTTGGTCATCTTGCCGGCGATGTGGCCCTGAATGGCGCGGCCCTCGTAGAAACGTGCCGAATAGGTGCTCACGTTGTCGGCGCGTTTGTAGCCTGTAGCGTGCTCGAACTTCACGTTCGGGAACTTCGCCGCGACGTTGATCGTCGGGTCCATGTAGCCGAAGGATGTGGTGAAGATCAGGTCAGCGCCGTCCAGCGCCATCTGCGTCATTACACGCTCGGAATCGGGGCCCTCTGCCACGCTCTCGACAAACACGGTCTCGACGCTGTCGCCGAAATGCTCTTCAACGGCCAAACGGCCCTTGTTGTGCTCGTACGTCCAGCCGCCATCGCCGACGGGACCGACATATACGAAGCCGATTTTGGTCTTGTCGTCTTGTGCAAAAGCAGGTGCGGCAAAGCTTGCCGCAAAGGCCGCGCTGGCAAGCAGTTTGGCCGCTTGGCGTTTGGTGAATTTCATCGTGGAAGTCTCCCCAGTTGGTTTTCTATGGCAGTCATATGCCTCAGGATGAGGCGTGGAAAATGCGTCCCAGTGATGCGGGTGCAGCACCCTTGTCGCGCGACAGGAACACAAGGACAACAATCGTTATTACGTAGGGCGACATTGCCAGATATTCCACAGGAATGGCAACGCCCGCGCCTTGCAGATTCAGCTGTAATTGTACCAAGCCGCCAAAAAGATAGGCGCCCAGCAGCAGCCGGAATGGCTTCCAACTGGCGAATACCACCAGTGCGAGAGCGATCCAGCCGATCCCGGCGGTCATACCCTCGGTCCATTGGGGTACGCGGATCAGGCTGATATAAGCGCCGCCTACACCTGCGCAGGCCCCGCCAAACATAATGGCCAGCGTCCGGATGCGGACAACCTTGTACCCTAGTGCATGGGCGGCATCGTGATTTTCGCCAACTGCGCGCAACACCAACCCGATACGCGTGTATTTGAGCACAGCCCAAACCGCGACAACCAAGGCAAGACCCAGATACACAATAAGATCATGGCTTAATATAATAGGACCAAATATTGGAATTTCAGCCAGCGAGCCAAAGTCTACATCGGCCAGCCGTGGCGGCTTTACCCCTACATAGCTTTGCCCCAGCAACGCCGAGAACCCCAACCCGAAAAGCGTCAGCGCCAAACCCGACGCCACCTGATTTGCCAGCATGACTTGGGTGAGAAAGGCAAACAGCAAGCTCAACACTGCGCCGCCAACCGCGGCGGCCGCAAAGCCCAGCAGCGGTGATCCTGTCTCTACGGCCGTGGCAAAGCCGCAGATTGCGCCGATGATCATCATACCCTCGACGCCGAGGTTCAGCACACCTGTTTTCTCGACCACCAGCTCGCCCACCGCAGCGAAGATCAGCGGCGTAGCGGCGACGAAGAAGCCCGCGATAAACAGGATCGGATTGATTGCTGACAGGTCCATTACGCCACCTCCGTCCGGCCCAAGCGCAGCCGGTAATTTGTGAACAGATCAAAAGCCAGCAGGAAAAACAGCAGCATTCCCTGAAACACCTGAATGGCCGCAGCAGGCAGACCCAGTTTGGACTGCGCAATGTCACCGCCGATATATGTCAGTGCCATCAGCCCGCCCGCCAGCAAAATGCCAACCGGATTCAAGCGGCCCAGAAACGCTACGATAATCGCGGTAAACCCGTAGCCCACGTTGAAATCGATTGTGACCTGCCCTGCCGGACCGGATACCTCAAACACGCCTGCCAGCCCTGCAAGAAGGCCTGACATGCCCAGACAAAACAGCACAAGCCGGGCAGGATTCACACCAGAGAACGCCGCAGCACGCGGCGCATCACCCGTGACGCGAATGGCAAAGCCAAGGCGGTGACGCGCCAGCAGCACATAGCCAAAGATCACGGCAATGAACGCGGCAACCACACCCCAATGCATACCGGATCCGGTGATCAGTTCGGCGTTATGCGCACTGGCGTATTGCTGCAAGTTTCGCGAGCCGGGAAAGCCGAACCCTTCGGGGTTTTTCATCAGCCCCAGCGACATCGAAGCCAAAAACTGCTCAGCTACATAGACCAGCATCAAGGAGACCAGAATTTCATTGGTCCCGAACTTTACCTTCAACACCGCAGGGATCATGGCCCAGATCCAGCCACCAAATGCGCCTGCCAGCACCATCAGCGGAAAGATAAACACACTTTCCATCGGGTAGAACGCCAGCCCCACGCCCGCGCCGAACAGCGCGCCCATAATATACTGGCCTTCCGCACCGATGTTCCAGATGCCCGCCTTGAACCCAAGGCTCAGACCAATGGCAATCAATACCAGCGGCGCGCCTTTGATCAGCAATTGCGGACGGTAGAAAAACGCAAACTCGCCAAACAAGGGTTCCCAAAAGATGGTGCGGATGGCTTCCAGCGGGTCTTTACCCAGCAGCGCAAACAAAAGCCCGCCAAATAACATTGTTGCAAGGACCGCCAGCAAAGGGGCCGCAAGCGAGAACGTGCGGCTCGGCTCCGGGCGCTTTTCCAAAGCAATCATGTGCGACCTCCGGTCTTCATTGTGCCTCTAAACTCAAATCCTGCGGGCTCAAACATGCGCCACCTCCATGCCGTGGGCGCCACCCATCATCAAACCGATTTCTTCCACCGTGATCCCCTGTGCGGGACGTGGATCAGACAGACGGCCTTCGTTCAACGCGGCAAATCGGTCGGATATTTCCATCAACTCGTCCAGATCCTGACTGATTACAATCAAGGCGGCTCCGTTTTGCGCCAGATCCAGCAGCGCCTGCCGGATGGCAGCGGCGGCAGAGGCATCCACCCCCCATGTCGGCTGATTGACGACAAAGACCTCGGGCCGCTGCATGACTTCACGGCCAATCACAAACTTTTGCAAATTCCCGCCCGACAAAGAACGCGCAGCGGCGTGCGGGCCGGGGGTACGCACGTCAAACTGCTTGATTACATCTTCTGCAAACTGTCTGGCTGCGGGCCAGTTCAAAAAGCCACCCTTGTCCAGCCCCTGACGCAAGGCACCGGTGAGCATGGCGTTCTCTGTCAGCGACATGTCAGGGGCGGCGGCATGGCCCATCCGCTCTTCGGGGGCTGTGAGCAGACCACGCGCGCGGCGCGCGGTAGGGCCAAGCGGGCCAATGTCTTCGCCCTTTAGTACCACCATGCCCCGTCCGGCAGGTCTCTCGCCGGATAGGGCCGCCAGCAGCTCGTCCTGACCGTTGCCCGCAACTCCGCCGATGCCCAGAATTTCGCCAGCCCGCAATTCAAGTGATATGTCCTTGAGGGCCATGCCAAATGTGTTGGGGGCTTTGGCACGAAGCCCTGTAAGGCTCAATAGTACTTCGCCTGCTGGTTGTGCTGCACGCGTTGGCGTTTGCAGCAGCTTGCCCACCATTAATTCCGCCATCTCGCGGGCGGTGGTTTCGCGCGGCATGCAATGGCCGACAACTTTACCCAAACGCAAAATGGTGGCATTGTCACACAGGGTCCGGATCTCCTCCAGTTTGTGGGAAATATACAGGATCGCGGTGCCCTCGGCGCTGAGTTTGCGCAGGGTTTTGAACAGGATTTCGACCTCTTGAGGTGTCAGAACCGATGTCGGCTCGTCCATGATCAACAATTTGGGTTCTTGCAACAAGCACCGGATGATCTCTACGCGCTGCCGTTCGCCTGCGGATAAATCACCAACAATCCGGTCGGGGGACAGCGGCAGGCCGTAAGCCTCGGAAACCGCGCTGATTCGAGCTGACAACTCGCTCAGTTTCGGGGCATTCTCCATCCCGAGTGCGATGTTTTCCGCCACACTCAACGCATCGAAAAGCGAAAAATGTTGGAACACCATGCCCACGCCAGCCGCACGCGCCGCACGCGGCTCGGACGGGGTGAAGGGGGCACCGTTCATGTGCATTTGCCCGCTATCGGGTCTCACCAATCCGTAGATCATCTTTACCAATGTCGATTTGCCAGCCCCGTTTTCACCTAGCAGGGCATGCACTTCACCTGCTGCAATGCTCAGCGAAACATCGTCATTGGCAACGACACCCGGATAGGCTTTGGTCAGTGCATTGAGCGATAGCAGCGGTTGGGTCATGCGTGAACCTCCGTATGGGATGCGGCGAGCAGGGATTGCACAACGCCATGTGCAATCTGGTGGGGGGATTTGCCAAGGGATTTATCCCCGATGGGACAGGTAATCTGCTCGGGGTTCAGGCCCATAACGCTGAGGCGGTTGGAAAAGCGGCGCCACTTGGTGTCTGATCCGATCAACCCGATACTACCCGCCTGACGTCGCAGCAGGGCCGCGCAGAGCGCCAGATCAATATCGTGCGAATAGGTGAAAATCAGGTGATGCGCATTTTCTGGCGCGCGCATCGCCAGTAGGGGCATATCGGCGGCCGGTACTTTGGGGATGTTCTTATGGTGCCGCTTGGGGAACCGGTCTGCGTGGCTATCAATCCATGTAATATCGAACGCGGCAGGGGGGCAGGCCGCAACAACCGCACGCCCCACATGCCCCGCACCCCAAACCCACAGCGGAACAGGCCGCGCAGTTTGCCTTGGCCGCCCATGCATATGAAATTCGGGCTGGTCGATTTGCCTGTGGTCACGGGTGAAATGCAAGGTGACAGAGCCACCACAGCACTGGCCCAATGTTGGTCCCAGAGGGAATGTGCGGCTCTCGTCACCGGTGTTCGATACTAGCAAGCGCCGCGCATGGGCGATGGCCTCATACTCCAGTGCCCCGCCACCAATTGTGCCTTCAATCCGCGTTGGCGTAACTTTCATTGCGGTGCCCGCATCACGGGGCGCTGAGCCGCGGGTTTCGGTGATTTCGACATAAATGGCAGCGGTCATTCCGGTGCTCCGCGTTGCGTGTGGTGGATGGCTGTCAGCACAGCCTCTGCGGTGGCGGGTGTTTGTAGATCGGCATAGGCGGGCCCGCAGGCAGCTACGGCATCTGCCAGTGCAGACCACGCCGAAATCCCCAGCATAAAGGGCGGCTCGCCCACTGCCTTGGAGCGGTAGACAGTTTGCGCCGGATTGGGCTGGTCCCAGAGGGCTACATTGAACACGTCCGGCCTGTCCGAGCAGGCAGGAATTTTATACGTTGCGGGAGCGTGAGTTCTCAACGCGCCTTTGTCATCCCACACCAACTCTTCGGTTGTGAGCCACCCTGCGCCTTGCACATAGCCCCCCTCGATCTGGCCGATGTCCAGCGCGGGGTTCAGCGACTGGCCCGCATCATGTAGGATATCGGCGCGCAGAATGCGGTTTTCACCTGTCAGCGTATCAATCACCACTTCGGTCACGGCAGCACCGTAGGCAAAGTAGAAGAAAGGCTGGCCAACGCCCTTGATCCGGTCCCATTTGATGTCCGGCGTTTTGTAGAACCCTGTCGCCGAAAGGCTGATGCGGGCCTGATAGGTCAGTTGCGCCGCTTCGGCGAAGCTGAGTTGTGTCGCGCCGGCCTGCACCTGTCCGTCCTTGAACTGCACGTCACAGGCTGCGCAGTTGTACACCTCGCCCAGATGGGTTGCCATACGTTCCCGTATGGTTTGACATGCGCTCACCACAGCCATGCCGTTCAGGTCGGTGCCCGAACTTGCCGCAGTGGCGGAGGTATTGGGCACCTTCGCCGTATCGGTTGCGGTGATCTTGATCTGCCCCGGTGGGACACCAAATTCGGACGCAGCAATCTGTGCGATCTTCTGGAACAGGCCCTGGCCCATCTCCGTGCCGCCGTGGTTCAGGTGGATCGACCCGTCCTGATACACATGCACCAAGGCACCCGCCTGATTGAGGTGCGTGAGGGTAAAGGAAATCCCGAACTTTACAGGCGTCAGCGCGATCCCACGCTTAAGCACCTTCGATTGTGCATTCCACTGCGCAATCGCTGCACGGCGGGTTTCATACGCGGCGCTATGGCCCAAGCGTTCGACCAGCGCGTTGATAATGCAATCGGTGACAGGCTGCTGATAGGGCGTGGTTTGCGCAATGCCTGCATTGCTATCGGCGTAGAAATTCTTGCGCCGCACTGCCAGGGGGTCCAGCCCCAAATGGCTGGCGATATGGTCCATCACCCTCTCGATCCCGACAATACCTTGCGGCCCGCCGAAACCGCGAAAGGCAGTGGCGCTTTGGGTGTTGGTTTTCAGGCGGTGCGAGGTGATGCGCACATCAGTGAGGTGATAGGCATTATCGGCATGCAGCATGGCGCGATCTGCCACGGGCAGGCTGAGGTCCATCGCCCAGCCGCAGCGCGCATAATGCGTGAAATCAACGGCGGTCAGGCGGCCATCTGCCTCAAAGGCCACGTCATATTCTATACGGAAATCATGGCGTTTACCCGTGATGATCATGTCGTCGTCGCGGTCATAGCGCATCTTGCAAGGCTGGCCCGTGGCACGGGCAGCCACAGCGCAGGCCACAGCCAAGGCGTTGCCCTGACTCTCCTTGCCGCCAAAGCCACCGCCCATGCGCCGTGTCTCTACCCGCACAGCATGCATCGGCAGGCCAATCGCCTCAGCCACCTTGTGTTGTATCTCGGTGGGATGCTGGGTCGAGCTGTGGGTCAGTATATCTCCATTTTCACCCGGCAGGGCGAGGGCGGCCTGGCCTTCCAGATAAAAGTGCTCCTGACCACCAACCTCAAAGCGCCCGCTAAGACGGTTTGTACCAGTAGCAAGCGCCGCCTGCACATTGCCCTTCGCATAGATGCGGGGGCCATCCTCAAAGCGGCTGTTGGCGGCAAGTGCCTGATCTATGGTCAGGATCGGCGTTTCGGCGTCAATCCGGGCGTGCCCCAAGCGTGCAGCAGCGCGAGCAGCGTTGTGGCTGGTGGCTACCACCACAAACAGCGGCTGCCCGACATAGTGCACAGTGTGCTCCGCCAGCAAAGGCTCGTCATGGTTGGATGGGGAGACGTCATTTTCAAACGGCAAATCCGAGGCTGTAAGAACGGTAACCACACCTGCGGCGGACCTGACCGCCGCCAGATCAAGCCCCGTAAGAGTGCCGCGTGCCACGTTACTAGTACCGAAGGCCAGATGCAGCGTGCCTGCGGGTGTGGGGATGTCATCAACATAACGGGCAGCGCCGGTCACATGCAGGCGGGCTGCGTCATGGGGCAGGGATTTGGAGACGCTCATGCTCGAACCTCCTGCACGTCAGTCTCGGCACCGCTCAGGCTGTGATAGGCGCGCAGCAACATGTTTTGCGCAGCTTTCATACGGTAGCCAGCCGAGGCGCGCATGTCCGACATGGGCGTGAAATCCGATGCAAGTGCGACCATCGCAGCGTCGATGGTGGCGCGCGTTACGGGCTGTCCTGATAATGCCGCCTCCGCTCTGCTGGCGCGGGCAGGTGTGCCTGCCATACCGCCAAAGGCCAGCCGCACGGCGCCAAACCGGCCGTCCAAGACCGGCAGGTTCAGGCATCCGCACACCGCCGAGATATCCTGATCGAACCGCTTGGACAGTTTATAACAGTGCAGCGTGTCGGCTTGGTGTGGAACGGAAATTGTTTCTACAAATTCACCGGGCCTGCGGTTCTGTTTGCCGTAAGAGACAAAGAAATCCTCAAGTGGCATCTGACGGCGGGCATCGCCCATACGCAGGTGTATGGTGGCGCCCAGTGCGATCATCGCGGGGCTACCATCACCAATAGGCGAGCCGTTGGCGATGTTCCCGCCCAGGGTCGCTGCGGCACGCACCTGCGCCGAGCCATAGCGGCGCAACATTGTGCCCAAACCCGGGAACAGTGGTGCAAAGCTACGCTCGACCTCTGCAATCGTGGTCATTGCACCGATGCGCCAGCCGTCCGGTGTCTCCGAAATGCCGCGCAGATCGGCGCATTTATTGAGGAAGATCACATCCCCCAAATCGCGCATCTGCTTGGTCACCCACAGGCCGACGTCAGTCGCACCAGCGATCAACGTTGCATCAGGGTTAGACATATAAAGGGCGGCCAGTTCATCCGATGTCATAGGCTGATTGACAGGTAAGGACGCAGCTGCAGGCAATGACTTTGACAGATCAAACAGGCGCGGCGGGACGGGTGCCGACGCTGCCTCTTGTGCCGCGCGGATGATCGGCGCGTAGCCTGTGCAGCGGCAAAGATTGCCCGCTAGCGCCGTGTCATGGTCCGTGTCGCCGTTCAGATGGGCGGTGGCCATGCTCATCACGACACCGGGCGTGCAGAACCCGCACTGGCTGCCGTGGTGGACAATCATAGCGTCCTGCACCGGATGCAGCGTGCCGTCCGCCTCGCTCAGCCCCTCAACAGTTGTGACATGTTTACCCGCCAGTTGCGGTAGGAACAGAATACACGCGTTCAGCGGCAGCGCACCATCAACATCTGTGACCATAACGGTACAGGCCCCGCAATCCCCTTCGTTGCAGCCTTCTTTGGTGCCTTTCAGGCCGCGTTCCTCGCGGAGCCAGTCCAGAAGGGTCGTCGTGGGAGAGACGTCCGTCAAAGTGACGGATGTGCCGTTTAGCATAAAGGAGATGTCCATGGGGATAACCCCGCCGCGGTACCAGATACCTGTTCCCACCCCGGTTCGATGCGGCGTAGAACGCGGGATTTCGG
>Ga0210307_1220218_pt1 | contig 15570 bp, 10 predicted proteins | sample R1073metaT_FD_159690 | JGI IMG/M metagenome (GOLD analysis project Ga0210307, IMG submission 159690) | Metatranscriptome of estuarine water microbial communities from the Columbia River estuary, Oregon, United States - R1073 (Metagenome... | ecosystem: Environmental > Aquatic > Marine >...
GTCTGCACCGGGCGCTGGCGCAGTTCATGGTCGACACCCATGTGGATGAAAACGGCCTGACGGAAGTGAACTCTCCCGTTCTGGTCCGCGACGATGCCATGTATGGCACCGACAAGTTGCCAAAGTTCGGTGAAGACAGCTATCGCACCACCGATGGCATGTGGCTGGTGCCTACGTCCGAAGTGCCGCTGACCTACACGGTGGCAAATGACACGCTGGAAGCGTCCGATTTGCCGCGCCGGATGACATCGCACACGCTGTGCTTCCGCTCGGAAGCCGGATCGGCGGGCCGTGACACCACAGGCATGCTGCGCCAGCACCAGTTTGAAAAGGTCGAGATGGTTTCGATCACGCTGCCCGAAGAATCAGATACCGAGCAGCAGCGCATGCTGGCCTGTGCCGAAGGGATTTTGGAAAAGCTGGGTGTGCCCTACCGCACCATCATCCTGTGCACAGGTGACATGGGCTTTGGCGCGCGCCGCACCTATGACATCGAGGCCTGGCTGCCCGGCCAGAATGCCTACCGCGAGATCAGCTCGGTCTCGACCACAGGTGATTTTCAAGCGCGCCGCATGAATGCGCGGTTCAAGCCTGCCGAGGGCGGCAAGCCGCAATTTGTGCACACACTTAACGGGTCCGGCCTTGCCGTCGGGCGCTGCCTGATTGCTGTGTTGGAAAACGGCCAGCAGGAAGACGGCACCGTGGTGCTGCCTGCAGTTCTAGCCCCCTATCTGGGCGGCAAAACCACGCTGGCCCTCGACGGCACATTGGTGTGATTTGAGCGGTCGGGGCCTAGCGCCCCGGCCCTTCGACTTTCGGCACAGGCTTGCCTATCGGCTCCCCTCCGAACAGCTCTGGCATCAGATTTTTGAGTGAACGGGGGCGATAGTCGCGCCGCGCCTTTACGCGCTTTACTGCACTGAGGTGCAAATCGACCGCATGCCCCGGCCCGCGCCGCCATTCCAGCAGATTGCCCGCCACAGTATAGAGCGGCGGCGGTTGGTCCAAGGTGTGGCTGTTGGCCAACGGATCAGGGACACGGTCCAGCAGGTCTGCCATCTCAATTTCAAGTCCCGCGGCCTGCGCGCCTTCGGCGATCCATTGCAGCGATTGTCCCGTCAGCGCGCGCGCCTTGGGCGCAGAGCCACCGACAATCGCATGGGTGCCGGTAAACCAGACCTGCTGGTAGGGACGCTTCTCGCTCCGGTCGCCTTTGTTCAGGCCCTCGTGCCCCCGCGACGCTTCCAGATTGTCCCAAAGGGCGGGCTTGTAGAACACACGCCGCTCGTCCAGTGCCACTGCATGGCGCGCCGATTTAACCATCGAGCTGAGCAGCGTGTCGTGAAAGCGGTATTTGCTGTTCCATAGATTGGCGACAGCCCCCAGCAGTGGCGCGGGAATCCCCAGCGAGCCGACCGTATCCCAAACCCCCAGATAGGCGATATCAACCTTGTGCATCGGGCCATTGTCGCTGTTCCACGGCGTAACCAACCGCCAATTCATATCTGCTTGGGACGTGCCGAAACGCGGCGACAGTGTGCGCCGCGCTTGCATGACGTGCAGCGCGTCCGGGTGGTTCTCGACGCCAGGTTTGCGGTAGAGCGTGAAGGCCTTATCCAGATTGGCAGGCGTCGGATCAGCCACAATACCGCATTTCCGGATCATCCCCGCAAGCGAGCGCGCCGTATAGGCGCCACGCGAAAAGCCGAAGATAAAAATCTCGTCGCCCGCCTCGTATTCCGCGCAGAGCGCTGCATAGGCTTGTTTGATGTTGTCGTTCAGACCCCAGCCAAAAGCCCCGCCCCCGACTTTCATCAAGGATTGTTTAAGCAGGGATTTCCCGAAGAACCCCGCCTCGTCAACGCCTGTGCCGACACCTTCAAAATAATGGGTGTGTTGGGCATTGGTGCGCCGCGTCTTTTGAAACAGGCGCACCACATGGGTGGGCTGCTTCATTGTCGGACTGTTCCATGTCCCGTCGCAAAAAATAGCGATCCGTGCCATTGGTAAAATTCCTTTGTGCTATATGTCGCTTAGCAACACACAGTTTTGACCAGAAAGGTCCCAATGTCACGCACCGCAGCCTCGATTTTCGTGTTTATTCTTACCATCCTGTTTGCGATCTCTCCCGCATTTGTTCAGGATTTCGGGGGATTTGACCCAAATCAATTCCCTGTACCGCAAGACAATCCGCCGGTTCAGCCCGCAGGCTATGCCTTTGCCATCTGGGGCGTGATCTATCTGTGGCTGATCGGGGGAATGGGCTATGGCCTGTGGAAGCGGCGTGAGGATGCTGCCTGGCATCCCATGCGCCTTGCCCTGATCCCGTCTCTGGCGGTGGGCGCAATCTGGCTGGCTGTGGCTGTTGCCAGCCCTGTTTGGGCCTCGGTTCTGATCTGGGTGATGCTGATCACCGCGCTGATGGCCCTTTTTCGCAGTCCCCTTCACGATAAATGGGCGGCCGCGCTACCGCTGGGCCTTTATGCGGGTTGGTTGAGTGCCGCGTCTTGTGTGTCATTGGGGCTGCTGCTGGCCGGATATGGCTATGTGGACAGTACAACAGCAGCAATCGCAGCGATATTTCTGGCGCTGGTTCTTGCGTCGGGTGTGCAAAGCCAACTGGGACGCGTGCCCAGCTACGGCATCGCCGTGATCTGGGCATTGGTGGCTGTTGTTGTGCAAAATGCCGGAACCAACGCGACTGTTGCGGCATTGGCTGGCGGTGGAGCTGCGGCGATGCTGATCCCCACCTTCAACGCATGGCGCGCGGGACGGTAGAGCAACCCGAATTTTTGAAAAATTCGGTCCGGAATTTTTGAAAAATTCCGCGCTCGCCCTTAATCCCTGCGCTTGTTGTTCGCGGTGTGTTTACGCAATTTTGACGGCGGCGCCTTCTTGCGGCCCTTAAACGGGTTGGCATCGGACTGGCCCCGCATCCAGAGGCGAATGGGCGTACCGGGCATATCAAAGTCGACCCGCAAACCGTTTACCAGATAGCGGCTATAGCTGTCCGGCACCTTATCAGGATGGCTACACATCACCACAAAGCCCGGCGGACGGGTTTTGGCCTGTGTCATATACTTCATCTTGATCCGTTTACCCTGAGGGGCCGGCGGCGGGTGCGCCTCCATCATTCCCGCCAGCCAGCGGTTCAGCTGGGCGGTGGTCACACGGCGGTTCCACATCTCGTAGGCGCGCATAATCGCTTGGTGCAACCGGTCCAGACCGCGCCCTGTCTTGGCAGAGACAGTAATCAGCGGGGCACCACGCAGTTGCGGCAACAGACGCTCAAAGCTCTCTTTGAGCTCTTTCAGTTTGTTCTGACGATCCTCCTCGACGTCCCATTTGTTGACGGCAATCACAACGGCGCGGCCTTCCCGCTCTGCCAGATCGGCAATGCGCAAATCCTGCTGTTCAAACGGAATTTCCGCATCCAGCAGCACCACAACCACTTCGGCAAACTTGACCGCACGCAAGCCGTCACTGACGCTGAGTTTTTCCAGTTTTTCCTGAATCTTGGCCTTTTTGCGCATGCCCGCCGTATCAAAGATACGCATCGGCACGGGAACGCCATCCGGTCCGGCCCAATCTGTCATCAACGAGATGGCATCGCGGGTAATCCCCGCCTCCGGTCCGGTCAGCAGGCGGTCTTCTTTGACGATCTGGTTGATCAGCGTGGACTTACCCGCGTTCGGGCGGCCAACAACCGCAACCTGCAAGGGCTTCGACTTGGTCGGCACCCGTACGGCGTCTTCGTCTTCATCTTCGTCGCTGACATCTACATCAACTTCGGGCGCGTCATCGCGGGCTTTTTCGACAAAGGCATCAGCCAGCGGCATCAAATGGGTGTACAGGTCGTTCAGGCCCTCGCCGTGCTCTGCGGAGAGGCGGATCGGCTCGCCCAGACCCAGAGAATACGCCTCGATCACGCCGGCATCAGCAGCGGCACCTTCGGCCTTGTTGGCGGCCAGAATAACATGTGTGGCGCGTTTACGCAGGATATCGGCAAATACCAGATCGGTCGGTGTGATGCCTGTACGCGCGTCAATCATAAACAGGCAGACATCGGCCATATCCACCGCGCGCTCGGTCAGGCGGCGCATGCGCCCCTGAAGGCTGTCGTCGGTGACGTCTTCCAGACCGGCGGTATCAATGACGGTAAAGCGCAGATCGGCCAGCCGTGCGGCCCCCTCGCGCAGGTCGCGCGTGACACCGGGTTGGTCATCTACCAACGCAAGGCGCTTGCCGACAAGGCGGTTGAACAGCGTGGATTTGCCCACATTGGGGCGGCCCACGATAGCGAGGGAGAAGGACATCAGGAAGGCTCCGAAACGGCGTTAGACCCGCGCAATAGCGCAAAGAACGCTGCTGCGAAAGCCCTGTCTGCTCTGGTGCCTTAGCGGTAGGCCAGCAATTGCCCCTTGGCGGTCACCACATAGAGGGTCTGTCCGGCGACAACGGGGGCTGTTGTCGCACCACCCGGAATCTCGACGGAGCCGACCAGCGCGCCGTTTTTGGGATCAAAGCTGCGCAGTACACCGTCGCCAGAGGCAATGATCACGCGGCCACCTGCCACAATCGGGCCATGGTGAGGCACAACGCGACCCTGCTTCTTGGGCTTGCGATCGGTGAAATTGGGAAGTTCGGCGCCCCAGATTTTTGATCCGTCTGCCGCATCAAGGCGCAGCAACTCATTCAGGTCACTGACCGCGAAAATGCTATCACCTGCGGGCCAGACGGGGCCAGTGGCCCCTTCGCGCGCGGACCAGATGCGCATACCAGAATCGACATCCAATGCCACAATGCGGCCTGACTGGTTGCCCAAGTAAACCCGATTCCCCAATACAACCGGCGCTGCGGTCACATCCGACACATTGCTGAACGCACGCCCCGGGCGTTTACCCAGAACAGAAGCGTCCCAGCGGCTCAAACCGCCACGGCGGAACACGGCCTGCACTTCGCCCGACCCGAAGGCAAATATTGCCAGATCATCGGTCAGCGCCGGTGCCGGAGCGCCCAGAATATTGTTGGTGTCATCAGAGGCGCCAATCTGCCATTCCACAGTGCCGTCACGGCGGTTGATCGCCCAGCCTGTGTTGTCACCCGCTGTCACATAAACCAGATCGCCGGACACGGTGGGCGTACCCGAGCCGCTGGCATCCAGCTGCTGGGTCCAGCGCACAGCCCCTGTAGCCGCATCAAGAGCCGCCAGAACGCCGTAGCCGATCGATATATAAACCGTATCCCCTGCCACGACGAGGCCACCGCCCGTGGCATCCCCCGCCTGATCCCGCTTGGGGCGCAGATCGGCCTGCCAGAGCGTCCCGCCTGACGTAGAGGTCGCCGTCACAATAGATTGCGCGTCCAGCGTAAAGATACGGCCCGCAGCCACAACCGGGTCTGCGGTGATCCGGTATTTGCGGCTGTCGCCTGTCCCGATGTTCGCGGCCCAAGCCAGCGTCAGGTTGCTGCCCAACGCGGGATGGCTGATCCGTGTGGCAGCAGTGCCTGTGGTCTGTGTCCAGTCGGCATTCACCCGCGCGGCGGGGAGTGAAATGGCGCGGCTGAAGTTGCCCGCAAATGTATCTGCGCTGCCATCCTCGGACTGTAAGACAGACCGGATGTCTTCGCGCGCACCCGGCAAAATAACTTCCGGATCGGTGCAGGCCGTCAGCAGTGTCGCGGCACCAAACAGCGCCAACACCATGCTTCGTGGCGTCACGGGGCGGCGTTTGCTGTGCAAGGAAAAATCTGTCTCGGTCATGGCCTGCTCACTCTGGTCTGCGCTTCGCTTGTCGGTCCTTGTATTGTGGACCGTGCAGCGGCAACTCTATCCGTTACTGTCGTCTGCGGGTGCGCCAGTCAGATCAGGCTCCCCACCCAAGGCTACAATCACCTGCAATGCCCGTTGTTGCAAGTCCGGTGTGACCTGCGCATCGTTTAGGACGGCCTGATAGGTTTCAATCGCGGTGGCGGTGTCGCCTTCCTGAATGGCAATCAGCGCCAGTTGCTCTTGTGCGAGCAGTCTCAGCGCACCACCCGCCCCGCTCAGCGCTTCGAAACCCTGCTTGCGCGTGGCCGCATCCAACGTGTCGGCCTGCAAGGTCAGTGCCTTGAATTGCGCAATCTGGCGGTACATCTGTGGAATTTCCGCATTCAGTGCAACGGCGTCAAGATTTGCGATAGCGCCTGCCAAATCCCCTGCCGAAACCTGCTCGGAAGCGGTAAGCAAGGACAATACGGCGCCCGCTTGCGGCGCGGGGGCCTCGATACCTGTCAGGGCGGCGGCGCGCGCTGTTGCATCAGTGGCGTCGAGTGCTGCCAGAACAGCATCGCCCAGCCCTTCGGCCTGCGCACGTTGCTGGGCATCGCGGTACTCCGAGAACGCGGCCCCACCGACAATTGCCAGCACGGCAACCACACCGATCCAGCCATAGCGTTTGAGCTTGGCGACCATCTGGTCGCGGCGCAGCTCGTCTGTGACTTCCTGAACGAATCCGTCGGTATTGCTCATTGCGCTATCGCCTCTGCCAATCCTGTTTCGCCCCTCTTAACGAAGCAGCAGGTGCAAGCCAAGTCCCAAGCCAACCGTCGGCGGAATGGGCACCCATGCGCACACACAAAAGCATCTGCGGAAAACCTGTAAAAAAGTGCATTCTGAACTGGGCAGTTCAGTTTCATTGCACTACATACAAGCAAAAGGCGAGTTACCGGTCCCGCACCTGCCGTGAGGGGCCCCTGCTTGCGCTGACCTGATGAGGCTTAAAATGCGTATCTTTCCTGTTCTGGCTGCAATTGCGATGGCCGTAATTCTCTACATGGCGATTCTGGAGCGGCCTACGCTGATAGGTCTATTCGGCGGCAACGCCGAAGCGGCACAGCCCGAAGAAGAACTGGCCACAGCCGGTGCCGCCGCAAAATCTGTCGCGGAAAAACGCGTGAAGGTTGTGGTGGAAAAGCTGATCGCCCAAAATATCGACAGCGCGGTTGTGTTGCGCGGCCAGACCGCTGCCGCCCGTCAGGTTGACGTCCGTGCCGAGACATCCGCCATCGTGATCTCCCCGCCCCTGCGCAAAGGCGCGCAGATCGAGACCGGGCAGATCATGTGCCAGTTGGACGAAGGCACACGCGGTTCGGCACTGGCGCAGGCCCGTGCACAATTGGCCGAAGCGGAATCCCGCGTGCCAGAAGCCGAAGCGCGCGTGCAAGAAGCGAAGGCGCGGCTGGACGAAGCCAAGATCAACCAGAACGCCTCGTCGCGTCTGAAGGAGGACGGGTTTGCATCGACCACACGGGTTGCCAGCTCGGATGCGGCTGTGGCCACTGCCGAGGCCGGTGTCAGCTCGGCCCAATCGGGCCTGCGCGCAGCCCGCTCCGGCATCGAGGCAGCACAAGCCGCTGTTGCGGGGGCGCAGAAAGAACTGGAGCGTCTGGTCATCAAGGCGCCATTCAACGGCCTGTTGGAGAGTGACACGGCTGAGCTGGGATCACTGCTGCAACCGGGGGCGCTGTGCGGCACGATCATCCAGCTCGACCCGATCAAACTGGTGGGTTTTGTGCCGGAAACGGATGTGAACCATGTGCAAGTCGGTGCGATGGCGGGAGCCCGTTTGGCAGCTGGTGGTGGCGATGTGCAGGGGCGTGTGATTTTCCTCTCCCGCTCAGCCGATCCGCAAACCCGTACGTTCCTGACCGAAATCGAAGTTCCCAACCCCGACCTGAAAATCCGCGACGGCCAGACCGCCGAAATCCTGATTTCGTCCGATGGCGCAAACGCCCATCTGGTGCCGCAAAGCGCACTGACCCTGAATGACGAAGGCACGCTGGGCATGCGTCTGGTGGACAAGGATAACATCGTTGATTTTGTCGAAGTCCAGATTGTGCGCGACACCGCCAAAGGCATCTGGGTCACCGGCCTGCCAGCGGAAGCGAATGTGATTGTTGTCGGGCAGGAATACGTCGTTAAGGGCGTGCAGGTGCTGCCAACGTGGCGGGAGCAAAAACAATGACCGGTATCGTTGACTGGGCCGCCTCGCGCGCCCGCATGGTGCTGGCCTTTATCGTGCTGAGCCTTGTTGTGGGCGGCTATGCCTACACCACCTTGCCCAAAGAAGGCGAGCCGGACATCGAAATTCCGGCGCTGTTTGTCTCGGTCCCCTTCCCCGGCATCTCGGCCGCTGATGCAGAGACACTGCTGCTCAAACCGATGGAGACCGAATTAAGCGATCTGGACGGCCTGAAAAAGATGACAGGCACGGCAGCTGAAAACTATGCGGGGCTTGCGCTGGAATTTGAATTCGGCTGGGACAAGACATCGATCATTGCGGATGTGCGCGATGCGATGGGCACCGCGGAAGCGCAGTTTCCCGAAGGGGCCGAAACCTATTCGATCAACGAAATCAATTTCTCCGAATTCCCGATCATCATCGTGAACATGACTGGCCCTGTGCCGGAGCGGACAATGGCGCGTTATGCCAAGCAGTTGCAGGATGATCTGGAGGGCCTTGACGCTGTGTTGGAGGCTGGCATCGCCGGCAACCGCGACGAGATGCTGGAAGTGCTGATCGACCCGCTCAAGCTGGAGGCCTATGACGTCACCGCAGCCGAGCTGATCGCGACGGTCCAGAACAACAACCAGCTGATCGCAGCGGGCGAGATCGAGAGCGCAACCGGTGCGTTTTCAGTCAAGATACCCTCCAGCTTTGACGAGCCGCGCAATGTCTATAATCTGCCGGTCAAGACCAACGGTGACCGCGTGGTTACGCTGGGGGATCTGGCGGAAATCAATCTGACCTTCGAGGACCGCTTGGGCACTGCCCGCTTTGACGGTCAACCCTCGATGGCCCTTCAGGTGGTAAAACGCAAAGGTTTCAACCTGATCGAGACCGCATCAGCCGTTAAGGTGCTGGTCGCGCAGAGTGCGGCGCAATGGCCGGACGAATTGAAGGCAGCCGTTGAGGTCGGCACCTCCAATGACCAGAGCCGTGTGGTCAACAGCATGGTGCAGCAGTTGCTGGGCTCGGTGTTCACGGCCATCGCGCTGGTGATGATTGTGGTGCTGGCAGCGCTGGGCATCCGTGCCGCCCTGTTGGTCGGATTTGCGATTCCTACATCTTTTCTACTGTGTTTTGCCTTCCTTGCGCTGATGGGCATCTCTATTTCGAACATCGTGATGTTCGGCCTCATTCTGGCCGTGGGCATGCTGGTGGATAGTGCGATTGTGGTTGTCGAATACGCCGATCAGGAACAGCAGAATGGCACAGGGCCGATGCAAGCCTATGTGACAGCGGCCAAGCGGATGTTCTGGCCTGTCATTTCCTCTACCGCGACGACGCTTTGTGCCTTCCTGCCCATGTTGTTCTGGCCGGGTGTACCGGGTGAATTTATGGGCATGTTGCCTGTCACGCTCATCTTTGTTCTGTCGGCATCTTTGGTAGTGGCGCTTGTCTATCTGCCCGTGATGGGGGGTGTAACAGGCCGGCTGGAGCGCTGGATGGCCGATAATATGGAGCGGATCGCCGCCCTGCCATGGTATCTGCACCTTGCCTTGTTTCCCGCCGCATTTGTGATGCTGTTTCCCGCCATGGCCCTGCTGGGCGGTGGCACGCTGTTTGGCTGGATCGGTGCGCAGTTTGCATCCATGGACGGGTTGGACCTGCTGACCTCTGTTGTGCCCACTTTCGTCAAGGTCTTTGCCTTTGTGGTCATCGGTGCTGTGGTGCTGTTGGTGGCCTTGGGCGGTTTCATGCTGTTCCTGCTGGCCCTCTTTGCAGTGCTCACGCGACTGGGTCAGGGCGGCCGCTGGCTGGCCTCCAGACTGTTCCGCAAAGAGCCGGACCGCATCCGGTCAGGCTATCAGCGCTCGCCCTTTGGCCGCGCGATCGAATTTATCGCGGGCAATCCGGTGATGCCGCTGGTCTCTTGCGGGATCGTGTTTGTCTTTGTCGGCACCACGCTGATCTTCTTTTCCAATAACTCCAAAGGGGTTGAGTTCTTTGTCGAATCCGAGCCTGAGCAGGCGATTGTCTATGTACTGGCGCGGGGCAACATGTCCCTGCCCGAAAAGGATGATCTGCTGCGCGAAGCCGAAGCAGTTGTGCTGGAGCACCCCGGTATCGCGACGGCCTTTGCCTTTGCGGGTGAAGGCGGGCTGGACAGCAATACAGGCGGCTCCCAAGCGCCCAAGGACCTGATCGGCCAGATCCAGATAGAAACCATCCCGTGGGAAGACCGCGCGCTGCGCCCCGAACTGGACGGCGATATCGTGATTGCCGAATTGACAGAGCAGTTGTCAAACATCCCCGGCATCAAGATCGAAGTGCTGTCACTGGACCGCGGACCCGCTTCTGGCAAGCCCGTGCATCTGCGCTTCAAAGGCGACCGTTTTGACGATCTCGTTGCCGCAACCGCCATGGCGCGCGACCATTTCAACACGGTGCCCGGCCTGACCCTGATCGAAGACACGCGCCCCCTGCCCGGCATCGACTGGCAGATCGACGTGGACGTCGAAAAGGCCGGCCAATACGGCGCGGATGTGCTGAGTGTCGGGGCGATGGTGCAGCTTGTCACACGCGGTTTGCTGCTGGACACCATGCGGGTAGATACCTCGGACGAGGAGATCGAAATCCGCGTGCGCCTGCCGGAAGAAGACCGGCTGCTGTCCACACTGGACACGCTCAAAGTGCGCACACGCGAAGGGCTGATCCCGCTGTCCAACTTCATCACCCGCACCCCGGTGCCAAAACTGGCAGAGATCAGCCGCATTGATCAAAAGCGCTATATGGACGTTAAGGCCGATGTAACCCCCGGCCTGATGAAGATTGTGAAAGCCACCCGTGCCAATGAGGACCCCGAAGCGGCCCTCACCCTCGCCACGCTGCGCCCTGCGGGGCAGGATGCCGACTTTACCACAGTCGAGGGCGACAGCTTCAAGATTACTGACCGGACGGCGGCGGCGCAGGACATGGACCTGCAACAGGAATACGATAGCCAGCACCTGCGGCTGGTTCCTGTGAACGGCAACGAGCGGATTGCAGAGATCACCAAATGGGTGGAAACTGCTGATCTGCCCGATAGCATCACCTATGAGTGGACCGGCGATCAGGAAGATCAGGCCGAAAGTCAGGCTTTCCTCAGCTCGGCGTTCACCGCAGCGCTGGGTCTGATGTTCATCATTCTGCTGGCGCAGTTCAATTCGCTCTACAACTCGGTACTCGTACTGGTGGCGGTGGTTCTGTCCACCACAGGGGTGCTGATTGGCATGCTGGTTATGGACCAGACGTTCAGCATTATTATGACGGGTACCGGCATTGTCGCGCTGGCAGGGATTGTGGTGAACAACAACATCATCCTGATCGATACCTATCAGGAGTTTAGTCAGTACATGCCGCGGATCGAGGCGATCATTCGTACGGCTCAGGCCCGCATACGCCCTGTTTTACTGACCACCATCACCACGATGGCGGGCTTGGCGCCAATGATGTTCGGCCTGTCGCTCGACTTTGCCGAAGGGGGATATACCCTCAACAGCCCGACGTCACTGTGGTGGAAACAGCTGGCGACGGCCGTCGTGTTCGGCCTTGGGGTGGCAACCGTACTGACGCTGGTGGTCACACCCTCCTTGCTGGCAATCCGCGTATGGGTCGCGACCTATGCGGAATGGCTTGCGCGTCTGCTGGCGCGGATGTCCATGGGCCGCGCCAGCCGTGCTGCGCGCGACTGGTCGCTCCAGCGTCAGGCCCGCACCCAGAACCCGCAAGAGTTGATCTGGAGCGATGAAAATCTGGAGCCAGCCACGACACAACCTGCGGCCACTCCGGCACAGTGACCCATCATCACCATGATGTGAGCGTTGGGCCCCTCGCGTAATTCGCGGGGGGCCTTATGGTTTGCGCAGAACCTATCCGCAAAAAGGAATATATCCATGCGTTGTCTGCCCAAATTTCTTGTAGCTCTTACTCTTGCCGGTGCGGCCTTGACCACGCAGGCCACAGCCGAGATCATCCACAAGCACAGCCCCCACTCTGTGGCTGTCACCATTGACCGGCTGCAAGCCGCTGTGGAGGGTGCAGGTGCAACCGTGTTTGCCCGCGTAGACCACGCCGCAGGGGCCGCCAGTGCCGAGATGGTGCTGCGCCCGACCCAGCTGTTGATCTTTGGCAACCCCAAGCTGGGCACACCCGCCATGCAGCAGATGCAGACTGCCGGTCTGGACCTGCCCCTGCGCGTGCTGGCCTATGAAGCCGAGGACGGCATGGTCCATGTAACCTACAACAATCCCGCCGATCTGGCAGCGGATCACGGCCTGCCCGCAGATGCGCCCTATCTGGCAATGATGACAGGCGCGCTGGACAAACTCACATCCAAGGCGATTGCGCAGGACTAAGCGCCCCTGCCCTGAAAACAAAATCACCCCCAAGCGGGGGTGATTTACAACAACAACCATAAACGTTTTGGTCTATTCTTCAGCCTGCTGGCGATGCCAAAGCTGGGCATAGCGCCCCTCTTGCGCCAGAAGCGCATCATGGGTCCCCTGCTCGACCACTTCACCCTTTTCCAGCACGATGATTGTATCCGCATCGGCGATGGTGCTGAGGCGGTGGGCAATGGTGATCACGGTCCGGCCCTTGCCCGCTTGATGCAGCGCCTCTTGAATCTCACGCTCGGTCTCGCTGTCCAGCGCGCTGGTGGCTTCGTCCAGCAAAAGGATCGGCGGGTCTTTGAGCAGCGTGCGCGCAATGCCCACACGCTGTTTTTCACCACCCGACAGCTTCAATCCCCGCTCGCCCACCGATGTCTCGTAACCGTCGGGCAGCGCCGCGATAAAGTCGTGGATTTGCGAGGCTTTGGCTGCGGCCTCCACATCGGCTTGCGTGGCACCGTCACGGCCATAGGCGATGTTATAGCCGATGGTGTCGTTGAACAGCACCGTATCCTGCGGCACCACACCGATCTGGCGGTGCAGCGAGTTTTGCGTGACGTCCCGCACATCCTGCCCGTCGATGGTCAGGCTACCGCCCTGCACATCGTAGAACCGGAACAAGAGCCGCCCGATGGTGGATTTTCCCGAACCGGTCGAGCCTACAATCGCGACCATCTGGCCCGGCTCAGCCGTGATGTTAACGCCGCTGAGGATCTTGCGGTCCTCATTGTAGCCAAAGTGGACATCGTTCAGCCTGACCTGCCCGCCCGTCACCTTCAGCTCCGGCGCATCGGGTTTATCGTTAATCTCGGCCGGTTGCTCCAGCAGGTCAAACATCTGCCCCATATCCACCAGCGCCTGCCGGATTTCACGGTAGACTGTACCGAGGAAGTTCAGCGGCACGGTGATCTGGATCATATAGGCGTTGACCATGACAAAATCGCCCACAGTCAGCGTGCCGTTCTGCACCCCGATCGCCGCCATGACCATCACCCCGACCAGTCCAGCCGTGATGATCACCGCTTGTCCAAAGTTCAGGAAAGCCAGCGAGTAGTTTGTCTTGATCGCCGCAATCTCATAACCCGCCATAGCACCGTCATAGCGCCCCGCCTCGCGCGCTTCGGCGCCAAAGTATTTGACGGTCTCATAGTTCAGCAGGCTGTCGATGGCTTTTTGATTGGCGTCTGTGTCCTGATCGTTCATCTGGCGGCGCAGTTTCACGCGGTATTCGGTCACTGCAAAAGTGAACCAGACGTAGAAGGCAATCGTTATTGCGACCACCAGCAAGTAGGTCACATCAAACAGGATGGTCAGGATGACGCCAACCATGATCAATTCTAAAATCAACGGCCCGATGCTGAACAACAAGAACCGCAGAAGGAAATCAACGCCCTTCACACCCCGCTCGATGATACGGCTCAGCCCCCCTGTCTTGCGGGTGATGTGGTAACGCATGGAAAGGCGGTGGATGTGGTTGAACGTCTCTAGCGCCAGCATGCGCAGGGCGCGCTGTGCCACACGGGCAAACACCGCATCGCGCAACTGGGCAAAGCCGATGCCCATCATCCGTGCCAGACCGTAGACAATTGTCAGGCTGATGGCCCCCAGCGCAAACATCGGGACACCCTCACCCGCCAGTGCATCCACCGCATCGCGGTAGAAGAACGGCGTGGCAACGGTGACAACTTTGGACAACACCAACGCAACCATCGCCCAGACCACACGTTTGCGGACCCATGGCAGGTCTTTCGGCCACAGATAGGGCACAACGTTGCGCAGCACCCGCATAGACGACTGATGCTCTTGCTCGGCGGCGATCTCCTGCTCGGTGGTAGCCTGTTTCACAGAAGCCGCATTTGTAGTTGTTTTGGGTGTGGCGGCAGTTGGATCAGCGGACATGGCACTTCCTATGTATTCAACTTTCTACATAGGACGATTGACGGCCGAGGGCCATATCAGTTCGGCAGATCGAACACCTGTCCGGGATAAATCAGGTCAGGGTCGCGGATGCTGTCGGCATTGGCCTCAACCACTCGCAAATAGAGCGTGCCGTCGCCATAGCGTTCCCGCGCAATCGCCCAAAGCGTGGCGCCCGCCTGTACTGTAATTGCCTTGATCGGTCCGTCGCTGCCTGCTGCTGCCTGCTCCAGCACAGCGGCAGATTCACGTTTGAAAGGGGTCTCGACACGGCTGCTTACTGCGCCGCCGGTGCTTACCTCGTCCACACGCAGGGTATATACGCCTTCGTCCACATCTGGCAGATCACCTCGCCAGCGCCCTTCGGCATCTACCGGCAGGCTGATCACCGAACGGTTGTCGAGATAGACGCGCACCGATGCGGTGTCAGGCTGCGCGCGGCCCGTCAGCTGCACATCGCCCAGATCGGAATAGCCAATGGTGTCCAGGGCCACGGATGTCATCGCCTGCGGCTTGGTGGGGTTGAGCAACCGCACACCTTCGGCATCGGATTTCAGTACAGCAATGCGCGCAGGCTCCGCGATGGCTTCCTCGGCTGCGGGCACTGCTTCGGCAACGTCGGAGGCCGCGGGTTGTGCGGGCGTCTCGGCCTCAACAGAGGTAGACGACGGCGCGAGGATTATTTCGTCCAGTGACGCTGTCTCTTCTGTGTGGGTCTTATCGCTGGCGGACAAGCTGACCACCTGCGCCGCGGCATTCGGCGGCAACATGGCAATTGCAGCAAACCCACCTATGCTGTCGGCTTTGGCGGTGGCCACTTCTGCCCCGTCGACCAGAATTTTCACATCGCTCAGCGGTTCTGCACGGCCCGCGATAATCGTGGTCCCGTCAGGATCGCGGCGGACCTCGTCAAAGCGGGGGGCTTGGGCCATTTGATCCTGTTCGGGCGTTGTGGCCACAGCGGCAGGGCTGGTAACGGACTGCGGCACAGCGGTAGTCACCGGAACAGAGCCGGGCGTGCCAAGCCCGAAAGCGATGTACGCCCCCAGCGCAAGCGCCACAACAACGGCACCACCGGCGATCATAGCCCCAGTATTGCCACCCAGATTTGCCGACGTCTTGCTCATCCAAAAGCACCCTTTTACGCTGCGTGTTATCCACGCGTTGAGCCTTTGTACATGAGAGGCTATCAAGGGTCAAAACACCAATACGCGCGTGCGCATTATTCCAAC
>Ga0210307_1107819_pt1 | contig 15517 bp, 13 predicted proteins | sample R1073metaT_FD_159690 | JGI IMG/M metagenome (GOLD analysis project Ga0210307, IMG submission 159690) | Metatranscriptome of estuarine water microbial communities from the Columbia River estuary, Oregon, United States - R1073 (Metagenome... | ecosystem: Environmental > Aquatic > Marine >...
CTAGCGGTTGCAACTCTTCAAAGACGACATACTGAAATCCGAACCGCTCAAGCTGCTCCAGCAGCAGGTCTTCACCACCCAAAGGGCGACTACGGCTTTGCGCGTCACCTCGGCCCACAAAAAACCGCTTCGGCAAGTAGCTGAAATCGTATTTCGCTACAGCAGCAAGCGCGCGAGCTCGCAAGGAGAGTATCGCAGTACTGACCGAATTCATGGCCAGAAGCGGTTGGAATTCGACACTTCCAACCGCGCTCCCCTGTGGCGCTATCTCTGCGATGCCCGCCACGTCTGCGTGTGGCATCTGTCCCACAGCCCCAAGCATACCAAACGAGGTCAGAACCAGATCATAGTCTTTCGGCGCCCGTTCAAAAAACACACGCGCCGCATATTCCGGAAAAAGAGCCTCAACAAAAGCATCGGCAAAATTGCGGTGTTTCTCTTCCTGATTGGGAAAGTGAAAATAGACGTCACCCTGAAATCCCACAGCGTCCAGCACACAAAGCTGGCTGAGGGATTCCGTCATGAAGTGATAATAGTTGAACGTATTGCGGCACTCGACAGCAAAATCCAGATCCGGCTCGATAAATGTTTGCTCAATCGCAAGGGTTTTACCAGCATTTGCGGTCCGGTAGTCCTCAAGATACGCGTTGAGTGTGGAGACAGGATCCGGATCAGATTTCTCGTTTTCCCAGCGGTACGCATTAAGCAACCGCGTCGCGGACGCACCCGACAAAACCAGCTTATCATCGGCCATAACGTGGGATTTTCTAAAACTGGCATGATCCAGAACCACGGGTACCGTGTTTGTCTCAATCGCGGTCTGAAACTGCTTATGCCTTTTTGAATGCGCCACAAAAGAACGGATTTTTGCATTGATCTCAGAATGGGCACTCACCGCGAACCCTTCAATCACCGCGCCTTTGATTTCGCGCCAGACAAATTCTGGTGCAGCAAGCAGCTTGAGCCCTTCGTCCCGCCAGGGATTGAGGAACAGCGCTTGAGGGTTAGAATCAAGGTCGATCTTGTTACGCAACGGCTCAAGGCCCTCTCAATTGGCGAGTGATACATTTGTTTACCACATTAAGTAGAAGCGTCCATATGGCTGATCCCCTTCCCTCGGGGCCGCTGGTTTTGTACAGACAAGTCAGCCGAGGGAGAAACAGATGACCACTGCCACGATCACACCGATGATGGCCCAATATCTGGAGATCAAATCCGGCTATCCGGATGCACTGTTGTTCTATCGGATGGGCGATTTCTACGAGATGTTCTTTGACGATGCCGTTGCCGCCTCCGAAGCGCTGGACATCGCGCTGACCAAACGCGGGAAACATGACGGCGAAGATATTCCTATGTGCGGCGTTCCCGTACACGCGGCCGAAGGCTATTTGCTGACGCTGATCCGCAAGGGTTTCCGCGTCGCTGTGGGCGAGCAACTGGAATCCCCCGCCGAGGCGAAAAAGCGCGGAAATAAATCCATCGTAAAGCGCGATGTTGTTCGGTTGGTCACCCCCGGCACGTTAACCGAAGAATCCCTGCTGGAAGCACGGCGGCACAACTACCTCGCCGCATTCGCCGAAGTCCGTGACGGCCATGCGCTGGCGTGGGTCGACATCTCCACCGGCGCGTTTCATGTGATGAGCCTGCCATTGGTGCGTTTAGGGCCCGAGCTTGCCCGTCTTGCCCCGTCAGAATTGCTGGTTGCCGAAGGCAAGGAGTCCGAGCATCGCGGGTTGGAAGCTGAATTTGGCCTAGCGCTGACCACCCTCGCCCGCTCAAGCTTTGACAGCACCGGCGCAGAGGCGCGGATTTGCGCACTATTCGGTGTAAAATCTCTGGATGCATTCGGCAGCTTTACCCGCGCCGAGGTCTCGGCCATGGGCGCGCTGATCGAATATCTGGACATGACCCAAAAGGGCAAACTGCCGCTGCTGCGCAAACCAGTGAAAGAGACCGAGGCGCGGACTGTTCAGATTGATGCAGCCACCCGCCGCAATCTGGAACTGACGCATGCCCTGTCCGGTGGCCGTGCTGGATCGCTCCTGTCCGTGATGGATCGGACCGTAACGGCCAGCGGTGCGCGCCTTTTGGAACGGCGCATTTCCAGCCCTTCGCGCGTGTTAGAGACAATTCATGATCGATTGAACGCCGTTGATTTTGCCGTACACAACACACGGATCGCACAGGATATCCGAAGCCGTCTGCGCGCTGTACCCGATCTTGAACGCGCCCTGTCCCGCCTTGCACTTGACCGCGGCGGGCCGCGTGATCTGGCCGCCATTCGCAATGGATTGACCGAGGCGGCCTACCTGAATCAGTCTCTAACAAGTTCTGAATTGCCCAGTCTACTAAAGACAGCTGTGGAGAGTCTGGCCGGTCATGACGATCTGGTCGACCTTCTGGACGAGGCATTAATTGCAGAACCGCCCCTGTTGGTCCGCGATGGCGGATTCATTGCCCGAGGCTACCGCGAGGAGCTGGACGAGGTCCGCAAACTGCGCGACGAAGGACGGAGTGTGGTCGCTGCGATGCAGGCGCAATTCGTCACTGATACAGGCATTCAGGCTCTGAAAATCAAACACAACAACGTGCTGGGCTACTTTATCGAGACGACAGCAACCCATGCTGAAAAGATGTTGTCGCCCCCCCTGTCAGAGACATTCATCCACCGTCAGACCACCGCCAATCAGGTACGCTTCACAACGGTCGAGCTGTCCGAGCTTGAGACGAAAATTCTCAACGCCGGGAACCACGCGGTTGAACTTGAAAAAACGCTCTATGCAAATTTGCGCGCCGCAATTCTGGATAAGGCAGGCGAGATCGGTGCGACCTCGGCAGCACTTGCCGAGCTTGATTTGGCCTGCGCGCTGGCCGATCTGGCGCAGGCGGAAAACTGGGTGAAGCCCACGGTCGATAACTCCCGCGCGTTTGACATCAAAGGCGGGCGCCATCCGGTGGTCGAACGCGCGCTTGCGCAGCAATCCGGTACACCCTTTGTGGCAAATGATTGCGACCTGAGCGCGGATACAAGTGCCGCAATCTGGCTCCTCACCGGCCCCAACATGGCGGGTAAATCAACATACCTCCGGCAGAACGCCCTGATGGCGCTGATCGCGCAAATGGGCAGCTACGTTCCGGCCCGTTCCGCCCACATCGGCTTGGTCAGCCAACTGTTCAGCCGGGTTGGTGCGTCGGATGATCTGGCACGCGGGCGATCCACCTTCATGGTTGAGATGGTCGAAACCGCAGCAATCCTAAATCAGGCAGACGACCGTGCGCTGGTTATTCTGGACGAAATCGGTCGCGGCACCGCAACCTATGACGGCCTGTCAATTGCATGGGCCACGCTGGAGCATCTGCACGACGTAAATCGTGCCCGCGCCCTGTTCGCAACACATTATCACGAGATGACTGCGCTGGCAGGCAAGCTGGACGGGGTCGATAACGCAACCGTCACTGTCAAAGAGTGGGAAGGTGATGTGATCTTTCTGCATGAAGTCAAAAAGGGCGCGGCGGACCGGTCCTATGGTGTGCAGGTAGCGCAGTTGGCAGGCCTACCACCGGCTGTCATTTCCCGCGCCCGTGTTGTGCTGGAGGCTTTGGAGAATGGCGAACGTGAAGGGGGGGCCACACAGAAAACCCTGATCGATGACCTGCCCTTGTTTGCTACCACGCCAACACCGCCGCCTGCACCGAAGAAGGTATCGCAAGTGGAGACGATGATGGACGCCATATTACCCGATGAATTATCCCCGCGCGACGCATTGGACCTAATCTACAAACTAAAAGAGGCGGCCAAATCCTGACCGCCTCTTTCTGAATTATTCTGGTTTCTATCAGCCCGGCATCGAAGACACGCCAACTTGCGCAGGGCGCAGTAAACGGTCGTGGAGCATGAAGCCTTCAGCAGCCACCTGAATGATGTCGCCCGCCTTTGTCTCTGGAACGGGTGCTTCAAACATCGCCTGATGGATTTTCGGATCAAAACGGTCCCCGACCTGAGGCTCGATAATTTCCATGCCATGCTTTTTGAACACCGACAGCAGCTCGCGCATCGTCAGATCGACGCCCTCCAACAGCGGACCAGACACAGCGCGCTGTTCCTCGGTCGCGGACTCTAGCGCACGCTTCATGTTGTCGTAGACGGACAGCATATCACGGGCGAGTTTGGAGCCGCCGTAGTTTTCGGCCTCGCGACGGTCCTTATCGGAACGCTTACGCGCATTTTCGGCATCCGCCAATGCACGCATCAGCCGGTCTTTGTATTGGTCACGCTCCTGCATGACTTCTTCAAGGGCCAGCTCGCCCTCGTCAATTTCTTCCATCTCGCTCGCATAAGCCTCTGCTTCTGCCGCTTCGGGATCATCTAAAAAATCGTTCGGGTCTGCCATATTCCACCTCTAACTCCGGTCGGAAATCAGCTTTCCAACCAGTTGCGCCGTGTAGTTCACAATCGGCACGATACGTCCATAGTTCAGGCGCGTCGGGCCAATGACCCCGACAGCACCAATGATCTTACGATCAGAGTTCATATATGGGGAAACCACCAAAGAGGAACCCGAAAGTGAGAAAAGTTTGTTCTCGGAACCAATAAAAATGCGCACACCGTCGCCATCTTCGGCCAGTTCAAGAAAATCGGCGATGTCGCGCTTGCGTTCGAGATCATCAAACAGGCTGCGGACCTTTTCCAAATCCTGCGCTTCGCCGCTGCTGGTGAGCAGATTCGCACGGCCCCGCACAATCAATCTCTCGGAATGGCCTTCGCCGCCCTCCCAAATAACCAACCCGCTTTCGACCAACTCCGCCGCCAGAACGTCAATCTCCTGACGGCGTTTGCTCATCTCTGACTTGATCGTGCGCTGAAGCTCGCTCAGGGTTTTACCTTCGACCAGCGAGTTCAGGAAATTGGCCGCTTCGCGCATCGAGCTTGGCGTCTGCCCGACAGGTGGGGTGAACAGGCGGTTTTCCACATGCCCGTCCGAGAAGACCAAAACCGCCAAAGCACGATCATGGGATAGTGAGACAAATTCGATATGTTTTATCGGCGCTTCATGTTTTGGCGCCAATACCAGCGAAGCCCCCTGCGTCACCCCCGATAACGCGGTGCCCAACCGGTCCAGAATGCCGGTGACATCATCCGCGTTCCGCCCCATTGTTGCATCAATCTGCGCACGGTCCCCATCATCCGGGTTGCCAACTTCCAACAAGCCATCGACGAACATCCGTAGACCCAGCTGCGTGGGTATCCGTCCTGCGCTGACATGGGGGCTGTCGATCAAGCCAAGATATTCCAGATCCTGCATCACATTGCGAACTGTCGCCGCACTCACCTTCTCGGAGAACTCGCGCGTCAGTGTCCGTGAGCCCACAGGTTCACCATTGCTCAGATAGCCCTCGACCACGCGGCGAAACACCTCGCGCGTGCGGTCGTTCATTTCCTGCAATAGCCCTGATGTATTTGTCATACCCCACATTAAGGGCGCGGGGGTTGCATCTGCAAGGGACGCAGAGGTATCGAGAGATTAAATCATTCAAAAGGAATATCCCCATGCGTCCATCCGGCCGGAAACTTGACCAAATGCGCGAAGTCTCAGTCGAGGTGGGCTTTACGAAGCACGCCGAAGGCTCTGCCCTGATCAAGATGGGTGACACCCATGTGCTGTGTACTGCATCGATTGAGCCACGCGTACCGCCGTTCATCAAGGGCTCCGGTCTGGGTTGGGTTACCGCCGAATATGGCATGCTGCCCCGCGCCACAAACACCCGCATGCGCCGCGAAGCTGCGTCGGGCAAGCAAGGTGGGCGCACTGTTGAAATTCAACGCCTTATCGGCCGCTCGCTGCGCGCCGGCGTTGATCGTGTCGCTTTGGGCGAACGCCAGATCACTATCGACTGCGATGTGTTGCAAGCCGATGGCGGAACGCGTTGCGCGTCGATCACAGGCGGCTGGATTGCCCTGCGTCTGGCCGTAAACAAGTTGATGAAGGCCGGCGATGTGATCTCTGATCCGATGCTTGATCCGGTTGCCGCCATCAGCTGCGGCATCTACGCAGGCCAGCCCGTGCTTGATCTGGACTATCCCGAGGATTCGGAGGCTGGCGTTGATGGCAACTTTATCATGACCGAGAGCGGGCAGATGATAGAGACACAGATGAGTGCCGAAGGCTCCACCTATTCCCGCGCCCAGATGAACGAATTGCTGGATCTCGCGGAAAAAGGCATCGCCGAGCTGACAGCAATCCAGCGCGCAGCCTGCGCATGAGCCGGAAGTTCCAAGGCGACCGCATCCTGATTGCCACCCACAACGCGGGCAAACTGGAGGAAATGCGCGAGCTTTTCGCGCCGCTGGGGATCACCGTTGTGGGTGCGGCGGAAATGGATCTGGCCGAACCGGATGAGACCGAAGACACATTCATCGGCAATGCGCGGATCAAGGCACAGGCGGCAGTAAAAGCCACCGGCCTGCCCGCACTCGCCGATGATAGCGGTATCCAGGTTGCGGCACTGGACAATGCGCCGGGCGTCTACACAGCTGATTGGGCCGAAACGCCGAATGGCCGTGACTTTGTGATGGCCATGCACAAGACCCACGATCTGCTGGAAAAGGCCAACGCCCCGGATCCGCGTGCTGCCCGTTTCTGCGCCACGCTTGTTTTGGCTTGGCCCGACGGGCATGACGAAGTTGTCGAAGGGTTTGTGGATGGCACGTTTGTCTGGCCCATGCGCGGCGAAACCGGACACGGCTATGATCCGATCTTCCAACCGATCGGCGAGGCACGCACATTTGCGGAAATGACCCATGACGAAAAGAACGCAATCAGCCATCGCGCCGATGCGTTCACCAAACTGCTGGCGAAGTGCTTTGACTAAAGACGCCCCCTTTTCGGAGGACTGGCGGCAGGGCGGCTTTGGGATTTATATCCACTGGCCGTTCTGCGAAGCCAAATGCCCTTACTGCGATTTCAACAGCCATGTGTCGCGCAGCATCGACCAAGCCGCGTGGAAAACTGCTTATCTATCCGAACTGCGTCGCTACGCAGCTGAGACATCGGGGCGTACTGTCACTTCTGTATTTTTTGGCGGCGGCACCCCCAGCCTGATGAACCCCGACACAGTTGCGGCAGTGATTGCCGAAATCAAAACACTCTGGCCTGTCGCCAACGATCTTGAAATCACGCTAGAAGCCAATCCCGGCTCGGTCGAGGCGGGCCGCTTCATCGCCTACCGTGACGGCGGCGTTTCACGCATCTCAATGGGGATTCAGGCGCTGAACGATGAAGACCTTCGCCGCCTGGGTCGCATTCATTCCACGTCAGAGGCATTGGCCGCTTTTGACATCGCACGAAATACGTTCGAGCGGGTCAGTTTTGATCTGATCTACGCGCGCCAAAACCAATCCCTGAGCGATTGGGAGGCTGAACTGAATCAGGCTCTAACGCTATCGATAGATCATCTTTCTCTGTACCAACTAACCGTTGAGGATGGCACCGCATTTGGGGATCGCTATGCGTTGGGTAAACTACGCGGGCTGCCCGACGAAGACTTGGGCGCTGATATGTTTGATCTGACCCAAGACGTCTGTGGCGCTGCCGGAATGCCCGCTTACGAAGTATCAAACCACGCCCGTGACAGCGCACAATCGCGGCACAATCTGATTTACTGGCGCTATGGTGACTATCTGGGCATTGGGCCCGGTGCGCATGGCCGCCTGACCCTTGGCGGGGCACGCAACGCAACCATCTGTTTCAGTAATCCGAAACGTTGGCTTGATGAAGTCGCCAGCAACAGTGCTGAACAGAGCCGCGAAACTCTGACACGCGATGATGAAGCAACCGAATTTCTCTTGATGGGGCTGCGGTTGCGCGAGGGAATTGATGTAACGCGTTATGCAGCGCTTGCCGGTAAACCGCTTGATGCCGGAGCAGTGGCACATCTCGCCAATATCGGCATGATAACCACCACCTCCGGCACTTTAACTGTTACAGATCAGGGTTTTAGAGTGCTTAATTCAGTTATTTCCGAACTCTTGACGGCTTAGGTAGCACTCAGCAAACGGCACAGTTCATCAAGTTCATCCAAAGACTTGTACTGCACAGTTAACTGGCCGCCCTCTTGGCCGGGCTTGTGTGATAAGGATACGCGCATCCCCAAATTCGCAGTCAGATCGCCTTCGAGCGCCCTTGTATCAGCATCCTTCTCCGTACCTTCGGTTGATCCCTTAGGCTTAGGTTTTGGATCACCCGCAAGTTCACGCTTTACCATCGCTTCAGTTGCACGAACCGACAGCCCACCCTTGATGATCTGCTGCGCCAGGTTGAGCGGGTCTTGGGACGGAATCAAGGCGCGTGCGTGACCAGCGCTGATACTACCATCGCGTAACAGCTCAAGAACCGGCATTGGCAGGTTCAACAGACGCAACAGGTTGGCAATGTGGCTCCGGCTTTTGCCAAGCGCTTCGGCCATCTTTTCCTGCGTGTGACCGAACTTCTCCATCAACTGCTTATAGCCGGCAGCCTCTTCCGCTGCGTTCAGATCAGCACGTTGGATGTTCTCGATAATCGCGACTTCAAGAACTTCGATGTCAGTGAAATCACGCACGATTACAGGCAAAGCATGAAGCTGGGCCATCTGGGCGGCGCGCCAACGGCGTTCACCTGCTACAATTTCATAGATCCCACCAGGGCGGGCGCGGACGATCAAGGGCTGAAGAACACCCTTTTCCTTGATCGACGCGGCCAGATCATCGAGATCTTCCTTACGGAATTGCTTGCGTGGTTGGTCAGGGTTCGGCGAAATCCGCTCAATCGGCACAAGCTGATCAGCTGCGGACGGCCCCTTGGCCGCCACGCTTTCCGTTTCACTAACGTCCGCCATCAATGCAGACAGTCCGCGGCCCAAACCCCGCTTACGTTCATTGTTAGACATGCTGCACCTCTTTTTTGGCGGGTTGATTGTTATTCATAAGTTCAGTTGCAAGATCGCGATAGGCTTTTGCGCCCTTCGACTGGCTGTCATATGCTAATACCGGCATCGCAAAACTGGGTGCTTCGCTCACGCGGACGTTGCGCGGGACCATCGTTTCAAACACGAGATCACCCAGATTGTCGCGGGCGTCCTGTTCAACCTGCTGTGATAGATTGTTCCGGCGATCATACATGGTGAGCACAACTCCTTCGATCCGCAAATCCTTGTTACCAGATTGACGGACCTCGCGAATGGTCAGCATCAGTTGTGACAAACCTTCGAGCGCGAAAAACTCGCTTTGCAACGGGACCAGCACAGAATGCGCCCCGATCATTGCGTTAACAGTAAGAAGGTTCAGTGAAGGCGGGCAATCGATCAAGATATAGTTAAACGCGAAAACATCCATTTGCGTCTGCCGCAACGCATCATGCAGCAGGAAGCTGCGCTTTTCATTAGATAAAAGATCCAGGTCAGCGGAACTGAGATCAACCGTGGCCGGAACTATATATAGATTCTCGGTCTCCGTCTTGAGGATTACCTTATTCAGGTCAATGTCCTCCAAAAGCAGCTCGTAGGTCGTAAATTCGCGATTATCGAGGCCAATGCCCAGACCTGTTGACGCGTTTCCTTGCGGATCAAGATCGATAACAAGAACCCGCTGGCCCTTCTCGGCCAGAGCAGCCGCCAGATTTATGGTTGTAGTGGTTTTACCCACGCCACCTTTCTGGTTCGCTATCGCAATAATTTTGGGGCCCTCAGGGCGAGAGAGATCAGACACGCGATAGCTCCTTGATTTTCAGGATTGTAGCGTCGGAATTTGTTTCGCTTTGCAGCACTTCAAGGTCATATGACCAATGTTTGCGTGCTTCTTCGTCTTCTTTCCGCCAGTTTTCACCCTTTGGAAACAGCGCAATGCCATCGGACGCCACATGACGCTCTGCGTGGTGCAGCAAAGATGTCAGATCACCCAAAGCCCGCGCCGATAGGACTGAAGCCCCAAATGGAGCCAGTTGATCCACGCGGTCAGCAATAACAACTGCATTCAACTTAAGCTCTCTAACGGCAGTTCTGAGAAATGCGCACTTACGCTGATCGCTATCCACAAGCGTGAATTTCCGCTCCGGGTGATGTCCCAAAGCGAGGATCGCCGCAACGATCCCCGGAAATCCTCCGCCGCTACCAATATCCAGCCAATCGCCCTCTACGGGCGCGGCGTTGAAAACCTGTACAGAATCAACGATGTGGCGATCCCAGATTTGGGAAGCATCACGCGCGGAGACGAGGTTTATTTTTTTGGTCCACTTTAGAACAAGCGCCTCAAAAGCTCGAAGCTGTGCAAGTGTTTCACGTGAAACATTATCCAATCCATTTACCATCATCACGCTGATCTTTTCGCCTGACCCTTACGGATCAACGCCAAAAGGAGAGTCAGTGCCGCTGGGGTCATACCGTCTAACCTAGCCGCCTGCGCGAGGTTCTCAGGCCTTGCAGCACGCAACTTCGACTTAAGCTCGTTGGACAGGCCATCGATCCCATCATACACAAACCAAACGGGAATTTTTTCGCTCTCATCCTTACGCAACAAGGCAACATCGTTCTCTTGCCGCTTGATATAATTGGCGTATAGGGCATCTTTTGACATTTGATCAGCAATTTCCTCTTCCACATCCGCCAGAGCAGGATCAAGAGCACGGACATGTCCAAAATTAACATCTGGAAAGGACAATAATTGAAATGCCGTACGCCTCTGACCGTCCGTATTTATTGCAATGCCAACCCCACCAGCCTCCTTTGGTGTAAAGGTTTTCGCCTCCAAAAGCTTACGACAGGACGCCAAACCGTCCATCTTGCGGTTAAACGCAATCGTCCTATCTTGGGATATACACCCTAGTTCAATCCCCTGTCCGGTTAGACGCTGATCGGCATTATCAGCCCGGAGCGACAACCTGAATTCAGCGCGGGATGTGAACATCCGGTAAGGCTCGGACACACCGCGCGTCGTCAAATCATCAATCATAACGCCAATATAGCTGTTTGTGCGGCTAAAGTTGGCAGCATCACGGTTTTGAACGGCCAGTGCGGCGTTCAGTCCGGCAACCAATCCTTGCGCCGCCGCCTCCTCGTATCCGGTTGTTCCATTAATTTGGCCAGCAAGGTAAAGGCCGGGAACGGATTTGAGCTCAAGCGTCTGCCGCAAAGCACGTGGAGCAATATAGTCATACTCAATCGCATAACCAGGTTGAGTTATTTCAACGGATTCGAGGCCGACAATGGACCGCACATACTCCTCTTGCACCGAAAAAGGCAAAGAGGTCGAAATTCCATTTGGATAAATCGTGGAATCATCCAATCCCTCAGGCTCGAGGAATACCTGATGTGACGTTTTATCAGAAAAACGCACAACTTTATCTTCGATAGAAGGGCAATAACGCGGACCAACGCCATCAATGTGACCACCATACATGGCCGACCGCTCCAGATTGGTGCGAATAATGTCGTGAGTTTTCTCGTTCGTGTGGGTAATCCCGCAAGCGATCTGCCGAGAACCTGCCCGCTTGGACATAAACGAAAACAGCGTTGGAACATCATCAGCGGGCTGCATTTCTAACCCGTCCCAATTAATGGTTCGTCCATCAAGCCGTGGTGGTGTTCCCGTTTTTAGGCGACCAAGTTCGAGACCGAAATCATCAATGCGCTCGGCCAACTTTGTCGATGGGTTATCACCCATCCGCCCACCAGGCTTCTGAACATCTCCCACATGGATAACACCGCGCAGGAATGTTCCAGTAGTCAGAATAACTGCCCCGGCACCAATTGATGTGCCCTCAGCCGTAACAACACCAGAAACGCGGGCACCATCCATCACGAAATCCACGGCTTCGCCTTCCAGAATCGTAATCCTTGGGTGCGATTCTATCTCAGCAAGCATAGTGGCGCGATAGATTTTCCGGTCCGCTTGGGCACGCGGCCCCTGAACGGCGGGACCCTTCCTGCGGTTCAGGAGGCGGAATTGAATACCAGCAGCATCAGCCACGCGACCCATAACACCGTCAAGGGCATCAATCTCTCTTACCAGATGGCCCTTACCCAGCCCCCCGATTGCGGGATTACATGACATAACGCCAATTGTACTCCGCGACATAGTGAGAAGAGCCGTTTTTACTCCCATTCGGGCGGCAGCATGAGCAGCATCTGCACCAGCATGGCCACCGCCGATTACAATGACGTCAAAATGTTTCACGTGAAACAATCCTCATTTTCCCAGGCAAAAGCTTGCGAATATCTCATCTAACAGATTCTCGGCATCAATACGACCTACCAAAACCTCCAGCGCGTGAATCCCCAAGCGTAATTCCGCTGCCGCTATGTCATAGTAGTCTGGACCACGATCAAGCAACCGTCGAGCAGCGAACAGCCCGTGCTGTGCCGATTCCATCGCCTTTGCATGTCGTACATGCGTTGCCAGTCCAGCACCAGACGCAAGTTTCGTTAGCTTACGTTCAACTTGGATTAATAGATCTTCAATCCCCGCACCTGTTTTCCCCGATATAGAAGGAAATGGTTGGCCAGACAAATCCGCCTTTGACGTTAAGACAAGGTCATCTTCTTCGGGTGTGATAGGTGGTACATCACCCGCGTCGAGCAGAAACAATCTAAGGTCCGCATTTGACGCACGTTTCAGGGCCAGCTCCACACCCAGCGTTTCAATCTCGTCGGTACTTTCCCGGATACCGGCCGTATCAAGGAGCGTCACAGGGAGTCCATCCAAATCCATCCGTACTTCGATGACATCACGAGTTGTTCCCGCAATACTCGACGTAATTGCGGCATCGCGGCCTGCTAACCTATTGAGAAGTGTTGATTTTCCAACATTTGGGGCACCGACTATCGCAACTTCAAAACCCGTTCTAATACGCTCCGCCGCCTTGGTACCTTCGATCTCGCTTTTCAGAGCTGTGCCTACGTCATGCAATAATTCCCGAACTTCATCGCTGACATCTACAGGAACATCTTCATCTGCGAAATCAATCGTTGCCTCAAGCAACGCTGCTGCCCGGATCAGGGACTTACGCCAACCATCTATCTTTGATCCAAGCGCGCCCGAAAGCACTCTAAGTGCTTGTTTTCTCTGGGCTTCCGTTTCAGCTTCAATCAAATCTGCTAGGCCTTCAACCTGAACGAGGTCAAGTCGACCATTCTCAAGTGCACGCCGGGTAAACTCGCCGGGTTCAGCAAGCCGGACACCGTCAAAATGGGCCAACTCATCCAGAACGCGGCGCATAATGGCGATGCTACCGTGCAGATGCAGCTCTACAACATCCTCGCCCGTGAAACTGTTCGGCGCTGAAAAATTCAGGATGAGCGCCTGATCAATAAACCCACCATCTTGGTCTTTCACCATACGCAACGCTGACGCACGGGGTGCAGGCAAAGGCCCGGCCAGTTGCACACATACATCATGCGCGCGTGGTCCGGATATCCGCACAACGGACACCCCAGCACGCCCCACTGCTGTCGCTTGGGCAAAAATAGTATCCATCGACCTAGGCCTTTGAATTTATGTGACGTTTTAGGTGTTCATCGAATCGAAGAAGTCAGAGTTGGTCTTGGTCTGCTTCAGTTTGGAAATCAGGAACTCAATCGCATCTGTAGTGCCCATCGGGTTCAGGATACGGCGAAGAACGAAGGTTTTTTGCAGATCAATCTTATCGACCAACAGTTCTTCCTTACGGGTGCCTGACTTAAGAATATCGATGGCAGGGAACACGCGCTTATCAGCAATCTTGCGATCAAGAACAATTTCAGAGTTACCCGTACCTTTGAATTCCTCAAAGATAACCTCATCCATCCGGCTGCCCGTATCAATCAGCGCTGTCGCGATAATGGTGAGCGAGCCACCCTCTTCGATATTCCGTGCCGCACCAAAGAAGCGCTTGGGGCGTTGCAGAGCGTTGGCATCCACGCCACCTGTCAGAACTTTACCCGACGACGGGACAACGGTGTTAAACGCACGGCCCAGACGGGTCACGGAATCAAGCAGGATCACAACGTCACGCTTATGCTCTACCAGACGTTTTGCCTTCTCGATCACCATCTCTGACACAGCGACGTGGCGGGTTGCAGGCTCGTCAAACGTGGACGACACAACCTCACCCTTAACCGAGCGCTGCATGTCGGTCACTTCTTCGGGACGCTCGTCAATCAGAAGCACGATCAAATAGCATTCCGGGTGATTCTTTTCGATGGAATTGGCGATGTTCTGCAACAATACAGTTTTACCTGTGCGCGGCGGCGCCACGATCAGGCAACGCTGGCCTTTACCAATAGGAGAAACCAGATCAATGATCCGCGCAGAGCGGTCTTTGACTGTCGGATCATCAACTTCCATGTTCAAACGCTCATCCGGATAGAGCGGAGTCAGGTTCTCGAATGCAACTTTGTGACGCGCCTTTTCAGGGTCTTCAAAGTTGATCTGCGTTACCTCGGTCAGTGCAAAGTAACGCTCGGCATCGTCAGGGGCCTTAATCAAGCCGTCAATCGTATCTCCTGTCCGCAGCGAGTGTTGGCGGATCATGTCAGGCGAGACGTAAATATCATCAGGACCGGCAAGATAGTTCGCTTCGGGAGAGCGCAGAAACCCGAAACCGTCCTGCATGACTTCCAAAACACCGTCACCGGAGATTTCCCAGCCTTCATCTGCGCGCTCACGCAGAATCTGGAACATCATCTCGCCTTTGCGCATCGTGGACGCGTTTTCGATCTCCAGCTCTTCTGCCATATCAATCAGGCTTTTGGGAGATTTTGCCTTAAGGTCGGCGAGGTTCAGTGTTTCGATTGTCATGGAAATATCCTTGGCCCCGCGCAAATACGCCAGCTGGCCGATCTTGGAAAAAATAACGGGTTATGCGATCCCCGAACGGGGTGCTGCACGTTCCATACGCGGCACACACAGTTCTGTCAATTGAGCCATCAATCAGAATTTAACGGTTACCGAGAAAACAATCACAATCATCAACAGCGTCGGCACTTCGTTCATGATCCTGTACTGCCTGCCTGTCACGGTATTCTCTCCGCGCTGGAAACCCTTCATCCGCCGCATCAGCCAGATGTGGAACACAGTCATGAGGATCACGCTTGCGCCTTTTGTCCAAGGCCAGACATCACCCCAATAAACAATACCGGGTGTTCCCACCAAAAGCAGACCGAAGAGCCACGTCGCCATCATTGCAGGGCTCATGATGACTTTTGCGAGCTTGTATTCCATCATAGCAAAGATTTTATGTGTGTCGCCACTAAGGCCTACCTGCTCGGTGTGGTGAACCATCAGGCGGGGAAGATAAAACAAAGCGGCCATCCACGAAATCATCGAAATAATATGAAACCCTTTGATCCAAGGGTAAGCCGCGCTCAGGATATCGTTCATGGACTATTCTCCGTCTCTGGCACTATCTCTATATAAATATAGATATAAAGAAAGATTGTAGTTTACAGTAGTGTAGCCAAACCCTGTGGATCAAATACTTACCCCCAGACAGGACGTGTCCGATTTGAC
>Ga0210307_1009587_pt1 | contig 15456 bp, 12 predicted proteins | sample R1073metaT_FD_159690 | JGI IMG/M metagenome (GOLD analysis project Ga0210307, IMG submission 159690) | Metatranscriptome of estuarine water microbial communities from the Columbia River estuary, Oregon, United States - R1073 (Metagenome... | ecosystem: Environmental > Aquatic > Marine >...
CATTGATTTTGTTACCTTCCGCGGTAACTTGCGTCTGTGAAATGCTGATGGCCGGTGATGCCAATTGAAGGTTAAGCAATAGCTTTGGCGGCATACTTTCCAGGGTACTCCAGCCGGTGATTTGGGCGCGAAATGGGGTCATCAAAAATGTTCTCCGGTTAATATGTTCGTCTCCAGAAATATGCGGAAACGGATTGCAAAAAATTATCCTTTGTCCACGGTTTTTTTCATTTCCCTGGAGGCCGTTAGGCGACGCATGGCTTCTTCTATCTTAGCCTCGTTCTCCGCTTTTTCTTTAGCGCCATAATTGCCATTGGGTTGGTCGTAGAATCCGCGTTGCTTCGTCAGGCTTGCCAGCTCGGCTTTGGCTTTATTGACTTCTTTATCCCAGTATTCTTGGCGATCGTTTTCTTTCGACATTGACCTATCCTTTCTGAAAATTGCCTAAATCTATGGCCCCCAATAACCTTGGGTTGAAATAACTCTTATGGGATTCGGGTTGCAATTCAAGAATAATTGCGGGTCGGCTACAAAAAGGGCCATATCGCTGGCACATAGCTACGGGTAGTCAGCTACAATCAGCATTGCTCAGCACTGGCGCAATCTCAAAGCCGTTGCGCCAGAAAACCAGACACAGCACGGGCTTGTCTGTCGTCTCCATTGCATGCCGCTGGTTGCTTGTGTGCATCCAAGTATCGCCCGCGCCCAGCACCTCATCTGCGCAACCTTCACGCCTGAACACCGCACTGCCCGAAACCACCAGATACATCTCTTCTGCCGGATGGTTATGCCACGGATAATACAAACCGGTCGGCATATAGACCATCCACGCCCACAGGGTCTCTGACCAAAAGGGACCACCTTCGCCGATAATACAGTAGCAACCGAACCTGCGCATAAAATCGTCGCCGATCTCGGTTTCCTTGTAGGTCTCGCGCCACTGTGCAATCGGTCCCGCAGCATGAATCGCCGCCTGAAGTGCCGGATATTTATCGGAAACCAATTCAGTCTCTTGCCGGAAGATATCAGCACAGTCGCAATGAAACGGCTCTACCAGCTGCCGTGCCACGTCTTGCGGGAACGGTGCAAACCCGGACGTCGCCGGGTGGCTTTGATAGACGCGCCGTGCCTGATCCAACAAAGCGTCATAGATTCTTTCATGTTCCATGCCACGAGATTGGGCGGGTAATCTCGCGCGATCTGCTCCAACCGCGACACCCCCGAAGGCGCAAATTGGTGTTAAACTGCAACCCGCGGTCGCCCTGACGCCTCTACCGTCACCTCGGCCTCCACAAACACTTCGCGCCCTTCAACGCCGGCACTGCGCACATCGCGCACCACACTCACCTGAATATCTGCGGCACCTGCCGCCTCCGCTGCCGTGATCGCGCGCGCGCGCAGCACGCCCTCCAGCATTTCCAGCGCGGCCTCTGACTCCACAAAATCCTGCGGACCCTCCACCAGATGCACCCGGTACTTCCCCTCGCTCGGCGACGTCACAGTTCCCGTCTCCCGCATAGTCACACGGCCCACCACCGCACCAATCGCATTGGCCACGCCCGCATGTTCCGGCAGGATCATCTCGCACCCCAACCGCACACCGACAGCCGGATAATAGGTACTGGCCGAAGCCCCCAACCCGATCACAGGCACCGCCAACCCCGTCTCGATCCGCACCAGACCGCGATGTCCGCCAAGGCCCCGCTGCATCAAAACATGCCGTGCCAGAACAGCTGCATCGCCCTCGAATTGCGTCTCTTCTTCTGCAAAAGCAGTCTCTAACAAGGCCAAAGCAGTCTGATGCTCCAACTGCGAAATGATCATCCGCGCCATCACTTCCGGCTCCGGCGCCAGCCTGTCCCCCGCACCCGTCCGCCGCCGCCCGAACAACGCCATCGCCTTGCGCGCAGCATCCGCATCCCAGCTGTCGGTCAGTCCCAGAACATGGCTCGCATCCGAAGGCGTCACCCCGGACATTTGCACCAGCCCGCGCTCCACCAACCGCTTGAGCGCACCTGTCTCGATCCTGCTCCGCAGCACGTCCCCCAAGGGCAAAACAGCCGTCCCGATCCGCTCCAGCAATACCTCCTCACGCGGCCCGATACCCTCCATCGTCTGCCCCGCCACCGCGCGCACAAACCGTCCGTCAAATTCCCCCGGCATGGTGCTGCGCATCTGGGCATCCAGCGTGTCATGCACAACTTCAGGCGCATCGACCGCAATCAAGGACACCGGCACCAATCGCCGCGGCCCAAGGCTTACGCCCCCCTGCAAGCCCTCGGACAGGAAATGCACCTCGCTGTCACCCCCCAGGCCGGTGGTCCGCATCGCTACGGCCTCAACCATCGTGCGGTATTTGCCCACGCGCGCACCCGCCGGATCAATCGCAGGCCGCCCGTCTTTCAACAGCGCCACATCCGTCGTCGTCCCGCCAATATCGGACACCAGCGCATGATCCGCCCCCGTCATCCAGCGCGCCCCCACGATAGACGCCGCAGGCCCGCTCAGGATCGTCTCGATCGGCCGCTCCCGCGCCTGCGCGGACGAAATCAACGCCCCATCCCCGCGCACCACCATCAAGGGCGCACTCACGCCAATCTCGCGCAAAATATCTTCCGCCCGCCCGATAAGGCGGTCAATCATCCCGATCAAACGTGCGTTCAGCACTGCTGTCATCGCGCGTTTGGGACCGTTCAGCTTGGCCGACAGCTGGTGTGACGCCGACACAGGCCGCCCGGTCATCTCCGCCACCAATGCCATCGCCCGCAATTCATGCGCCGGATTGCGCGTCGCAAATTGTGACGCAACAGCAAAGCCGCCTACACCGGCCCCATGCTCCGCCAGAAACGCCCGCAAACCGTCTTCGTCAAACGGCACGGCCTCGCCGCCTGCATGGTTGTGCCCACCCGCCAGCACCACATGCGGATCCCCCTTCAACGCTTCCAGCAAGCCATGCGTTTCCAGATCACGCTCTTTGAAACCGATATAAACCAGCGCAACACGTCCGCCCTGTCCCTCAACCAATGCGTTGGTGGCCAATGTCGTCGATAGGGATGCCAAAGCAATATCCGCCGGCGAAACACCAGACTGTGCAAGTACCGCACGCACCGCACCACCGACACCAATCGCCAAATCGTGACGGGTGGTCAGTGCCTTTGCACTGGCGATCACTTCACGCTCGTCCCGAATGATCACCGCATCCGTATAGGTGCCGCCCGTATCCACACCCAAAAGCAACGCCATCGGTCTCTCCTTAAAACTGTTGGGAATTTCTATCCGATGCGGCGGCGCATACCAGCCCCAATAGCGTCACAGATCAGCCAAACGCGCCACGGCCCAACGCGCAGCGTCAGCAACCGCAACATCAGGATCATCACACAACGCCTGCGCATGCCCCTTCAACCCGACTTCGCCTGAATTACCGACAGCGTAGAGCACATTACGCACAAACCGCTCCCGCCCGATCCGCTTGACCGGCGATCCCGAAAACCGCAGCCGAAACGCCGCATCATCCAACACAACCAATTCCGCAAGCGTACCCCCCGCGCTCCCGTGATACCTCATATCACTGGCCGCGACGGCAAACTTGTTCCAAGGACAGGCCGCCAGACAGTCATCACAGCCATAAATCCGGTTGCCCAGCGCGGCACGGAACTCCTCCGCCACAGGTCCCTTATGCTCAATGGTCAGGTAGGAAATGCACCGCCGCGCATCCAACCTGTATGGCTCCGGAAACGCCTGCGTCGGGCAAATGTCCTGACAGGCCGTACAACTGCCACATCGGTCCACCTCAGCTGCATCCGGCTCCAACTCAAGAGTGGTAAAAATCGAGCCTAAGAAGGCCCAATTCCCCCAATCACGGCTCACAACATTGGTGTGTTTTCCCTGCCATCCCAGCCCGGCCGCCTGCGCCAACGCCTTCTCCGGCACAGGTGCTGTGTCTACAAACACCTTAACCTGACACTCTTCCTGCTCGATCAACCACCGCGCCAAACGCTTCAGCCGCTTCTTCACCACATCATGGTAATCGCGCCCCTGCGCATAGGCAGAAACCGCCCCCAAATCACGCTGCTCCAACACAGCCAACGGATCATATTCGGGCGCGTAACTCTCCGCCAACATGATCACAGACCGCGCCTCGGGCCACAAAACAGACGGATCACCGCGCCAACTCACGCGCTCTTCCATCCACCCCATCTGCCCGTGGTATCCGGCCTCCAGAAAGGCGCCCAGCCGCGCAGGCACGTCCGGCACGGCATCTGGCCTGCAAATCCGGCACGCCACAAACCCTTCGGCCAGCGCTTGGGAGACCAGCTTTGCCTTAAGATCCATTCTTTATTGTGCCTTTAAACTCAATCCCGCACCCTCCGCGGGCACAGTCGGTCACCGAAGTAGTCCGCTCAAAAATCCAGATCATTATAATGCTTGGGCGGCGTAAATCCCGGCACCTGATCCGCAAGGATCGACCGGAACGCCGGCCGCGATTTTATCTTGGCGTACCAGTCCTTCACCTCGGGGCAACTGTTCCAGTCAACGTCGGAAATATAATCAAGCGAGGACAAATGCGCAGCCGCCGCAAAATCAGCCAGGGTCATCATATCACCCGCCAACCAGCGGCGGTGATCCAAAAGCCAGGTCATATAGCCCAAATGAAACTTGATTGCTTTTGCGCCGGCCTTGACGTTCTTGCTGTCCGGATAGCCGGCCTTCATCATCTTCTTGTTCACCCGCTCATAGAGCAGTTTGCTGGTCACTTCGTGGTGGAACTTGTCATCAAACCAGCTGACCAAACGGCGTACTTCCAGCTTTTGCACAGGATCGGAAGGCAGCAGCGACGGATCAGGGCGGGTCTCTTCGATATATTCGCAAATCGCAGCACTTTCGGACATCATGATGCCATCCAACCGCAGCACCGGTACTTTGCCTGCCGGATTGCGGCGCAGAAAGTCGGGGTCCTGCTCCCAATAGCGCTCTTCGACCAGCTCGACCTCTATCTTCTTTTCCGCAAGACTAAGCCGCACCTTGCGGCAATGAGGGGAAAGAGGGACGTGAAACAGGCGTGCCATGAAAAAATCCGAAAAAGGAGTGCGCTTCCTCAATGCCTTGTGGCGCGCGAATATTCAACTCTCGAAACAATCCGCCCGACCATCTGCGCGGATTGTAGCAGCACCAGACCTGATTTGCGCGGCACGTTTTTGCAAATACGCTGTGGGGCGCGATGCGCTGCGGTCTTTGGGCGCGGGCAACACGGCCGCCAATTGCGATGCTTGCCGCTCTGTCAGCGCTTCCGGACCCACACCAAAATAATGCCGCGCCGCCGCCTCCACGCCAAATACACCTTCGTCAAACTCGGCAACATTCAGGTACACTTCCAGAATACGCCTCTTGGGCCACAGCATCTCGACCAGCGGGGTGATTCCCGCCTCCAGCGCTTTGCGCACCCAGGTGCGGCCATGCCAGAGGTAGACGTTTTTCACTGTTTGCTGGCTCAGCGTTGAGGCCCCACGGCTGGACCCCTCGGCAATGGCAAGCCGGATCGCCCGCACGTCAAAGCCCCAATGCTGGCAGAAATTGGCATCCTCCGCTGCAACCACAGCGCGGGCCATAACAGGGGCAATGCCACGCATCGGGACCCACTGATGATCAACACCGCCCAGTCGGCGGCCTTCGGAAAACATATAGGCTGTCGTTGGCGGGTTCACGATGCGCCCTAACAGGACAGCCCCCACAACCACCAACACAGCAATCACAACGGCGCGCCAGAATTTGCGACGCAGGCGTTTGCGCAAGGATAGGCGCGGCGCGGTTTCCGCCTGCGGCTTGGCCTTCGCCTTTGGTTTGGGTTTGGTGGTGCTACGCTTCGCCATGCTCCAGCTATAAGCCCGCAAGCCCGGCTTGTGAACGTCGCCCTACCCCGCCCGAGAGTTCATCCCGCGCCGTGTTCTCAAAAACACGCAAGCGGATCACCCAAACATCGAACAACTATTCAGCAAGAGAACACTGCTAAGGGCAAAGAACAGACGATGGTGAATGAAACTATGGGTCATAATACGCTCCTTCAGTGGGAATTTACGCGGCCATCAGGCAGGCAACTTCGGGGAATGCGGCGGCAGTACGAGGGAACATCATGTCCTCCGCTTCATCTTCGGCACGGCACTCAAAGGGACAGCCACCCGCATAGATGATTTGGCTCTCGTCAAATGAAAGGGACACAAAAGCAGTCAGGCCACCTTCGATCACACGGACGTCGCGACCGTTCACAAGGTCTTTGGCAGAAACCAGCATTTCATCGCAACCCATCCACAACTCCGCACGCCAATCATTGATCAGGATTCTGTGGTTAGGGGATACCATGATCGGGCGTTCGTTTCCGATGCTGCCAGCTTCGAACAAGACAGGCGCTGCATCACCATGCCCGGCGACCAGCTGCCGGCGCACAGCACGCACAGCCTGCGGGCCGCAGTCCAGTGTCTCAACCAAATCACCAACAGCAATCTGGTCAACCGGACGAAATCCCTTTGGCACCGCTATCAACGTATCAGCAACAAACCCGCGGGCTAGAATAGGGTTCTCCTGTCCCGCCAAGGGGGAACGGGTAACGTTTGTACCGAAAATGGACTCTGGAAATTGGGTTGGCATGATGTGCACCTCTGGCTCTGTTCAGCCTCAAGATGCACGTCAATTGCGCCAAAACTTCGCCCGTATCGTTTCCAATATGGGTCTTTTTGTGTCAGCGAAACAAACTGTTTCCTTCGCTGACACAGTGTTCAATTCACCTATTCCGCAGGAACAGCCCGTGCCACAACCGCAAGGGGTGCAGGAATACGGCTCAGCATTTCCTTCGGACAAATCTGCACAAAGTTCGCTTTTTCCAGGTCCCAATGTTGCAGGATATCGGCGGCCTTCCGGCTGCCTGTCTCGGCTGCATGGCGCTCGATCAAGGACTTCAGCTCGCCCTCCCAGTGGCCTTCGGCAACAGGGCAATGCACCAGTGTTTCATGGTTCATACGGGTCGCCACGCGGCCTTCGGGATCGTACAGATAGGCCATGCCACCCGTCATGCCCGCACCAAAGTTTGCACCAATGCTGCCAAGAATAACCGCCACACCGCCGGTCATGTATTCACAACCGTTGCTGCCACAGCCCTCAACGACAACCCGCGCACCCGAGTTGCGCACAGCAAAGCGTTCACCCGCGCGGCCGGCCGCAAACAGGTAACCATCCGTCGCACCATACAAAACGGTGTTGCCGATGATTGTATTCTCTGCGGCCACAATAGTACTGCTCATCTGGGGCCGCACAACAATAGTACCACCCGACAAACCCTTGCCGACATAGTCGTTCGCATCACCCGCCACGACCAGCTTCAGCCCCGGTGCGGCAAACGCGCCCAGCGACTGGCCGGCACTACCTGTCAGGTTCACCGTCAGGTGGTTCGGCTGCAAGCTGTTGCGCATGCCAAAGCGTTTCACGATATGGCTCGACGTGCGTGTACCGACCGAACGGTGTGTGTTTTGTACCGCATAGCTCAGCTGCATCTTCTCGCCATCCTCAAGGAAGCGCACGGCATCCTGAACAATCTGCGCATCCAGTGTATCCGGCACAACATTGCGCGGCTTGGCACGGTCATAAACCGTATCCATCTGCGCATCGACCGAGATCAGAAGCGGGTTCAAGTCCAGATCATCCAGATGCGCCGATCCGCGCGAAACCTGCGCCAGCAAATCCGCCCGCCCGATCACGTCATCCAGTGACCGCGCACCGATACTGGCAAGGATTTCGCGCACTTCGGTGGCGTAGAAGGTGATCAGGTTCACAACCTTATCGGCATTGCCGGTAAACTTGCCGCGCAGCGCTTCGTCTTGGGTACACACGCCAACGGGGCAGGTGTTGGATTGGCACTGACGCACCATGATGCAACCCATCGCAATCAGCGCGGCCGTTCCGATACCGTATTCCTCGGCACCCAGCATCGCGGCCATGACAATGTCGCGGCCTGTGCGCAAACCGCCATCGGTCCGCAATGTCACGCGGCCCCGCAGGTTGTTCATGCTCAAAACCTGATGCGCCTCTGTCAGGCCCATCTCCCATGGCAGACCCGCATATTTGATCGAGGTCGCAGGTGATGCACCTGTACCGCCGTTGTGCCCCGAGATCAGGATGATATCCGCCTTCGCCTTGGCCACACCCGCCGCAATCGTGCCAACGCCACTGGACGCCACCAGCTTCACCGTCACCTTACAGCGCGGGTTGATCTGCTTGAGGTCATAGATCAGCTGCGCCAAGTCTTCGATGGAATAGATATCGTGGTGCGGTGGTGGCGAAATCAGCGTCACACCGGGGGTGGAGTGGCGCAGACGCGCAATCAGCTCGGTCACTTTCATGCCGGGCAGCTGGCCGCCTTCACCGGGCTTGGCGCCTTGGGCAACCTTGATTTCCAGCTCTTCACACTGGTTCAGGTATTCCGCAGTCACACCAAAACGGCCCGACGCCACCTGCTTGATCTTTGCAGACGGGTTGTCGCCATTTGGCTCCGGCAGGAAGTGCGCAGGGTCTTCACCGCCCTCGCCACTGTCAGACTTTGCGCCAATACGGTTCATCGCCACGTTCAGCGTCTTATGCGCCTCGGGGCTCAGCGCGCCCAAGGACATGCCGGGTGTGACAAAGCGTTTACGGATCGCAGTAATGCTCTCTACCTGCTCGATCGGAATTGGCGCACCCAAGGGCTTCAGCTCCAGAAGATCCCGCAGGTGGATCGGCGGATTGCTCTGCATCTTGGCGCTATACTGCTTCCACATCTCATAGGACGCACGGTTGCAGGCCTCTTGCAGCATATGCATGCTGGTCGCTTCCCACGCGTGCGTTTCGCCAGACTTGCGCGCTTTGTAGAAACCACCGATCGGCAAAACGCTCTCGCTTTCGGCCCAGCCGCGCGCATGCACCTCTTCGGCTTTGCGCTGGATACCGCTGACACCGATACCGCTGATGCGGCTGGTCATACCGGGGAAATACTCGGCACACATGGCGCGGGACAGGCCCACCGCTTCAAAGTTCAGACCACCACGATAGGAGGACACAACCGAAATCCCCATCTTTGCCATGATCTTCAACAGACCCTGATCAATCGCCTCGCGGTAGCGTGCGATTGCCGCTGTCAGATCACCGTCCAGCAGGCCGCGACCAATCCGGTCAGCCAGCGAATCCTCGGCCAGATAGGCGTTGACCACTGTCGCACCACAGCCGATCAGAACGGCAAAGTAATGCGGATCAATACATTCGGCAGACCGCACATTCAGCGATGTGAAAGTGCGCAGACCTTTACGCGTCAGATGGCTGTGCACGGCGGAAGTTGCCAATATCATCGGCATCGCAACCTTGCCTTCGCCGCTATGCTGATCGGTCAGCACAATATGCCCCGCACCGGAACGTACGGCATCTTCTGCCTCTGCCCGGATACGCAGCAGGGCGGCGTTCAGGCTGCCTTTGCCCGCTTCAAACGTACAATCCAGCGTCACCTTGTCCGCGTTGAAATGGCTCATCAACTCTTCAAACTGGGCGTTGCCGACAAACGGGCTGTCCAGCACCAGAATTTCCGTCTGGCTGCTATCCTCGTCCAACACGTTCTTCAGGTTCCCGAAACGCGTCTTCAGACTCATCACGCGGAATTCGCGCAAGCTGTCGATCGGCGGGTTGGTCACCTGAGAGAAGTTCTGCCGGAAGAAATGGCTCAGCGGGCGGTATTTACCCGACAGAACCGCAGAAGGCGTATCATCCCCCATAGAGGCCAGCGTTTCCTTACCGTCCTCGGCCATCGGCGCCAGAATTTGCTCCAGCTCCTCAATGGTATAACCCGCAGCCACCTGACGGCGGCGCAGCTCTGTCCCGCTGAACAACGGCTTCTCGGTCACGCCTGACAACGCTTCGTCCAACTCGTTGATCTTGCCGACCCACTCGCCAAAGGGGCGCGCGGCGGACAGTTTGTCCTTGATCTCGGTATCGCCGAACAGCTTGCCTTCGGCCATATCCACAGCCAGCAACTGACCGGGCCCAAGCGCGCCCTTGCGCACAACACGTGCCTCATCCAGCGGAACCATGCCCGCTTCGGAGCCGGCAATCAGCATCCCGTCAGAGGTAACGACATAGCGCATAGGGCGCAGGCCGCTGCGGTCCAGACCCGCGCACACCCAACGGCCGTCAGTCATCGCAAGTGCGGCAGGACCATCCCAAGGCTCCATCACAGAGTTGCAATAGGAATACATGTCACGCCACGCCTGCGGCAACTCGATAGCCTGCTTGGACCACGCCTCGGGCACCAGCATCGTTTTCGCCATGGGCGCAGAACGGCCTGCCCGTACAAGAACCTCGAACACCGAGTCTAACGCGGCGGAATCCGACGATCCTGCGGCGACGATCGGCTTGATGTCATCGGCCATATCGCCAAACGTGGCCGAAGCCATGCGGATCTCATGCGACTTCATCCAGTTGAGGTTGCCCTTCAACGTGTTGATCTCGCCGTTATGCGCAAGCATGCGGAACGGCTGCGCCAGCCACCACTGCGGGAAGGTGTTGGTAGAATACCGCTGGTGATAAATCGCAAAAGCAGATTCAAACCGCGGGTCCATCAGGTCGGGATAAAACTCCGCCACCTGCTCAGCCAGCATCATGCCCTTGTAGATGATGCTGCGGCACGACATCGACGCGATGTACAGCGTGGGCACCTGTGCGGCGATGGCCGCCTTCTCGATCCGGCGACGGATCACATAGAGCTCGCGCTCGAACGTCTCTTCGTCCACACCCTTGGCGTTGGAAATCAAAATCTGCTCGATCTCGGGGCGTGTTGCGTTCGCCTTCTCGCCCAGGCACTCCACCTTTACCGGCACATGGCGCCAGCCATAGATGTAATACCCCATCCGCAGAACTTCGGTTTCAACGATCGTCCGGCATGTCTCCTGCGCGGCAAAGTTGGTGCGCGGCAGGAAAACCTGACCCACAGCGATCATCTCGTCCATACGCGGCTTGTGGCCGGTGCGGCCAATCTGGTCATAGAAGAACGGCACAGGGATCTGGACGTGGATGCCCGCACCATCCCCTGTCTTGCCATCCGCATCCACAGCACCACGGTGCCAGATTGCTTTCAGCGCCTTGATGCCGTTCTCGACCACTTCGCGTGACCGCGTGCCGTCAATATTCACCACAAGGCCAACACCGCAGGAGGAATGCTCTTCCTCTGGAGAATAGAGGCCCTTCTCGGCCATAAATGCGCGTTTCGCTTCTTCGCGTGCAACCCATGCGTCATCATACTTGGTCATTTGGCGTCTCCTTCAGTGGGCGCAAACAGCGCGATTGTCTCTTGAGCGGTCAGCTTTTTGTGCCCGCCGGCCAATGCGTACCCTTTGGGGCAATCATCAGCGAAAAATTCTATTGCAAGCGTCCCGCCACCTGCATTCGGAAACAGCCCCGCCGCCAGATTGCGGCTCCCGTCATGCTGCATTCCGTACCAGAGCGTGGAACCGCAAGTCCCGCAAAACCCCCGCTCCGCCCATTCGGACGATTTGTAGGTTTGCGTAGGCCCCGTCACCTCAACACTTCCCGCAACCGTCTCAAGCGAGAAGAACGCGCCCGAAGTATGCTGGCGGCACATGTCACAGTGACAGGCCCGCAACCGTGGACTGTCCACGCGTGCGCTTACCTGCACCGCACCACACAAACACTGTCCTTTGACATCTTTAACTCTTCCGGTAACTTAGGTCAGCATCGCTGCCGGACCACAAAATCGGGGATACACCACCCGGTGTACACAGGGTGCACAGGCGGTGTACCCAAGGCACCGCCCTATTCCGCCGCCACCGCAGTCGCACCGTTGAACTGCTCGATGATCGCTTCGGCACAGTCGCGGCCGTCCTTGATCGCCCAAACAACCAATGACGCACCACGCACAATATCACCCACGGCAAAGACGCCCTCGGCCTCTGTCCGGCCTGTGATATAGTCGGCCTTCACAGTGCCCCAACGGTTCACCGGCAGATCGGGACAATCCCAAAGCGTGCGCAGGTCTTCGGCCTCAAAACCCAGCGCCATAATAACCAGATCAGCCTCTTCAACATAATCCGCACCCTCGATCACTTCGGGGGCTTGGCGGCCTGTCGCATCGGGCTGGCCCAGACGCATTTTCTGCACCATCACACCCGTGATCGGATCACCGGTAAAGCCCTTGGGCGCGCTGAGCCATTCGAACACAACACCTTCTTCCTCGGCATTGGCCACCTCACGCTGGCTGCCCGGCATGTTGGCGCGGTCACGGCGATACAGGCACTTCACGCTTGTCGCACCCTGACGGATCGACGTCCGCACACAGTCCATCGCCGTGTCACCGCCACCGATAACAACAACCCGCTTGCCCTGTGCATTCAGGCTACCATCGCTGAACTCGGGCACATCATCGCCAAAGCTTTTCTTGTTGCTAACGGTCAGGAAATCCAGCGCGGGAACAAGGCCCTGCACGCCCACGCCGGGGGCCTGTAAATCTCTGCTTTTATAAACACCTGTAGCGATAATCACCGCATCATGTGCCGCGCGAATATCGGCAAAGCTGATGTCTTCGCCAACCGCACAGTTCAGCTTGAACGTAACCCCGCCCTGCGCCAACTGGTCGTTGCGGCGCATCACCACATCCTTCTCCAGCTTGAAGCCGGGAATGCCATAGGTCAGCAAACCACCCGCGCGGTCATAGCGGTCATAGACGGTGACCTGCACACCCGCACGGCGCAGGAAATCCGCCGCGGCAAGGCCACCGGGACCCGCACCAATGATGCCGACACTCTCTTTGCGCTCCTGCGCCGGCTTGATCGGTTTGACCCAACCATTTTCCCACGCGGTGTCGGTGATGTACTTCTCAACCGAGCCGATGGTGACAGTGCCGTGTCCAGAGGATTCAATCACGCAGTTGCCTTCGCACAGGCGGTCCTGCGGGCAAATGCGGCCACAAATCTCGGGGAATGTGTTGGTCGCCTGCGAAATCTCATAGGCTTCTTCCAAACGGCCTTCGGCAGTCATGCGCAGCCAATCGGGGATGTTGTTGTGCAACGGGCAATGGGTCTGGCAATACGGCACACCACACTGGCTGCACCGGCTGGATTGCTCCTTGGCCTTGGCGTCAGCGTACTCTGCATAGATTTCTTTGAAATCTTCCCGACGTAGGTTAGGGGGCCGCTTCTCAGGCATATCCCGCTCAACGTTGGTAAACTTCAACATAGGTTGCTTGGCCATGTGCCCTGATCCTCAATTCCGTTCCAGCCCTCGGGATACCCGATGCTGAAAATGAATAAAAGGCATCAATACTGACCTATATGTTGATTTCTTTTGTTTGCTGCCTAAAAAATTTGCCGTTTAGCTAGAACTTAGATCCGGTTCGGTCATATATGCCTATAACCCCCTGATAAGAAAGATTAATGACAGTGAGCCCACAACAATGCGCCACCAACCGAACAATGCGTAGCCATGGCGGCTCACATAATCCAACAGCCATTTCACAACCAAAACAGCGCTAATGAACGCCATCACAAAGCCTACGGCGATCTCACCCATAGCAGAAACGTCCAGAACATCGCGATTCTTATAGAGATCATACGCGAAGGCTCCGGCCATTGTCGGCATCGACAGAAAGAAGGAAAACTCAGCCGCCGCACGTTTACTGGCACCCAACATCAGCGCACCAGCGATGGTCGCACCAGACCGCGACACGCCCGGTATCATCGCCAGGCACTGGATAAACCCGATCTTGACCGCCATCGAAATGGGCAGTTTCATCGCGTCATCATGTACGGGCTCGGGCGCGATGCGATCTACAAACACAAGCACGATACCGCCAAGGATAAGCATTACCGCAATCAGCTTCGGTGTCTCGAATAGCACGGTTTTGATGAAATCATGCGCCAGCACACCGATAAAGACAGCAGGCAAGAAGGCCAGCAGCACAGACCAGATGAACCGCCGCGCCTGCGCATCGGACGGCGCCGCTGCAAACACCGCAATCAACCGCGCGGAATACAATGTCAGGATTGCAAGAACGGCACCCAGCTGGATCACAACCTCAAAGGTCTTGCCCACCGAATCAAAGCCCAGAAAGTGACCGGCCAGCAAAATATGACCCGTGGAGGATACAGGGATAAACTCGGTCAACCCCTCCAACAGCCCCAGAAACGCAGCGACTATCGTGGAATTTTCCATCAGCTGGACCTTAGGTTTTGTGCAGATTCCTTGATCGCATCGTACTGCCCCGACGGACGGAACCGCCACAGATATTCAGGCAGCACAGAGGTCATCGCGACAGGCTCAATCCCCAGCTGCGCAAAGCCCTGCGCACCCTCGGCTACAACGTTGTCATTCTGAAGGTTCCTGACCTGATCGCGTGTGACCATGCTTTTGACCAAGCCCAGCGAAATGGCCTGCGCCATGTCAAAACCAAACGCCATAATCCGTGCAGCAAAGAACGGGATGTTCAGCACCAGACGGCGACGACGGATCACATCCAGCATCAGCGTCATCAACTCGCGGAACGTCATCGCGACAGGGCCGCCCAATTCAAACACGCCTTTCGCATCACCGGTAACGCCCGCAACAATCGCCTGCGCTACATCATCGACATAGACAGGCTGGAAGCGGGTATCGGCACCGACAACAGGCAAAACCGGGCCAAAACGGGACATGCCCGCAAAGCGGTTAAAGAAATCATCTTCGGGACCAAACACAATCGAAGGACGCACAATCATCGCGTCGGGCTGATGCTTGAGAACACCCGCTTCGCCTTCGGCTTTGGTCCGCGCATAATCGCTTTCGCTGTCCATATCGGCGCCAATGGCTGACACATGGACCATCCGGCCAATGCCCGCAGCCTTGGCCAGCCGTGCAATACGCTCGGCCCCGTCAGCCTGAACCGCATCAAATGTGTTCTTGCCGTCCTCGGCCAGCACACCCACGCAATTCACAACTGCGTCAGCGCCCTGCATCACGGAGGCAACAGACGCGTCATCCCGAATATTGCACAAAACAGGCTCCACCTGCCCGACAACTCCGTAAGTTCTGACAAAAAGCGCCTCGTTGGGACGCCGCACAGCGACGCGCACGCGCCACCCCGCCTTGGCCATCCGGCGCGCAACGTAACGCCCGACAAAGCCTGATCCGCCATAAATCGTAACCAGTTTAGACATGGTGCAGTTCCTCAACGATTATCCCGCACGGGTGTACCCCTGCGAAGCCCTCCAAACAAGGCGCAAATGTTTGTTCGGCAGCAAGCTGCGAAGAACTTTCGTTTGTCGCAATAAATCCAATTGACACCTCCCCCCGCGCGCCTTAGACGCCTCTCACGAGTTGTGCCCAGATGGCGGAATGGTAGACGCGCTAGCTTCAGGTGCTAGTACTGGCAACGGTGTGGAGGTTCGAGTCCTCTTCTGGGCACCA
>Ga0210307_1036020_pt1 | contig 15416 bp, 16 predicted proteins | sample R1073metaT_FD_159690 | JGI IMG/M metagenome (GOLD analysis project Ga0210307, IMG submission 159690) | Metatranscriptome of estuarine water microbial communities from the Columbia River estuary, Oregon, United States - R1073 (Metagenome... | ecosystem: Environmental > Aquatic > Marine >...
ACATGGTTTATGATTGCCGCTTTTTGAAGAACCCGTATTGGGAACCGGCGCTGCGCGACCTTAACGGTACTGATGCGCGGGTGGCGGCGCATGTGGCCACCGACCCGAGGTATGATGACTTCGCCCAAAAGGTGTTTGATCTCAGCCTGCTGATCCTTCCTGCCTGCCGTGAAGAAGGCAAAAGCCACTTTTCCATCGCGTTCGGGTGTACCGGCGGGCAACACCGTTCAGTTGCTCTAGCGGAAAGCCATGCATTGCGGCTTGCAGAAGAGGGCTGGCAAGTGTCAATTAGGCATAGAGAACTGAGTGCGCGGCAACGGACGGGGACGCAAGAGACGTGATTGGGATTGTGATTGTGGCACATGGCGGATTAGCGCGCGAATATCTCGCCGCGATCGAACATGTCGTCGGCTCCCAAAACGGTGTCCGTGCCATCGAGATTTATGCGGATCACGACCGCTCCGCAAAACAGGCAGAGATCTGCGAAGCCGCTGATGCGGTGGACACAGGGCAGGGTGTTGTAGTTGTGACGGACCTGTTTGGTGGCTCCCCGTCCAACCTCAGTTTGATGGCATGTCAGCCGGCCGGTCGCCGTATCATATATGGTGCAAACCTTCCCATGCTCATCAAATTGGCCAAGAGCCGTCACAAAACTGTGCCTGATGCTGTTCGCGCAGCGCTTGAGGCCGGTAAAAAGTACATCGACGCCCAAAACGTCAGTAAAGAATAGCAAGGCCATTCCATGACCCACATCACCCTCGAGATCGTGAATGAAAAAGGCCTGCATGCGCGCGCCTCCGCAAAGTTGGTTGAGGTCGTCGAAGGCTTTGACGCCAGCGCCGAGATCACCAAAGACGGGATGAACGCGTCGGGCGATAGCATTATGGGGCTTTTGATGTTGGCAGCAGCCAAGGGAAGCTTTATTGACGTTGAAACGTCCGGGCCGGATGCGGATGCGCTTGCAGGTGCATTGACAGCGCTGGTGGCAGATAAATTTGGCGAAGGGATGTAGCGCAACTGCTGCATCCGAGTTTTCAGCGAGGTCGCCCCGCGTGACAGATGAACCAAAATCAGTTGTTTCCGATGCGCCGCTCGTGGCGGAAGTGGAGCAAGTGAGTTTTAACCAGTACGACCGTCGCAGTCTGTCCTATGCGTCCACGTTTGAGGATCCTTGGAAATCCCGCATGATTTCTGTGATGGAGCTGCTGACGGGCAAGCTCAAAATCCTGGCGATGATCCGTAAGTTCGAGAAACGCGGCGCTCCAAGCGGGCAGGCGTTCTGGCGTGCGGCACTGGATACGATGGGTATTGATTTGACCACGCCACAGTCGCAGCTTGATCTGATCCCGAAAGAAGGCCCTGTCATAGTTGTGGCGAACCATCCGCATGGCATGGTGGACGGGATGATCTTTGCTGATCTGATCGGGCGCGTCCGCCCTGACTACCGGATTTTGACACGCTCGCTGTTGACCTCGATCGACGAAGTCGCGGGCAGTTTTATGATCCCCGTGCCGTTTCCCCATGATCCCGATGCGCAGCGCAAAGGCGTCGAGATGCGGGCAAAAGCAATGGCGCACCTAAAGGCGGGTGGCGTTGTTGCCCTTTTCCCGTCTGGTGTGGTCGCCACGTCCGAGACATGGTTCGGCCCCGCTGTTGAGGCAGAGTGGAACGTGTTCACAGCCAAGATGATCCGCCGTTCGGGCGCGCAGGTTGTGCCGATGAAATTTCCGGGCCAGAACAGCCGCGCGTACCAGATTGCCAACAAGCTATCGCCGATGCTCCGGCAGGGCCTGTTGCTGCACGAGATTGTTCACAGCTGCAACAAGCCGCAAGCGCCTATCGTTGGCGCGCCCATTCCGCAGTCCGAGATTGACGCCCGCGCAGAAGATCCGCGCGGCTTTATGGAGTGGTTGCGCGCGCGGACACTGGCATTGGGCGATTAATCACGCCGACCTAATGGGTCAGCGCGTAGGAACCGGAACATCACCGCGATAGTCGTAGAAACCGCGCTGTGATTTGCGGCCCAGCCATCCGGCTTCGACGTATTTTGTCAGCAGCGGACAGGGGCGGTACTTGGTATCGGCAAGCCCGTCATGCAACACGTTCATAATCGCCAGACATGTGTCCAGACCGATGAAATCGGCCAGCTCCAGCGGCCCCATTGGGTGGTTCGCGCCCAGCTTGAGTGAGCTGTCGATGGATTGAACGCTGCCAACCCCCTCATAGAGCGTATAAACCGCCTCGTTGATCATCGGCATCAGGATGCGGTTGACGATAAATGCGGGGAAGTCCTCTGCGGAGGCGGCGGTTTTCTCCAGCCGGTCGACCACGACTTTGCAGGCGGCAAAGGTTTCTTCATCTGTGGCGATCCCGCGGATCAGCTCGACCAGCTGCATCACCGGAACGGGGTTCATAAAGTGGAAGCCCATGAATTTTTCGGGCCGGTCCGTGCGGCTGGCCAGACGGGTGATCGAGATTGAAGAGGTGTTGGATGTCAGGATCGTATGGGGTTTCAGGTACGGTAGCAGGTCCTCAAAGATGGCCTGCTTGATAGTTTCACGCTCGGTTGCGGCTTCGATGATCAGATCGGAGGGACCGAGGTCTGTCAGCGTTGTGGTTGTGGTGATCCGCGCAAGAGCAGCTTCCATATCCGCTTCCGCGATTTTGCCACGGCCCACTTGACGGGCCATATTGCCGCGCATCAGATCCATTGCAGATGTCAGTGCGTCCTCGCTGATATCGCTCAGCATGACATCATAGCCCGCCAGCGACATCACATGCGCGATGCCATTGCCCATTTGTCCTGCGCCGACGATGCCGATTGTCTGGATATCCATGGTGCGTTCCTTTGATGAATTTAAGTTAGTTTACGGTGGAGTCCGGCACAGCCGCAAGGGCCGCCCTTGCTGAAAAACAGACACAAATCCGCCCATTAAACGAATCGTAACCGGAAGGTGGCGATATTCATAGCGGGTGAGAAAAAAAGGTGGGTGCAATGACCTATGATATACTGGGGCCGACGGCTCTGGACTATTTTCCGTGCCATTATGGTGCGTCAAAACTTGTATTTCGTGGACCAAGGCGTGATCTGGAGGCACCCTATGTGGCCTTCATTGGGGGCACGCAGACATTCGGTAAGTTCATCGAACAGCCGTTTCCGCTGAAAGTGGAGCATTTGACGGGCGTGCCTTTGGTCAACTTCGGGCAGGTCAACGCGGGCTTGGATGTATTCGTAAAAGATGCATTTGTGCAGGAAGCGGCACGCGCCGCGCGGGTTACGGTGCTGGAAGTCCTCGGCGCTGCTAACCTCAGCAACCGCCTCTACACGGTTCATCCAAGGCGAAATGATCGGTTCTTGCGGGCCTCGACCGAGCTGCAAAAGCTCTATCCGGAGATTGATTTCTCACAGTTCAACTTCACGCAGCATATGCTGTTGCATCTCTATCTGCGGGATGAGGGCCGCTTTGCGACCGTCCGACGTAGTTTGCAGCCGGTGTGGACGCGGCGTATGCGGCAGCTGATAGGGCGCTTGGGCGCGCAGGTGGTCCTGATAAGGGTTGCGGCAACAGACCTCGATACCCAAAGGCCTGCAGGCGCGTCTGGTGGTCCCGCTCTGATAACGGACGCGATGCTGGAGCGACTAAGCGGAACAGTAAGTGCGATCGTAAATGTGCGGTATCAATGTGAAAAAAACAGCGGGCCGGTCGATGGCATGGCGTTCGGAATGTTGGAAGCAGGTGCCGCAAGAGCGGTGGCGCCACCGGAGGCACATACTACCGCCGCACAGGCACTTCGGCCTGTATTGGACAGGCTGATGTAGAAACGAATGAGGCCCGCCATGATGTGGCGGGCCTCTCTGGCTTTCAAAGCGGTCAATGTCGTTCCGGTTCAGAGCTTGCTGATCAGGTCCGGCACTGCGTCAAACAGGTCAGCAACCAGACCGAAGTCGGCAACCTGAAAGATTGGTGCTTCTTCGTCTTTGTTGATCGCTACAATGATCTTGCTGTCCTTCATGCCGGCAAGGTGCTGGATCGCGCCTGAAATGCCAACCGCAACATAGAGGTTCGGGGCAACGACCTTACCGGTCTGGCCGACCTGCCAGTCGTTTGGTGCATAACCTGAGTCAACAGCCGCGCGGGATGCGCCAACAGCGGCACCCAGTTTGTCTGCCAGCTGTTCAATCAGCGCAAAGCTCTCTTCCGAGCCGACGCCGCGGCCACCGGATACAACAACACCGGCGGAGGTCAGCTCGGGGCGGTCGTTTGCGGCAACTTTGTCTTCGACCCACTCGGACAAGCCGGGGTTTGCAGCAGCAGAAACTGTCTCAACCGAGGCCGAGCCACCTTCGCCAGCAGCGTCAAAGGTGGACGTGCGGAAGGTGATAACCTTCTTGGCGTCCGACGATTTGACAGTCTGCATCGCGTTACCTGCATAGATCGGACGCTCGAACGTGTTTGCGTCAATCACGGCAGTCGCATCAGAGATGATCATGACATCCAGCAGGCCTGCGACCCGTGCCATCACGTTCTTCGCATCTGTGGTGGAGGGCGCTACGATGTGTTCATAATCGCCAGCCAGCGAGATGATCAGCGCCGCTGTGGATTCGGCCATGCGGTGGCCCAGCGATGCATCTTCGGCCACGAGAACCTTTGACACGCCATCAATCTTGGCAGCGGCCGCACCTGCTGCGGCGGCAGAGCCACCACAGGCCAGAACAACGACATCACCCAGCTGCTTGGCGGCTGTTACGGCCTTTGCCGTCGCATCCATTGCCAATTCGCCATTGTTTACTTCTGCAAGGAGTAGAACAGCCATTACACGGCCCCCGCTTCTTTGAGTTTCGCCACCAGCTCGTCGACCGAGCCAACCTTGATCCCGGCGGCACGCGCTGCAGGCTCAACAGTTTTTACGATTTCGAGGCGGTTTGTGACATCCACGCCGTAATCGGCAGGTGTCTTTTCATCCAGCGGCTTTTTCTTCGCTTTCATGATGTTCGGCAGCGACGCATAGCGTGGCTCGTTCAGGCGCAGGTCAACTGTGATCACGGTAGGCATGTTAACTTTGATCGTCTGCAAGCCGCCGTCAACTTCGCGTGTTACCACGGCTTTGTCGCCTTCGATCGCAACTTCTGATGCGAATGTTGCCTGTGACCAACCCATCAGCGCCGAGAGCATTTGACCGGTTGCGTTCATGTCGTTGTCGATCGCCTGTTTGCCGCAAAGGACAAGGCCCGGCTGCTCTTCATCCACAATCGCTTTGAGGATTTTTGCAACGGCCAGCGGCTCGATATCGTGGTGAACGTCTTCGGAGGCAACGACGAGGATCGCGCGGTCCGCGCCCATCGCAAGTGCAGTGCGCAGGGTTTCCTGTGCTTGCTTTACGCCAACAGATACAACAACGATTTCATTAGCCTGACCGGCTTCTTTCAGGCGGATCGCCTGTTCGACTGAAATCTCGTCAAAGGGGTTCATGGACATTTTGACGTTAGCAAGATCGACACCGGAACCGTCCGCTTTTACGCGCACTTTCACGTTATAGTCGATCACGCGTTTGACAGGTACGAGCACCTTCATGAGCGATTATCTCCTTGGTTGCGACTCAGACCCCGTGCGGGCCGGTCAATGAATCTGTACCCTGTCTAACGAAGGCAGGCTGATCAAAACAGGGCAAAATCGCCGCATACTGTCCCCTGCACGTCACGTTACGAGCAATTTGGCACCTCTAGCGTAAGAATGTTGCGTGACCATTTCAGCTAAAGCAGTCAACGCCAGTCGCAATTTTGCCTGTTGCAGTGGAGGTTTGGTGCGTTTAGCGGTTTGCGCCCGGCACCCACAGGACATCATCCTTGCCCGAATTGTTCGCCATACGCGCTGCAACAAAAAACCAGTCGCTGAGGCGGTTCAGATAGCGCACAGCGGCATCATTCACGGTCTCGCGCGTCGCAAGATCAGTTGCCAAACGCTCGGCGCGGCGGGCGACGGTGCGGCAGACATGCAGGTGCGCTGCCAATTCAGAGCCGCCGGGCAGGATAAAACTGCGAAGAGGTTCCAATACGGCATTCATCACATCAATTTCTGCTTCCAACCTGTCGACCTGACTGCCCGCCATACGCAGGGGGGGATACTCGGCGGTTGCGTCCTGCTCCATATCGGGGCGGCACAGATCGGCACCCAGATCAAATAGATCATTCTGGATGCGGGACAGTGCAGCATCTGTATCGCCCGTTGCGTGCAAGCGCGCGACACCGACAAAACAATTCAACTCGTCCGACGTGCCGTAGGCCTCGACGCGGGGGTCATGCTTTGCGACACGGGCACCATTGCCCAGGGCCGTGTCACCCTTGTCGCCGGTGCGTGTGTAGATTTTGTTTAGAACAACCATCTGGCTTACCCCCTGAAGAAATAGACATAAACCACGATCAGGACCACGGCGAAGAACTGGGCATAGATACGGTAGCGCATCAGTTTATTCGAGTTTGCCTTGTTGAACGCACCGCCACTGGCAAAGCCACCAAGGCCCATAACCAGAACAACCACCACAGCAAGTATGGCGGCGATGACCACAATAAAGAACGGATCAGACATGCAGAACTCCTTTTCGTGCTGCGGAGCCATGTAGCGGCCATTGCGGCCGTTACAACCCCCTTAGCGGATCATCGCGCGGTCGAGCAGGCGCGTGGGTAGTATGCGACGCATAAGCCCTGCCAGATATGTCGGCGTTGTGACATAGTAACGCGCACGGGGGCGCGACGATTCCAACGCATGGATCAGCTTCTTGACCACAGCTTTCGGCGGCAGCTCGAATTTGTCCGGTCCGTTTTTCTCGCCATAAAGACGCTCTGCCAGTTCGGTTTCGTACTGCTCGGCGCGGGCAGAGCCTTCCCAATCGATCCAACGCTCGAAATGCGGGATCGAATTGGCGCGAATTTTTGTGGTGATCGGGCCCGGCTCGATCAGGATCGGATGTACGCCAGTTCCGCGCATTTCAAGCCGCAGGGTATCTGTCAGACCTTCGAGTGCAAATTTGGTTGACGTATAGGCCCCGCGCCACGGCATCGCGACCAGTCCCAGCACAGACGAGCATTGCACAATCCGCCCGTGGCCCTGCGCGCGCATCACAGGAATGATGGCGCGGGTCAGTGTGTGCCAGCCAAAGAAGTTCGCCTCGAAAATCTCGCGCAGCGCTTCTGTGGGGACATCCTCAACCGCGCCGGGTGTGGCGTGGGCGCCGTTGTTGAAAACCGCATCCAGCGTACCGCCGGTATCTTCCAGAACATCGGCAAGGGCAGTGATGATGCTGTCGGGGTCGGTGTAGTCAATGCGGGGGCTATCAAAACCCTCATCGCGCAGACGCGCGCAGTCCAGCTCCTGCCGACAGGCCGCATAGACATGCCAACCCCGTTCACGCAGCCCGTAGGCGGCTGCATAACCAATGCCGGACGAGCAGCCAGTGATCAGGATTGTACGTTGGGTCATGGAAAAAGCCTCACGGGTGAACAGGATCCGAGATGCGCTTTTTTGCGGGATTTAGCAATCACTCTCGCGATATTAACCGGAGGTGAGCAGGAAATCGGCCATCCAGCCTGCTTCGCCGCCGTCAACCGGCTGCATGCGCACCCAGCCATCGCCATTGTCCTCAAGGATGCGGACCTCGTCCCCACGTGCCAGTTTGCTGACAATGCCGTAGTCGGTGGACGGGCCGCCGCGTACATTAACGCGGTTGCCGGACACGATGCGGACATCGCCGCCGGAGGTGTCCGTATTGCTGTTGTTGGTTGTTGCGATCAGGCTGGGCAGAATGATCTGCGGCGTTTCCGAGCTGTCGATGATCTGTGCAGTGCTGCCACTCTGGGCCTGCTGCACAGCCTTTTCAACGGCGGCGTTCACATTGGTGAGGTCCATTGAGACGCGTGTCACGCTGGCGGATGTGTCAATTTTGGTGATGGCGGCGGTTTGCACCGCTGCTGCGGGGGCGACGGGCTCAACCACTGCTTCGGATTGCTGTGTTTCGGACGCTTCCGGCGTCGCTGCTGCGACACGCGCGCTTGCGGGTTCAAAATCTGCGCCGCCGCTCATTTCATAGAATGCAAAGCCCAGAAAACCGAAGGTCAAAAGGATGAAAGTTTTCATGTGGCAGCTCCTGCAGTTTCTTTTGAAGCCGTCACGCCAGCTTCCCCCGCATGTCTGATAGCAAGAACGGCGATTCCTTTTTAGGGGGAAAAGTTAAGAAAAGTGACACGTCACAGGAATGCCACGATTCCTGCGGGTACATCGAGGGTTGCGAAAGCATGTGCTTGTCGCCGGTCTGTGACGCGGCTACACAGCGGCTATGTCAGATACCAAACCCCCAGTCCCGCCTCGTCACGAGGAAACTTTTGAGCCTCTACGCAAAGCGCTTGGGGACCGCTATCTGACCTATGCGCTCAGTACAATTATGCACCGTGCACTGCCCGATGCGCGTGACGGGCTGAAGCCTGTGCACCGCCGGATTTTGTACGCGATGAGCCGTCTGCGCCTGAACTCGACCGGCGGTTTCCTCAAGTCCGCCAAGATCAGCGGCGACACGATGGGTGATTTTCACCCACACGGTGATGCGGCGATATATGATGCGATGGCGCGTCTGGCGCAGGATTTCAACGTCCGCTACCCGCTGGTCGACGGTCAGGGCAATTTTGGCAACATCGACGGCGATAACCCCGCCGCAAGCCGCTATACCGAAGCGCGCATGACCGCCGTCGCCGAGGCGATGCTGGAAGGCCTGTCAGAGGATGTTGTGGATTTCCGCGACAACTATGACGGCCGCCTGACCGAGCCTTCCGTGCTGCCTGCGCAGTTCCCGAACCTTCTGGCCAACGGGTCCAGCGGGATCGCGGTGGGCATGGCCACCAATATTCCACCGCATAACATTTCCGAGTTGTGCGATGCATGTATCCACCTGATCAAAACACCCGATGCCCGTGATGACACGCTGCTGAATTTTGTCCCCGGCCCTGATTTCCCGACAGGTGGTATCATCGTCGAGCCGCGCGATAGCATCGCGCAGGCCTACCGCACCGGCAAAGGCGGCTTCCGCCTGCGCTGCCGTTGGGAGGTAGAGGACCTTGGCCGTGGCCAGTGGCAGATCGTCATCACCGAGATTCCCTATCAGGTTCAGAAATCCAAGCTGATCGAGAAAATCGCTGAATCTATCCAGACCAAGCGCATCCCCATCCTTGCCGACGTCCGCGACGAGAGTGCGGAAGACGTGCGCATGGTGCTGGAGCCGCGCTCCAAGAATGTTGATCCCGAAGTCCTGATGGGGATGATGTACCGCACCTCCGATCTGGAAGTGCGCTTCTCGCTCAACATGAACGTGCTGATCGACGGCGTGACGCCCAAAGTCTGCTCGATGAAGGAAGTGCTGCGCGCCTTCCTTGACCACCGCCGTGAGGTGCTGGAGCGCCGTTCGCGTCACCGGATGGAGAAGATCGACCACCGTCTGGAGGTCTTGGAGGGCTTTATCGTTGCCTTCCTCAACCTCGACCGGGTGATCGACATCATCCGCTATGATGATGAACCCAAAGCCGCGTTGATGCGTGAGGACTGGGGCAAGACCCACGTCCGCGCCATGGACGAGAAGGATTATGTGCCACCCGCTGACGGGGAGGGCGAGCTGTCCGAAGTACAGGCCGAAGCGATCCTGAACATGCGCCTGCGCAGCTTGCGCCGTCTGGAAGAGCTTGAGCTGTTGCGCGAGCAATCCGAGCTGATGGAAGAGCGCGCGGGTCTTGAAGATTTGCTGGAAAACGAATCTCTGCAATGGGCCAGCATCACCGACCAGTTGCGCGAGACGAAAAAGCAGTTCGGCAAGGAATATGCGGGCGGTGCACGCCGCACAACTTTTGCCGAAGCGGGCGAGATCGAGGATGTGCCGCTGGAAGCCATGATCGACCGTGAGCCGATCACCGTGGTGTGCAGCCAGATGGGCTGGATCAGGGCGATGACGGGCCATATTGATCTGACGCGCGAACTGAAGTTCAAAGATGGCGATGCCACGCGCTTTGTCTTCCACGCCGAGACGACAGACCGCTTGCTGGCATTTGGCAGCAATGGGCGTTTCTATACCATTTCAGCTGCCAACCTGCCCGGCGGGCGCGGCATGGGCGAGCCGCTGCGCCTGATGGTTGACCTGCCGAACGAAGTACAGATTGTTGATCTGTTTATCCACCGCCCCGATGGCAAGCTGTTGCTGGCCTCCTCTGCGGGTGACGGGTTTATCGTGCCCGAAGCCGAAGTTGTGGCGCAGACACGCTCGGGAAAGCAGGTGCTGAATGTGCGCGGCGATGTGCGTGCGTTGATCTGTAAGCCTGTGACAGGCGATGCCGTTGCGGCCGTGGGCGAGAACCGCAAAGTTCTGGTGTTCGCGCTGGATGAGTTGCCGGAGATGGGCCGTGGCAAAGGTGTGCGGTTGCAGAAATACAAGGATGGCGGGCTGTCGGATGCCACCACCTTCACCCGCGCCGAGGGGCTAAGCTGGCTTGACCCCGCAGGGCGCACCCGCACGGAAGTGGAACTGGAAGAATGGACAGGCAAACGGGCCAGTGCCGGCCGGATGGCACCACGGGGCTTCCCGCGTGACAACAAGTTTAACTGATATCGCACCACCCCCGGTCCCCGAAAAGGGGCTGGATGTCTGGTTCGTAGGCTCCCGTTCCGCGCTGTTCTGGTTGGCGCTCAAATCCGGCTTCTGGACGGTCCTCACGCTCGGGTTTTACCGGTTCTGGATGAAGACACGTTTGCGCCGCTGGTATTGGTCGTCGATCCGTCCGGGCGGTCATCCGCTGGAATATGTAGGCGACCCTTGGGAAAAATTGCTGGGGTTCTTTATCGCTGTTGTGATCTTGACGTTCTATATCGGCATCGTGAATCTGCTGCTGATGTTTGTCAGTTTCTCGCTCTTCCAAAGCTCGTTTGTGGGATATTTCGCCAGCTTTCTGGGGGTCATTCCCGTGTGGTTCTACGCCCAGTACCGCGCGCGGCGGTATGTTTTGGCGCGGACACGCTGGCGCGGCGTGCGCTTCGGACTTGAGAAAGGCGCGTGGGGTTATGCGTGGCGTGCGCTGGTGCATTGGTTGATCACGATCTGCTCTCTAGGGCTCTTGTGGCCGCGCATGACGTTCTGGCTTGAGAAATACAAAACGGACCGGACCTATTTCGGTTCGGCCAAACTGGTGCAGGGCGGCCGCTGGCCTATGCTGTACCGCGCGGCAATTCCGTTTGCAGTGGCTGTGCTGATGTCCGGGCTGATTGTGGTCTGGCTGGTCTGGCTTGACCCGTTGATCCCGAACTCGGCAAACCCCTTCGGTGACATATTCTCGGAGTTGGAAAGCGCCGAAGAATTCGGGTTCGCTCCGTTCGGTTGGGATCGCCCGATGCGTTTGTTGTTGCTGATCCCTGCGTCGGTTTTGTTGATCTATGGGGCCGTCCACTACCGCTTTGTCACCAAGCGTATTCTGGCAGATCACAAACACAGCGATGGCGTGCGATTGCATTCGAGCCTCAACGGGCTGCGTGTCTCTATGATCTATGTGCTGGGGACGACCATTGCGTACAGCATCCTTGTTGTTGGTCTGCTTGCGATCGTGCTGCTGGTTTTCGGGTTGTTGGGCCCGGAGGCGTTTCTGGACGAGCAGCTTGGTATGGGCGATCCTTTGGGAGATTTTCCCAAGTGGCTGGCGATCGGGATTATTGCTGTCAGTTATCTTTCCTTGTTCCTCTTCTGGGGCGTGCTGCACCATGTGTTTGTGACCTTCCCCCTGATGCGTCACATGGCGCTGACCCTCAGCCTTCATAATGTGGCGGGGCTGGCACAGGTCAGCCAGCGCGCGCGCGACGAATTCGCCGAGGCCGAAGGATTTGCCGAGGCTCTGGATCTGGGAGCCGCGATATGACAACGCCGCCGAACCTGCCTGAAGCATCCGACGGCCTATCAGGCAATGGGCGCGTTTATAGCGGTTTGAACAGTTCCTATTTTGACGGTGATGCCCCGGTGTCGCATGCTGTTACGCTGCTGGTCGACAATGTCGCGCAGGTGCTGGAAATAGGTCTGCCCGGGAGCGCTCAGCCGGGTGTGCGCTGGCCGGTGGATGAAATTCGCCAGCTGGATGATACCGCAGGCAGCGAAGGGGTTATCCTGCGCTGGACCGGCGATCCGCTGGCGCGGCTGCATCTGGCTGATCCGGACCTCCTGCGTCACTTGCCGCATTTGAACCGCCGTGCACCGCCCAAAGGGCGCGGGCGTCTGGCTGCGTGGGCTTTGGCTGCGGTAGCCGGCGTGGCCATACAGATTGGCATACTTGTGCCGCTGCTGGCGGACCGACTGGCGACATTTGTCCCCCCCGCGGGCGAACGTGCGCTGGGCGAGGCGACGTTTGAGCAAATCCGCGAGGCGCTGGCCGACACAGGCCTGCCCCCGTTGAATACCTGTGACAATGAAGACGGGCTGGCCGCGTTGGAGGCAATGCTGACAGGCCTTGGTGTCGAACGCGGCACCGAGGATGCGGTTAAAGTCTTTGTTCTGGATCACGAGATGGTCAACGCCTTTGCCCTTCCCGGCGGCTATGTGGTGTTTTTCCGCGGCATGATTGACGCCGCGATCAGCCCGAACGAGATTGCAGCCGTGATGGCGCATGAGGTCGGCCACGTCGAAAACCGCGACCCGACGCGCCATGCGCTCCGCTCGGCGGGGTCCATCGGAATTCTGGGGCTGCTGTTTGGCGATTTTGCCGGCGGTGCTGCGGTGTTGTTCCTGACAGAGCAACTGATCAGCGCCAGCTATTCCCAAGGCGCCGAAAGTGGCGCGGATGAATACGCTTATGTGGCGTTAGAAGATGCCGAGGTTTCGCCTGCAGCGCTGGGCGATATGTTCGAACGGCTGCGGGACAAATACGGTGACACCGATGGAATCGTTTCGCATTTCGTTAGCCACCCGACCCTGACCAGCCGGATAGACCGCTCCCGTGCAGTTGTGCGTGAAGGCGCGCAATACGGTGATATAATCTCGGCTGATGACTGGGATGCCCTAAAGGCTGTATGCGACTAGACCGCACCTTGTGACTGCGAGGCTCAAACCGGTTCTGCAGTCATCCAAACACCGCCCTCAGGACGAAGTGTTATTAGCATCTTTGGCTCGGGCGTGTGCCCTTTGACGGCCGAGAACCGGAAACGGGACAGCAATGTGGCCAGAATGATAACGGCTTCTTGCAGGGCAAAAGAGGCTCCGATGAAGATACGCGGCCACCAAACGGCAGGTAGGCATAGCGGTCAATTGATTTGCGGTCGATGAACCGGTCCGGCCGGAAGGCGTCCGGATCATCCCAGAGGTTGCGGTGCCGCACAGGGTATCCTTGGCCAGCGCAGTGCGCGACAAGAGCCCGCCAGCAGGATAGAGGCGCAGGGTCTCGTCAATCACTCTACGAATGTAGGGCAGGGCTTCAAGGTCGTCTGCGCCGGCAACGCGGCCTTTCAATACGGTCTGGGCTTCGGCGCGTGCGCGGTCCTGCGCCTGCGTGTCATGCCCCATCAAATAGAGCGCCCAAGCAAGGGTTTGGGCCGTAGTCTCATGGCCCGCGACGATAAATGTCAGCAGATTGTCGCGCAATTCCTGGGTGGTCATGGAGCGGTCTATTTTAGGATCTTGCGCGGCAAGCAGCAAGTCCAGCAGATCGGGCGTATCCTTCGGACCCTTTGCATGCCGCCGCTCGATCGCAGCATCTGCAACAGTTTTTGTTTCTTGTAGCAACCGCATTGCAGGGCCGCGCCCGGGGCGTGGCACCCACGCAGGTAGGCCAAGCAGATCCAGCATGCTTACTTTACCCGCCTGCGTAATGTAGCCGTCGATTGCTTTATGTACGGCCGCTCGGTCCATCATGTCGTCACCCGAGAAGGTGACATCGGCAATGACGTCAAAGGTTGCCTTGGTCATCTCTTCGGCAAGATTGACCGCTTTTGGCCCCGCCTGTGCAATGCGGGCACAAGTTTCCTCGGCTGCGTCGCTCATTACCGGGGCAAGAGCCGCGATTGAGCGGTGGGCAAATGCCGGCGCAGTTGCACGTCTCTGCCAGCGCCAATGTGCCCCTTCGGCAATAAACAACGACTCCCCGATTGCGGGACTGAGTAACGTTTTGGTAACTCTCGATTTGGGGTAATCATCTAACCGGTCCAACAAAACCTGTTTGATCGCGGCGGGATCCATGATCATGTGCCAGCGGGCAAGTGTCCGGCCAGAGACAATGGGCTTTTCCAGGGCTTGCGCGGGGATAGCCAGCAGAATGTTATCCCGCATGTTCGAAACGGATTTAAAAATCCGGGATCGAAGTCTAACAACGGGACCCGCACAGGTAGATCGGTCGTAGGCATAACGTTGGCCTCCATTGCGTTCATACGACACTTAAGTTGCAGCAGCGGGCATTGCAATGTTCGGACGCATTGCACTCCTTGGGCGCATACGGTAACTCATTGGTAGAACGGGGAGGGCCAGCTGATGGGGCGGATCACGATGATGCGGAAACTTGTAGCGCTTGCAGCTGTAGGTTTTCTTGCGGCCTGTAACGGTGCGTCCGATCTGGGCAAGGCAGCTGTGCCGCTCGGCGATTTCAATCTTGGTCATAACATTGTCGTGGCGCCAAAGGTGCAAAAGGTCCCTCTGTGCCGCGAGATGGAAACGGACCTGATGACCAAGATGTTGCAAGAGGCTGTGGCAGAACGGTTTGACCGCTATGACGGGGACCGTCTGTACCACTTTGGCGTCTCGATCGAGGGCTATTGCCTTGCACCTCCGGGTATTCCTGTGGTGGCGGCGCCAAAGTCTGTGATGATCATCCGCGTCACGGTTTGGGACGATGCCAAGAATAAAAAGCTTACTCCGAAGGCCCACCAGATCACTGTTTTTGAATCGCTCGATCAAGGCCCGCTTGTTGGCTCAGGCTATACAAAAACGGCTGAAGAGCAGTTCAAAAACCTCAGCCAGAACGCGGTCAAACAGATCGAAAACTTCCTTGTGCGTGAAAATCGCGAGAAGGGCTGGTTCAACGGCACACCTGCAGAGCCAAAGGCGGTTGAGGATAAACCGGATGAGCCGGTTGTCGCCGAAGAGGACGCAGCCGAAGAATAACCGACTGCGAATTGGCGGCACTGCGCGATGAAACGACAGGCGGGGCGCAAGACCCGCTTGATTTTACTGCCCAGACCCACTAAGTCGCGGCCCATATGCAATACAGGGTCCACGATGGCCCCTGCGACTTTTGGAGGGCGCCCCCATGGCAAAGGCAAAGTTTGAACGTAACAAACCACACGTCAACATCGGCACAATCGGCCACGTTGACCACGGCAAGACGACACTGACAGCAGCGATCACAAAGTACTTCGGTGATTTCAAAG
>Ga0210307_1019676_pt1 | contig 15414 bp, 16 predicted proteins | sample R1073metaT_FD_159690 | JGI IMG/M metagenome (GOLD analysis project Ga0210307, IMG submission 159690) | Metatranscriptome of estuarine water microbial communities from the Columbia River estuary, Oregon, United States - R1073 (Metagenome... | ecosystem: Environmental > Aquatic > Marine >...
CAATCACTTCGCATTGCGATATTCACCTTAAAGTTGTTAACAATTCATCAATGCAACCATAGCATAGCATGAAACATCCTCTCCATTCACGCATTTCTACTCCCCAAAAATGGGGAGGGGCAATTTCCTAAGTAATTGAATTAATTAAAACAGCTTCCAAAACGAAAATGCCACGCGATCACCAATGGCAAATCGCGGGGCATTCAGACCATCATCGAATGGCAAATTGGTCTACTTTGCAGCGTCCAGCGCGTCTTCCAACGTGCGCAGGCCGGTTTTTGGCGATTGAACCAGAACGGACATGTTGCCCGGCTTATGCTCGTTGCGCATCATCTTCATGTGGGCTTCGGGCAGATCGTTCCATGCGAACACTTCCGACATGCAAGGGTCCAGACGGCGCTCCATCATCAGCTTGTTTGCGGCGGATGCCTGCTTGAGGTGGGCAAAGTGCGAACCCTGCAAACGCTTCTGGTGCATCCACATATAGCGCACGTCGAACGTCAGGTTAAATCCGCTAGTACCTGCGCAGATCACAACCATGCCGCCTTTTTTCACGACAAAGGTGGAAACCGGGAAGGTCGCCTCGCCCGGGTGCTCAAACACCATATCGACGTTCACACCCTTGCCGGTGATGTCCCAGATCGCTTTGCCGAACTTGCGTGTCTCTGCAAACCAGGTCGCGTATTCCTCGCTGCCAACTTTGGGCAGCTGGCCCCAGCATTTGAAATCCTTGCGGTTCAGTACGCCTTTGGCGCCCAGATCCATCACAAACTGGCGTTTACTTTCGTCCGAGATGACACCGATGGCGTTGGCGCCTGCGGTATTGATCAACTGGATCGCGTAGGAGCCCAGACCACCGGAGGCACCCCAGACCAGAACGTTCTGGCCCGGCTTCAGATCATGCGGCTCGTGACCGAAGAGCATGCGGTAAGCAGTGGCCAGCGTCAGCGTATAGCAGGCCGCCTCTTCCCATGTCAGGTGCTTGGGGCGCGGCATCAACTGTTGGCTCTGCACGCGGGTGAACTGGCTGAACGAGCCGTCTGGCGTCTCATAGCCCCAGATGCGCTGGGTCGGGGAATACATCGGGTCGCCGCCATTGCATTCCTCGTCGTCGCCATCATCCTGATTGCAATGGATCACAACTTCGTCGCCGACTTTCCAGCGCTTTACCTTGTCACCCACCGCCCAAACAATGCCCGAGGCATCGGAGCCGGCAACGTGGTAGGGCTGCTTGTGGCCGTCAAACGGGCTGATCGGCGTACCAAGTGCCGCCCAAACGCCATTGTAGTTAACCCCAGCCGCCATCACCAGAACCAGCACGTCCTGGCTGTCCAGCGCAGGCACATCGACAACTTCCTGCAACATCGCTTTGTCAGGCTCGCCATGACGCTCGCGGCGGATTGCCCACGCGTACATCTGTTTTGGCACATAGCCCATCGGGGGCATTTCACCCATCTCGTAGAGGTCTTTTTCGGGGGCCTCGTATTGCGCGATTGTTGTATCCAGTGCCATGTCGGTCTCCTGTAGAAAATATGGGGTGCCGCAGTGCAGAATCGCGGCTCTTGAGGAATAATTAGGGTTGCTCGCGAAACATTGCAATCACTAGAGGCTTCATTTTGTAATTTTATGACCCCGCAAATGCAGAAATTTACTTCGCGGTCGCAGCATCACCCTCTGAAAGCAGGTAGTGCGCAATCGAATTTGCATAAAACCCCACCGCGGTCTCCTGCCCTTCCGAGATCGTCCAAATCCCGTTGTGCTGCACAAGAAGTCCGTGTTGCTCCATATCGGCGCAGGCGCGTTGCAATTCGGTAGACAAATCGCCTGTATCCACCGCAATGCTGCGCTCTGGTATCTTCGCCAGAATATCCACAACCGCGGCCTGCAGTTGCGCAGCGTTCATCGCCGGGTTCTGCCGCATTGCAGTTGCGACCAGTGGGACACCCAGAACCGGCATCACGGCTTTGATCCGCCCCATCAATTCCATCGACAGCCCGTCCACATTTTCAACCTTGCCAAAGCTGCGCAGGCTGACCGGATCGCCAAACGCCACAGCAGCTGTGCCAAACCGCGTATCGCGCCCGCGTAACCGCTGCCACAGTTTGCGCAGGACAAAGGCCACCACTACAGACACCCGCGCGCCAAAACGGCGGTCCCCGCGGGCATGGGCGGCCATCAGAACGCGGTCTTCTAATATCCGGTCATAATTAATCGCTACGGGGATAAATACGATGTCGCGCGCGCCGTCTGGGTCAAACCCGTCCACCAGATAGCTGAGCAACCCGACCTTTGGCTTCTGCACCGCACCTGTCAGGCTCAGACCGCCTTCGGGATAGAATGCCTGTGTATCGCCGCCATTTGTTGCCATCTGTACATAGCGCGACAGTACCTTGCGATAGAGCGCCCCGCGCGAGGTGCGGCGGATAAAATACGCCCCCCACAGCCGGATCAGCGCCGACAGCGGCCAAACCCGCGCCCATTCCCCCACGGCATAACTGAGCGTCGAGGTTTTGGAGGCCAGATAGGTCACCAGCACATAGTCCATGTTACTGCGGTGGTTCATCACAAAGACCGGTGTGGCGTTTTCGGGAATTGCGGCAAAGATTGCATCGTTTTGCGGGCCCGTTCGGATGCGGTAGACGGATTCAGCCAGCATCTTGGCCACCCGCATGGCAAAGCTGAAATAGGCAAACGCTGAAAAACTGGGCACAATCTCACGCGCATAGATGCGTGCCTTCTGGAACGCGACAGCCTCTGGGACCTTGTTGTGCTCTGCATAGAGCGCGATTTCGCGCGACACTTCGGGATCATAGATCAGCCGCTCGATCATATCGTGACGGCGGGCCAGCTTGAATGGCTGGATGGGCCGCTTGAGCCGCTTGTTCAACCGCTCCACCGCACGTTCAAACCGGCGGCGGAAGAACCAGCGCACCGACGGCAGCAAAAAATGGCTGAGCGCGGTTACGGCCGCAAACAGCACAATCAAAACAAAGAGCCAAAGCGGAAGTTGCACAGTTTGCGTCATAGCGCGTACCCTTGCAGCGCGCGCCCCGCAGGACAATATCTAACTGGGCTTTTGAAAGGGAACCGATGTCGAAATTCACCATATCCGCCGGTTTCACTGATGCAGAACGTAGTGAGGTCGCCCGTCTGTATTGGCAGGCTTTCTCGGCCAAACTGGGCAAGATACTGGGGCCGGACGCCCGTACGTTTGCGCTCTTTACGCAGATCATCTCGCCCGAGTTTGCGCTAATTGCGCACCACCCTGTTGGGGCCGCGATTGGCGTGAAGACAGCCCTGCTGCACGCGATCAAGGATCAGGCCAAGGTTCTTGGCCTGCGTCATGTCCGGCTTGCCGTGATCGACATCAACCCGCGTGCGCAGGCCCTCTATCTGCGCGAGGGGTTTGTGCCCGGTCAGGTAGAGGATATTGCCCCCCTGCAATGGGTGTTCGGACATTCCAGGTCCACACGCGTGACGTGGACGGCATAACGGCTCATGCCGCAATGCAGCGAATTGACACTTGGCAAAAGTTTCCTATACCTAACCCCTAACGCAATATTATTGCCAAACCGATTCAGAGAGGCCCGCCATGACTGATGCTCCGCAAAAAGACCGCCCTTGGCTGATCCGCACCTACGCCGGTCACTCCACCGCCGAAGCGTCAAACGAGCTTTACCGCAACAACCTCGCCAAAGGTCAGACGGGCCTGTCTGTTGCTTTCGATCTGCCGACGCAGACCGGCTATGACAGTGATCACGTCCTGTCGCGCGGCGAAGTGGGCAAGGTGGGTGTGCCCGTCGGCCACTTGGGCGATATGCGCACGCTGTTCAACAATATCCCGCTGGAGCAGATGAACACCTCGATGACGATCAACGCCACGGCACCTTGGTTGCTATCGCTGTATATCGCCGTAGCCGAAGAGCAGGGTGCCGATGTGACCCAGCTGCAAGGCACCGTGCAGAACGACCTGATCAAGGAATACCTGTCGCGCGGGACCTATATCTGCCCCCCTGCCCCGTCTTTGAAGATGATCGCGGATGTGGCCGAGTATTGCTATACCAACGTCCCCAAATGGAACCCGATGAACGTGTGTTCCTACCACCTGCAAGAAGCGGGTGCGACGCCCGAGCAGGAATTGTCCTTTGCGCTGGCAACAGCTACCGCCGTTCTGGACCAGTTGCGCCCGCGCGTGGCCGAGGAAGACTTTCCCGCTTTGGTGGGCCGTATTTCGTTCTTCGTAAACGCGGGTATCCGTTTCGTGACCGAGATGTGCAAAATGCGCGCCTTTGTCGATCTGTGGGACGAGATTTGCGAGACACGGTATGGCGTAACCGATCCCAAATACCGCCGTTTCCGCTATGGCGTTCAGGTCAATTCACTGGGCCTGACCGAACAACAGCCGGAAAATAACGTCTACCGTATTCTGATCGAAATGCTGGCCGTGACGCTCTCGAAGAAAGCCCGTGCGCGCGCGGTGCAATTGCCCGCATGGAACGAAGCGCTCGGCCTGCCGCGCCCCTGGGACCAGCAATGGTCGATGCGTATGCAGCAAATCATGGCGTACGAGACCGACCTGCTGGAATTTGACGATCTGTTTGACGGAAACCCCGCAGTAGATGCCAAGGTCGAGCAACTGAAAGAAGGCGCACGCGCCGAATTGGCGCACCTCGACAGCATGGGCGGCGCAATTGACGCAATCGACTATATGAAAGCCCGCCTTGTCGACAGCAACGCAGAGCGTCTGGGCCGTATTGAAGCGGGCGAGACAATTGTAGTCGGTGTGAACAAATGGCAAAAAGGTGAGCCGTCGCCCCTGATGACAGGCGATGGTGGCATTATGGTTGTAGACCCCGCCGCCGAGGCAGAACAAATCGAGCGTTTGAACGCATGGCGTGCCCAGCGGAATGAAGGCGAAGTGACTGCCGCGCTAAAAGACCTGCGTGCCGCCGCCGAAGCAGGCCGCAATATTATGCCCGCCTCTATTGTCGCTGCAAAAGCAGGGGTCACAACTGGCGAATGGGCAGCGCAAATGCGCGCCGTGCACGGTGAATACCGCGGGCCGACAGGAGTTGGCAAAGGCCGCTCGAACAAGACCGAAGGGCTGGACGATCTGCGCATGTCCGTGGATGCCGTCAGCGACCGTCTGGGTCGCCGCCTGAAGTTCCTTGTGGGCAAGCCGGGTCTTGATGGCCACTCGAATGGTGCCGAACAAATCGCCGTGCGCGCACGCGACTGCGGGATGGATATTGCCTATGAAGGCATCCGCCTGACCCCGTCGGAAATTGTCGCTGCTGCCTTGAGTGATCAGGCGCATGTTGTCGGCCTGTCGATCCTGTCCGGCTCGCATATTCCGCTGGTCGAAGACCTGATGGGTCAAATGCGTGCAGCGGGCCTGGGCGATATTCCGGTGATTGTTGGCGGCATTATTCCCGACGAAGATGCAAAGCGGCTTTTGCAAATGGGTGTGGCGCGTGTCTATACGCCAAAGGACTTTGAGCTGAATACCATTATGGCAGATATCGTTACGCTGGTTGATCCCGCAGCAGTCGCCGCAGAGTAGGCACTTGCCGTATTAAAATAAGACTGTAACTCCAAGTTACATCGGATAGAGGCTCTTTCAGGAAATGAAGGAGTCTTATTCCGATGAATGAAGATCTTAAATCAATGAGCCGCAAAGAGCTTGAAAAGCTTTTGACGGATGTAAAAAAAGCATTGCAGACAGCACAAGCACGCGATCGCCGCGATGCACGCAAGGCAGCAGAGCGCGCGGCAGCTGAATTTGGGTTCTCACTCAATGAGTTAGAAGATGAAGCGCCTAAGAAAGAAAAGAAAGTTAAAGGCCCAAAGAAGGCTAAAAAGCCGGCAAAACCTTCTGCTCCAAAATATGCTGACCCTTCTGATCCGTCAAAAACTTGGACCGGAAAAGGCCGCCAGCCAAATTGGTTTCGTGCAGAAGTAGAAAAGGGAATCGATCCCTCCAAATTGGAAATTTAATTCCAAATTCCCTTCGCGCGGGAGTAGTTTAAGTATTTCCGCTACTCGCGCGCGAAACATTAAACCGCCAGTGCCGCGCGGCCAAAAATAAATTTCCAACGGCTGCCGTCTTTCATGACAATTTCGCCGCCGCCTGCGCGAGGTGTCTCATAGGTTGCGGTACCCACACCCGTCAGGCCGTTCGAGCAAGTGACAGGAAACGTAACGGTTCCGCTTTGCGATCCGGGGCGATAGCGACCCTGACAGCTGGTCTTGCCGTTTGTGGCCTGAAACCAACCACCCTCCAGAAATGTGGCGTTTGCGGTGCCTTTGAAGACCGTATTGCCGGGCCCCACAACAGCGACCGGATGGCTGACATTACAGGCAGCCAATAGGCCAAGACCCGCAGCCGCAATTACTGGTAATAATCGCATATCATTAACTTCCTATTTGTTACCTATTCCAGAAACCCCATTCGCGCCGCTTGTACCAGTAAGGGAAACCTCCATTGGAACTTGCCCCCGCCGCACAGGCTGGGCATCCTAGGCGCAACGGTTATAGGAGATTCAAAATGACCATCCACATTGGCGCCGCCCCCGACCAGATTGCGCAAACGGTATTGATGCCGGGTGACCCCTACCGCGCCCGTTGGGCCGCCGAGACATTTCTGGAAGGCGCAGAATTGGTAAACGAAGTACGCGGAATGCTCGGTTTTACCGGTACTTGGCGCGGTCACCGGGTGACCATTCAGGGCTCGGGCATGGGGATGCCATCCTTGTCCATCTACGCAAACGAGCTGATGACCAATTATGATGCTCAAACCCTGATCCGCATCGGGTCATGTGGCGGCATGCAGCCTCATGTGGGTATCCGCGATGTGATTATTGCCATGACCGCCACGACCATCACCTCGCCCTCCTCCGGCATCCTGCGCGAGATGAACTATGCCCCCTGTGCCAACTGGGGGCTGCTGAAAGCGGCTGTTGCCGCGGCCGAAGCCAAAGGCACCAAGACCCATGTGGGCGGCATCTATTCATCAGATGTGTTCTATGCAGAGCGCCCCGATCTGGACGAGCAAATGGTGCGCCACGGCATTCTGGCCGTTGAGATGGAAGCTGCAGAGCTCTATACGCTGGCCGCCCGCCATGGCCGCCGCGCGCTGGCTGTCCTGACCGTCTCGGACCATTTGCAAACCGGCGAAGCCCTGCCCGCCGACCAGCGTGAGCGGTCTTTTGGCGACATGGTCGAGATTGCACTGGAGGCGGCCTTTAGCGAGGGGTGAGCCCGCTGCACGTTCGGGATTGAGTTTAAGGGCAAAATAAAGAAGCGGTTCAGCCCCCGTGCCTACGGTTGTATCCGTTCACGGGCGGCGGGCTCCAGTTTTCAAGGGTCGCTGCGTCCGGTTTGAACGTCTCAACCAAAAGCGGGTGGCATTGGGCATGGTCCGAGGAGTGGACCGTGCTGCAATCGCCGCCCGGGCAGGCGCTGAGCGCGCCGAGCAGGTTGATTTCCGCGAAAAACTCCAGCGTATCGCCAGGCCGCACGGGGCTGGCCTTCATGAAGTATTGACCAGTGTCGCGGGTGAAGCCTGTGCACATAAAGACATTGAGTACGTCGTGGATGTGCGGCTCGGCTTGGGCGTGCGGGATACCCAGATGATCCGCAAGCGCACGCGTAAGGTTGGAATGGCAGCAATGGTGGTACTGATCCCCTGACAGCAAATTATGTGTGTAGGGGTCGCAGCGGGTGCCTATCACGTCATGTACAGACCCGCCGAATTCGTCCTTGCCGTACCATTCAAGGCTGTCGTGGGTGATCGTTGCCATGGGGCGCAGCGCTGGGAAGCTGGACCACATGCGCTGGCCGCGCGTGATGTGTGTACCATGTAGCGCGCGGGTTTTTCCAGAATAGAACCGCTCGGACAGATCATCCGCGTTCCAAAGGTTGAGATCGCCCACTTGGGAGCCTTCAACGCTGGTGATGCGGAAGAAATGGCCTGCAGGGACTGTAAAGGTTGCGGCATCACGAGGCGGGACAAGCACTTCACCTGTTTTGATGAGGGTTGCACGGGCGGCGTCCAGCAACGCCATATCCGGTGCGGGCAGTGTCGCAACCGGATAGCAGATGACGGGCGCAATAGCGCGGCGTGCGGTGGCGTCGGCTGGTGGGTTCATGCGTTTTGTCCTGCTATGCGACCGGAAAACAGACATCCTCCAAGGAAGGTGCCTTCAAGTGCGTTATACCCATGATAGCCGCCGCCGCCAAACCCGCTGACTTCGCCAGCAGCAAAAAGGCCGTCGAGGACAGTGCCTTCGGGTGTTAATACGCGACCCTGAAGATCGGTGTGCAGCCCGCCTAGCGATTTGCGGGTGATCACGTTCAGGCGCACCGCAATCAGCGGCCCGTTGGCAGGGTCCAGAATGGCGTGGGGTTTGGCTGTGCGGATCAGCTTATCACCCTTGTAATTGCGCGCGCCGCGAATGGCGGTGATTTGCGCGTCTTTGCAGAAGGTATTGTCCAGCTGGAGGTCGCGCGCGCGGATTTGGGCGCGGATGTGATCGAGCTTGACCGGTGCGTGCGGGGTAAGTGCGTTCATGCGCCCCACCAGTGCTTCCAGATCATCGGCCACAATAAAGTCCGCGCCTTTCTCCTTGAACGCCTCAACCGCCGGCGTTGCCCCTTTGCCCAAACGGGCCGAGAGCACCTCGCGCCAGCCACCCTCTGTCAGGTCTGCGTTTTGCTCAGAGCCTGACAGGGCAAATTCCTTTTCGATGATCTTTTGGGTGAGGATGAACCAGCTGTGCTCGCCCACGCTGAGAATGCGTTTGAGCGTGCCCAGTGTATCAAAGCCCGGCATAAACGGCGCTTCCATCCGGCAGCCATTGGCGTCGAACCACATGGACGAGGGGCCGGGCAGGACGCGAATGCCGTGATTGGGCCAGATCGGGTTCCAGTTCTTCAGACCCTCGCAATAGTGCCACATGCGGTCTTCGTTGATCAGGCCGGCCCCCGCTTTGGCTGCAATCCCGTGCATGCGCCCGTCGACATAATCCGGCACACCTGCGACCATCGTTTTGGGGGCTTTGCCCAGACGGGCGGGCCAATGTTTGCGGACCATTGCATGGTTGCCGCCAATCCCGCCGGAGGTGACAATGACCGCCTCTGCGCGATACTCGAAAGCCCCTGTGATCTTGCGTGAAGTGGATACGCCGCGTTTTGCAGATGTGGTTTCCAACACGTCGCCCGTCACGCCCTTTACAGCGCCGTTTTCAATAATCAATCCGTTGGCGCGGTGGCGGAATTCCATCTTCAGGCGCCCATCAGCGGCGTAGCGGACCATCAGATCGGCGAAGGGTTTTACCACGCCCGTTCCGGTGCCCCAAGTGATGTGAAAGCGCGGGACTGTGTTGCCATGCCCGCCCGCCAGCGCGCCGCCACGTTCGGCCCAACCGACAACGGGAAACCAGCGCATGCCCAACCCGTGCAGCCAGCTGCGCATGTCCCCTGCTGCGAATTCCAGAAACTTCTCGGCCCATGCGCGCGGGTTCGCGTCCTCATCGCGGTCAAACTGGGCGGAGCCTTGCCAATCGCTCCATGCGAGTTCTGCACTGTCGCGGATACCAAGGCGGCGCTGTTCGGGGCTATCCACCATGAACAAACCGCCGAGGGACCAGAACGCCTGCCCGCCAAGGCTCTGCGGGCCTTCCTGATCCAGCATCAGCACGCGGCGGCCACGCAATATCGCCTCATGGGCGGCTGTCATACCAGCCAGACCCGCGCCGATGATAATAATGTCCGGTGAGAAATCGCTCATGGCCTGCTCCTTGTTGGCATAGGGCAGGCTACACATGACGCGGCATCGCTGTCGAGGGTTACGAGAGGTTTACAGGCCTTTGCCGCCCAGACCCTTTTTGCAATTTGCAGGTGGACCCTGCGTTGCAGTAAAGGCCTCGGCACCGCAACTGATGCAATGGTACATACGCAGGCTCCCCTTGTCACGGCGGCTGTCCGCGCGCCAGCGGCAGCCGCGTACAGCGCGGTTTTTCCATGCCAGATAGGCGACGACGCCAATGATGATCGGGAACAGGAGAATCAGCATCAGGTAAACTGCACATCGATAGCCCAAAGATGCGGGCGCGTGCGCGAGCGGGCAAGATAGGCCGCGCCATCCCCCCAACCGTTCCAGCCGGCGCTCTGCTCGTTTTCGATCTGCATCACGAACTCCCACGCGTCATCTGCCGGTTGATCGTGCCACCACGGGGCGGATTGCACAGTGGCGGGCCAGCCGCCCAGCTTGGTCTGCGCCAAAGTGCGGCACCAGCCATGGCTGTAGAGGTCGTTCGCCGCGATATCTACTACACCATCGGCAATGTCATGATTGGCATAATCTGTCTGTGCCGGGGCCCATTCCCCCAGGCGCGGGGACATTGGACTGTTGTGCGGCGGTGTGTTGGGAATGGTCAGACCGTCCAGCGTGGCATAGCTGCGCAGCGCCCATGTGGCCGCTGGATCAGGATCAGCGGTGTTGATAATCAGCGCGGGTGAAACAGCGGCCATATGATCAGGCGAGATGAACAGCGTAAGCAGCGACAGGTCTTGCACCGCTTTCGGCCTCACGGGTGCTTCTGTCAGGTTGATCTGGCACAGCGGCCACAGCGGCGCACCGGCATGGACGGGCCACACTTCGGATTTGCGGGCCAGACGGACCGTGCCGAACATCGTTGCAAAGGGATCAATGGTTGCGGGGTTTTTGAAAACCAGCGGTGCACAGGGGCGCGCCAACGCGCGCTTCAGCTCCGCTTCGGACAGCGGCCCTTGTGGCGGTGGGGGAGCGGGCGGCGCAAGAGGTTCCTGTGCGCCGCCCGTCCGTTTCTTGAACCAGCCAAACATGGCCGCGCCTTATACAGTCCGCTCGACCATCAGCTTTTTGATCTGCGAAATTGCCAGCGCCGGGTTCAGGCCTTTGGGGCATGTCTTGGCGCAGTTCATGATCGTGTGGCAACGGTAGAGTTTGAACGGATCTTCCAGATCATCCAGACGCTCACCCGTGCCCTCGTCACGGCTGTCGATGATCCAGCGGTAGGCGTGCAGCAATGCTGCTGGTCCGAGGTAGCGATCGCCGTTCCACCAGTAGCTGGGGCACGATGTCGAGCAGCAGGCGCACATGATGCACTCATACAGGCCATCCAGCTTTGTGCGGTCATCCACCGACTGCTTCCATTCCTTCACAGGTGCAGGTGTCTCTGTCTCCAGCCACGGCTTGATCGAGGCGTGCTGGGCGTAGAAATGTGTAAGATCGGGGATGAGGTCCTTGATCACAGGCATGTGCGGCAGCGGATAGATTTTCACCACACCTTTGACTTCGGCCATGCCGTAGGTGCAGGCCAGCGTGTTGATCCCGTCGATGTTCATAGCACAAGAGCCACAGATGCCTTCACGGCAGGAGCGGCGGAAGGTCAGGGTCGGATCAATCTCGTTCTTGATCTTGATGATTGCATCCAGAACCATCGGGCCACAGCTGTCCATATCGACAAAATACGTGTCGACAGAGGGGTTTTTGCCATCGTCAGGATTCCACCGATAGATGTGGAATTCCTTGAGGTTCTTGGCATTTTCAGGCTTTGGCCATGTCTTGCCGCTGGTCATGCGGGAGTTCTTGGGGAGCGTCAGTTGTACCATGATGCTGTTCCTTTTGGTCAGTCGGCGCAGGGCCGGAAAGTCGTCAATGTATCGGGGCGCAGGGCGCTTAAAGTATCGAAGTTGCGCGGGTGCGCAGGCAGGTCTGTGTTGCGGGGCGGGACATGATGTTACGCACGACCGCGACGGTTTGCTCGTCCACGCCGCCGAACGAGTCTTTTGCAAGCTCGCGCACTTCCACAGCTTGTGCGTTCTCGATCACGCATCCCGTTAAGGCTTCGATCAGGGGCTTGGGCACCTGCGAAAAGTGGATCGCAATCGTTTCGGTCACTGCCGATGTCGCTGCTTTGCGGCCGGTTCTGTCAGCGGCGTTTTGCACGTCAGCGCAGGCCGACAGGGCCAGAATGCTCGTCAATATCATTGCTCGGATCATGGGGTGGCCTCTCTGGGCGGAAGTTTCATGTGCAGCTTGGCTGTCTCGGCAAGCGAGGCCAACCGTTCTGCATCTTGTTCGAAATGGGGGATCAGACGCTCCATAAAGGCAAGGTCATGGGCGGCAGTCCATAGAAGGATCTGGTATTCAGGATCATCGGCCATGTCTGCGTCGCGGGCGACCGAGTTCAGCTTGGCAACCTCTGTCGCCTTTTTCTGAAAGGATGACCCACCACCATAGCGCTGCACCTTGCCACGACTCAGATCGCGCTGCGGCAGCCCAAGCTTTTTGAGAGTAGCGGCGCGGTAGTCCTCCGATGTCATCCAGTCATCATAGCAAACCGGCGTCAGCCCGCCCGCCTGCGCAATCCGGTCCAGCCCTTGCACATAAGTGGCAAAAGCCAGCGCCATAATGCGCATCCGGTCTGTGGCGCTATAGCCCGCGTTCTTCTTGATCTTGGCCAATAGCGACGCCGACCAGTTCAGAAAGCTGCGGTAGATGATAATCTGCTGGGAGAAGTCCGCATCGGCCATGCCGTTGCTGGCGCGCTGCGGCTGGCCTGCGGGCTGGGGCATCCGATCTTCATAGGAGACAACCGCCATCGGCGCGGCGCCTGCTTGCGCAATCCGCGCCGCATCGCCGATGTCTTTATGGGGCAACACCTCATAAGACGTGTCGTAGATATCAAGCGAGCCATAGAGGCGCTGGGGGTTTTTGCCGAATTTGCAGTTGTTAAAGAACACGCCACCCGTGGCATCATCGGGCGCGTTGCGCATGAGCCAGTCAATGATCGCATGGTTGCCGGAACGGCGCATACCAAACACCTGAAAGGCGCAGACAGGGGTGAACCCCGCCTGCGGCCATCTGGTGAGGGTCTGCGCCGTCCCTGTCATTTTTAGTAAACCCGTGCCTTTGGCGCGATTTTCTTCATGTCGATCCCGCCTTCTTTCTCGGTGGTCAGCGGCTTGAGGTGGACAGGACGGAAATCAAGCGCGGCCTTGTCACCGTCGAAACGGATCAGGCTGTGCTTGCGCCAGTTCTTGTCGTCACGATCAGGATAATCCTCATGCGCATGTGCGCCACGGCTTTCCTTGCGCGCTGCCGCTGCGGTGATTGTGGCCACCGCGTTGGGCATCAGGTTGGTCAGCTCCAGTGTTTCCATCAGGTCAGAGTTCCAGACCAGCGACGTATCAGTGACTTTCAGATCGGCCATCTTGGCGGAAACGGCCTTCATCTTTTCTTCGCCTTCGGCCAGCGTCTTGTCGGTACGGAACACCGCCGCATCGGCCTGCATGGTCTGCTGCATCTCAAGACGCAGTTCTGCCGTAGGCATCTGGCCTTTCGCATAGCGCAGCGCGTCAAAGCGGGCAAAGGCCGCCTCGACAGACTTCTTGTTCGGCGTCGGTACGGGCGATTTCGGGTCCACAATCTCGGCGGCACGAATGGCAGCGGCGCGGCCAAACACCACAAGATCGATCAGCGAGTTGGAGCCGAGACGGTTTGCACCGTGCACCGAGGCACAGCCCGCTTCACCCACAGCCATCAGACCGGGCGAGACTGCATCAGGCTTGTCCGCGGTCGGGGCCAGTACTTCACCCCAATAGTTGGTCGGAATGCCGCCCATGTTGTAGTGCACAGTCGGGATAACCGGAATTGGCTCTTTGGTCAGGTCAACGCCTGCAAAGATGCGCGCACTCTCGGAGATACCGGGCAGGCGCAGGTCCAGCGTTTCTGGTGGCAGGTGGTTGAGGTGCAGGTGGATGTGATCCCCCTTCTCGCCTACGCCGCGGCCTTCGCGGATTTCCATGGTCATGCAGCGCGATACAACATCGCGCGAGGCGAGGTCTTTATAGGTCGGCGCATAGCGCTCCATAAAACGCTCGCCCTCGGAGTTGGTAAGGTAGCCACCTTCGCCGCGTGCACCTTCCGTGATCAGGCAGCCCGCACCGTAAATGCCGGTCGGGTGGAACTGGACAAACTCCATATCCTGTAGCGCCAGACCGGCGCGTGCCGCCATGCCGCCACCGTCACCGGTGCATGTGTGCGCAGATGTGGCGCTGAAATACGCGCGGCCATAGCCGCCTGTCGCCAGCACAACCATCTTGGCGCTGAACAGGTGCATCGTGCCATCGTCGAGCTTCCAGCACAGAACACCTTGGCAGACGCCATCATCCGACATCACCAGATCAATGGCGAAATATTCGATATAGAATTCAGCGTTATGCTTGAGCGACTGACCATAGAGCGTGTGCAGAATCGCGTGTCCTGTCCGGTCTGCTGCCGCACAGGTACGCTGTACCGGAGGGCCTTCACCGAATTCGGTGGTGTGACCCCCAAACGGCCGTTGGTAAATCTTGCCTTCTTCGGTGCGCGAGAACGGCACGCCGTAATGCTCCAGCTCGTACACCGCCTTGGGTGCTTCACGCGCCAGATATTCCATCGCGTCCGTGTCACCCAGCCAGTCAGAGCCTTTGACGGTGTCATACATGTGCCACTGCCAGTTGTCGGGGCCCATGTTGGACAACGATGCCGCAATGCCACCCTGTGCCGCAACCGTGTGCGAGCGTGTCGGGAAAACCTTGGACACACAGGCCGTGCGCAGCCCCTGCTCCGCCATACCCAGTGTTGCGCGCAATCCTGCGCCGCCAGCGCCTACAACAACAACGTCGTATTCGTGGGTCTCGTACTCATAAGCAGCCATATCGTGCCCTCTTCAAAGCTTGGGGTTGTCCGTATACGCTACGGCGCCCTGTCTATATCTGCGGCGCCCGTGCGCCTGAAATTCCGGTTTCCCGCATCTGGCGGGCGCGCAATACGCCGCCCCCCAAACCATTCGTCACATGCTTACAGCGCCAGACGCGCAATAGCGAAAAGACCAACTGCCGCAGCCCCGTAGCTGATGCAGGTCATCACAACCAAGGCAACCTTCTGGGCTGTGCCGTGTACATAATCCTCGATCAGGGTCTGAACCCCGCCGTTGAAATGCTTGAAGGTCACAGCAATCGTCAGGGCCGCCACAATCGCGGGGAACGGACGGGAATAATACGCAACGATCTCTTCGTAGGTACCACCCAGTGCTGCACCAAAGGTGAACACAAACAGCGGGATCAACACAAGCAGTGCGACCGAACTGACGGTCATCGACCAGTGATGTGCAGACCCTGTCTTGGCGGAGCCGAGACCAGCGGCGCGTTTGCGGTCTGTCATGTAGGACATAATGCTCTCCTTAAACCACGATGACTGTGATCAGCGTCAGCAGGACAGAGCCGCCGATGCAGGCCCAGCCCAGTTTCTCAGCTGTGGGAATATCCATCATCTTGGCATTGTCCCAGATCAGGTGCCGGATGCCCGCCAGCGTGTGGTACCAC
>Ga0210307_1355318_pt1 | contig 15219 bp, 12 predicted proteins | sample R1073metaT_FD_159690 | JGI IMG/M metagenome (GOLD analysis project Ga0210307, IMG submission 159690) | Metatranscriptome of estuarine water microbial communities from the Columbia River estuary, Oregon, United States - R1073 (Metagenome... | ecosystem: Environmental > Aquatic > Marine >...
CGGGCGAATGGTTCTTTCGTTTTGTCATTTGGGATCACTTCTTTCGTCATCCAATCCACCTTAACAACTGGTCCGAAAATCCGCGACCACCTCTCACCCCGAGTGTCGCATCAGCTGCGGCCACCGGACAGCAGGCGCAAGCTGTATTGTCATCGGATTTTGAAACTTTCATCAAGATGCTGACCACGCAAGCAAAGTATCAGGACCCCTCTGGAACCGTTGGATAGCTCTGAATACGCCGCACAATTGGCGCAATTCTCGATGGTTGAACAACAGGTCCTTTCGAACGATTTGCTAACGGCGCTGGCCGCCCAACTTGGCAGCGGCACCATGGGGCAGATGGCTGGATGGATCGGGATGGAGGGGCGGACCACTGCTCCGGTTCTGTTTGACAACGCGCCTGTCACTGTATTGCCGGAACCGCCCGTCGGGGCGCAGGAAATGGAACTGGTGGTTTATGACGCACAAGACCGCGAAGTAGACCGCGGCGCACTGCCGGTGTCTACCGCTCCGGTTCTGTGGGCAGGCGTACAAGAAAACGGCTCGCCCCTTCCGACAGGTCTTTACCGGTTCGAGATTGAGGCAAAGGGTACCGGTGGCGGTACCCTCACGGCCACACCGGCCAGTACATATGCGCGTATCATTGAAGTTCAAAATATTGGGGCCGAAGCGCAGGTGATTTTCGCAGGCGGTGGCGCAGCGCCAGCCGCCAGTATTACCGCACTTCGGGAAGGAACCTAGCGATCAGCCATCCAGTAATGTGCGTAAGCCAAAGGAATGACCGCGCGGCGAAAACGCCCGAGACCAAACCGGCGTAACGGACTACGCAAGGCTTGTGGGTGATTTAGATCAGGGGATTTTCCTTGCACCAGCTGCGACAGTAATGCGCCAGCATAGCTACCCATGGCAACACCGTTGCCGTGGTAACACATTCCAGCCCAAAGGCCCGCGTGATCAGGCACCGCCCCTACAAACGGCAGCTTGTTTCGCGCGAGGCAGACCATACCAGACCAACCATGTGTCGCCTCTACATGCCGCCACGCGGGGAACATTGCATCAAAATCGGCGCGGACTCGGGCTGCCGCGCGCGCTTCGGCTTTTGCACCGGTAAACACGCCGCCACGCATGCCAAAAAGGAACCGGCGATCTGGCATCAAACGAAAGTAGTGCAGCAGATGCCGTGTGTCATAGGCCATCTGATCAGACGTCCATCCGGCCTCACCAAGTTCATCTTGGCTCATCGGGCGGGTCACAATTACGTTGGACTGGCTAGGCAAATAGCGGTCGGACAGCCAGCGTGGCACATCATCCGAGGAATAACCATTTGTCGCCAGAATGACCTGATCCGCCTGCACGGTGTGCCCGTTGCTCTGAAAGACCCAGCCATCCTGACTCTGTGCGATATCTTTAACCGGACTGCTTTCAAAAATGCGCGCACCCGCAGTTTTGGCCGATTGGGCTAATCCGCACAGATATTTACGCGGGTTAAGCCCAAATCCTGCCTTTACCGTAAGCCCACCATGGAAAGGACCGGCCATGCCCAGCGCTGGAAGATCACCAGCGCGATGAAGTTGGTGATCAACGCCGTAATTCTCTTGGATCGTTGCAGCATGCGCCTCCAGTGCCGCCATGTCTTTGGGGCGATGCGCAAGGGACGTCTCACCAGCAGAATGGCGGTCAATCTCGATGCTGTGCGCGGCCACAATCTGTTCGACCAGATTGACCGCCGCCAATTCAGTTCGACGGAAATCAACTCGGCCATTGCGCCCAAACCGGCGGTCAAGAACGGCATCTTCGACCATCCCGCCCCCCAGACAGCAAAAGCCGCCGTTCCGGCCCGATGCCCCCCAACCGATCTTCTCGGCCTCCAGAACGGTCACGCTTATACCTGATTGCGCCAGGTGAAGTGCCGCAGACAGGCCGGTAAAACCGCCGCCAATCACAGCTACATCCGTTCGTGTACTTTCCGCGACTGTGCCGTACCTGTCGCCCTCGTAGCTCGCATTCCACCAACAGCCTGCGCGCGGACCGTGCCCGTAAGCGTAAGCATCAAAAATCCGCTTCACGCGCTCCGCTCGGCCGCCTGTGCATCCTTTTGCGCGCGCACCGAATTGCGCTTGGAGATGAGAGAGGCGCTGATGACGCCAATCGTCACGATGCCGATCATCATTGTCGATAGTGCGTTAATTTCGGGCGAAACACCGAGACGCACAGAGCTCCAGATTTTGATGGGCAGAGTCGTGGAAGAGGGGCCGGAAACAAATGACGCGATTACAAGATCATCGAGGCTGAGTGTGAACGCCAAGAGCCATCCGGAAATTACCGCAGGTGCAATGATTGGTAACGTAACCAACCGGAAAGCGTCAAAGCGGTTGCACCCCAGATCAAGCGCCGCCTCCTCAAGAGAGCGGTCAAAGCTGACCAGACGCGACGACACCACAACTGACACATAGCACATTGCGAAAGTCGTATGCGCCAACACGATCGTGAGGACGCCACGGTCCAGCCCGATGCCGATAAACAGCAACAGCAAAGACAGTCCCGTGATCACTTCGGGCATCACCAGCGGTGCGTAGATCATGCCGGAAAACACCGTGCGCCCCATAAATCGCCCGCCGTTGACCAGCACATACGCCGCCATCGTGCCCAGCACTGTGGCGAATGTAGATGATAGGACGGCCACCTTGATGGTTACAACAGCCGCATCAAGGAATGCCTGATCGCGCAACAACTCCCCGTACCATTTTGTCGAAAAGCCGGCCCAGACCGTGACCAGTTTGGATTCGTTAAAACTGTAGATCACCAGCAGGATCATCGGCAGGTAGAGAAAGGCAAAGCCAAGGGTCAGCGCCGTGATGTTGAAAGGGCTGAGACGTTTCATCCTTCTGCCTCCGCCTGTTTTTGCTGGTTCCGCTGGAACAGAACGATGGGAACAATCAGGATCAACAGCAAGATCACAGCCACCGCAGAGGCGACAGGCCAATCGCGGTTGTTAAAGAACTCTTCAAACAGGACCTTACCGATCATCAATGTACCTGACCCACCCAACAGCGACGGGATAACGAATTCACCCAGTGCAGGGATGAAGACCAGAAAACAACCTGCGATTATACCGTTTTTCGACAACGGCACAGTAACCAGCCAAAAGGCAGACATGCGCGAACAGCCGAGGTCTTCTGCGGCTTCGATCAGACTGTCATCCATGCGGTCGAGGGCGGCATAGATCGGCAGGATCATAAACGGCAGGTAAGTGTAAACGATGCCGATATAGACGGCGATGTTGGTGTTCAGGATGGTCAGCGGTTCCGAGATCACCCCCAGCCACATCAGGAGTTGGTTCAACAGGCCCTCATTGCTGAGAATGCCAATCCACGCATAAACGCGGATCAGGAACGAGGTCCAGAACGGCAGGATGACTAGCATCATAAGCGTGGCGCGCCACTCTTCCGGCGCGCGGGCCATGCTGTAAGCGATCGGATATCCCACAAGGAGTGTCAGGACTGTTGAGATCAGCGCAATTTTAAGGCTGCTGAGGTATGCTTTGTAGTAGAGGTCATCCGTGGTCAGAAACACAAAGTTCTCGAAGTCGAGGCCCTGTATCAGCGCAGTAAATCCATCTTTCATCGTCGGCGCATAGGGTGGAATAGCCAGCGCAGCATCCGACAGCGAGATTTTGAAAACGATCAGGAAAGGAATCAGAAACAGCGCCACAAGCCATGTGTAAGGCACTGCAATCATAGCAAATCTACGCATAAACTTACCTCCCCACAGGCCACATCATACATAAGGGACAAAACATACTTCATTCGGCCAGCAACACGCCGGCTGTGGCATTCCACCTGATCCAGACCGGGTCTTCCCAAGTAATATTGCGGCGCGACAAACGGCGGGTGTTGGCGGTCTGCGCCTTGATGATCTGCCCTCCGGGCAATTCAACGTGATAGGTGCTCAGGTTACCCAGATAGGCAATGTCCAGCACTTTACCCTGAACGGCATTCTCGGCCTCTTCGGGTTTTTCCTTGGTGATGCTGATTTTTTCAGGGCGGATCGCCAGATGACATTCCTGCCCGTCCGTAAACGGACGCTCCGAAGTCGCCAAAATAGGGGCCTGATTGCCCCCCCAATCCACGAAGTATTTGTCTGGCCCGGCGGCTTTTGCCTTGCCTGTGATAATGTTCACATCGCCAATGAAATCAGCGACATAAACGCTGTTCGGCCCTTCGTAAATGCCACCCGGTGTGGCCACCTGAATGATACGACCTTCGTCCATCACAGCCACCCGCGAAGCGACAGTCATTGCCTCCTCCTGATCGTGGGTCACAATCACAAAGGTGGTGCCAGTGGTTTCCTGAATATCCATCAGCTCGAACTGGGTATCCTGGCGCAGTTTCTTGTCCAGCGCGCCCAATGGCTCGTCCAACAGCAGCAGTTTGGGCCCTTTTGCAAGGCTACGGGCTAGGGCCACACGCTGGCGCTGACCACCGGAAATCTGGTGCGGCTTGCGGCGTGCAAACTTTTCAAGCCGGACAAGTTTCAGCATCTCGGTTACGCGTGCGTCGATCTTGTCTTTCGGCAGCTTGTCGCGGCGCAGACCAAAAGCGATGTTTTCATAAACGCTAAGGTGCGGAAACAAGGCGTAGGACTGGAACATCATGTTCACAGCACGCTGGTTTGGCGGGACCGCAGCAATATCCTGACCGGCGAGTTCGATCGTGCCCTCGGTAACCGTCTCAAACCCGGCAAGCATCCGCATCATCGTTGTTTTGCCGCAGCCCGAAGGCCCCAGCAACGCAAAAAACTCGCGTGTGTAGATGTCGAGGGTCAGATCATCGATGGCAACAAAGTCACCAAATCGCTTGGTGACATTCTTAAACCGGATCAGCGGCTTTTCGTCAGGATCGGTCCAAGGCGAAAACTCTTTTATCGATGTGTCAGGTGATGGTTTCGCCACAAGGTCGCCCCGCAAGTGAAAAAGTGGAAAGGGCGGGGCCGCAGTGGCCCCGCCTATAGGATTCGATCCGGCTTAGATACCGGATTTGATCTTGGTCCAGGCGCGGGTCACGACACGCTGGACTTTTGGTGCGTAGGGTGTGGTTGTGAACAGGTTGTCCAGTGTTTCCGCACTCGGGTAGATCGCGGGATCACCCATCACGTCTTCGATCAGGAATTCCTGCGACGCTTTATTACCATTGGCGTAATAAACGTAGTTCGACGCTACGGCCATGTTTTCAGCGTCCATGATGAAATTCAGGAACTTGTGCGCACCGTCAACGTTTGGCGCGTCAACTGGAATAGCCATCTGGTCAAACCACATCTGTGCACCCTCTTTTGGTGCATTAAAGGCAATCTCTACACCATTTTCCGCCTCGACCGCACGGTCGCGCGCTTGCAGAATGTCGCCAGACCAGCCAACCGCCACGCAGATATCACCATTCGCCAGTGCCTGAATATACTCGGAGCTGTGGAATTTCTGGATATAGGGACGAATTGCCAGCAGCGCCTCTTCCGCCTTAGCGATGTCTTCATCCTCATGGCTATCCGGGTTCAGCCCCAGATATTTCATCGCCATCGGCAGCATTTCGGCAGGCGCATCAAGGAAGTGCACACCGCAGTCTGCAAGCTTGGACATGTTGTCAGGGTTCATGACCAGCTCAAGTGAATCAATCGGCGCATCTTCACCGAGGATTTCTTTGACCTTACCGACATTCGCGCCGATACCTGTGGTGCCCCACATGTAGTTGATGGAGTAGGCGTTTTCCGGATCGTACTGTTCGGTCCGCTTTGCGACAACATCCCACATGTTTTTCAGGTTCGGCAGTTTCGCGGGGTCCAGTTTCTGGAACGCACCCGCTGTAATCTGGCGCTGAAGGAAAGTGCCGGTCGGCACAACAACATCATAGCCTGAGCCACCCGCCAGCATCTTGGTTTCCAACAGTTCGTTGCTGTCAAACACATCGTAGATCAGCTTGATGCCGGTTTCTTCTTCAAACTTCGCCAACAACGCTTCGTCGATATAGTCGGACCAGTTGTAAACGCGGACTTCTTCGGCCAGTGCTGTAGTCGCCAGAAGTGCCGCAGCGGCAGTGCCGGTCAAAAGTGTCTTGATCATTGGTATACTCCGTGAAGGGAACCGGACTGTTGCCGGCATTGGCCATAAGGTGATCAAATTTTGCGGTCCTTGCCAAGGGATTTCATCCGATCGATGCCTGATCCTGTGCATTTTTGCGGAAATGTTAACCATAGCGACCACCAGTTCAAATTCTGCCTGATTGACCGCGCGAGAATTTGATCATATTTTACCCGCAGCCGAACTCCAGCCTTACAGGTGCCCATTATGACCGTGATTTCGAACCATCTACCCACCGCCGAACTGCAAGCGCTCGACGCAGCGCACCATATGCATCCGTTCACAACCAATAACGAATTGGCAGAGCGAGGCGCGCGCGTCATTACCAGCGGAAACGGCATTTACCTGCGTGACAGCGAGGGTAACGAAATTCTCGATGCTATGGCGGGGCTTTGGTGTGTAAACCTCGGATATGGCCGGGAAGAGCTGGTCAAAGTTGCTGCGCGCCAGATGCAGGAATTGCCCTTCTACAACACTTTCTTCAACACCACCCACACCCCTGCTATCGCGCTGGCCGCCGAGCTGGCCAAGCTGGCGCCCGAAGGGCTGAACCACGTCTTCTTTGCCGGCTCCGGCTCTGAGGCGAATGATACAAACCTCCGGATGGTGCGGGTGTATTGGGCTGAAAAGGGCCACCCTGAGAAATCACACATAATCAGCCGTCTGAATGGCTATCACGGTTCGACGGTCGGATCGGGAAGTCTGGGCGGCATGACCTATATGCACGCGCAAGGCGGCTTGCCAATTCCCGGCATCCACCACATCGGACAGCCTGACTGGTGGGCAGAAGGCGGCGATCACACGCCCGAAGCCTTCGGCCTTGCCCGTGCGCAAGAGCTGGAAGCGAAAATTCTTGAGCTGGGCGCCGATAAGGTCGCCGCGTTCATCGCGGAACCTGTGCAGGGCGCCGGCGGCGTGATTGTTCCGCCCAGCACCTACTGGCCCGAAATCCAGCGCATCTGTGACAAATACAATGTTTTGATCATCGCTGATGAAGTGATTTGCGGTTTCGGCCGGACAGGCAACTGGTTCGGTTCAACCACCATGGGGATCAAGCCGCACATCATGACAATCGCCAAGGGCCTCAGCTCGGGCTATATGCCCATCGGCGGTTCGATTGTCTGTGACGAGGTTGCAGAAGTGATCAATGCGATCGAATTCAACCATGGCTATACCTATTCCGGCCATCCGGTGTGTTCGGCTGTGGCGCTGGAGAATCTGCGAATCATGCAGGACGAAAATATTCTGGACCATGTGAACAACGTGGCGGGGCCTGCTTTGCATGCCGCCGTTACGGCATTGTCCGAACATCCGCTGGTTGGCGGCATGAACATCAAGGGCATGATGGCCTCGCTTCCATTGTCACCCAACAAGGAAACCCGCGCCAAGTTTGCTATGGATACCGGCACTGCCGGTTTCATGTGCCGCGAGCGGTGCTTTGCCAACAATCTGGTGATGCGCCATGTCGGTGACCGGATGATCATTTCTCCCCCATTGGTCATCACACCAGAGGAGATCGGAATCTTCCAAAAACGTGCACAAACCGCGTTGGATGAAACGTACAAAGCGCTCAAAGATGGCGATATGCTGAAAGCTGCTTCCTGAGCTACCGATCCGGACGCAAAAATTTTGCGTCCGATGCTCTTTTCAGCAGGCGATTTGACTAAAAATATTCAAAATTTAGTCAGATCGCCCTGAATCGCGCCATTCTTCCCAAAAACAGCTTTATCCAGTTGCAAACGGCCACGCGCATGCGTTTAGTTCACTGCAATATTAAAAATAATAGCGACCACGGGGAGCCATAAATTTGGCCGATACAAAAAACACCGACGCCTTTGTCGAGTTTGAGCGCGTGCAAAAAAGCTACGACGGCGAGAATCTCGTCGTCAAAGACCTCAATCTCAGCCTGCCCAAGGGCGAATTCCTGACAATGCTTGGACCCTCGGGTTCAGGCAAGACAACTTGCCTGATGATGCTGGCAGGTTTCGAGACAGCAACCTACGGCGATATCCGACTTGACGGGGTTTCCATCAACAATATCCCGCCCCACAAACGCGGAATTGGCATGGTTTTTCAAAACTATGCTCTATTTCCCCATATGACAGTGGCCGAGAACCTCTCTTTCCCGTTGGAAGTCCGCAAGATGGGCAAATCCGAGCGTGAGGAAAAAGTGAAGCGCGCGCTGGGCATGGTCCAGATGGGCGATTTTGGCGGTCGGCGTCCGGCACAATTGTCTGGCGGACAACAGCAGCGTATCGCCCTTGCGCGTGCGCTGGTGTTTGAACCCGAACTGGTTTTGATGGACGAACCGCTGGGTGCATTGGACAAGCAGCTGCGTGAAACGCTGCAGTTCGAGATCACAAAGCTGGCGCATGATCTGGGAATCACCGTGGTCTATGTGACACACGACCAAACCGAAGCGCTGACCATGTCGGACCGCGTTGCCGTGTTCGACGATGGCCGCATCCAGCAGCTGGCCCCGCCAGACCAACTGTATGAAGCGCCCGAAAACAGCTTTGTTGCGCAGTTTATCGGTGAGAATAATACGCTCGAAGGTATGGTCAAAGAGATCAAAGGTGGCGTCGCGCTGGTCCAGTTGGACAGCGGCGAGATCATCGAGGCAAAGCCGATCAACGTTAGCAAAGCAGGCGAGCGTACGCGTGTCTCCATCCGCCCCGAGCGCGTGGAATACAACAAAGAGCGGATGCGCGATGGTGCGTTTACGCTGAAGGCCGAAGTGCTGGAGTTCATCTATATGGGTGACATTTTCCGCACCCGTCTGCGCGTCGCTGGTACAGATGACTTTATCATCAAAACACGCAACGCCCCGGATCAGACCCGCCTGACCCCCGGCACCCAGATCGAAATCGGCTGGTTGCCCGAAGATTGCCGCGCGCTGGACGCCTAACGTCCTGCCTCGCGTGTCATATCACGGCGCATGCGTGTGCCGTGATCCATAAGAGGTAGCAGCCAAACCCGTTGCTGCTGCCTTGGAATACCCAAACGGGAAAAAACTGGGAGATACGAATGAACCTAACAAAAACACTGATGACATCCACCGCGCTGACGCTTGCGGCCGGCATGTCCTTCGCCGATGGTCACATGGCCAACGAACTGACGATCATTAGCTGGGGCGGCGCCTATTCCAACAGCCAGCAAAAAGCCTATCACGCCCCCTACTCCGCCGAGACAGGCGTGAAGATTATCAACGATGAATCCTCTGCCGAGGCCGTTTCCAAGCTGCGCGCGATGAACGAAGCGGGCAACGTGACATGGGATCTGGTCGACGTCGAAGCAGCTGACGCGATTCGCCTGTGCGACGAAGGCCTTGCCATCGAAATCGATGCGGACGAAATGCTGGCTGCAGGCGCCGATGGCTCCTCCGCGTCTGACGATTTCGGCGACTCGCTGATCTCTGACTGCTTTATCCCGCAGATCGTGTTCTCGACCACAGTCGGTTACCGCACAGACATGGTCGGCGACACGCCTCCGACATCCATCTGCGCGATCTTCGACACAGATGCCTATCCGGGCAAGCGCGCGCTGAACAAGCGCCCGATCGGCAACGTCGAGTGGGCGCTGCTGTGTGACGGCGTAGCCAAAGACGAGATCTATGACGTTCTGGCAACACCAGAAGGCCAAGAGCGCGCTCTGGCGAAGCTCGACACGATCAAGAGCGATGTTATCTGGTGGTCCGCTGGCGCCGACACGCCCCAGCTGCTGGCTGATGGCGAAATCGTTATGGGTTCCACCTACAATGGCCGCTTGTTCTCTCTGATTGCAGAGCAGAACCAGCCGGTTGGCATGCTCTGGGACGCGCAGATGCTGGATTTTGACGGCTGGATCATTCCAAAAGGTCTGCCAGAAGATCGTCTGGCCCGCGTCATGGATTACGTCAAGTTTGCGACAGACACACAGCGTCTGGCAGATCAGGCAGCCTACATCTCCTACGGTCCTGCCCGTGCATCTTCCGCACCGCTGGTCGGCAAGCACGCCGAGTTGGGTATCGACATGGCGCCACACATGCCAACAGACCCAGCGAACGCACAAAACGTATTTGTGACAAACTACGAATTCTGGGCTGACTACCGCGACGATATGGACGCGAAGTTCCAAGCCTGGTTGGTAAAATAAGCTAACTTTAGCTTAAGGAGAGGGCCCCCGTGGCCCTCTCCGCACTTAATTCCGACAGTAATTTCACGAATTTCGACCAAGCCGATGGGGAAACCATGAGCGACGCACAAACAGCCCAAACAGCATCATCCGCAGCCGCCGCGCGGATCGCAGATGCGGCGCATACAGGCCCCATGCTGGCCGCAGATGGCACACCTCTCAAAAAGTCGCTTAACCGCGCGCTAAGGGTGCAAAAAATGCGCGCTTTGGCGTTGATCGCACCGCTGCTTATTTTTGTGTTGGTCACCTTTATTGCGCCCATCACCGATATGCTGTTCCGCTCTGTCGAGAACGACATCGTCTCCGAAACATTGCCTCGCACCACCACAATGCTTTCCGGGTGGGGCGAAAAAGGCACCGATATACCAGGTGAGCCTGTTTTTGAGGCCCTATATCAAGACATGTTCGTGGCGCAGGAAGCCAAGCTGCACACCCGCCTTGGCTCGCGCCTGAACTATGAACTGACTGGTGCGTCCTCGCTCTTCCGTAAATCCGGCCGCAAGGTTCAGGATATGGGTGAAGTCTATCAGGACCAGTTCGAAGATCTTGATGGCTTCTGGAAGAAGGGCGAGAACTGGAACAGCTTCATGGCCAGCGATGCGTGGCTTGCAGCTATGGACGGCTGGAAGAAGGCAAACGGCCCGCAACCCCGATTCGAGTTGCGTGACGGGATTGCACAGACCCTGCCCGCCACCGCCGATATTTACGTTAAATATGCCGATTTCATTCAGAACGTCGACAAAGCCAATCTTTCCAAGAAAGACCCTTGGGCACTTGTTTACTCCTCTCTTTACAGAGATTTGTCCGGTGAAAACGGTCTCTCATCCTATACCGGTCCGGCCGCGGCTGAGCTGGCTGCTGCCGCCACTGCTGCAAGCACGTTCGAGACCGTGAACTATACCGACGCCTTCAAGAAGATCGACCGCGACTGGCACAAGCTGGACATCTGGCAGACCATAAAAGTCTACAGCCCTAAATTCACATCCGGCTACTTTCTGAACGCAATCGACATGCAGAAATCTGTAGATGGCGCCGAAATGCGTCCCGAAAACGAGCAGATCTATGGCCTCTTGTTCTGGCGCACTATGGTTATGTCGCTGACAATCACCCTGTCGTGCATCCTGTTGGGCTATCCCGTTGCATGGATTTTGGCCAACCTGCCCGCACGGACTGCCAACCTTTTGCTAATCCTTGTTCTGTTGCCCTTCTGGACATCGCTTCTGGTGCGGACGTCGGCATGGAAAGTCATGTTGCAGCAACAAGGTGTGATCAACGACACGCTGGTCTGGCTGGGCATTGTAGCCACGGATGACCGTCTGGCACTGATCAACAACTCGACAGGTACAGTCATCGCGATGACACATATCCTGCTGCCGTTTATGATCCTGCCGATGTATTCCGTGATGCAGACAATCCAGCCGACGTATCTGCGGGCGGCCAAATCACTGGGTGCCACAAACTGGACCGCCTTCTGGCGGGTGTATTTCCCACAGTCCATGCCAGGCATTGGTGCGGGCAGTATCCTCGTGTTCATTCTGGCCATTGGTTACTACATCACACCTGCGATTGTGGGCGGTACCGAGGGTACTTTCATCTCGAACCGCATCGCCTATCACATCTCCAGCTCGCTAAATTGGGGCTTGGGTGCTGCTCTTGGTGCAATCTTGTTGGCTGCTGTTCTGCTGCTCTACTACGCCTACGACAAAATCGTCGGCATCGATAACGTGAAACTCGGATAAGGAGCGGACCCATGGTTGCACTCACACCCATCTCGCGCACTGAACCGGCGTTTTATATTCCGGTCGTTGCCGCCTTCGGCGCCTTCTTTGGCATCTTCATCGGGACCGGTCAGGGGAGCCTGTTATTGGGCGTCCTTGGCGGTGCGATCCTTACGGCCCTTGCTGCGTATGTGCTGGTGAAAATCATCAAGAACGAGCGGGCGGGCCGCTGGCTGCTTACCGCTCTTTTTGCGGTCGGCGGTTTTGCATTGGCATCAATCCCCGGCCTGTTGATCGGGACGTTTTTTGGTTGGTTCTTCGGCTTTTTAATCTTCTGGCTCTATGAGGGCCGCTACCGCGCGAAGATCCCGCCATATCTGACACCGAGTCAGGTGTTCTGGCACTTTACCTTCCGCACCATCTGTGGCGCGATCTTTGTCTTCCTGATCACGCCTATTCTGGTCGTTATGCCGCTCAGCTTCAACGCACAGGACTTCTTTACATTCACGCCTGAAATGCTCCGCTTTGATCCTGCGGGATACTCGCTCAAGCACTACCGGGACTTCTTTACCAATGACGCATGGCAGGATGCAATGAAGAACTCGCTGCAGATCGCTCCCGTAGCCACGCTGTTGTCTGTTACCTTCGGTACACTGGCCGCGATTGGCCTCAGCCAGCCTCACGTCCCGTTCCGCCGCGCAATCATGGCCATTCTGATTTCGCCGATGATTGTGCCGCTGATCATCTCTGCTGCGGGCATGTATTTCTTTTACAGCCGTATCGGTCTTCAGGGCACATATATCGGTGTTGTGCTTGCGCACGCCGCCCTTGGTATCCCGTTTGTCATCATCACTGTGACGGCAACACTGGTGGGTTTTGACAACTCGCTCACACGGGCGGCTGCAAACATGGGGGCAAACCCTGTGACCACCTTCTTCCGTGTGCAGATGCCGCTGATCCTGCCGGGTGTAATTTCCGGCGGCTTGTTTGCCTTCATCACATCCTTCGACGAAGTGGTTGTGGTGCTGTTTGTAGGCTCGGCCGGTCAGAAAACGCTGCCATGGCAGATGTTCATCGGCCTGCGTGAGCAGATCAGCCCGACCATCCTTGCCGTGGCCACCATCCTTGTTGGCATCTCGATCTGCTTGCTGACCGTGGTTGAAATGCTGCGCCGCCGCTCCGAGCGGATGCGCGGTATGTCACCGAGCTGAACGCAAACGTTCAAGAAAGCGGGGAGAGGCATAGCCGTCAGGCACCTCTCCCTGCGCTACCTGCCATCCCCGCACCGCATTCACAGTCAACGGCCCAATCTTAGCGTCGATTTTTTGCGTATCGAAACCCTGCGCAGTCAGCAGCTCTTGCAGCTCGATCCGCTCGGCATAGCTGAGCGCCCTATCCTGAAGCGGCCATTCCCCCTTTAGGGGTTCAGCCCCTCCGATACGGTCCGCCAGATGCCCTACCGCAATGACATAGGCATCGGCCGTGTTATAGCTCTCCAGCACTTCGAAATTCTTGAACACCATAAAGGCGGCACCCTCAGCCCCCGCTGGCAGCAAAATTGACGCAGTGCCGTGATCCGGCACGCTGTTTCCTTGGGTGTCCCTGATGCCAAGCGTCGCCCACTCCGCAGGGTTTTTCAGCACTTCACGGTTTGCCAGCAAGTAATCAAACCCCTCCGGAATGCGCACCTCTATGCCCCACGGCTGGCCAGTGACCCAACCATTAGCCTTCAGATAGGCCGCAGAAGATGCCAATGCATCTTGCGGATCGTCACCCCAGATGTTCCGCTTGCCATCGCCGTTCCAGTCAACGGCGTGGTCGATGAAAGATCCCGGCATAAACTGGGTGTGACCCATGGCACCTGCCCAGCTGCCTTTGAGACTTTGCAGCGATGTATCGCCGCTTTGGGCAATCCGCAGGGCTGCAATCACCTGATCTTCAAAGAATTCGGCACGCCGGGCGTCATAGGCCAGCGATGCCATCGACGTCAGGACCGGATCACTGCCGCGGAAGGTGCCATAGGCGCTCTCCAAGCCCCAAATCGCTGTAAGTATGGCGGCTGGTACGCCATAGCGCGCCTCAATCGCTTCCAGCGCCTTACGCTCGCGTTTCTGGGCAGTCTGACCGTTGCTGATCCGTTGGTCGGACACCGCAGTGCCAAGGTAATCCCAGATGGTTTTGGTGAACTCTGATTGGTTCCGGTCCCGCTCCACCACTTTGGGCGCATAGCTGACATCTGCCATTGCCCTATCAAAAATCTCTGCGCTGATCCCTGCTTCCAACGCCTTGGGCCGGAATGTGTTGATCCAATCGCGCAGGCCAGCTTCGCTGCGAGGGGCCTCTGTCGGGGTTTGCGCAGCTACAGGCAGTGCAGTGATCAGAGAGAAAGCAATTAGAATGCCGCGCATAGCTGGCCCCTTTTTGATAGCTATTGCTTCCAGATTATCCACAATAAGGCTCGGCGGAAAGCGTTCAGCGTTCCGTTTGGCGGTCTTTGGCCCGCGCGAGTGATTCAGCGCGCAAACGCTCTAGAAAATCAGGCAACATCGGCACACGGCGTGGCCTGAAATGCGCGCCAGTCAACGTAAGGGCGCGCATACGGTCCAACCGGAAGGCGCGGAAATCCTGCCACAGGTGGCACCACGCCATCAGCATATGTGCATTTTGCATGAACACAATGCTCAACGGATCGGCTTGCCGCTGTGTCTCGGCGCCTTGGGCATCGGCGTATTGAAACTCGATCGTTGCCTCGTCCCATGTCGCCGCGCGCAAGGCTTTCACATCAATGCTCGGTTCTAGCGGGCGCGTGAACCGACGCGCGTCCAGCACTGCATGTTGCAGCCGGTGCGTTTGTCGTGCTGGCAGCCGCGCCTTGAGCTTGGCCAATGCCGCCTGTGCAGCCTTGGCAAGCGCGGGATCGCCAATAACAGTGACCTCACGCAGGCCCAGCACCAACGCCTCCAGCTCGTCATCTGTAAATCCCAAAGGCGGCAAGGCTGCGTCTTCGATCAACGTATATCCAAAGCCCGCTTCGCCATCGATCACAGCGCCCAGGCCGCGCAGCGCATCAATGTCCCGGTAGATCGTCCTCAGCGACACTTCTGTTTCATCCACCAAAGCCTGCGCCGTGACGGGCGCAGGAAGGCGCCGGAGAGTTTGCATTAACTGGAATAATCGGTGTGTGCGGTTCATAAATGCCCC
>Ga0210307_1120688_pt1 | contig 15165 bp, 17 predicted proteins | sample R1073metaT_FD_159690 | JGI IMG/M metagenome (GOLD analysis project Ga0210307, IMG submission 159690) | Metatranscriptome of estuarine water microbial communities from the Columbia River estuary, Oregon, United States - R1073 (Metagenome... | ecosystem: Environmental > Aquatic > Marine >...
CAGAAAGTTACCGACAACGGCGAGCCTATCTCTGTTCCCGTTGGTAACGCTACACTGGGTCGCATCATGAACGTTGTGGGCGAACCCATCGATGAAAAAGGTCCTGTAAACTCTGACGAGCGCCGCCCGATTCACGCGGACGCCCCCGAGTTTGCTGCTCAGGCGACGACATCGGAAGTTCTGGAAACAGGCATCAAAGTTATCGACCTTCTGGCGCCTTACGCCAAAGGTGGTAAAATTGGTCTATTCGGTGGTGCCGGTGTTGGCAAAACCGTTCTGATTATGGAACTGATCAACAACATCGCAAAAGTGCACTCCGGCTACTCCGTTTTCGCGGGTGTGGGCGAGCGTACGCGTGAAGGTAACGACCTTTACCACGAGATGATCGAATCCAACGTTATCGTTCCTGACAACCTCACAGAGTCCAAAGTGGCGCTGGTTTACGGTCAGATGAACGAGCCTCCAGGTGCGCGTATGCGTGTTGCCCTGACAGGTCTGACATTGGCCGAGCAGTTCCGCGACCAGTCCGGTACAGATGTTCTGTTCTTCGTCGACAACATCTTCCGCTTTACACAGGCCGGTTCCGAAGTGTCCGCTCTGTTGGGTCGTATTCCTTCTGCGGTTGGCTACCAGCCAACACTCGCAACCGACATGGGTGCGATGCAGGAGCGTATTACCTCCACAAAGTCCGGCTCCATTACCTCCGTTCAGGCCGTATATGTTCCTGCGGATGACTTGACCGACCCAGCACCAGCAACATCGTTTGCGCACCTCGACGCGACAACAGTTCTGGACCGCTCGATCTCGGAAAAAGGCATCTATCCTGCGGTTGACCCGCTGGGTTCCACGTCGCGTTTGCTCGACCCACTGGTTATCGGTGAAGAGCACTACAAAGTTGCGACAGACGTTCAGCAGGTTCTGCAGCGTTACAAGTCCTTGCAGGACATCATTGCCATTCTTGGCATGGATGAACTCTCCGAGGATGATAAACTGGCCGTGGCCCGTGCGCGTAAGATCGAGCGTTTCTTGTCCCAGCCATTTGATGTTGCAAAGGTCTTCACCGGCGCAGACGGCAAGCAGGTTCCGCTTGCGGAAACAGTGCAGTCGTTCAAAGCAGTTGTTGCAGGCGAGTATGACCACCTTCCCGAAGGTGCGTTCTACATGGTAGGCGGCATCGAAGAAGTGATTGCGAAAGCTGAAAAAATGGCGGCTGACGCTGCTGCATAAGGAGGCGCTGTAATGGCAGACACGATGCAATTCGATCTGGTGTCGCCTGAGCGGCGCCTGGCCTCGGCTCAAGTGGCTTCGGTGCAGATCCCTGGTGCGGATGGCGACATGACGGCAATGCCCGATCATGCGCCAACCATCACCACTCTGCGCCCCGGCATCCTGACAGTGGACGGTCCTGACGGGCAGTCCCAATATGTGGTTACCGGCGGTTTCGCCGAGATCACAGCGACAGGTGTGTCGGTTCTGGCTGAGCGCGCGCTGGCGCGTGAGGACATGACACAAGAGAAGATGGACGAGATCATGGAAGAGGCGAAAAACACCTATACTACGGTGAAAGAAGCCTTTGAAAATGAACCAGGCCCCGTGGATGATGCAGCCAAGCTGCTGGCAGACATGGTCGCAATGGGTGATCACATGGGCCTTACGGCCAAGAACTGATCCTGTTCTCCAAGCTTTTTGAAAGGCCCTGCTTTGCTGCGGGGCCTTTTGCATTTCAACTGTCAAAATATTACCATAAAAACGTGCAACATACGCAACTGTTACGGCCACAAGGATCACAAGATGAAAAAGTTGCGCAGCTCGATGGTCGGTGTAGACAGCGGTGAGGTCATTCTTTTTCAGGATTTTGAAGATAACGGCGAGATGTGGACAGGCCGTGGTCAGCGCGAGCGGCGGCGGCGAATCAAGTTTTCACAGAAATACATCAATGAGCCGACAGTGCATCTGTCCATTTCCCTGTTCGATATGGATGCGGGTTCAATCATGCGGGCCGATTTGACCGCAGAAACAGTCACTGAGAGCGGATTTGATATGGTATTTCGTACTTGGGGTGACACGAAGGTCGCACGGGTGCGCATATCATGGACGTCATTCGGTGAGCTGGAAGATGATGACATGTGGGAAGTAGACTGACAGCGCGTGTTGGTCTGTCGCATGGCCCCTCCCAAGGGAGAGGCCAGATGAGTTTATTGGCACAATGAAGCTAAACGGTGCACGTCACGATCGCGCATGTGCGATCAGTCGGCGGTGTACATGCCGTCATATATTGGTCCGAGTGTATCCTGCTCGAACAGGGAAGACACGGATGTGCCGTTCCAGATGTTCAAGATAGCCTGAGCAAAAATCGGTGCGGTTGGCACGACGCGGATGTTTGGGGCTTTCTTGACCGCCTCGGAGGGCGCAATTGTGTCGGTCAGCACCAGTGATTTCATCACCGAATTGGTGACGCGCTCAACGGCGGGGCCGGACATAACGCCGTGTGTGATATAGGCGTGTACTTCCTTGGCGCCGTTTTCCAACAGAACTTCGGCGGCTTTGCACAATGTGCCGGCGGTATCGACCATGTCGTCTACGATAATGCAGGTTTTACCTTTGACGTCACCAATGACGGTCATCTCGGATACTTCGCCCGCTTTTTCGCGGCGTTTATCAACGATGGCCAGTGGCGCGCCCAGACGTTTTGCCAGTTCGCGCGCACGTGCAACACCGCCCACGTCAGGAGAGATGATCATGAGATCTTCCATCTGATCCTTGAACGCATTCTTGATGTCCAGGGCAAAGACGGGGGAGGCATAGAGGTTATCGACGGGGATATCGAAGAACCCCTGTATTTGCGCTGCGTGCAGGTCCATGGTCAGGATGCGTTCAATTCCGGTTCCGACCAGCATGTTCGCAACCAGCTTGGCTGTGATGGGAGTACGCGCTTTGGTGCGCCGGTCTTGGCGGGCGTAGCCGAAGTAGGGCAGCACTGCTGTGACACGTTGGGCTGACGAGCGGCGCAGCGCATCTGCCATAATCAGCAATTCCATCAGGTTATCGTTGGCAGGGTTCGACGTCGGCTGGATGATAAACATATCCTCGCCACGGACGTTTTCAAACACCTCGACGAAAATCTCGCCATCGTTGAACCGTTCGACCCGTGCATCCACCAGCCCCACGTTTACGCCACGGTGGAGAGACATCCGCCGTGCAATGGCTTTTGCAAGCGGCATGTTGGCATTGCCGGAAATCAGTTTGGGTTCGGGGGTGCTTCGCATGTGGGGTGCTCCGTGGCAGCGGTTTACAGATTCGTCACTGGAACAGCGACTAACATGTGCCTAGTGTCAGGCAAAGCATGCACACCGATATGGAGCACCAAATGGCCGCGATAGACTATTATTTTGCCACCCTGTCACCCTATTGCTACCTCGCGGGGACACGTTTGGAGGAGGTTGCAGCCCGACATGGCGCGGTGATCAATTATAAGCCCTTTGATATTGCGCAGGGATTTGCCCGCACTGGTGGTACTATGGTAAAAGATCGCCATCCCAGCCGGATAGAATACCGCGCGCAGGAATTGCCCAGACAGGCGAAGAAACTGGGATTGCCCTTTAACCTCAAGCCGACGCATTGGCCCACCAATGGCGCGCCTTCGGCTTATGCGTTTATCGCGGCACAAAACGCGGGCGGTGGTGATTTGGGCCTGCTTGCGCATATCATCACACGCGCCTGCTGGGCCGAGGAAAAGGACGTGGCGCAGGATGATGTGATCCGTGCCTGCCTGTCGGAGGCTGGATTTGACCCTGATCTGGCGGACCGGGGTCTGCTTCAGTCGGCGGAAACCTATGGCCGCAACTTGGAAGACGCGGTTGAGGCGGGCGTGTTTGGGGCGCCTTTCTATGTCGTGGGGGATCAGAAGTTCTGGGGACAGGACCGCATCGATGATCTGGATTTGTATCTGCAAGGCAAGCTGTGACCCTTCATACCCATACACATCTGTTTGAGGGGGCTGCGCGCCGTGCACTGGCCATCCATTGTACATTGGGCCAGGCCAGCGCGTGGCGCGGGCTTGCTGCTGCGCTCAAGGATGATCTGAGCGTTCTGGCGTTTGATCTGCCCAGTCACGGGAAGTCGGGTGCGTGGGACAGGACGGGGAATGTGCATGATGTCGCAACCGATATGGCGCGGGGGCTGATCACCGAGCCGATGGATCTGATTGGCCATTCATTCGGCGCAACTGTTGCGTTACGCATTGCCGTCGAGACGCCGGAGCTGGTGCGGAGCCTCACGATGTTTGAGCCAGTCTATTTCGCACCCGCAATCGCGGACGAGCCGGAGCTATTAGAGCAATACAAGCGTGCCAATGCGCCGTTGGATGCGGCTTTTGCCACGGGTGACGAGCGTGAGGCGGCGCGGGTCTTCAACCGTGATTGGGGCGATGGCACGCCGTGGGACACACTACCCGCGCGGATGCAGGAACACATGACGCGGCTGGTGCATTATGTACCGGCAAGCTCGGCGTTCCTGCACCACGACAGTGCGGGTCTGTTGGGGCGGCTTGAACAGGCGGCGATGCCTGCAGTGCTGATCGAGGGGGATCAATCCCCGCCGATGAGTGCAAAAGTCGCGATTTCGCTGGAAAAACGTCTGCCGGATGTGGAGCGTGTGATCATCAAGGGGGCGGGGCATATGCTGCCTGTGACCCACCCTGATGAAGTCGCTCCCCATGTGCGCGCGGTGCTGGCGCGCAGTTAGAAATGGGTCAGAAACTGGTCGACGAGCGCATCCGTCATCGACCAGTCACACACCAGACGCGCGGCTAGCATTTCATCTGCGGGACCATTGGCTGCGTCGCCATTCAAGACGTAATATTTCGCGCCTGCTGCCTGTAGTTTTTGGTGAACTGCGCGCGGGAAGCGGGTGAAGATCATGTTGGCGTCCGGGGTGTGGATCATTTCCGCCCCGTTTGCCAGCAGACCGGCAGTAAGGCGCGCGCAGGCGGCATTGGCGCTGCGGGCCATATCCTGCCACAGATCATCCGCAAGGTATCCGGCCATTTGGGCCGACAGGTAGCGATGTTTGGAGAACAGATGCGCCCCGCGTTTGCGGCGTAGCTCGAACTCCCACGCCTTGGCAGGGTCAAAGAAAATCACAGCCTCAACGGCCATACAGCCGTTTTTGGTGCCCCCAAAGCTGACTACATCCACACCGGATTTCCATGTCATCTCTGCCGGTGTGCACCCTAGTGCAACCAGCGCATTGGCAAAGCGTGCGCCATCCAGATGCACGGGCAGGTTTGCAGCTTTGGCTACAGCCGTGAGAGCGCGCAATTCTTCCAGCGTGTGGACCGATCCGAACTCGGTCACTTGCGTGATCGAGACAGCGCCGGCCTGTGCCATATGTACATTTCCCCCCGGACGGCGCGCAATGGCAGCTGCCAAAGCGTCGGGTGTCATCTTGTTGGCAGTGGGGATGAGCGTCAGTTTGGCACCGCCTGCGTAGAATTCGGGTGCGTTACACTCGTCTTCTTCAATATGGCTGTATTGGGCGCAAAAAATTGTCTGCCAGGGTTGTGTGTAGCACGCCAGTGCCAGTGAATTGGCTGCTGTGCCTGTGGACACTAGATAGACAGCAGCGTCAGGCGCCTCAAAAGTCGCACGGATGTTTGCGCGCACGTCCGCCATGATGTCGTCATTGCCGTAGGGCATGGCGTAACCTGTGTTGGCCTCGATCACGCGCTGCATGATCTTGGGGTGTACAGGGCCGGAATTGTCAGAGGCAAAAAACATTTAGAGTGGCTCCTCGATGATGTGGTCTTCCCAGTCTTCGAACGCGGTTTCCCATTCGCTGACCGTGCGGCCGCGCATGGATACACCGGCCTTGTGCACGCTCTCCGAGGTGCCAGTGATCAGCGGATGCCAGTCCGGCAGCGGTTCGCCCTTCCAAAGCAGGCGGTAGGCACAGGTCTGGGGCATCCAATAGGCATGGGTGTCGATGTTCTCGGGCGTCATGACGATACAGTCAGGCACAAACTGATGGCGGATATCGTATTGCGCACAGCGGCAGGTGGCATCATCCAGCAAGCGGCAGGCGACGTTGGTCAGGGCGACTTCGCCCGTGTCTTCGTCTTCCAGCTTGTTCAGGCAGCATTTGCCACAGCCGTCACACAGCGCTTCCCATTCCTTTTTATTCAGGGATTTAAGCGGCTTGCGCTCCCAAAACTTGTCTGAAAGGCCGTGGCGGTCAATAGGGTCACTCATAGCTCGGCCAATATCGCGCGGGCGGCCGCACTGTCGGCGTCCATCTGGGTGATCAGGGCCTCAAGACTGTCGAACTTTTCCTCGCCGCGCAGGTGTTCTACCAGCGCCACAGACAGCGGCGTGCCATAGAGGTCGCCTTTGAAGTCAAAGATAAAGCTTTCGAGGTTGGGTCTGTTTTCCCCGAACATCGGGCGCACCCCCATGGAGGCGACACCATGATAGCTGCCCTTGTGGGGCCCTTCCAGCACATCCACCAGCACGGCGTAGACGCCGAAGGCAGGCGGGTGCAGCCCGTCGATAGACATATTTGCGGTGGGATAACCCAGCTCGCGGCCGCGCTGCTCGCCTCCGATCACGGGGCCTTCGATGCGGTGCCAATGCCCCAGCATCGCTGCGGCATCACGCGGGCGCGCATCGCTCAATGCCTGCCGGATTGCGGTGGATGAAACGGTTTGTTCGGCTTGTGCCATCAAAGGTGCAATTGTCACGCCAAACCCTAATTCCGCTCCGAAAGTGACCAGATCAGCAGTGGTGCCTGCGCGTCCTTTGCCAAAGCAAAAATCAGCGCCAACCACGACATGACGCAGGCCCAAACCCCGGTGCAAAACCTTATCGGCAAATTCAAACGGGGTCAGCGAGGCGAGTGCTGTCGCAAATGGAAGTTGATACAGTTTTTCGACACCCACTTTGGCCAGCCGCGATGCGCGCGCAGCACTGCTCATCAATCTGAAAGGGGCACTGTGTGGCGCAAAATATGCCCGCGGATGTGGATCAAACGTCACGACACCCAAAGGCGCATCAACTGCCGCCGCCCGCGCCATTTCAATGACCGAGCGGTGCCCGAGGTGCACGCCATCAAAGTTGCCAATCGCAGCGGTAGCGCCGCGATCGGTGTCTTCTACAAACTGGTAATCCGAGATAATCCGCATGCCCCAGTGAGTAGCGGCGCAGGCGGATCAGTGCAAGGTCAGTCGAACTTGCGCGAGGGTGCTAAAACTGTCGCTTCGCCGATCAGTACCTTTTTGCCGTCAACCGAGCAGTGGCAATCCATCTTGACGATGCGTTTGGCCGGATCAATGTCGGTGACTTTGACTTCGGCATAAACGGTATCGCCCGGGCGTACGGGGCGAAGGAACTTCATCGTCTGCCCCAGATATACCGTACCATGGCCCGGCAGCTGCTCGCCGATGACTGCGGAAATCAGGCCTGCCGTCAGCATACCGTGTGCGATACGGCCTTGAAAAATCGTATCCTGCGCATAATCGTCATCAAGGTGAACCGGATTGCGATCGGTCGAGATAGTCGCAAACATCTCGATGTCCTCATCCGTCACCTGCTTGCGTAGATACCGGAACATGCCGATCTCAAGGTCTTCGATGACGATTGTGCCGCGCGGAAGATTGTCCAACATCCCAGCCCTCTTGGTAATAATAGTACGGACAGGCTTGCCCATTTGGAACTTAATTACTTCGCAAGCGCAGAAATTACAAGAGTGAAATACTCTACCGCAGGTGGCCGATTGTGAAGGTGGGATCTGATTTTTCCGTTTCCAGATAGGCGGTTAGTGCGTCTTGATCCGGTTGGGTAACTGTTTTGGTCTCGGCAGCAGCTAGGCCACCCGAGATGAACAGGGAATCAATCCCCTCGTCAATACCGCCTTTGACATCCGTCAGAATGCCGTCCCCGATCACCAGAATTGCGCTGTCGGGGATCGTGTTACCCAGTTTGTGCAGGCGGCGCCGTGCGAGATCATAGATCGGGGCGTGGGGTTTGCCGAAATAAAGGCTCTCGCCCCCCATTTCGGTATAGAGCTTTGCCACAGCGCCTGCGCACCACTCACGCACCTCGCCTCGGTCCACAACAATATCAGGATTTGCGCAGAGCAGCTTCAGGCCCCGCGCAAGCGCCACTTCCAGTTCCGGACGCCACGTGTCGGGCTCGGCTTGCGCATCAAACGGACCGGTACAGACAATGCCTGTCGCCGCATCCAGTGGCACGCGGTCAATCACTACGGGGTTTTCGAGAATATCCAGCGGATCAAAAAAGCGGCTGTCCGTGACTGGGCCATAGTGCCAGACCTGTGTGCCCACTGCACCGCGGTACATGGCTGAACGGGCACTGTCGCCAGACGTGGCGATGGCGTCATAGGCATCCCGTGGGACGCCAAAATGCTCCAGCTGCTTTTCTACGCCTGCGCGCGGGCGCGGCGAATTGGTCACAAGGACAACCTTGCCGCCGGTTTTCCGGTAGTCTTGCAAGGCCGCAACGGCGCTTGGGATCGCCTTGACGCCATTGTGCACACATCCCCACAGATCCACAAACAGCGCGTCATAGGCCTGCGAGATTTCGGAAAGGGCAGTGATGATGCGCGTCATGGGGGCGGCTCCTCTGGGATGTTATACACTGCAAATAGCGGAGCAGGGGCAGGATGCAAAGAGGGGGGGGGCGGACCAAGAAAAAGCCCCCCCGTTTGCACGGAGGGGCTGGACTGTGGCGTTGCGCAAGTGTGCGGTCTTAAACTTTGAGGTTCGGAATGATCTGCTTTTTGCGGCTCATGATGCCGGGCAAAACAACAGTGTCGCCGGTGACTGTCGCACCAAATGATTTCTCGGCGACGGATTTGGACAGTTCGTTAGGGATCAGCATGGTGGCTTCTTCGTTGAGGATATCCACGACAAACAGCAACACCTGATCGGCACCGTCTTCGCTGGCCACTGCAGGCATAGCAGCCATCAGCGCATCCTTGCGGTCCAAAACGGTTGCTGGCGATGTTGTTTCCAGAACAGAAACGCGGAACTGCTTACCGCCGACTTCGTATTCTTTGCTGTCCATCCGCAGCAATTCCGCTTCGGAGAACGACGAGACATCGGATTTTGCTGCAAACATCTGCGCCGCATAGGTTGCAATGTCCACGCCAAGGCTTTCAGCCAGCGACCATGCGATGGCTTTGTCTTCTTGCGTTGTTGTGGGCGAGCGGAACTCAAGCGTATCGGACAGGATGCACGTCAGCATCGCACCTTTGATGTTGTCGGGCATCTGCGCCATGTCTTTGCCAATGATCTTCCACATGATTGTGGCGGTACAGGCCAGCGGCTCCATCACGATGTGGATGGGGCCTTTGGTCTCCAAACCGCCGACCAGTTTGTGATGGTCGATGATGGCTTTGATGTCTGCATTGTTGATATTGGCGGGCAACTCGGCAGGGTTGTTGGTGTCTACAATTACAACGGGTTGGTCGTCTGCCACATCGGAAATGATCTCTGGCTTGTCCAGTTTCCAGTGGTCCAGCATAAACAGGGCTTCGGTGTTCGGCTCGCCCAGCAGCGCAGGTTTTGCATCCACGCCGTGTACGGTGCTGAGATACCACGCCCAGATGATCGGGCTGCCGGTGCTGTCTGTGTCGGGGGATTTGTGGCCAAAAACGAGGGTTGTCATGCTGCTCTCCTAAGAGGGGTATCGTCAATTTTGGCGCTTTATAACAGGATCGCGGCCAGTGTCACGTCTGCAAAACGGGCATCGCCAGCGGCTTTTGGCGCTTCTTTATTGTGCCCCTAAACTCAATCCCGTCGCTGCCACAGGTCCTACATCCGCGTCTTCACGCTACCGTCTAATCAAACCCCAGTTCTGCCCGCAGTTTGCGCGTCAGTCCGGCAGCGACCATTTCATAAGATGCCGTAATATGGTCGCGCAGGCTGTCATCGGACAGACCGGGCAGGCCGTAGTGCTGTATCCACTTTAACCCGCGGGAGGCCAGATAGGGCGCGGGGCGCAGGCCTGGGCTGTCGGAGAGTACCTCAAACGCAAGGTGGCTGGTTTTGAAGGTCACGCTGGTCTCGTCGCCGCCCATGCCCACTACGGCAAACAGCTTGCTGCCGATCTTATACACATCCGATCCGCCCCATTGCACCACATGAGTGGCGTGGGGCAGGGATGCGCAAAAACGGGTGATCTCGTCGTAAGTCATCAGGGCAGCTTAGGGGGTCGCAGGTGGTTTGGAAATGGTGATAGTCTTTGCGCCATGAGCATCCGCGAAACCGATCTTTATGCCCCCGTAAAAGCCTTTTTGGAGGATCAGGGATACGTTGTGAAAGCCGAAGTGGGCGCCGCTGATGTGGTTGCCATCCGCGGGGCAGAGCCGCCTGTGGTGGTAGAGCTGAAGCTGGGATTTTCTTTAGCCTTGTTCCATCAATGCGTCGAGCGGCTCAAGGTCAGCGACGATGTCTATCTGGCCGTGGCCCATAAGGCAGGCAAGCCTTTCTACAAAGCGATCAAAGCGAACACAGCGCTGGCGCGGCGGCTGGGTCTGGGGTTGATGACAGTGCGGATCGAAGACGGTCTGGTGTCCGTGCATTGTGATCCCGGCCCCTATGCCCCGCGAAAAAACACCAAACGCAACGCGACCTTGTTGCGTGAATTTGCGCGCAGGCAGGGGGATCCGAATGATGGCGGCCAGACGCGGACAGGGCTGGTGACGGCATACCGGCAGGATGCCGTGAAAATCGCTGTTTATTTGTTTGAGGTGGGGGCAAGCAAAGGGGCGGATGTTGCCAAGGAAACCGGCGTTTCCAAGGCGACTGCCATGATGCGTGACAATCATTATGGCTGGTTCGAGAAGGTCGAAAAAGGTGTCTATGGCATCACGCCTGCGGGGGCGGATGCCGTCGCTGTATCGGGCCGTGTACTGGGTGCGCGTTAGGGCCAAGCTAATCCAACACGAAATTTCTGGTGTGGGACGTTGACTCGCCTTTGCAGCATCCCTATCTACAGCTCGTTAGCACTCGACTAAGGTGAGTGCTAGCGGCTGGCCGCTTCGGGTGAAGGGCCGGTCCTTGAGATTAACTTTGAGCATTCAAGGAGCTACAAAGATGGCATTAACACCACTTCACGACCGCGTGTTGGTTAAGCGCACAGAGAGCGAAGAGAAAACCGCAGGCGGGCTGTATATTCCCGAAAGCGCAAAAGAAAAGCCTTCCGAAGGTGAAGTTGTTTCCGTGGGCGAAGGCGCACGCAAAGACAATGGCGAGTTGATCGCACCAGCGGTTAAAGCGGGCGACAAGATCCTGTTCGGCAAATGGTCCGGCACAGAAGTAACTGTCGACGGCGTAGAAATGCTGATGATGAAAGAAAGCGACATCATGGGGATCCTGTCCTGATTTCAGGACAGGCGGGCTGATTGGCCCCCCACATGACACGCTTCCCATCTAACAATTTTTAGGAGACTTCGAAAATGGCTGCAAAAGACGTCAAATTCGGTACCGACGCGCGCAACAAGATGCTTAAGGGTGTGAACATCCTGGCAGATGCCGTGAAAGTAACCCTGGGCCCCAAAGGCCGTAACGTGGTTCTGGACAAATCGTTCGGCGCCCCGCGCATCACCAAAGACGGTGTATCTGTCGCCAAAGAAATCGAACTGGAAGACAAGTTCGAGAACATGGGCGCGCAGATGGTTAAGGAAGTTGCTTCCCGTACCAACGACGAAGCAGGCGACGGTACAACAACCGCAACTGTTCTGGCCCAAGCCATCGTCAAAGAAGGCATGAAATCAGTTGCAGCGGGCATGAACCCGATGGACCTGAAGCGCGGCATCGACATGGCAACCACAGCCGTTGTTGCAGCAATTGTCGCAATGGCACGCCCTGTCAACGACAGCGACGAAGTTGCTCAGGTTGGTACAATCTCTGCCAATGGCGAAGCGGAAATCGGTCGTCAGATCGCAGATGCGATGCAGAAAGTCGGCAACGAGGGTGTTATCACCGTTGAAGAAAACAAAGGTCTGGAAACAGAAACCGATGTTGTTGAAGGCATGCAGTTCGACCGCGGCTACCTCTCCCCTTACTTCGTAACCAACTCCGACAAAATGACCGTCGAGCTGGAAGACTGCATCATTCTGTTGCACGAGAAGAAGCTTTCTTCACTCCAGCCAATGGTTCCGCTGCTCGAGCAGGTGATCCAGTCGCAAAAGCCCCTTCTGATCATCTCGGAAGATGTTGAAGGCGAAGCGCTTGCAACACTCGTTGTGAACAAGCTGCGTGGCGGTCTGAAAATCGCTGCGGTTAAAGCACCCGGTTTCGGCGATCGCCGCAAAGCGATGCTGCAAGACCTTGCAGTTCTGACAGGCGGTCAGGTGATCTCCGAAGATCTGGGTATGAAGCTTGAGTCCGTTACAATGGACATGCTGGGTTCAGCCAAGAAAGTGTCGATCACCAAAGACACCACAACAATCGTTGATGGCGCTGGCGAGAAGTCCGAGATCGAAGCACGCGTTTCCCAGATCCGCACACAGATCGAAGAAACAACATCCGACTACGACAAAGAGAAACTGCAAGAGCGCGTAGCCAAACTGGCTGGTGGTGTTGCTGTTATCCGCGTTGGCGGCATGTCCGAAGTGGAAGTAAAAGAGCGTAAAGACCGCGTTGACGATGCACTGAACGCGACACGCGCTGCTGTTCAGGAAGGTATCGTCGTTGGTGGCGGTGTTGCTCTGATCCAGGCCGGCAAAGTACTCAAAGACCTCAAAGGTGCAAACTCCGACCAGGACGTTGGTATCTCCATCATCCGTAAGGCAGTTGAAGCGCCTCTGCGCCAGATCGCCGAAAACTCCGGTGTTGACGGTTCCGTGGTTGCGGGCAAAATCCGCGAGAGCGACGACAAGACCTTCGGCTTTAACGCCCAGACTGAAGAATATGGCGACATGTTCAAGTTTGGTGTTATCGATCCGGCGAAAGTTGTTCGTACAGCGCTTCAGGATGCGGCATCTGTTGCAGGCCTGCTGATCACCACCGAAGCAATGGTTGCGGATCGTCCGTCGAAAGACGGCGGCGGCGGCATGCCAGACATGGGCGGAATGGGCGGCATGGGCGGCATGATGTAAGAGTATCAGCATAGCTGATGCTCGTAAGCCGACAGGGTCTTTTCCCTAGGAAAAGATCCCGAAAGGCAAACGTGCGACCCTGTCCTAACCGACAGTGCAAAGGGCTCCTTAGGGGGCCCTTTGTCACGTTCTGGCAACTGATTTGTGTCTGGCCTGCCGGAACTCTGAGCGCGGCTGGAGATATGACAGTGATGTGACTGGCCGAAAGGGGTGTCCGTTCTGATTGTGCTTGGTCGATTGTGAAAGTCACGGTAGGCGCATGTTATGCGCCTGATCTTTTTGACCGCCCTTACAATGTGTGCCTTTGCCGCGAACTCCGTTCTCACCCGAACGGCAGTCGACGGCGGGCATCTGAGCCCTGCCGGCTTTGCCCTAGTGCGTGTTGCCGCAGGGGCCGCGATGTTGGGCATTTTGTCCATCTGGCGCGGCAGTGCACTGCCTTTGATGCGTCTGACGCGGTTGCCGGGGGCGATTAGCCTGACGGCCTATATGGTCGGATTTTCGCTGGCCTATCTGACGCTGGACGCGGGGCTGGGGGCGTTGATCCTATTTGGTGTTACGCAAATTACGATGTTTGGTCATGCCGCGACAACGGGCCAGCCCCCGGACGGGCGCCAGATGGCTGGCGCAATTATCGCGTTCGGCGGGTTGGTGCTGGTGCTGTGGCCGGGCGAAGGAAGTGTAACTGATCCAGCGGGTGCGGCGCTGATGGTGTTGGCCGGGCTGGGCTGGGCCGCTTACACAATTGCAGGCCGTGGCGCGGCTGACCCGCTGGCGGCAACGGCTGCTAATTTTGTGCTGTGCCTCCCCATGCTCGCTGTGTTCTTGCTCATCATGGGAATCAGTCCGGAGGGAGATGCCTGGGGTATCGCCCTTGCGGTGCTATGTGGCGCGATCACATCAGGGCTGGGATATGCGCTTTGGTACACTGTGTTGCGGCAGATGCGGGGCACGACGGCTGCCGTGGTCCAACTGAGTGTTCCGGTGATTGCGATTGCCGCAGGTGCCGTTTTGTTGGATGAGCAGATTGAGCCTTTGGTGTTGCTGGCGGCCGCGTTGGTTGTGGGTGGCATTGGCTGGGCTGTAACCGCTAAGCGATGATCGGCTCTAACGGGTCATAGAGCGGGGCATCGGGGTCTTCCCACGCAACGGCGGCAAGGCTGTCAGGCTTGACGCGTAGTCCGGCCATCTCGCTCCGGGTGACCCAGCGGCGGTCGGTCACGATGGCATCCACATCCTGCCAGCTGTGATCCAAAGCGGCATCGCCCAGCAGGGTGCAGCGAAAATAGACATCAACCTGATGAAAGCTGCCCGCTGGGTCGTGAAACTCGTTGACCAGACAAGGCGCGCCTACTGCGATGCGCAGGCCGGTTTCCTCATATACCTCGCGGATCAGGTTGTCGGGCAGCGCAGTTCCACGCTCCACGCCGCCCCCCGGCGCGCACATCAAATCGCTTTTGCCATCGGGCCAAGCGTTCACCAGCAACAAACGGTTTTCGTGCAGGATAATAGCCCTTACGGCAAGACGAGGAGGCTTCGTAGGGGTCATTACACACTCCTTAAAGGCGGGATGAGGTGTTGGGGGATTACAACTGCGCGGATTGCGACTACATAGCGGGACATGAGACTGACACTTATCATATGCGCCCTTTGGCTGGCGGCAAGTGCAGCACAGGCACGATGTGTTGTCCTGCTGCACGGGTTGGCACGGACGGAGACGTCTTTTGCCTTGATGGAAGCTGCGTTAGAGGCGGAAGGGTGGCGTGTTGTGCGGCCCGGATACCCGTCAACCGAAGCCCCGATTGAAGAGCTGACCCGTCGCACCGTCCCTGATGTTGTCGCCGACTGCGGCACGCAGAAAGTGGATTTTGTGACCCATTCCATGGGGGGCATTCTGGTACGCCAGTGGGCCGCCGATGTCGGGTCGGAACGGATCGGCCGTGTGGTGATGTTGGGGCCCCCAAATCAGGGTAGCGAGATTGTCGATACGTTGCGCGATGTTGTCGCCTTCGACTGGATCAACGGGCCTGCGGGTTTGCAGATGGG
>Ga0210307_1049305_pt1 | contig 15083 bp, 18 predicted proteins | sample R1073metaT_FD_159690 | JGI IMG/M metagenome (GOLD analysis project Ga0210307, IMG submission 159690) | Metatranscriptome of estuarine water microbial communities from the Columbia River estuary, Oregon, United States - R1073 (Metagenome... | ecosystem: Environmental > Aquatic > Marine >...
AAAAACCACAGAACCTTTGGCATTTTGCCGTTCAGACCATCTGTGTCTTCGCCAAAGTAGACGTAATAGACGATGCGCAGATAGTAGAACGCACCGATGACCGAGGCCACAACACCTGCAATCGCAAGCCAGCCAAGGCCCGCGTCAAAGGCAGCGCGCAGCACGTAAAACTTACCAAAGAAGCCGAGCATCGGAGGCACGCCTGCGAGGCTGAACATCATGATGAGCAATACAAGCGCCCTCAGCGGCTGTTTCTTGGACAAGGATTTGAGCGACCGGATGTCTGTGACAGGACGGCCATCTTTTTCCATCGAGAGGATGAAGGCGAATGTGCCGACGTTCATGGTCACATAGATCGCCATATAGATCAGCATCGCCTGCACACCAAACACGGTGCCCGCCGCCAAGCCCATGAGCGCAAAGCCCATGTGTGCGATGGAGGAGTATGCCATCAGACGCTTGATGTCGCGCTGGCCGATCGCTGCGATTGCACCAAGGAACATCGAAATCACGGCGAGGAAGGCCACGATCTGCTGCCACTCGGACACGATGCCGCCGAATGCGTCATGCACGACGCGCGCGAAGAGTGCCATCGCCGCGACCTTTGGGGCCGTTGCAAAGAACGCCGTCACAGGTGTTGGGGAGCCTTCATAGACGTCTGGTGTCCACATGTGGAAAGGCGCTGCCGAGATTTTGAACGCAAAGCCCGCGAGCATGAAGACCACACCAAAGAGCATTCCCAAAGATACACCGTCAGCCGTTGAGGCCATGATGCCAGAGAACAATGTGGTGCCAGCAAAGCCGTAGGTCAGCGACGCGCCGTATAGCAGCAAGCCAGAGGACAAAGCGCCAAGCACGAAGTACTTGAGGCCCGCTTCTGTGGATTTCAGGCTATCGCGGCGCAGGGAGGCCACAACGTAAAGCGCCAGTGATTGGAGTTCTAGGCCCATGTAAAGCGCCATCAGGTCACCCGCGGAGACCATAACCATCATGCCCACAACGGAGAGGGCCACAAGGATCGGGTACTCAAAGCGCAGCAAACCGCGACGCTGCATATAGCCCTCGGACATCAGCAGAACAGCGGCGGCGGAAAGCAAGATCAACACTTTGGCGAAACGCGAGAAACCGTCGTTGTTATACATGCCGTCGAAGGCCGTGACTGTCCCATGGCCGCCGCTGATCCAGAACGCCAGTACGACGAAAAGGCCAGAGGTCAACCACGTCAGCAGCGGAGCCATCTTGTCTTTGGTGGTGTAAACAGCCGCAAGAAGCGCCAGCATCGCGTAAACGGCCAGAATGATTTCTGGCATTACGGTTTGGATATCAGCAGAGATCATGTGACCCGTTCCTTAATGCATGACGACGGCGGAAAGGCCGGCAGTTGCAATTTCGTAGTTTTCAACCAGCGCAGAAACGCTTGGTCCGATGATGTCGAGCACCAATGCGGGGTAAACACCCAACAGCAATATCATGACGACGAGCGGCACAAAGATGAACCGTTCGCGGGTTGTCATATCGGTGATCGTCTTGAGGCTTTCCTTGATCAGGTCGCCCATCACAACGCGGCGGTAAAGCCATAGCGCATAAGCGGCCGAGAAGATCACGCCTGTTGTAGCGATGGCAGCGACCCAAGTGTTGACTTGGAAGATGCCCATCAGCACAAGGAATTCCCCGATGAAACCTGACGTGCCAGGAAGGCCGACGTTCGCCATGGTGAAGAACATGAAGATCAGCGCGTAGGCTGGCATCCGGTTCACCAGACCGCCGTAAGCGTCGATTTCGCGGGTGTGCATACGGTCGTAGATCACGCCCACGCAAAGGAAGAGCGCGCCGGAGATAAAGCCGTGAGAGATCATTTGGAAGATCGCGCCGTCAATACCCTGCTGGTTGACTGCAAAGATACCCATGGTCACGTAACCCATGTGGGCGACGGAGGAGTAAGCGATCAGCTTTTTCATGTCTTCTTGCACGAGTGCCACAAGCGATGTGTAGACAATCGCGATTGCCGACATCCATAGAACCAGCGGGCCGAGAACTTCGGACCCGATTGGGAACATGGGCAGCGAGAACCGCAAGAAGCCGTAGCCGCCCATCTTCAAAAGGATCGCCGCCAGAACCACGGAACCCGCCGTTGGCGCCTGAACGTGTGCGTCTGGCAACCAAGTGTGCACAGGCCACATTGGCATTTTCACCGCGAAGGACGCGAAGAATGCGAGCCAGAGCATCGTCTGCATGCCGCCCACGATGTGGATGCCCAGAACAGAGAAGTCTTCAGATGCAAAGTTGAACGTCATCAGCGTTGGTATGTCTGTTGTCCCCGCCTGAAAGAACATCGCGACGATCGCCACGAGCATCAGGACCGAACCGAGGAACGTATAGAGGAAGAACTTGAACGACGCATAAATGCGGTTCGCCCCTCCCCAGATACCGATGATCAGGAACATTGGGATCAGGCCTGCCTCGAAGAAGAGGTAGAACAGCACCATGTCGAGCGCCATAAACACGCCGAGCATCAGGGTTTCGAGCAGCAAGAACGCGATCATGTATTCTTTGACGCGGTCAGTCACGTTCCAGCAGGACGCAATCACAAGCGGCATCAGGAATGTGGTGAGCATCACGAACAGAACCGAAATCCCGTCAACGCCCATTTTGTAGTTCATGCCCAAAAGCCAAGGGCGTTCCTCAACAAATTGGAAGCCCGTATTCGCCGGATCAAAGCCCGCAAGGATGAACAGAGACACAATAAAGGTCGCAACTGTCGTCGCAATGGCGACCCATTTTGCGTTCTTTTGTGCAGCTTTATCGTTCCCACGCAGGAACACCGCCAGAATGGCCGCCCCCAGCAGAGGAATGAAGGTTGTGAGCGAAAGTAGGTTGCCCATTACTTGGCCCCTCCGAACATAGTGACCCATGTGATCATGGCCGCGATGCCAAGAACCATGGCGAAGGCGTAGGTGAAGATGTAACCCGTCTGGGCTTTGTTACTAAGCTTGGTCAGGAACGGCACGATCCCCATGGCGACGCCATTTATAGAGCCGTCGATGACCCGCGTGTCGCCCTGCTTCCACAAGAAACGACCGATCCAAAGCGCGGGCTTTATAAAGATCGCGTTGTAGAGTTCGTCGAAATACCACTTGTTCAAGATGAAGTTATACAGCGGACGTTGCTGTTTAGCCAAAGCGACAGGCAGCGCAGGGTTCTTGATGTAGAAGAGCCAAGCAAGGCTGAAGCCCAAGATCATCGCCACGAATGGCGACACCTTGACCCACTTTGGCGCGTGGTGGGCGTCGTCGATCACATGGTTGTCTTCGCCCATGTAAATCGCGCCAACACCCGGTTGCTGCTGCATGCCAACTTCGGCGTGCGCTTCCTCGGTAGTGGCCTCGTCTCCGTGGGCCGCCTCTTCGGTCGTGCCTTCCGCATAAGCTGGCGAGATCAGCGAGAAGCCAGGCTCGGCGCTTGCATGCGCTTCTTCTTGAGCAATACCAAAGAAGACTTCCATCTTGTGGTGATCGCCGAAGAAGTTGTTGTAAAACACCATGCCTGAGAAGACAGCACCAAGGGACAGAACGCCCAGTGGGATCAGCATCGTCAGTGGGCTTTCATGGGCGTGGTCATGTGTATGGTGGTCGCCGCGTGGCTTGCCATAGAACGTCATGAACATCAGGCGCCAGCTATAGAAACTGGTCATAAAGGCCGCGATCACAAGCATCCAGAACGCGTAAGCTGTGCCGCCTGCATAGGCGCTCTCGATGATTGCGTCCTTGGACAAGAAACCAGCAAAACCGATTGTTGTCAGTGGAATACCAACACCAGTGATTGCAAGTGTACCGATCATCATCGCCCAGAATGTGTAAGGGATTTTCTTACGCAGACCGCCGTAATTGCGCATGTCCTGCTCGTGGTGCATTGCGTGGATTACCGAGCCCGCACCAAGAAACAACATCGCCTTAAAGAACGCATGTGTCAGCAAGTGGAACATCGCGACGCCGTAAACGCCGGAACCAGCGGCCACGAACATATAGCCCAACTGCGAACAGGTGGAGTACGCGATGACGCGCTTGATGTCGTTTTGGACAAGGCCAACGGTCGCTGCGAAGAAGGCTGTTGTTGCACCAAGGAAGATGATGAACTGCTTGGCCTCCGGCGCAAACTCATAAAGCGGCGACATACGGCAAACGAGGAATACACCTGCAGTCACCATGGTCGCGGCGTGGATCAGGGCGGACACAGGTGTCGGACCTTCCATCGCGTCTGGCAACCACGTGTGCAGGATCAACTGCGCTGATTTCCCCATCGCACCGATGAACAAGAGAATCGCGATCAGGTTCGCGGCATTCCAGTCAGCCCAAAGGAAGTGCAACTCGGTCTCTGCCAAAGCAGGCACAGCAGCGAAGATGTCCTCAAACTTGATGCTGTCCGTCATCATATAAAGCGCGAAAATACCCAGCGCGAAACCAAAGTCACCGACGCGGTTCACGACAAAGGCTTTGATCGCGGCGGCGTTGGCAGATGGCTTCTTATAGTAGAACCCGATCAGCAGGTATGAGGCAACGCCCACCCCTTCCCAACCAAAGAACATCTGCACAAGGTTGTCCGAGGTCACGAGCATCAGCATCGCGAAGGTAAAGAACGACAGATATGCAAAGAAGCGGGCCTTATAGGCGACGCCTTCGCCGAAGTTCTCGTCATGGGCCATGTAGCCAAAGGAATAAAGGTGCACGAGTGCCGAGACTGTCGTGATCACGATCAACATGATCGCGGTCAAACGGTCCATGCGGATTGCCCAATCGGTGGACAATGTGCCGGACTCAATCCAACGCAGGATGTGGATATTCTCGGTCACGCCGTCAAACGACAGGAACACGACCCACGACAGGAGCGCCGCCAAGAACAGAAACGATGTCGCTGTGACTTGGGCCGCTTTTTCGCCGATGTATTTCCAGCCGAAGCCAGCGATTAATGCGCCGATGAGCGGGGCAAATAGGATGATCTTTTCCATGTGGATTAGCCCTTCATCACGTTGACGTCTTCAACGTCGATAGTGCCGCGGTTGCGGAAGAAACAAACAAGGATCGCAAGTCCAATCGCGGCCTCTGCGGCGGCGACGGTCAGGACGAAAAGGGTGAAAACTTGGCCGACCATATCACCCAGATAGCTGGAGAAAGCGACAAAATTGATGTTCACCGCCAGCAGCATCAATTCGATGCTCATCAGCAAGATGATCACGTTCTTACGGTTCAGGAAGAGGCCAAAGATGCCGATGACAAAGAGGGCCGCAGCGACTGATAAGTAATGTTCTAGACCGATCATAATTAAAGCCCCTGCCCTGGTTTCATGTCTTTGAGTTCCATCGCCTTGGCCGGATCACGGTGCATTTGCTGCATCACGTTCTGGCGCTTGATATCTACGCGGTGGCGCAGTGTCAGGACTATTGCGCCGATCATGGCGACCAGCAGGATCAGACCTGCGAGTTGGAACAGGATGATGTATTTGTCGTAGATCAGCAGGCCAAGGGCCGCTGTGTTTTGTGCCTCACCTGTGGGTGCTGCGATATTGGCCTGCGCCAAATCAGCATAGTTCCAGACGCCCAAAGCCATGCCAAGCTGCATCAGAATGACCGCACCAATGAGCAAGGCCAGCGGCATATAGCGCGACATTTCCGCTTTGAGTTCGGCAAAGTCGACATCAAGCATCATGACCACAAAGAGGAAGAGAACCGCAACCGCGCCCACGTAGACGATGATCAAAAGCATCGCCACAAATTCCGCGCCCAAGAGCACAAAAAGCCCCGCCGACGACAAAAATGCGAGGATCAACCAAAGCACCGAGTGCACAGGGTTGCGGCTGATGACTGTCATCAGGCCCCCCGCGACAGTGGTCAGTGCGAAGAAGTAAAATGTGAATGCGGCAACGGTCATTGGCCTGCGTCCTTTTCCATCACGTCGGTGGCGATCTGCATCGCCTTTGTCATTGCAGGCACACCGCCAAACATCGCCGCTTGGGCGATTGTCTCTGCGATTTCCTGTTTTGTTGCCCCTGCAGCGATCAGGTGGCGCACGGTCAGTTTAATCTGCGCTTCGGCCAAGGCACCCGTTACGGTCAGCGCGTTCAGCGTCAGCAAAAGCTTGGTTTTCGCATCAAGCCCGTCTGGGTTCAGCCCCTTGCCAAAGAACTGCTCCATCATCTCTTTGGACATGGTCGGGAACAGGTCTTCAAAACCCTTACCCGCAAAGGATTCCATGCCCGGATTAAGCGATTTCGCCCAGTCCTGACCCATGGCCATCATTGCTTCAAAGGGGTTTTTATCGGTCATCGGTACGGTGCATCCAACTCAAGGTTACGCGCGATTTCGGCTTCCCAACGGTCGCCGTTATCCAAGAGCTTTTCCTTGTCGTAGAACAGCTCTTCGCGGGTCTCGGTGGAGAATTCAAAGTTCGGGCCTTCAACGATCGCGTCCACTGGGCAGGCCTCTTGGCAGAAACCGCAGTAGATGCATTTCGTCATATCGATGTCGTAGCGTGTTGTGCGGCGTGATCCGTCGTCGCGGGGTTCCGCGTCGATGGTTATCGCTTGCGCAGGGCAAACCGCTTCGCACAGTTTACAGGCGATGCAACGCTCTTCGCCGTTCGCATAGCGACGCAACGCATGCTCACCACGGAAACGCGGGGACAATGGCCCCTTCTCGTGCGGGTAGTTCAGCGTCGCTTTTGGCGAGAAGAAGTATTTCATCGTCAGGCCAAAGCCCTTCCAAAAATCCATCAGCAGGAAGTATTTCGCGGTGCGTGTATAATCAAAAGGTTCGTTCATCGATTAAGCTCCCATCGCCCAGCGTGCCCAAAAGCCGCCGAACACTTCATATTTTGCAAGGAAAGACACCAGCACCACCCAGAACAGGGAGAGCGGCAAGAACACTTTCCAACCGATCCGCATCAATTGGTCGTAGCGGTAGCGCGGCGTGATCGCCTTGACCATCGCGAACATAAAGAAGCAGGCGCTCATTTTCAGGATCATCCACAGGATGCCGTCTGGCAGACCTGGAATTGGTGAGAGCCAGCCGCCGAAGAACATCAGCGAAATCAAAGCGCACATCAACACCACGGCCATCAATTCACCGATCATGAACAGAAGGAACGGTGTAGAGGAATACTCGACTTGGAAACCCGCAACCAGTTCTGATTCCGCTTCTGGAAGATCAAACGGTGGGCGGTTTGTTTCAGCCAAGGCGCTGATAAAGAAGAGGAAAAGCATCGGGAAGTGGGCGACCCAATACCAGTTGAACAGGCCTGCGTTGCCGCGCTGTGCCTCAACGATATCGCCAAAGTTCATGGAACCTGTCGAGATGATGATGCCGATAATGATCAGACCCAATGACACTTCGTAAGAAATCATCTGCGCGGCAGAGCGCAACGACCCCAAGAACGGGTATTTGGAGTTCGACGCCCAACCGCCCATGATCACGCCGTAAACCTCTAGCGAGGAGACCGCGAAAACGAACAGGATTGCGACGTTGATATCCGAGAGGACCCAACCGTGATTGAACGGGATCACCGCCCAAGCGACAACGGCCAGAACAAAGGCGATCATTGGCGCGAGGAAGAACACGACCTTGTCGGCCCCCGCAGGCACGATGATTTCCTTGACGATATACTTCAAGAAATCCGCGAACGATTGCAGCAAGCCAAATGGGCCAACCACGTTTGGACCTTTGCGCATTTGCACAGCCGCCCAGACCTTGCGGTCAGCATACATCAGGAATGCCAGTGCCACCAAAAGCGGGACCAGCACCAAAAGACATTGTCCAAGGATCACAAGAATGATGCCCAGATTGGTATTGGTGAAAAATTCGACCATAAGTTCTGCCCCTTACACCGTTGGAATTCCGGAAGCGCCGCAATCGGCGACAACCACTTCGGCGTCAATTGTCTTGGACCCACGCGGAAGCGCAGGCGAGATTGTATAAACAGCATCTGCGGACCAAAGCCCGCCCTTCTCCGCCGTATTTGTCCGTACGTGCCGCAAAAAACCATACCCACGGATCAACGTATATTGGGCGGCGGCGCATTGCGCGTATTTTGTTACGTCGTCAGGCGTCGCAGCCCCCGTCATCTGTACCCGAAAGTTCACCAGATCACCGTCCAAAAGACGGGTCTCGATCCCTTGATAGGCAGGTGTCATAACCCCTTGGCTGACCTGTGGGACAGGCTCGCAAGCAGCAAATGCCGTGAGGGATATGAGCGCCAAATGCTTCACTTATTCCGCTGCCATCTTTGCCGTTTTGCGGGCTTTGGCGTTTGCCGAAAGCTCTGCCATCAGGCTGGATGCGCGGGCGATTGGGTTGGTCAGGTAATAGTCGGTGACCGAATTGCGGAAATCGGCCTTGCCCATTTTCTTTGGCTTCAAGGGTCTCCAAGCGTTTTCGGCAACAACGTCGATGTCACCCAAATGCGGATGAGCCGCCACGATGGCGGAGCGGAGCGCGCTCATGCTATCATAGGGCAGTGTCGCGCCGAGTTCGGCAGAAAGCGCCCGCAAAATCGCCCAGTTTTCCTTGGCTTCACCCGGCGCAAAAGATGCACGCAGCGCCAGTTGTGGGCGGCCCTCGGTGTTCACGAACAGACCGTTTTCTTCGGTATAAGCTGCAGATGGCAGGATAATGTCAGCGCGGTGCGCACCACGATCGCCGTGCGAGCCTTGGTAGATGACGATTGGGCCAGCGGCCACATCAACCTCGTCAGCGCCCATGTTATAGATCACGTCTGCGCCCTCGATTGCGGCGGCCATGCCACCGTCCGTCACAGCGTTCACGTCCATCGCACCGACACGGCCAGCGGCAGTGTGCAGCACGAGCAACTTGCCCTTTGCAGCAACAGCCATCGCAGCGGCCAAAACAGCCTCGCCGTCAGCCTCGTTCAACGCACCTTGGCCGATGATGACCAATGCGCCCTCGGTGGCTTTTACACCCTCAAGTGCGGCGCGGTCTGTGCCCAGCTCGATCACGTCAAACGTCAGATCAACAGGTGCGCCAACGCGCGAGATATTCGCGCCGCGCGACCATGCCTTGCGCAGACGCGCGTTCAAGACTGGTGATTCTTCACGTGGGTTTGTGCCGATCAGCAGGATTGTCTGTGCCGCATCGATATCTTCAATCGCAGCATTGCCAACATAACCCGAACGATTGCCCGCAGGCAGTTTTGCGCCATCAGTCCGGCACTCGACGTTGCCGCCCTGCCCTTCGATCAACTGCTTCAAAGCAAAGGCAGCCTCAACAGACGCCAGATCGCCAACGAGACCCGCAACTTTTTTGCCCTTCATCGCAGCAGCAACGGCCGTCAAGGCCTCGCCCCAGCCCGCTTTACGCAGCTTGCCGTTTTCGCGGATATAAGGTGTGTCGAGCCGTTGCTTGCGCAAGCCGTCCCAAACGAAACGTGTTTTGTCGGAAATCCACTCTTCGTTCACGCCGTCATGGTTGCGCGGCAAAAGGCGCATCACTTCGCGGCCCTTTGTGTCGACGCGGATGTTCGAGCCAAGCGCGTCCATCACATCGATAGATTCGGTTTTGGTCAATTCCCACGGACGGGCGGTAAAGGCGTAAGGCTTGGACACAAGCGCACCAACGGGGCAAAGATCGATGATGTTGCCCTGCATGTTCGAATCAAGCGTTTCGCCCAAATAGGATGTGATCTCGGCATCTTCGCCGCGACCCGTCTGGCCCATCTGGTGAATGCCCGCGACTTCCGTGGTGAAGCGCACGCAGCGGGTGCAGGAAATACAGCGGGTCATATGGGTCTCGACCAACGGGCCAAGATCCAGATCATCAGAGGCACGCTTTGGCTCGCGGAAGCGGGAGAAGTCGACGCCGTAAGCCATCGCCTGATCCTGCAAATCGCACTCGCCGCCTTGGTCACAAATCGGGCAATCGAGCGGATGGTTAATCAGGAGAAACTCCATCACACCTTCGCGGGCCTTTTTAACCATAGGGGAATTGGTCTTCACGACGGGCGGCTGACCCTCTGGACCAGGGCGCAAATCGCGGACCTGCATCGCGCAGGACGCGGCTGGCTTTGGCGGGCCACCCACAACTTCAACCAGACACATGCGGCAGTTGCCAGCAATTGTAAGGCGTTCGTGGTAACAGAAACGGGGGATTTCGACGCCCGCCACTTCGCAGGCCTGAATGAGGGTCATCGCCCCATCAACTTCGACCTCGGTTCCATCAATGACGACTTTTTTCAGATCAGACATGGCGCGCCTTTATGTTCCTTTGACCCATGCGCGTAAAAACGGCGTGCGGGCGTTGGGGCGGTTCTAACGCGACATGGGCCGCGATGCCAGTCAGATTGATAAAAAAACAGCCGCGAAAGGTGTATCTTTCACGGCTGCCTTGAACGAAACGTTTTCTTAAGGCTCTGATGTTTAGCGCATGAGCTGCCCAATGACGCTATTTTTAGCGATTTCAGCCCGTCCAACGGTGCAAAAGCTGGCCGCATCGCCCTCGACGGCACCCAAATCGGCCAGTCGGCTACGTGCAATTCCTTTGAGTCGGTTTTCCTCAGTCTTATCATCCGTGTAGGCATCAATTTCGGAATCAGTGTAACCGAGGCTGGTTGCGTGGCTTTTCAGCGTATTCAGGTACCCAATCGCGCGGAAATACCGTGGGCTAATGCTGCTGCATTTTTGCGTAATTTCATACGCCATGCCCGTCGCGATAATCCCCTCGCGGACTGCGGCCACATCTTTCAACGCGGGCTTTGCGGATGCTGCCCCTGCAAGGCCAGCAATCGCGATTGCAGCAACGCCAAATATAACTGCGGTCAATTTCATTAGACTCACTCCTGTTTGAACGCCATATGAGACGTCTTCTTGGAGCTCTATGTCGGGCCAAAGCCTGTGTTATTCAATAACAGGTCTTTGATTTACGCATTTTTGGCGGATTTACGCAGGCGGCTGTGGATTGGCGCGCAAATAGTCCCAGCCAAAGGCCGCTGGCGTTTCCCCATTGCTTTGTAATTGCGCGAGTTTTGCCAATGCCTCAGCCAAAGTCGGTTTATGCCCGTCAGGCACCCACCACATGACAAAATGCATCGTTTCAAGCGCCTCGAACCATTCGGCGCGACGTTCCATGAATTTGGCGTGCAGCGTTTTGAACACGAAGGTCTCTAATTGCGCTGCCGTTTCCCAAACCGTCAGGTTCGGCACATATCGCGGATCGCCGTCGATCTTCGCCTCTGTATTACCCGCGCCCGCGGCACCTTCCATCATCCACACGAAACCGGGCATCCGTTTGCCAAGCCCGTTGATCCGGTCAAGGTTTTCCATGAACTCCGCGACGATGGGATCGTCGGTCGTCCCGCGCAATCGTCCGACGTTAAGTTCCGCTAACTGCATCAAATTCCCAAGACATATTTGAAAAAGAACACGGCGCTTCCCACGACAACAACGAACAAGGCAATGAAAATAAATCCTGCGAAGAGTGCACCAAGCAATCCACCCGCAGTAGCGCCAATAATGATGTAGCCGATCATAATCCAAACAGGCACGATCTACACCGTCGCAAAACCGAACAGAAAGCCAATCAGCCCACCGAGCAAGGCACCTACAATGGCGCCGACGATCCGCATTTTGCGCGTGCCCTCTACACCAACTAATAAGGGATCAAAATCATCCAGCATGTTATTGATGATACCAAACAGCCGCCGCGAAGGTCAGCACCGCTAGACAGATATTCACAACGCTGCCGCCGATGCTCAACCCCGTGCGCAAGCCGCCATATTGGCCGCCGATGCCGCGCAGGTACAAAACGTTCGCCGACGCGCGTAGCAAAAATCCGATAACCGCAAGGATATTTACCCAAAGCGGATCAGCCCCCGCCATCACAGCCGTCAGCACAAGTGCGGTATAAAACACCATCGTCTCGATCGAGTTCATATAGGCGCGATCTAGGCGGTACGCAGGATTGTTGAAATCTGGCTCGTGGTGCGCACCGGGCACCATCTTGAGCTTGCCCTTGCGGATACCTGTTGCGGCATTCAACACTTGGGCCATCACGCCGTAAAGTGCGACAGCCGCTAAGGCCCATCCGTAGCTTGCGAAATCTTGCATGTTATTCTCCCCTGTTTACGCCAATTTAGCGGAAGAATTCCAAAAGGGTAGCCCTAGCGGCGCGGACGATCCCGCGAGGGGCTCACACCTGAAAAGGCTTTACGCAAGAACGTCAGCGTCATAATGAACCCAACGCCGCCGAGGGCGATTACCCCCGCCCATGCCCATGTCGGCGCTACTTTGGCCATGATGGCTTGGTAAGTGAACCACGACGGCACGCCACAAATCGCAACCGTGGCGATTGCAGCCAGAAGGCTTAGGAAACCGTCGACGAGTTTACGCATTGTCGGCTCCGATCAATTGACGGGTGAAACGGTGACCCAGATGCCATAGGCAGCGGCACCTAAAACAGCCAAAATGATCGCAATCTTCAGGTCTTCAAAGGCCCCCATGACGGCATCCACAAGAACCCTCGCCAATGCGATAGCCCCAACGGCTATCAGCCCATACCCAATATAAGTGGCAATTTCATTGCCCGCGCCGAACCTAGTGACGGCCAATCCAACAAAATAGATGGCCGCCGCGAGTGCGAGGACGAGCCAGCTAAAGCGGCGCACCTCTGGAATGGAACCAATGTGCGTTTTCATTCAGCCGCAATTACGCTGCGGTGCTGCGCAATCCGATCTTCAATATCGCCACGGAAGTTCTTGATCAGCGCTTGAATTGGCCAAGCCGCCGCATCGCCAAGCGCACAAATCGTGTGGCCTTCAACCTGTTTGGTCACCGACAAAAGCATGTCGATTTCGTCAACAGTTGCGTTGCCTTCGACCAAACGGCCCATGACGCGCATCATCCAGCCCGTACCTTCACGGCATGGGGTGCACTGGCCACAAGACTCGTGCTTATAAAACTTCGACAGGCGCCAAACAGCTTTGATCATATCGGTGGAGTTATCCATCACGATGACCGCCGCAGTGCCAAGCGACGAGCCCTTCTCTTTCAGGCCGTCGAAATCCATGATCGCGTCGCGCATATCCTCGCCGCGCACGTTTGGCACGGAAGAGCCACCCGGAATAACGGCCTTCAGATTGTCCCAGCCGCCGCGAATACCGCCGCAATGCTTTTCAATCAGCTCTTCAAACGAAATGCCCATTTCTTCTTCAACAACGCAGGGGTTGTTGACGTGGCCAGAGATCGCAAACAGTTTGGTGCCGGCGTTATTCGCGCGGCCAATGCCAGAGAACCAGCTACCACCACGCCGCAAAATCGTCGGCACAACGGCAATCGATTCCACGTTGTTCACTGTTGTCGGGCAACCATAAAGACCGGCACCCGCAGGGAACGGCGGCTTCATGCGCGGCATACCCTTTTTACCCTCAAGGGACTCGAGTAGAGCAGTCTCTTCGCCGCAGATATAGGCACCCGCGCCGTGGGCCAGATAGATGTCAAAATCCCAACCGGATTTCGCGGCGTTTTTGCCAACCAGACCAGCGGCATAGGCCTCGTCGATGGCGTTCTGCAAGGCTTCACGCTCGCGGATATACTCACCGCGAATGTAGATATAGCACGCGTTCGCGTTCATCGCGAAGGACGCAATCAAGCAGCCCTCGACCAATGTATGCGGATCGTGGCGCATGATTTCGCGGTCTTTGCATGTACCCGGTTCGGATTCGTCAGCGTTCACAACGAGGTAAGACGGGCGACCGTCGCTCTCTTTGGGCATAAACGACCATTTAAGACCTGTCGGGAAACCCGCACCGCCACGGCCACGCAGGCCAGAGGCTTTCATCTCATTCACGATCCAGTCGCGACCTTTTTTAATGATCGCAGCCGTGCCATCCCAGTGACCACGTGCCTGCGCGCCTTTCAGCGTGCGGTCGTGCATCCCGTAAAGGTTCGTGAAAATCCGGTCTTGGTCCTTGAGCATCAGCCCTCATCCTCATCGTGTCGGCGGTCCCGCCAGAGTTTAAACGTCAAATAAAGCGCAAAGCCGAAACCGGCCAACGCTGCAAGATCAAAAAGGGCACGCGTCCGGTTGGACAGGCCCAGTTTTTCACCCGCGAAGGTGGCGCAGATCCAAAAGATCCCTACCCCAGCCATGACTAGCGCCACGTGTCCTGCTGTGGAAGCTTCCTTTTGGTTCTGCGACATCTAATCTTAGTCGGCGTTTAGTAAACGCCGCCTTTCTTTACTTTGCTGGCAAACTCGGTTGTCCCGCCTTTTGCCAGAATCTTTGCTTGCTTGACCCACTCGTCACGCACAACCCGTCCGTTTGCGCCTTTGACGTTTTCATCAAACCAAACCGCATCGGCCTTTTTCCAAACCGCGACTTGGTCGAAGTGGAAGACGCCAGATGCATTCAGCGCTTTTTCAAGCACTGGACCAACACCTTTGATCATCTTCAAATCGTCCGCGCCGCCAGCACGGGCTTTGGCCAGAACCGCTGGTTTTGCGGGAGCAGCCTTTGGAGCCTTTGGTGCTTTCGCTGCAGCGGGCTTGGCAGCTTTCGCAACAGCGGGCTTCGCAGCTTTCGCAACAGCGGGCTTCGCAGCTTTCGCAGCAGCAGGCTTCGCAGCTTTCGCAGCAGCAGGCTTGGCAGCTTTCGCAGCAGCAGGCTTGGCAGCTTTCGCAGCAGCTCCCCAAGGATGGCCAGAGACAGCCAAGTTCACGCACAGAGTGCGCGACCGGTCGCTCCTGCCAGAAATCCACTTAGAACTGTCAAGCTCCGATGCAGACTAGCGAGCCCCTTCTGACATTTTAGGCGAACCGAAGTAGCTGTTGACCGCCCTGATGTTACCAGAAGTACCCGAGTCGGAGAGATTGCTCTTGACGCTTGCTTAGGATGCCTGCCTCTGCTACATGAAGTTGATGCTCCGCTCAGCGTTGCTGCGTTTCGATTCAGATTTGCGTGAGTATTACGATTCTGAATGGTGTCTGACAGAAAACTTGCGTTTAGCTTAACTGTTATCATAACTGTCCCTAGGTAACTGGTCAAAACCAGTCTCAATCGGCTGTGGGGCGGAGCTGGACTTGAATTCCAC
>Ga0210307_1063280_pt1 | contig 14963 bp, 16 predicted proteins | sample R1073metaT_FD_159690 | JGI IMG/M metagenome (GOLD analysis project Ga0210307, IMG submission 159690) | Metatranscriptome of estuarine water microbial communities from the Columbia River estuary, Oregon, United States - R1073 (Metagenome... | ecosystem: Environmental > Aquatic > Marine >...
AGAATACAATCGCCCGTGCTGCCGGATCAGCCAGTGCGGCACGCAACCCTTCGGGGTCACTGCGCAACTCTCCCGCGCGATCAAGTCCTGATCCCCCGAATGTGACCTGCTCTGCGTTCTTCATTTTATCTTCCTTACTCTGCGTCCGTCACCAAACGGAGAAAACGGTGTGAATCACGCAGCGGCACTGCACAATCCGATTTACCAACTCAACCCTTGGTAGTAATTTCAATTATGGTCGCTCCGCATATCACTGCTACACAAGGCTCAGCCCGCGCGACCGCGCGGCTTTGCATTCTGGCAACAACCGATCTGCACGGCCATCTTCTGTCACATGACTACATCAAGGATCAGCCAACACAAGGCGCGGGGTTGGCCAGCTTGGCGCATCTAATCAAAGTACAACGCGAACAAGCCGCAGCACAGGGCATACCCACACTGCTACTTGATAACGGTGACACGTTTCAGGGCACCCCGCTTACCAGCTATCTGGCGACGCAAAAGGTGGACGCCGATCATCCGATTGTCGCCAGCCTGAACCACTTGAAATATGACGCCGTCGGATTGGGGAACCACGATCTGGATCACGGCCTGCCCTACCTCAAAGCAGTGGCGGAAGCGCTCGACATGCCGATCCTAAGTACAAACCTGCGCAATATCAGCCTCAGCCCCTTGCGAGACAGTCTTCTTCTGGCGGTCCCCCTTGGCAGCGATGCGCCCGCCCCGCTGACCATCGGTATTCTCTCGGTTCTGCCCGAGCAAAGTACAGCATGGAACAGCCACCATCTGGGGCCCGAGACCACACTTGTCGCTCCTGCGGAGGCGATCACGGCGGCAGCGCAGGACCTACGGACAGCGGGCGCTGATCTCATTGTTGTTCTGGCGCATTTGGGTGTTGGCCTGCTGGACAGCCCAACCGCTGAAGGACAAGGCGCACACGCTTTGGCAAACTCGGGTCAGGTTGATGCGCTTATTCTGGGGCATACCCATCGCCGCTTACCTTCGGATGATTATGCAAAACGGTGCGGAGTTGATGTGCACAGCAGCACCGTCAGCGGCATGCCTGCCCTGATGGCGGGGCACGCCGGCTGTGATCTGGGCATCATGGATCTGCGCCTTGCATATGAAAGCGGAAGGGGCTGGCAAATCCTCAACCACAGCTGCACGCTTGCGCAAAACCGGCAGGATACCCCGCCCGATCCGACGATTGTTGCGTTGACGGCCCCCAGTCACTCAAAGGTCCGCGCGCTGCTACGCCAGCCCGTAGCCAGCACACCGGAGGCGCTGCACAGTTACTTTTCGCTCGTCACGCCCGCAGCGACACAGGCACTTGCAGCCCATGCACAACAGCGCCTTGTCCACACAGCCATCGCTGATACGGAGTATTGCGATCTCCCTATTTTATCGACCGCCGCAGCCCATCGCGCCGGCGGGCGCGACGGAGTGGACAACTACACCCACATTCCAGCAGGGCCGGTCCTGCGGCGCCACATCGCTGGACTGACCCCCTTTGCAAACCAGACTGTCGGCGCGCACATCACCGGTCTGCAACTGCATCATTGGCTTGAACATGCGGCGCTGCTGTTCAACACACTAGTCACCGGCCAGCCCGATCAACTGCTGGGCAATCCGGAGGTTCCCGCCTTCCAATCTGACACTATTTACGGGCTCAGCTACCGGATTGATCCCTCCGCACCACCGCAAAAACGGATCGTTGACCTCTGCCATGCAGGCAAAGCTGTCAAACCGGACCAAGAGTTCATTCTGGCGACAACACGCTTTCGTGCTTCTGGTGGCGGGGGCTATATACCTATTCCACCGGACCGCATCGTCATGCGCAGTGCCGAACCGCTGGATGATACAATTATCGAGATTCTCGGCACCTGCCGACCTGTCCCGTGGCCGGACACAGTGCCATGGCGGTTTGCCCCCCTTGGCGGAACGCTGGCAACATTCGACACGCACCCCGACGCTGTTAAGCACTTTGACGAAATCGCAGGCCTTGCGCCCAAGGTTGTCGGCACAACACCACTCGGCTTTATCAGGGTACAAATTACGCTCTAGACTTGCAGCAGCGGGAACGATTGCCTATATCACCCCTCGAGAGGTTGGTGCGGGCAGGCGCCTCGCCAACCTGGTCAGAGCCGGAAGGCAGCAGCCACAACGGGTCCCGCTTGGGTCGTTATCAATCTCTCACCTAAAATTAAACGGCAAAGCCGTTTGAACGTCAGGTCGGCAGAGGCATCCTCAGGATGCTCCCGCAAGGGCAAAACCCACTCACAACCGCGCCGCCGCAAACGTATCGCATTGCCCCACAGCGCCGCCATCACAGCCAATGCCGAACCAGCGCGCCCGCTGTTCGGATGTCCCGTGTGTAAACGTATGCGGTTGCGGCACGCGCCCCGCCTGCTTCTGCAAATGGTCATCGCCAATCTTGCGCGCCGCATTCAGCGCCTCATCCAGATCGCCCCGCTCCATCAAGCCGCTGACATTGCGCGCCCAAACGCCGGACAGGCAATCCACCATCAACTCCAAACGCACCGTCAACGCATTGGCCTCGGTCTCACTGCCGCGCATCCGCGCCGCATTCACCTTGGGCAAAATCCCCAATTCATTCTGCACATGGTGCGCCACTTCATGCGCAATCACATAAGCAGCCGCAAAATCGCCCCCCGCGCCCATCTGGCGATCCAGCGCGCGGAAAAAATCAGTATCCAGATAGGCCTTATTGTCCGCCGGACAGTAGAATGGACCCGTCGCACCATTGGCACCACCGCAAGGGCTCTGCGTCACGCCGTCAAAGATCACCAGCGTAGGCGCAATATACTCACGGCCCAACTGCTCACGGAAAACTTTGGTCCAGACCTGTTCTGTCGTCGTCAATACCTGCGCGCTAAAGGCCGCAGCCGCATCATCGCCCTGCCCCCTGCTCTCTTGCTGGACATCTCCGCCCTGCAACAACGGTGACACATCAATCCCCGTGAAATAGCCTATCGCCAACACCGCCAGCACACCTGCCACGCCAAGGCTGCTCTTGCCGCCCACGCGCCGCTGGCCTCCGCCGCTGCGCTGCTCGACGTTACTGCTCCGCTTGACCCCTTTGAGCCGCAAGGCATTCTCCTGTGGTCACATATTCGGGGAACCTTAACACCATTCCGCCGTCCGGGTTCAATCTTCCATATCCGCCACCCCCCCCGCAAAGGGGGAATTATACGCACCTCCCGCGCGCCTATCGACGTAGTACCGTTGCCCCCGTCGCCGCCAAAGCCTACTTTAGACAGATGCTACGAATCCTACCGTCAGGAGCCCCATGACCAACACCACCGCCTACCGCGTACTTGCCCGCAAATACCGCCCCGAAACTTTTGCCGACCTCGTCGGGCAGGAAGCAATGGTGCGCACGCTGAAAAACGCGTTTGCAGCAGACCGTATTGCGCAGGCATTCATCATGACAGGCATCAGGGGTACAGGCAAAACCACTACCGCGCGCATCATTGCCAAGGGCATGAACTGCATCGGAACAGACGGCACCTCCGGCCCGACAACAGAGCCCTGCGGCGCCTGCGAGCATTGCACCGCCATCATGGAAGGCCGCCATGTCGACGTGATCGAGATGGACGCCGCATCCAATACAGGCGTGGCCAACATCCGCGAGATCATCGATTCCGTGCACTACCGCGCAGCATCGGCCCGCTACAAAGTCTACATCATCGACGAAGTGCACATGCTCTCCACCGGTGCATTCAACGCGCTCCTGAAAACGCTCGAAGAGCCGCCAGAGCACGTCAAATTCATCTTCGCGACGACAGAAATCCGCAAGGTCCCGGTGACCGTGCTCTCCCGTTGCCAGCGGTTCGACCTGCGCCGGATTGAACCCGAAGTGATGATTGCCCTGCTGCGCAAAATCGCCAGCAGTGAAAGCGCCGAAATCGCAGATGACGCACTGGCCCTGATCACCCGCGCCGCCGAAGGCTCTGCCCGCGATGCGACATCGCTGCTGGATCAGGCCATCAGCCACGGCGCAGGAGAGACAACCGCGCTGCAAGTGCGCGCCATGCTGGGCCTCGCCGACCGTGCGCGCGTGCTGGACCTGTTGGACATGATCCTGCGCGGCGACGCCGCAGGTGCGCTGACCGAGATCGGCGCGCAATATTCCGAGGGGGCAGACCCCATGGCCGTCCTGCGCGATCTGGCTGAAATCACCCACTGGATCAGCGTTGTCAAAATCACCCCCGACGCCGCAGATGATCCCACCATATCGCCGGAAGAACGCGACCGCGGCCGCGTAATGGCAGACACCCTGCCCATCCGCGTGCTGACCCGGCTGTGGCAAATGCTGCTCAAGGCGCTGGAAGAAGTAGCCGCCGCCCCCAACGCCATGATGGCCGCCGAAATGGCCATCATCCGCCTGACCCATGTCGCCGATCTGCCCACGCCGGATGAATTGGTACGGACGCTGCAAAACACACCTGTGCCCGCTGGTGGCTCTCCCATCACAACCGGGGGCACCCAGCAAGGGGGCAGCGCAGGCGCCCAAGCGGTGCAACATGCACAAACCCGCATGGCCTCCGCTCCCAACGGCGCAGGCCAGACCACCTCCCTCGCCCAATACCCCGAGAGCGCGCTGGCCCATTATCCAACATTCGAACATGTGCTGGAACTGATCCGCCATAACCGCGATGTCAAACTGCTGGTAGAGGTGGAAACCTCCCTGCAAATTGCGGCCTACCGCCCCGGAAGGATCGAGTTTGTTCCAACCGATGCCGCCCCACGCGATCTGGCCCACCGCCTCGGTGCCAAACTGCAACTGTGGACCGGTAACCGCTGGGCTGTGACAATTGTGAACTCCGGCGGCGCCCCCACCATAGCTTCTTTGCGCGATGCCAAAGACAACGCCATGCGCGCGCAGGCAGAAGAACATCCGCTGATGCAAGCTGTCCTTGCACAATTCCCGCAAGCCAAGATTGTCGCCATCCGTACCGCCGCTGACATCGCTGCGGCTGCCGTCATCGAAGCACTGCCCGAGGTGGAGGACGAGTGGGACCCGTTCGAGGACAACTGATGAACAAACTTGTGCTCGGCCTTTTCCTCCTCCCGACTTCTGCGTTAGCCGAAGTCTGCGACAAGGTACGCCCCCACTGGACGCCGGGAACCGGGCAAACCGCATGGGGCGAGATGATTGCCCTGATGGGCACGCCCCCCTCCCTTGCCCTCCTGCTTCTCTCGGCGATAGCCCTACGCTTTCGCCATGAATGGGGCGCGCTCATTGTCGTTGTTTTGTGGACGATGTGGGCATCGCTCGTTGTTTTCTCCGGCGCCGATGGCGATATCCAACGCATGGCCCTACAAGAAGGCTGTATCGCCTCGCCAAGCTTGTTCATCGCGGCAGTCGCTGCAATAAGTGTCGGGATGATTGTTTACGTTGCCCCGCCCCTTGGTCGTGGCCAGAATTCGGAAAGAGACTGATATGCTAAAAGGATTAGGTGCACTCGGCGATATGGCCGGCATGATGAAAAAAGCGCAGGAAATGCAGGGCAAAATGGCAAAAATGCAGGAAGAACTGCACAATGTCATGGTGACAGGCGAAGCAGGCGCAGGCCTTGTCAAAGCCACCTGCACCGCCAAAGGCGAGCTGAAAGCACTCGACATCGACCCCTCCATTTTCAACGGCGACGACAAAGAAGTTGTCGAAGACCTGATCCTCGCCGCGATCAAAGACGCCCAAGGCAAAGCATCCGAGCGCGCAGCCGAAGAAATGAGCAAACTCACAGACGGCCTTGGCCTGCCCGCAGGCATGAAGCTCCCGTTCTAAACGGCTTCTTTATTGTGCCTTTAAACTCAATCCCACAGATGCCGCGGGTATAACCAGATGAGTTCGACCCGCGACATCGACGCCCTGATCGAGCTGATGGCAAAACTGCCCGGCCTCGGGCCCCGCTCTGCGCGGCGCGCCGTGCTGCATCTCATTCGCAAGCGCGCACTGCTGCTGACACCGCTGGCCGACATGATGCAGACCGTTGCCGCCACTGCGCGTGAATGCTTGAACTGCGGCAATGTTGGCACTGCCGATATTTGTGACATCTGCGAGAGCGAAAAACGCGCCAACGGCGAGTTGTGTGTGGTCGAAGACGTAGCAGACCTCTGGGCGATGGAACGCTCTGGCGTCTTCCATGGCCGCTATCATGTGCTGGGCGGCACCCTTTCGGCACTGGATGCCATCGGCCCGCAAGAGCTCCGCATCCCCCGCCTTCTGGACCGCGTCCAGAGCGAAGGCATCACCGAGGTCATCCTTGCTCTAAACGCTACCATCGACGGGCAAACCACCGCCCATTACATTGCCGACCAGCTGGAAAATCAGGTGCGCCTGACCTCACTGGCCCAAGGCGTACCCATCGGAGGGGAGCTTGACTACCTTGACGATGGCACCATCACCGCCGCCATGCGGGCGCGCAAACAGCTCTAATCTTCCCAGTCGCTCCCGATCGGCGTCCGTTCGCGTTTTTTCTCTTCCCAAATCATCCTTTCGATATGGGCCTGCTCGGCTGGGTCAGCAGACCCGGCATCAATGCTCTCCATAGGCCTGTCGGCAAGCGCCAACCTGAACATCATCGGGAAATGGTCAGACCCGATCTTCTCAAGGCGCGCCATATCTACCAGCCGGAATTGCGGATCGTGAAACAGGTGGTCCAAGGGCCATCGCGCCCACCAGTAGAACGCATGAAACGTATTGAAAAACCCCGCCCGACCCGCGGATCCAGCAAACCGGACAAGCGTTGAAAACTGCGTGTCGTCCGCGACCAGGCAACATCGTTCAAATCACCTGTCACAATCGCAGGCAACGCGTCATGCGCGGCCTCGATACCGACATGCGCAATCTCGCTATCCCGACCCTTGGTATCATGTTGAAACACCGGCGGCTCAGGGTGCACCACATACAGGCGCACCTGCGCACCAGATCCCAGTGTTACCGCTGTCCGCACCGATGGCACCCCCTGTGTGACCACTTCGCGCACTTCCGCCTCGGACAAGGGCAACCGCGACATCACACATATGCCGTAGGTGTTGTCTTTGGGTACTTTGATCCAATCGGGATACTCCCCCGCCAGCTCGCTCTCCAACGCATCAATCCACGGCTGATCCACTTCGACTGCCATCACAACATCGGGGCGTTGCCGCCGCACCAACGCAATCAAGGCATCATAGTCGCGGTTGGATTGCTTCACATTGGCCGCCAAAAGCGAGATGTGGCTCCGTTTATCCGCGGCCAATGCCCTGTCAGCACCCAAAGACTGCCGCCGCCAGAACCGCGTAAACTTGACGATATAACCCAGTTGCACCAGCGCCACGGCGGCCAACACCAGTCCCGCCCAGCGCCCTTGCGGCAAGAGCAACGCAATCGCGGCCAACACCACCGCAAGCCAGAAGAACTGGAGCCGGAAGAACGAAAGCCCCCTGATCGCGCCAAACCGCACCCCGCTCAGCGGCAGCACCGTAGACGCAACCAAAACAGACGTCAGCCCGATTAGCACCCATTGCAAGTAAACAATCATATCAGCCGCTCCGTCCCAAAACGAAAAAGGGCGCCCGTGACAGGACGCCCTCTTAACTTTAACGCAGGACAGAGCCTATCCGTTCCCGGACCAGGCTCAGTATCCAATTACTTTGCGTCGTCATCATCATCTTCATCGTCGTTGTCGGGCAGGTTAAAGAAGCTGTCCGCGTTCGAGAAATCGCTTCTCTTATTCTGGTCTTCATCATCATCCGACATGCCACCCGACAGTGTGAACGTCTCCAGACCCTCGATAGCAGATGGCATGCGTGGTTCGGTATCCATCCCAAGGCTCTGCTCGGTGCTCACCAACTTGCGGCGCTCGTCGTCGGTCATCACGCCGCCTTCGGCTGCCTTCTTGGCGGCTGCTTTTTGCACCATCGCGTCCAGCTCGGACTGCTTACACAAGCCAAGAGCGACCGGGTCGATCGGCTGGATGTTCGAGATATTCCAATGCGTCCGCTCGCGAATCGCCTGAATGGTCGGCTTAGTGGTCCCCACCAGCTTGCTCACTTGCGCATCCGACAGCTCGGGGTGGAATTTAACCAGCCACAGAATAGAGGCCGGACGATCCTGCCGCTTGGACAATGGCGTGTAACGCGGCCCACGGCGCTTCTCTTCGCCGGCAGCGGCCGCGTTGAATTTAAGCGTCAGTTTGTGCAGCGGGTTGTTCTGCGCAAGGTCAATCTCTTCCTGCGTCAGTTGGTTGTTTGTAATGGGATCAAACCCCTTCACGCCAGTCGCCACATCGCCATCTGCAATGCCCTGAACTTCCAGCTCGTGCATGCCAACAAAATCCGCGATCTGCTTGAAGGCGATCGTTGTGTTGTCCACCAGCCAGACGGCGGTGGCCTTTGCCATAATTGGTTTGCCCATATGTATCTCCTTTAAACGCACCTTCCCCGTCGCCTGAATTAGGCTGTCCTGGCAGGCCAGAACCGTTTCCAATGTGGGGGAACTTATGTTCTATATAACCAACCACCGCTCATAAGGAAAGACCCCAGATGCGCAGCCTCACTCTCGCCCTCTTGCTGTCCCTCACAGCCCTCTGCGCCCGCGCCGAAGGCGAACGCGCAGGAGAGTTTGACTACTACGTCATGGCGCTCAGCTGGTCGGCGAACTGGTGCGCGCTGGAAGGCGATGCGCGCAATTCGCCGCAATGCGATACGCGCGAGGATCATGGCTGGATCCTGCACGGGCTCTGGCCGCAATTCCACCGCGGCTTCCCCTCCTTTTGCCAGACCGCCAAACGTCCGCCCTCCCGCGGCATGACTGCCGATATGGCAGACATTATGGGCACAGGCGGCCTTGCATGGCACCAGTGGAAGAAACATGGCAGCTGCACAGACCTCAGCGCGGGAGATTACTACGCCCTGTCGCGCCGCGCCTACACCACCATCACCCGCCCCGCCATATTCCGCAAACTTGACCGCACTGTGAAACTACCCGCCTCGGTGGTTGAAGACGCATTCCTGAAAGAAAACCCGGCGCTCACCCGTGACAGCATCACCATCACCTGCCGCAAAGGCTATATTCAGGAGGCCCGCATCTGTCTGTCGCGCGCCCTTACACCGGTCCCCTGCGGCGCCGATGTCATAAAAGACTGCACCCTGAAAGACGCACTCTTCACACCGCTCCGCTGAGGTCAAACCGCAGCCGCTTCTTTATTGTACCCATAAACTCAATCCCGCTGCCCGCTTAATATCTGGCGGGCAGCGTTCGTCGCTGGTGCTTTAGCCGCCAACTTTCAGCACAATCTTCCCGATATGCTGGCTCGCCTCCATATGCGCATGCGCGCCTGCGGCATCCTCAAACGCAAACTCGCTGTCCATCACGGGCGCAATGCGACCTGTGGCAAGCAACGGCCAAACCGCTTCGCGCAGCTCGGTCGCGATACGTGCCTTGGCCAGATCCGATTGCGGGCGCAGGGTGCTGCCGGTCATTGTCAGGCGCTTCATCATCAGCGGGGCAAAGTTGATTTCGGCTTTGGGTCCACCCAAAAACGCGATTTGCACCAGACGTCCCTCAAAATCCAGCGCATCAATGTTGCGCGCAATGTAACTACCGCCGACCATATCAAGGATCACATCCGCACCGCCCTCGGCCTTCATCACCGCAACAAAATCCTCGTCACGATAATTGATCGCCCGCTCGGCCCCCAACGCCACACAGGCCGCACATTTCTCTGCATTACCGGCTGTCACAAACACCCGTGCGCCAAAGGCATTTGCCAACTGGATTGCCGTTGTCCCAATACCGGAAGACCCGCCCTGGATCAAAAAACGCTCTCCTGCTTTCAAACCGCCGCGCATAAAGACGTTGGACCAGACAGTAAAAAACGTCTCCGGCAAACAGGCCGCTTCCTTCAGTCCCATACCCGCAGGTACCGGCAGACAATGGGCCGCAGGGGTTGCGACATACTCCGCATACCCGCCACCGGGCAGCAAGGCACAGACCTGATCACCCAAGGCGATACCGGCAACACCCGCACCAATCGCCACCACCTCGCCCGAAGCTTCAAGCCCCGGCAGATCACTGGCAGTGGGCGGCGGCGCATAGGCACCCGCACGTTGCAGCGCGTCGGGACGGTTCACACCCGCCCATGCAACTTTAATCACCACCTGACCCTGCTCTGGTACGGGGATGGGGCGCTGTGTCACTTGCAACACCTCCGGCCCGCCGGGTTTGGTAATCTCTATTGCGCGCATCATCTCAGCCATGGGGGGTTCCCTCAAAATCTTCGTTTCGACAACACCATAAGACGGCTCAAGTCAGAGTACACCCCCCTTCAACGCCGCCAATGGCCAGCGCGCCCCGTGTTTGATAAAGCAGAGGGCACAGAACGCCAAAGGACCCAACCATGCCAACCCCTTGCATCCAATGGCACCGCAACGCCCGCATTTTTGCGGGTGTGGAAGAGGTCTTGCCAGTGGTCGGCACACCGACAGCCACAATCCTTGCACAGCCTGTGAGCGCGGCGCTCAACGCGATCCACACAGCCCTGACCACAGGCACCCCCTTTTGCGTGAGCGATACGGCATTACCCGACATGGATCACATCCCACCCGCGCATTTCGCCACGCTGACCGGCGGCACTTCCGGGGCACCCAAAGTCATTCTCCGCTCGCAGGCGTCGTGGGTCGCCAGCTTCAAAACCAACGCCGCACAATTCGGCTATAGGCCGCAGGACAGCATTGCGGTTTTGGGCGGGCTTAACCACTCCCTCGCCCTCTACGGGGTTCTGGAGGGTGTGCATTTGGGCCTGTCGGTTCACATCCTGTCTGCGCTCAGGCCCTCCGATCAATCCGCACAGTTACGCGCACATCGCTGTTCAGTGCTCTATGCGACACCAACGCAACTGCGCATGTTGCCCGCAACCATGCCGCTCGCCGATGTCCGCCTGATCCTGTGCGGCGGCGGCTCTCTCGGCGCACAGACCCGCCGCCACATCACTGCACTGTGCCCGAACGCAGCGCTGCATGTCTTCTACGGCGCCGCCGAGACCAGCTTTGTCACGATGAGCGATGATAACGCCCCCGAAGGATCAGTCGGGCGTGCCTATCCGGATGTGGAAATCGCTGTGCGTAATCCGGATGACACGGGAACCGGCGTCATCTGGGTACGCAGTCCGTACCTCTTTGAGGGCTACCTTCAAGGTGAAAGCGACCATACCCGGCGCGACGGTGACTGGCTCACCGTGGGGGAGTACGGACATATTAACCCCGAGGGCTACCTGTTCCTGCAAGGCCGCGCCGGCAGGGTTGTCAACTTTGCTGATACAACCATCTTCCCCGAAGCGCTGGAGGCCCAATTCAGCGCGCTGGAGGGCATCACCCACTGCACCGTCCTTGCCCGCCTGGATGCCCTGCGCGGGCATCATCTGGTTGCTGTGATTGCGGGAGATGAAGACGCCCAACAGCGCGACATGCTGTTGAAGCACTGCAAAGCGCAGGGCATCAAAGGCCTGCGCGATGTCGTGTTCCTTGATCCCTATCCTCTGCTCACCTCAGGCAAGCCCGACCTCCAGCGCATCGCCACCCTGACAGGGTGCGTCCTGTGACCGCCCACATCATCGCCGCCTGCCGCAGTGCAGTTGTCCCCCGTGGCGGCGCGTTTGCCGGCCTGTCGTTGGACACCCTTGGTGCACCGGTCATGCAGGCGGCCCTTGCCCAAGCAGGCATTGCGCCCGCGCAGGTGGATGAGGTCATCGTCTCCAACGCCATCGGCGGAGGTGGAAACCCCGCGCGTCTTGTCGCGCTGGCGGCAGGTCTACCCGAAACCGTTGCAGGGCTCAGCATCGACCGCCAATGCGCAGGGGGGCTGGACGCGCTCCTGCTGGCCAAAGCGATGATCCAGAGCGGTGCTGCACATATCGTAGTGGCCGGAGGCGTAGAGAGCTATTCCCGCCGCCCGCTGCGGCTGCGCACCTTTGCCGATGGCAGCCCCCCCGAACCCTACGATCAACCGCCCTTCACCCCATGGCCAGACCGTGATCCCGATATGGCGACAGCGGCAGATACACTCGCCCGCTCGCGGGGAATTACACGGGACATGCAAGATGCATGGGCGATCCATAGCCATGAAAAAGCCTGCGCCGCCCACCCCCACACGGGCGAGATCACTCCAATAGCGGGACAGCTGCGCGACCCCTTTGCGCGGCACCTGACGCCCGCATTGGCAGCCCGCGCAAAATCGCTCACCGGCAGCATTACTGCCGCCAATATGGCCGTTGCCGCCGATGGCGCTGCCTTCTGTGTGGTTGTGTCGGAGCAGATGCGCCGCCAACTGGGGCGCGACGGCATCAGTATTCTGGGCGGGGCCACCAAAGGGCATACCCCCTCAATGCCCGCCCTTGCCCCGCTTGCGGCTATCGAGGCTGCATTCAGGCAAACCCGCATATCCGTAAACAGCATCACCTGCGCCGAGATCATGGAAGCCTTTGCCGTTCAGGCGATTGCCTGTGTGCAAGGCGCGAACCTTGACCCTGAACATGTCAATGTAGGCGGTGGCGCACTGGCCCGCGGGCATCCTATCGGCGCATCGGGCACCGTGAATGCCGTGCGGCTGTACCACACGCTACAACAGCGCGGCGGCACCGGCCTTGCCGCCATTGCAGCGGCTGGCGGCATCGCTACTGCCCTTGTCCTAGGCGCGTGACCAGACGCTATCAGGCCGCGCGCGGTAGAGGGCGGCTGTAATCAGTCCCGCCAGCACCGCCTTGATCATATCACCCGGAATAAACGCCGTCACCAACAGCGCCGCCTCACCCAAAGAGCGCTCCAGCGCAACGGACATACCGACAATCCCGAACGCATAGAGCACACAGATGCCGCCGATCACCGCCGCTATGCCCGCAGCGGGAGCCGTTGGCAAACGGCGCAACCGCTCGGTGATCAGACCTGTGCAAAACGCAGAAACCGGAAAACCAACCAGGAAACCAACGGTGGGTGAGCTGGGGCTGAACAAGCCCAAACCGCCGCGCCCGCCGGACAACAACGGCAATCCCAGTGCGACCAACGCCACAAACAGCAGCGCCGCAAGGCCACCGCGCCGCGCACCCAGCACCGTACCACACAGCATAATGCCAAGGCTCTGCGCCGTGACGGGAACCCCGAAGGCAAGCGTCAGTTGCGGGATCAGGCCCAAGGCCGCGATCAGTGCCGTGAATAGCGCAATCTGCGCCACATTGCGTTCTGTACTCATATCTTATTGTCCAATCCTATGCCGCCGCGGGCTCGCAGCGCTTCTGCTACATGGTCCGCATCATCCAACGCAAGTACCATAAACGGCACAATCACCCGCCAGCCTGCGCGCCTGCGCGACCGCGCCCGCCACGCCAGCGACAGGGCCGTGCCCTTGTCCGCCAGAACCGGCGTAAAGCGGATGACCATTGCCGCCGCAAGCTCAATCGCGCGCAGGTTGACCCCAAGTCGCGCAAAGGGCCGCAATAGGCGGCTTATCACGGCCATCATCGCCTCTAGCGATGTTATCATCGTCACCAGATTGGCCAACGCCACAGCGGTTACCATGCGCAGCGCAATCACTGCGCCCTCGCCCACTCCAGCCGTGAACAAATGCCATATCAGCAGCAACACCACAAAAGGCCACAACGGCCAGATGCGACGCACCCCGTACCAAAAGAACAACCACCCCGGTAGGGCGTAGGCGACCCACACAGCCAAAGCAGCAGCGATCTGGAACGCCAGATAGGGTGCTGCAAACAACACAACAGAGGCAACACAAAGCCCCAACAGCTTGGCCCCGGCCGGCCAGCCATGCGCGCGTGTTCTAACCGGAGAGGTGAGTGAGATCATCCCGCGCTCCCAACTGCTCCATCGCCTGCCGAAACGCAGCAGCCACTTCGGCTGCGGGGCCTTGCATCTCGACCCGCCCGCCCTCGATCCAGAGCGCATGATCATAACCTGCAATCACACGCGGATCATGGGTGATGTGCACCAAGGCAGCCTCTGTGGCTTCCAGCACGCGGGTCAGGTGCATCGCGGTCGGGATATCCAATCCGGCAAATGGCTCGTCCAGAATGATCAGCTTTGGCGCCATCGCAAGGATCGCCATCAGGCAGACCAGCTGCCTCTGCCCTTGCGACAACCGATGGATCGCCGCGTCTTGCCATGCCGTTTTACCGAACTGCGCAAGCGTCTGAACAACCCGCGCGGCAACCTCTGCCTTGGGCAATCCCATCTGCTTCAAACCAAAGGAAAGCTCTTCACCCACGGTCGGGAAAATAATCTGATGGTCAGGGTTCTGGAACAGGATGCCAACAGCCGCCAAGGCCCCGCGCCGGTCCTGCGCCACATCCACACCGGCAATCCGCACAGCCCCACCCGTGACAGGCTGTAGCCCTGCCATCACCCGCGCCAAGGTTGTCTTGCCCGAGCCGTTCCGCCCCAGCACCGCCACCCGCCGCGCGTCTGACACATAACTGATACCTTGCAGCACATCGCGCCCGTCAATCCGCAGATCAACAGCATCAACACTCAACAAGACGGTTTGTGACGGCACAGGTCAGCCCTTGGCACAGTTTGGTTCCTTGCGACCTACCAGCCGCATTGCTACGCGAAAAGTCCAAACATGACTTTGCTGGAAAGCACGCCACCCCTGCCGCATGGTCTTCGTCTCATATGCTGCAAACATCATCATCGTGAGTGTGGTTTCTACGGCCGTGGCCGCAGGCCAACCCTCCGGTGGTTATCACCATCCATACGGATGAGGGCCTAGGAGCGCGTCCAACGACCGGGCAAACCGGCCCCCGCCCCGGCTTGCGGCGCTTTGACATGCCCCAGCAGCCAGTTCGGCCCACTCATGATCTTGCTCAGCACCGGACTTGCCTTAACCTGCGCCTTGAACTTCTCGATCTGCATCACGTTCTCGATACGGCGATCCAGAAACGCCCATG
>Ga0210307_1018906_pt1 | contig 14723 bp, 15 predicted proteins | sample R1073metaT_FD_159690 | JGI IMG/M metagenome (GOLD analysis project Ga0210307, IMG submission 159690) | Metatranscriptome of estuarine water microbial communities from the Columbia River estuary, Oregon, United States - R1073 (Metagenome... | ecosystem: Environmental > Aquatic > Marine >...
ACGGGCGCGGGCATGTGCATTCTCCCACCACCGTTCCCTACCGTGCAAACATCGACGCGCTCAAGCGGTTGGGCTGCACCGATGTCATCTCCGTCTCCGCCTGCGGCTCCTTCCGCGAGGAAATGGCGCCGGGGGATTTTGTCATTGTAGATCAATTCATTGACCGGACTTTCGCGCGCGAGAAATCCTTCTTTGGCACAGGGTGCGTGGCCCACGTCAGCGTCGCCCACCCCACCTGCCCGCGCCTGTCTGATGCCTGTGAAACTGCCGCAAAAGCCACCGGCGTCACCGTCCACCGTGGCGGCACCTACCTCGCAATGGAAGGCCCCCAGTTTTCCACACTGGCCGAGAGCAAAATGTACCGCAACAGCTGGGGTGCGGATGTGATCGGCATGACCAACATGCCCGAAGCAAAACTCGCCCGCGAGGCCGAGCTGTGCTATGCTTCCGTCGCGATGATCACAGATTATGACAGCTGGCACCCCGATCACGGCGAAGTCGATGTCACTGAAATTATCAAAAGATTACAAGGCAATGCAGCCAACGCCCGCAACCTCGTGGCACAACTGCCCAGCCTGCTTGGCGCAGACCGCGCCCCCTGCCCGCACGGCTGCGACCGCGCATTGGAATACGCAATTATGACCAGCCCCGAAGCACGCGACCCAGCCGTGATCGCCAAGCTGGATGCCATCGCAGGGCGTGTTCTCTGAACCGTCTGCTCCTTGCGCTGGCCTGTGCGGCAGGGACAGCGCAAGCACAGGACTTTGTGGACAGTAACGGCCCGCTGGATGATAGGGGGTTCTACCGCCTTGTGGCCTGTGCAGCACCACCGGACGGCCCTTGCACCAAACCCTTCTACAAATGGCGCAAAACAACCCTCACCGTCGGTATTGTCGAACGCGCGCCCTCGTTTCTCGGCGGTAAGCTTAAACGCGCGGAAGCCGCCGCAGTGCGCGCCGTGCAACGGCTCAATGCAGCCGGCATGGGTCTGACGCTGGTCCCGGACGAGGGAAATCCGGATATCGCAATTCACTTGCTGGACGTGCCGCGCGGCAATGTGATCCCTGCCCCCGATCTTCTCAAAGGCAAGACCATGGCAAACGCCATCACCGCACTGGATGTCACGGGCAGCACAATCACCGGCGCCGTCATTGGCTTTTCCAACACGATCACCCTGCGGCAATACGAATCTGTCATGCTGGAGGAAATCACCCAAGCTTTGGGTCTGATCACCGATATTCAGAACCCCCATTACCTCACCCGCTCGATCCTGTCGCAAAACGCTGACAACAGCTTGAAAACCTTGGGGGTACAGGACAAGATGGCACCGATCCGCCATTACCCACCCGACTAGGGCCCCCTCCCAAAAGCGAAAGCACTCTCCATGCCCTTTGACCTCTGGCTGACCTTCGCCGCCGCCTCGATCGCTTTGCTGTTGATCCCCGGCCCCACTGTGCTTCTGGTTCTCAGTTATGCCCTGTCCAAAGGCCGTTCTGTCGCTGTGGCCTCTGCCGCGGGTGTCGCATTGGGGGACCTGATCGCAATGACAGCCTCCCTGCTCGGGCTGGGCGCACTGGTGCTGGCCTCGGCCACACTCTTCACTGCGCTCAAGTGGGTCGGTGCTGCCTACCTGATCTACCTCGGCATAAAACTGGTCCGCTCGGCCCCCACCTCTGGCCTCCAATTGCCCGCCACAGATAGCATCACCGCATCCCGCGTGTTTGGCCATACCGCCGCCGTCACAGCACTCCACCCCAAAAGCATAGCGTTTTTCATCGCCTTTGTGCCGCAGTTCATCCAGCCAAACACACCGCTAGTGCCGCAGTTTGCCATCCTCATCACCACTTTCGTCACCCTTGCCGCCCTCAATGCCTTCGCCTATGCACTGGCGGCAGACCGTTTGCGCCGCGTCATCGCGCAGCCAAACATCATCACCTGGATCACCCGCGCAGGCGGCGGCGCATTGATCGCCATGGGCATATTGACCGCAACACTCCGCAGAGGCACAGCATGAAAACCGTCGCAGACTATATCCGCACCATTCCAGATTTCCCCCACAAAGGGATCATGTTCCGCGATGTAACAACACTCTTTGCGGATCCGCGCGGGTTTCGCATGGCCATCGACCAGATGCTGCACCCCTATGCAGGCCTGCGCATCGACAAAGTCGTAGGGCTTGAAGCACGCGGCTTTATCATGGGCGGCGCCATTGCTCACCAACTCAGCGTAGGCTTTGTGCCGATCCGCAAGAAAGGCAAACTGCCGGGTAAAACCCTCTCGCAGGACTACACACTGGAATACGGTGAAGCGACAATGGAAATCCACGATGACGCCGTCAAAGCCGGCGAAAAAGTCCTAGTCGTGGATGATCTGCTGGCCACAGGCGGCACCGCCGAGGCGGGCATCAAACTGCTGGAACGTCTGGGCGCCGAAATCATCTCGACCTCCTTCATCATTGACCTGCCCGCCTTGGGCGGCCGCAAGCGTCTGGAAGCCATGGGTATGGACGTACAGGTCCTATGTGAATTCGACGGCCACTAGAGCCTATCTTATTTGGCCATAAATCCTCCGGGGGGATCGGGCTTTAGCCCGATGGGGGCTGGCCCCCTCACTGCCGCAACACAGCACCCGGATTCATAATCCCAAGCGGATCCAGCGCCGCCTTGATCGCCCGCATCGCGGACAACTTTGCCGGATCACCGTATTTCTCAAGGTCTCCCACTTTCAGCCGCCCGATCCCGTGCTCGGCCGAGATCGATCCCCCCAACTCATGCGTCAGATCATGGATACATGCCTTGATCGCATCACGCTGGTTTTCATGATCCGCCCGCGTTCGGCCAACCTGCGGAAAGACGTTATAGTGAAGGTTGCCGTCACCGACGTGACCAAAACAGTTGATCCGGAAATCTCCCATCGCGGCCAATTGCTCACCCGCGCGTATGATGAATTCGGGTATTGCCCCCAGAGGCACCGAAATATCATGGCTCGATACGGATCCGACACGGCGGTTCCCCTCGGGGATACTCTCACGGATGGTCCAGAAATCAGCCGCTTGTCCACTGGACTGCGCGATCAAACCGTCATGCACCAGCCCCGCCTCGGCTGCATCGCCGAACAACCTCTCAAGCCCCTCTTGCGGGTCCATATCCGCTGCCAGACCCAACTCGATCAGGACAGACCATTCCAGCGGGGTGGCAAAGGGCTGACGCACCTCCGGCATTTTCTCGGTCAGAAAGTCAAAACCCTGGCGGTGGATCAACTCGAACGCGCTGACCATCTCCCCGAACTGGCTGCGCGCCATGCTCAGCAGTTTGAGCGCCGCAGCAGGGCTGTCGACAACCAGCAAAGCCGTTCCCGTCTGGGCCGGCCGCGCAAACAGTTTGAGAGCCGCTGCCGTGATCACCCCTAATGTGCCTTCAGCACCGATCAGAAGGTGACGCAAATCATATCCGGTATTGTTTTTGCGCAACCGCGTCAGCCCGTGCCATATCTGCCCATCCGGCAAAACAGCCTCAAGGCCCAGACAGAGATCGCGTGTATTGCCGTAACGTAGCACACCCGTGCCGCCTGCATTAGTGCCCAGATTGCCACCGATCCGCGCTGTTCCCTGCGCCGCCAGTGACAGCGGAAACAGGCGGTCTGCATCCTCGGCCGCACGTTGGACATCCTCCAGAATAACCCCTGCCTCGACGACCATCACATTCTCGTCCGGATAAACCGCACGCACAGCTGTCATACGCTCCATCGACAGGATCAGCGGGGCCGGTCCCTCGGGGGCAACTTGCCCGCCGACCAGACCGGTGCCCCCCCCATAAGGGATAACCCCGACGCGCGCCTCTCCTGCCAATCGGATCAGAGTTGCGACCTCTTCAACCTTACGGGGCTTGACTACAACAGCGGAGCGCCCCGCGTAGAGACCGCGCGGCTCCTCCAGATAACGGGCCGTTGCATCGAACACCGTGCCATCAGGCAGCGCTGAACGCAGTTTTTCGGCAAAGATGGCATCGGCGGGGTTCAGGGGATGTGTCATAACCAGATGATCTAATGCGCCTGCACCGGATGCAAGCGCTAAGGCTATCGCCGCGACACTATCAACTGGCGTTCGTCTTGCCCCGCCTGTCATTTCGCAGTGACGCATAGAGCACATGGGTCCGCCAGCGCCCGTCAATTTGCAAATAGCTCTGGGCGACGCCTTCGTATTTGAAACCAGACCGCTCCAGCAAGCCGCGCGATGGCGCGTTCTCCGGCAGGCAGGCCGCCTCGATCCTGCTCAGGTCAAGATGGTTGAACGCGTAATGCACCACCGTCTCGATGGCTTCGCGCATATAGCCACGTCGGGCAAAGGTCTCGCCGGTCCAATAGCCCAACGTCCCCGCCAGCGCAGGACCGCGCCGGATGTTATCCAGCGTGATCGCCCCCAACAACATCTGGTCCGACCGGCGCACCAGAAACAGCGGCAACGCGGTACCCGCATTGATCGAGCGGTTGGCCCAGTAAACACGGTTCGAAAATGCTTTGCGGCTCAGGTGGTCAGCCGCCCATTCAGGCTCCCAAGGGGTCAGGAACTCGCGGCTCGCACTGCGCAGGGCGACCCATGGGCGGTAGTCGGAATGGATCGGCGAGCGCAGGGTCATGCGCTCGGTCTCGAGTTTCAGTCGACGCCGTGACAGCAGCATTATGCAGCGCGCCTTGCCTCAAGTGCTTCCAGTGTCGGCGCCTCTTCGACGGGACCGTATAGGGCCATCGCAGCCGGAGCGGTGACCGCCATCCGTTCAGCAAAGTCGCGCACATCACCGGTTGTAACCGCATCAATCTGGGCAATCGTTTCTTCCAGATCTGGAATACGGTCCCAAATCTGGATCAGCCGCGCCAGACGCTCGGCACGGTTGGAGGGTGATTCCAGACCCATCAGCAAACCGGCCTTCATCTGCGCGCGCGCGCGCGCCACTTCGGCGGGGGACATGTCAGATGCTGCCCGCTTCATCTCGTCGATTGTGATGGTTGCCAGTTCCGGCAACTGCTCGCCCGATGTCCCCGCGTAGACGGTCATCATGCCCGTGTCGGCATAGGCACCTGCTTGTGCAAAGATGGTATAGCAAAGGCCGCGGTTTTCACGGACCTCTTGGAACAAACGGCTCGACATGCCGCCACCAAGTGCGGACGCGTAGATTTGCGCCACATAGATGTCGTCAGCGCGGTAGCCGGGGCTCTCGAAACCAAGTGCAAAATGCGCCTGTTCCAATACCTTGTTCTGGCGATGCTCTCCGCCCGCAAACAAGGCGGGCGCTGCTATCATCGCAGGCTTTGGCGTCATGTCGCCAAACAGCTTTTCCGCCATCGCCACCAATGAATCGTGGTCCACAGCGCCTGCCGCCGACAGGATCATCTGCTCGGGGCCGTAATGCTGGTCAATGAAGCCGGAAAGGTCCTGACGGTTGAAGTTCGATACCCGCTCGACAGGGCCGAGGATGCTGCGGCCCATCGGCTGGTTCGGGAAGGCCTGCTCTTGCAGCCAGTCAAAAATGACGTCGTCGGGTGTATCCAGTGCCTGCCCGATCTCTTGCAGGATCACACCGCGCTCGACCTCGATCTCTGCATCATCCATCAGCGGATTGCGCAGAATATCGGCAATGACTTCCAATCCCAGCGGCACATCGTTTTCCAGCACGCGGACGTAATAGGCCGTCACTTCGCGCGAGGTATAGGCGTTGATATAGCCGCCCACATCCTCAATCGCCTCGGCGATTTGCAGGGCGGTGCGGGTCTTGGTGCCCTTAAAGGCCATATGCTCCAGAAAATGGGCAATGCCGTTTTGTTCAGGCGTCTCGTGACGTCCCCCCGCGCCGACCCATACCCCGATGGAGGCAGAGGCAAGGCCCGGCATGGATTCTGTTACGATGCGAAAGCCGTTCGAGAGGCGGTGCGTTTGCAGGGTCACTGAGCAATCAGTCCTTTAATCTGGGTCTTTAGTACTTCGAGATCGTTGGCCACACGGGTCACGCGCTCGGGGCGGTCATAGAGGTCTGCCATGCGCGGGGGCAAGGGCGGACGGATACCGGTTGCCGCTTCCACCGCGTCCGGGAATTTGGCGGGATGTGCGGTGGCTAGTGTGATCATTGGCGTTGCCGGATCGCGCATTTCATTCGCGACTTTCACGCCGATGGCGGAATGCGGGCATAACAGCTCGGCGCTGGCTTTCAATGTGTCGGCAATAGTCTGCGATGTTTCCTCTTCAGACGCGCGGCCAGAGGCATAGTGACCCGACAACACCTGTGCAGCCCCTTGGGAGACGTCAAATCCGCCCTGCCCCAACTCGGCCATCAGCTGTGCCACGGCATTGCCATCACGGTCATAGGCGTCAAACAGCGCGCGCTCGAAATTCGAAGAGACCTGAATATCCATCGACGGACTGATCGAAGGATGCACTTTGTCTTTATGATAGCCCTGCCCGCTAAGGCAGCGGTGCAGGATGTCGTTCTGGTTGGTGGCGACAACAAGCTGATCAATCGGCAGGCCCATGCGTTTGGCGATATAGCCCGCGAAGATGTCACCGAAATTCCCTGTAGGAACTGTAAAGCTGACCTTGCGGTCCGGCGCCCCGAGGCTGACAGCAGAGGTGAAGTAATAGACCACCTGCGCCAAAACGCGGCCCCAGTTGATCGAGTTCACACCCGCCAACTTGACACCATCGCGGAATTCAAAATCGTTGAACATATCCTTGAGGCGGGCTTGGCAATCGTCAAAATCACCGTCAACGGCCAGCGCATGCACGTTGCTTTCTACTGGCGTCGTCATCTGGCGGCGCTGCACTTCGGACACTCGCCCATGAGGATAGAGGATCACGACGTCCACATTATCCAGACCGCGGAAGGCCTCGATTGCCGCCGATCCGGTATCGCCGGAGGTGGCACCCACAATCGTCACCCGCTCGCCCTTGCGGCCCAGTGCCAGCTGGAACATCTGGCCGATCAGCTGCATGGCGAAATCTTTGAACGCCAATGTCGGACCATGAAAAAGTTCCAGCAGGAAATGGTTCGGGGCCAGTTCCTTTAGCGGGGCGCGGCTGGCGTGGCCGAAACCGGCATAGGCCTTGGCAATCAGATCGCGGAATTCGGCATCGGTAAAGGTATGACCGATGAACGGACGCATGACGGTAAATGCTACTTCCTCATAGGACTGGCCTGCCATCGCTTTGATCGTGGCATGATCCAGCTGCGGAATGCTCTCGGGGACGTACAGGCCGCCGTCACGGGCAAGGCCTGTCAGCATCGCCTCCTCAAATGTCAGGATCGGCGCAGTGCCACGGGTAGAGATATAGCGCATGGGGTTAGCTCGTCTGTTTGGGGGCGCGGCGGGCGCGCAGAATAAAGGCCAGTGTCATCGCCACCCAGATCGCGGCAAGCGAGAACCAGGTAATAGCGTAGGAAAGGTGGTCGTTTGTAATGGCAGCCGTGTCAACCGGAAGCGGCGTCACAGGGCTGTCATCAAACGAGGTTTGCTTGGCGACAACCAGAATAGGCTCGGTGCCCAGTGCCTGCGCCATGGCGGCGACATCACGGGCAAACCAGATGTTTCCGGTGTGGTCAGGCTCGGGGGTGAAGCCGTCAATTTCTTCCGGCCATTGCAGGTTTCCATCCACCGTCTCGGAGCCTTCGTGCACCGAGATATCGGGTTGATCTGCCCGCGCAAATCCACGGTCCAGCAGCACGCGGCGCCCGCCCATATCAAGTGCCGAGATGATGCGATATCCCGCACCGGTTTCTTTCTGGCTGACCAGCACCCGCAGGTAGGCAGGCTCTATCACGCCTCTGACCTTAACCGGCAGGTACGAATCCTGCACCGGATCAAGCACATCGGGCAACGGGATCGGCGCTGCTGCAATGCGGGCATCAATCTGGGCAATCACACCCAGTTTCCACTCCAGCCGCTGCACCTGCCAAAAACCCAGCCACAGCAAAACAGCCGCCCCGCCGATACCGACGACAATAAGAAAAAGACTGCGGCGCATCGGGTTCCCCATGGTCTGGCTGGAATGAAAAACGCGCGAGGCATTGGCCCCGCGCGCGTGTTTTACCTGGTATCGCTAAAGGTGCAAGCCCGTGCTTAGGACGGGATGCCCCAGATGTAGACGGCGAAGAACAAGAACAGCCATACAACGTCAACGAAGTGCCAGTACCATGCGGCTGCTTCGAAGCCGACGTGGTGCTGGGATGTGAAGTGACCCGCGCGGGCACGCATCCAGCAGACGAACAGGAAGATCGTACCGATGACAACGTGGAAGCCGTGGAAACCTGTAGCCATGAAGAAGTTGGAGAAGAACTTGTCTTCGCCAAATACCCAGCCTTCGTGCAGCAGGTGCTTGTACTCATACGCCTGAAGGCCAGTGAACAGCAGGCCCAGCACAACCGCGATGATCAGACCGTTCTTGAGGTCGGCGCGCACGTTGCCATGCACCAGCGCGTGGTGCGCCCATGTCACAGCACAACCCGACAGCAACAGAATCAGCGTGTTGATCAGCGGCAGGTGGAAGGCATCCACCTGATAAATCACCGGCGGCACATAGGTTGAGCCGAAGTATTCGTTCATCGGGTAGATCGCATGCTTGAAGAAGCTCCAGAACCACGCCGCGAAGAACATCACTTCGGACATGATGAAGAGGATAAAGCCATAGCGCAGGCCGATCTGGACCACTGCGGTGTGATCGCCGATTTTGCTTTCTTCCACCACGTCAGCCCACCATGCGAACATGCAATACAGCGTGCCCACAAAGCCGATCAGGAAGACGAACGGTGTCATAGAATGCATCCACAGAACACCGCCTGTGAGCATTACAAATGCAAACAGAGCGCTCAGCAGCGGCCAGATGGAGGGGGTCAGAATGTGGTAGTCGTGATTTTTTGCATGGGCCATGGTGCGCGTACCCTCGTCCTTGTGATTAGTTCAGTTCAGTTGGTTGACCGGCGTCAAGGGCTGCATAGCCTTCGGGCAGATCGATTTGGTAGAATGTATAGGATAGCGTGATGGTATGTATATACTGACCTTCACGATCGCCTACAATTTCGGGGTCAACAAAGAAGCTGACGGGCATTTGCACGCGCTCGCCCGGGCCAAGCACCTGCTCTTCAAAGCAGAAGCAGTCGATTTTCTCAAAGAACGCGCCTGCCTGATAGGGGGTCACGTTGTAGGCCGCCTGCCCTGCAATTGGTTTGTCGGTCGGGTTGTAGGCCTCGTAGAAGGCCAGACCGGTATCGCCAATGCGCAGTTCCATCTCGCGTACAACGGGTTTGAATTCCCATGGCATATGGTCGTTAACAGACCCGTCAAAGCGAACTTTGATTGTTTGCTCTAGAATTTCGTCAGGGGCGACGGTGGCAACACCCGGCACGCCGCCAAAGCCTGTCACACGGCAGAACCAGTCGTAAAACGGCACAGACGCCCAAGCGAGGCCGCCCATCACCACCACCAGACTAACGGTCTGGGCAACAGTTTTCTGAGGACCGGTCAACGCCATCAGTTGGAGCCTCCGCCTGTCTGTACGCCTACGCCATTAGCCTGCGAGGCAGGGATCTGGAATTCAGCCGACGTGATTTTTGTGAAGGTCAACAACATGACCAGAATAACAAATGCACCAAGCATCAGACCAACACCCATGTTGAGCCCTTTACGGCGCGTATGAATTTCGTGTTCCGGACGCAATCCCATTACCAGCCTCCCAGCCCTACAGGTTTCAACGCTGCTTCGATCAGGATCGCGACAAAATGCGCAAACAGATACCACAGCGACAGACGGAAGAACTTGCGCTCAACCGCAAAATTATCAGCTTCGGACATATCCTCGTCGCGTTGCCAGATGTCATAGGCGCCTTTGAGGAACAGAACGTTCAGCACCAGCGCTGTAGCCAGACAGACCCAACCGCCAATCGCGCTGAAGGCTGTACCGACTGCCAGCACAAACAGCACAACGGTATAGCCGAGGATGTGGTTACGCGTGGCGCGGCGACCGTGGGTCACAGTCAGCATCGGCACCTTCGCATCGTCGTAGTCATTGCGCATGAACAGCGCCAGCGCCCAGAAATGGGGCGGTGTCCACATGAAGATCAACGCAAACATCAGCCACGGCTCCAGCACCGCAATCTGACCCGTGGCAATAATCCAGCCAATTACCGGTGGAAACGCACCCGCCGCACCACCGATCACGATGTTCTGCGGGGTCGAGCGTTTGAGCCACATGGTATAGGGCACAACGTAAAAGAAAATCGTAAAGGCCAGCATCGCGCCCGCCAACAGGTTCGCGCTCAGCGCCAGCATCATTACGGACAGACCGGACAAGGCAACGCCGAAATACATCGCGGATTGCGCAGTGACTTTGCCGGCAGGAATCGGGCGATTGACCGTGCGTTTCATCACCGCATCAATATCGGCATCCCACCACATGTTCAGCGCACCGGACGCACCCGCGCCAATTGCCAGAAACAGGATGGATGCAAACCCGACAACAGGGTTCACTCCGACAGGAGCGGCAAGCATGCCAACAACCGCTGTAAATACGACCAGTTGCATCACGCGTGGCTTCAACAGGGCATAGTAGTCACCCAATTGCGGCTCGGCTTCAAAGCTCTGTGTATCTGTCACGTCAGTCATAGTCAGGGCATCCCATGGCAAGGCGTATATGGCAGCGCTCCAGCGCAGGGTCATGCGCTGGAGCGGGTGTGTCAGGCAGACCTAAGCCTGCCTGAAAGGATCAATCAGCCGAAGCGACGCTGAGCGGCTGGAGAATACCTGCGTATTCCTCTTTCGCGCGGCTCAGCCACTCGGCGTAGGCTTCTTCGGACACAACTTTGACTGTGATCGGCATGTAAGCGTGGGCAATGCCGCACAGCTCTGAGCACTGACCAAAATACACGCCCTCTTTCTCTGCTTTGAACCAAAGCTGCGCCAGACGGCCAGGAACAGCATCCTGCTTCACACCGAAGGCGGGAATGGTCCAAGCGTGGATCACGTCAGATCCGGTCACCTGCACCACGATAGTCTTGTTCACAGGCACCACAACAGCAGTGTCGGTCGCCAGCAGCCATTCGCTTTCGGAATAACCGGCGGCTTCAAGCTGTGCGATCACTTCTGGTGTTTTCATGTTTTCGCCACCCAGCGCCGGCGCACCGATCATGTAGCTGTCAAAGCCGAAACCCTCGTCCACATACTCATGTGTCCAGTACCACTGGTTGCCAGTTGCTTTGATTGTCACGTCAGCAACAGGGATTTCCTGCTGGCGGAACAGAATCGGAAGGGACCATGCGCCGATACCGACAAGGATCAGGATCGGAACAATTGTCCACGCAATCTCGACGGGTGTGTGGTGGGTAAAGGACGCAGGCTTCGGGTTACGCTTGGCGTTATAGCGGAACGCAACCCAAAGGATCAGACCGGTCACAAACAGTGTGATGATTGCAATGATTACCAGAATCATTCCGTCCAGCCACTGCAAATCAGTAGCAAGCTGGGTCACGCCGGGCTGGAAGCCCATTTTGCCGTCGACGGGGGCGCCGATGATCTCGAGACCCTGTGGATCAACGCTTTGCGCCCATACGGGAACGCTTGTGAAGGCAGCCAGTAGTCCGGCAAGTGATAGGTGCTTTGTCATCATTTTCGTCCTGATATTCTTGACCCTAGGTGGCAAAACGCACACGGAAGCGCCCGCGGCGTTGTAATCTTGCGCCTTACAATCATATTCTGTGAATGAAAGAAAGTCCTATGCTTGCGTCAGAAGGACGCGAAGCGCCCCTTCCCTGCACTCAGGAGCACGCCCCCGATGTCCCATACCCCTTTCATGCCGTTTGATGACACTCTAGACCGTGATACCGCACTCCGCGTGCTCCGCGACGCGGTTGCCGGTGCCGACGACGGGGAGTTGTTTCTTGAGCGCAGCCGCTCGGAATCACTGATGTTCGATGACGGGCGTCTCAAGACCGCAAGTTACGATGCCGCAACGGGATTCGGGCTGCGCGCCGTGCGCGGTGAAGTGGCCGGATACGCCCATTCCACAGAAATTTCCGAAGCCGCCCTGCGCCGCGCATCACAAACCGCGCGCCTTGCTGTCGGCGACGGCGGCGGCACATGGGCTGATGCGCCTGAGGGAACAAACCGCAAGCTTTACACCGATGCAGACCCGATTGCGGGTGCCGCATTTGCCGTAAAGGTCGAGACGCTGCGCGAGATTGACGACTTCTGCCGCACTTTGGATCCCCGTGTGGTGCAGGTCAGCGCCTCCATCTCAGCCTCCATTCAGGAAGTGGAAATCCTGCGCCCCGAAGGGACATCCGTGCGCGACATCCGCCCGATGACACGCGTGAACGTCTCTGTCATTGTAGAGCATGAAGGCCGCCGTGAAAGCGGGACAGCGGGCGGCGGCGGGCGCATCGCACTTGACGGGATGCTGATGGCGGCTGACTGGCAAGGCAAAGCGCGCGAAGCGCTGCGCATCGCCTTGGTGAATTTGCAGGCGGTCCCTGCCCCTGCCGGTGTTATGGACGTTGTCCTCGGCCCCGGCTGGCCCGGAATTTTGCTGCACGAAGCGATCGGCCACGGACTGGAAGGGGATTTCAACCGCAAAGGCGCATCTGCTTTCGCAGGACTGATGGGCCAGCAGATCGCCGCCAAAGGCGTCACTGTTCTGGATGACGGCACAATCCATGATCGTCGTGGCAGTATCAGCGTGGATGACGAAGGCACGCCCAGCGCCAAGAATGTCCTGATCGAGGACGGCATGTTGGTCGGCTATATGCAGGACCGCCAGAATGCCCGCTTGATGGGCGTCAAAAGCACCGGCAACGGGCGCCGTCAAAGCTATGCCCATATTCCGATGCCGCGGATGACCAACACCTATATGCTAGGCGGCGATACGGCTCCCGGTGATATTGTAGCGGGCCTCAAGGACGGCATCTACGCCGTTGGATTTGGCGGCGGTCAGGTGGACATCACCAATGGCAAGTTCGTGTTTTCCTGCACCGAGGCCTACCGCGTTCAAAACGGTGTCGTCGGCGCGCCCGTCAAAGGCGCCACACTGATCGGTGACGGGGCAACCGCGCTCAAGCAAATCCGCGCCATCGGCAATGACCCGTCTCTTGATCCCGGCATGGGGAACTGCGGCAAGCAAGGCCAGTGGGTGCCCGTGGGTGTCGGCCAACCAACGCTAATGATCGGTGGGCTGACCATTGGCGGGGCGGCTTCATAAGCGGTTGAAACGAATTACCCGATTTTGATTCACCCCCCATTAACCAGTTCGCCGTATATCTGATTCCAGCAACAGACGGAGACACGGGATGACTGACAAGGACCACAATCCTTCTTCCACTCACCCCCCAATCCCACCCACCTCGGAAGACGAATGTTTTGCCCGCCTTCGTTTGTTGCGCTCGCGCCGGGTCGGCATTGCCACGTATAAACGACTGCTGACTGAACACGGCACTGCGCAAAACGCGCTGGCCGCGCTGCCTCAGGTGGCGCGCGCCGCGGGCGTTTCGGGATATGAAGTATGTCCCGAAGGCGTTGTGCGCGCTGAATTGCGTGCGGCCCACGCTCAGGGTGCGAAACTGCTCCACATCTCACATTCGGACTATCCTGCAGCACTGGCAGAGCTAGAGGATGCGCCACCGTTTCTCTGGCTCCTCGGTGATCCGGCGTTGCTTGCACGGCCCCTGATCGCACTGGTCGGCGCGCGGAACGCCTCTTCGCTGGGCACGCGCATGGCCCGCACGCTGGCACATGAGCTGGGCGAGGCGGGATTTGTCGTTGTGTCCGGTCTGGCACGCGGCATTGATGCAGCGGCCCATCTGGCAGCGCTGCCGTTTGGTACCATCGCCGTGCAGGCTGGTGGTGTTGACGTCATCTATCCGACCGAAAATACAGCGCTTGCGCACGATATTGCCAAACAGGGGCTGCGCTTGTCCGAACAACCCATGGGCCTACAACCTACCGCGCGGCACTTCCCGCGCCGCAACCGCATTATATCGGGTCTTGCCCGCGCCACCGTGGTGGTCGAAGCGGCCGCCAAATCCGGCAGCCTGATCACCGCCCGCGATGCGCTGGATCAGGGGCGTGATGTACTGGCCGTTCCAGGCCACCCGTTTGATGCCCGCGCCGCAGGCGGCAACATGTTGATCCGCGATGGCGCAACTCTCATCCGCAATGCAGCTGACATTATTGACGCGTTGACCCCGCTACATAGTGAACAAACCCCGCCCGCAGCGACACAACCTATTTCGCGGCAACCGCCCGCAGCAAAACCGCGCCGCACCCTGCGCGAAGCAGCAAGCCTCCACTTGTCCATCCTTCAGCGCCTTGGCCCCTCCCCCGTGGCCGAAGACCAGCTGATCCGTGATTTGCAGGTTCCTTCGGCCCAAATAACCCCCGCGCTGGTTGAGCTGGAGATGGACGGCAAGGTGACCCGCAGCGCGGGCGGGCTGTTGTCACGGCCTGTTTAGAAACGGGCGCACTGATAGTGCTCCACAACGCAACGAGGCGCGAAATAGCAACATATTCCGGCGATTTCCCCCTGCTTCGGTAACAGGTTACAGCTGCCCTGCATTGACAAAGACCCCTTGCATCCCACATGTCAAAGGCCATAGACGCCGCTAAACCTCCCCCGAAGGATCTTTGTTACATGCCAGTAGTCGTTGTCGAATCTCCCGCCAAGGCCAAGACAATCAACAAATATCTCGGTGACAATTA
>Ga0210307_1106415_pt1 | contig 14623 bp, 6 predicted proteins | sample R1073metaT_FD_159690 | JGI IMG/M metagenome (GOLD analysis project Ga0210307, IMG submission 159690) | Metatranscriptome of estuarine water microbial communities from the Columbia River estuary, Oregon, United States - R1073 (Metagenome... | ecosystem: Environmental > Aquatic > Marine >...
AAGAAAGAGTTGGAAGAAGCTGGCGCCACTGTCGAACTTAAGTAAGTTGGTCGTGCGAGCAGCCTGATTTTTCAGGCAGGGCTGAAGGGTATTTCCCTTCGGCCCTTTTCCGCTTGTAAGTATGGGAATTTACAAGCAGAAATCACTTGAGATTTAACTCAAGAATGATAATTCCCTATTTAAGATAATCCCGAGGAATACAGATGGCTTACTCTTTCACCGAGAAGAAACGTATCCGCAAGAACTTTGGCAAACTGCCAAATGTAATGGGCTTGCCCTACTTGCTGGCAATTCAACTTGATTCCTACAAGAATTTTACACAGACAGGTATTAAGGTCGATGACCGTCAAAATACCGGTCTGCACGCTGCGCTGAACTCGATATTCCCGATCGTGGGTTATTCAGGTCACGCAGCCCTCGAGTATGTCGATTATGTGCTGGGTAAAGCAGCCTTCGACGTAGAGGAGTGCAAACTCCGCGGCGCTACTTACTCAGTGCCTCTTCGTGTTCGTGTGCGTCTCGTTATTTATGATAAAGAGTCCACTAACAAAGCGATTAAAGATATTCGTGAGCAGGAAGTTTATCTCGGCGAAATTCCGCTAATGACTGAAAACGGTACCTTTATTATTAATGGTACTGAGCGCGTTATCGTCTCTCAGCTGCACAGATCGCCTGGCGTTATCTTTGATCACGACAAAGGCAAGACGCATTCGTCTGGCAAGCTGCTCTACACCGCCCGCGTGATTCCTTACCGTGGCTCGTGGTTAGATTTTGAGTTCGATCCCAAAGATGTTCTCTACGTGCGTATCGATCGTCGCCGTAAACTGCCAGCGACTATTTTGTTGCGCGCGCTTGGTTACAGCTCTGAAGAGATTCTCGGTATGTTCTTTGATACGAGTATCTTCCATCAGAAGAAAGATGGTTTCACCCTTGAGCTCGATCCAGAAAGATTGCGCGGTGAAATCACTGTTTTCGATATTAAAGATAATAAGGGCGCGGTTGTCGTCGAGAAAGGCCGCCGTGTGACTGCGCGCCACATTCGCGACCTTGAAAAAGGCAAAGTGACGTCTCTTGAAGTGCCGGTCGAGTACTTGATTGGTCGTCGTGTCGCCAAAGATATTGCAGACGCCAAAACGGGCGAATTGCTTTTAGAGTGTAACGCAGAGATTACGGTTGAGAATCTTGAGTTGCTGTCCGAAGCAGGTATTAAGGATATCGAAACGTTGTACACCAACGACCTCGATTGCGGCCCGTTCATCTCCGATACTTTGCGTGCAGACCCAACGCGCACGCAGTTAGAGGCGCTGGTAGAAATTTACCGCATGATGCGTCCCGGCGAGCCACCGACCAAAGAGTCGGCTGAAAACTTGTTCTACAACCTGTTCTTCAATATTGAACGCTATGATCTCTCTGCGGTAGGTCGCATGAAGTTCAATCGTCGTCTCGGTCGTGAAGAAGAAGAGGGCTGTGGTGTGCTTTACGATCAGCGCTACTTCTCGATGCAAAAAACCGACGAAGCGCAAGAGCTGTTCGAGCAGTATGGCGAAGGCTCTGATATCGCAGATGCGATGAAGACGTTGATCAATATTCGCAACGGCAAAGGCTTTGTCGACGATATCGACCACCTCGGCAACCGTCGTATTCGCTCGGTTGGTGAGATGGCAGAAAACCAGTTCCGCGTGGGATTGGTTCGAGTCGAGCGTGCGGTCAAAGAGCGTTTGTCCATGGCCGAGTCAGAAGAGTTGATGCCGCAAGACTTGGTTAACGCCAAGCCAGTTGCCGCAGCGATGAAAGAGTTCTTCGGCTCAAGCCAGCTGTCACAGTTTATGGACCAGAACAATCCATTGTCTGAAGTGACTCACAAGCGTCGCGTTTCGGCCCTCGGCCCAGGCGGTCTGACCCGTGAGCGCGCAGGCTTTGAAGTTCGCGACGTACACCCAACGCATTATGGTCGCGTGTGTCCAATTGAGACGCCAGAAGGACCAAACATTGGTTTGATCAACTCTCTGGCAACCTATGCGCGCACCAACAACTACGGCTTTATTGAAACACCGTATCGCAAAGTGGTGGACAACAAAGTCACCGACCAGATCGAATACCTCTCTGCGATTAACGAATCGCAGTACGTCATCGCTCAGGCATCGGCGAAGTTGAACGACAAGGGCCAGTTTGTCGAAGACGTGGTCAATGTTCGTCACCAAAATGAATTTACCGTTAAGTTGCCAGGCGATGTTGACTATATGGACGTGTCACCACGCCAGGTCGTGTCGGTGGCTGCGTCGTTGATTCCGTTCCTTGAGCACGACGATGCTAACCGTGCACTGATGGGTTCAAACATGCAGCGTCAAGCTGTACCAACGCTGCGCGCAGAGGCGCCTCTCGTAGGTACCGGTATTGAGCGCACAGTGGCGAGTGACTCGGGTGTATGTAAGGTGGCTCGTCGTGGCGGTTTGATCGAAAGCGTTGACGCAGGTCGAATCGTTGTGCGCGTGAGCGACGACGAAGTGGCTGCCGGTGAAGCGGGTGTAGATATTTACAACCTGACCAAGTACACGCGTTCAAACCAGAACACCTGTATCAACCAGCGTCCGATTGTTAAACAAGGCGACTTGGTTGCTCGTGGCGACGTATTGGCCGATGGCCCGTCCGTTGATCTGGGCGAGCTGGCCTTGGGGCAGAACATGCGTATCGCCTTTATGCCTTGGAATGGTTACAACTTCGAAGATTCGATCTTAGTCTCTGAGCGTGTCGTTCAGGAAGATCGCTTCACCACCATTCACATTCAAGAACTGACCTGTGTTGCTCGCGACACTAAGTTGGGCTCGGAAGAGATCACCGCTGACATTCCAAACGTCGGTGAAGTTGCGCTGTCGAGACTTGATGAGTCAGGCATTGTACATATTGGTGCTGAAGTATCTGCCGGCGATATTCTGGTGGGCAAGGTTACGCCAAAGGGTGAAACCCAGCTAACGCCAGAAGAGAAGCTGCTACGTGCAATCTTTGGTGAGAAAGCGTCTGACGTAAAAGACACCTCCCTGCGTGTGCCTACAAGCACCAAAGGTACTGTAATCAACGTTCAGGTGTTTACTCGTGACGGTTTAGAGAAAGATCAGCGCTCGCTCGATATCGAACGCGCTGAATTGAACCAGTTCCGCAAGGATCTTAACGACGAGTACCGCATTGTTGAAAATGCCACGCTAGGTCGCTTGTTCACTGCCCTAGACGGCGCCAAAGTGTTCAAGGCTGAAGGGTTGAAGAAGGGCGAGCCATTAACAGCTGAAGCCGTTGCCAACTACAGCAGTGAAGATTGGTTCAGCATCCGCATGGAAAAAGCGGAACTGAACGATCAGATCGACGCAGCCAAGGCACAGTTGGCCGCTCGTCGCACCAATCTTGATGAGCGTTTTGAAGAGAAGCGCGGCAAGTTGCAGAGCGGCGATGATCTTGCTCCCGGTGTATTGAAAACAGTCAAAGTTTACCTCGCGGTTAAGCGTCGTATTCAGCCTGGTGACAAGATGGCAGGTCGGCACGGTAACAAAGGCGTTATCTCGGTTATCAAGCCAATTGAAGACATGCCTTACGACGAGAACGGCGAGCCGGTTGATATCGTGTTGAACCCTCTGGGTGTTCCATCGCGAATGAACGTTGGTCAGATTCTCGAAACCCATATGGGTATGGCTGCGAAAGGTCTTGGCGTGAAAATTGACGCTATGATCAAGCAGCAGGCAAAAGTTGCAGAGATCCGCAAGTTCCTTCAGGAAATCTACGATGTCGGTGACACAGTGTACGGCACAGACCTCAAAGAACTGAGCGATGTAGAAGTTCTCGAGTTAGCGAGCAATTTGCGCAAAGGTGTACCAATTGCTACGCCGGTATTTGACGGTGCTAACGAAGTTGAACTGAAACAGCTTCTCGAGTTGGCAGGGCTTCACGAAAGTGGTCAAACGGCGCTTTTCGATGGCCGCACTGGTGATAAATTTGACCGTCCTGTAACCGTTGGTTACATGTACATGCTCAAGTTGAACCACCTTGTCGACGACAAGATGCACGCTCGTTCAACGGGTTCATACAGTCTCGTTACTCAGCAGCCGCTGGGTGGTAAGGCGCAGTTTGGTGGGCAGCGATTTGGTGAGATGGAAGTGTGGGCGTTGGAGGCATATGGTGCCGCCTATACGCTGCAGGAAATGCTTACCGTCAAGTCTGATGACGTTGCAGGTCGAACCAAGATGTATAAAAACATCGTGGATGGCGATCACCGAATGGAGCCTGGCATGCCAGAGTCATTCAACGTGTTGGTGAAGGAAGTTCGTTCACTCGGTATCAACATGGAGTTGGAAAACGAATAAGCGCTGTATTGCTTACTGATCGCCGGGGCGAACACTCGCCTCGGCAAACCCAGTTACTGGAGGAAAAGCCTTGAAAGACTTAGTCAATCTACTCAAGCAACAGGAACAAAATACCGAATTCGATAACATTCGCATCGGTCTAGCATCACCAGAAATGATTCGCTCATGGTCCTTTGGCGAAGTTAAGAAGCCAGAGACCATTAACTACAGAACGTTCAAGCCTGAGCGTGAAGGTCTTTTTTGCGCCAAGATTTTTGGCCCAGTCAAGGATTACGAGTGTCTGTGCGGCAAGTACAAGCGCATGAAGCACCGCGGCATTGTCTGCGAAAAGTGTGGCGTTGAAGTTACCCTGACAAAAGTGCGCCGCGAGCGTATGGGCCACATTGAGCTGGCGTGTCCAGTTGCACACATCTGGTTCTTGAAGTCGCTGCCATCGCGCATTGGTTTGATGTTGGATATGACACTGCGTGAAATCGAGCGTGTGCTGTATTTCGAATCATACGTCGTGACCGATCCAGGTCTTACCACGCTTGAAAAGGGCCAGTTGCTGACCGACGAAGAATACTTCGAGTCTCTTGAAGAGTTCGGCGACGAATTCACCGCCACTATGGGTGCTGAAGCCATTCAAGCACTGCTTAAAGAGATTGTGCTCGAAGAAGAGATTGCGGATATTCGTGAAGAAATGCCGAATACCAAGTCTGAGACAAAAATTAAGAAGTTCTCCAAGCGCCTGAAGTTGCTTGAAGCATTCCACGGATCTGGCAACAAGCCAGAGTGGATGGTGCTGCAAGCGCTGCCTGTGTTGCCGCCGGACTTGCGTCCATTGGTTCCGCTTGATGGCGGACGTTTCGCAACGTCTGACCTGAACGACCTCTACCGCCGCGTGATCAACCGCAACAATCGTCTCAAGCGTCTGCTCGAGTTGAATGCGCCGGACATTATCGTGCGCAACGAAAAGCGCATGCTGCAAGAATCTGTTGATGCGCTGCTCGACAACGGTCGTCGTGGTCGCGCCATTACAGGTTCGAACAAGCGTCCGCTTAAATCGTTGGCTGACATGATCAAGGGTAAGCAGGGTCGTTTCCGTCAGAACCTTCTCGGAAAGCGCGTTGATTACTCTGGACGATCTGTGATCGTTGTGGGTCCAACCCTGCGTCTGCATCAATGTGGTCTGCCCAAGCGTATGGCGCTAGAGCTGTTTAAGCCATTCATCTTCAGCAAGCTGGAGTTGCGCGGCTTGGCGACAACGATTAAAGCCGCCAAGAAAATGGTAGAGCGAGAAGAGCCCGTTGTTTGGGATATCCTCGAAGACGTTATTCGCGAGCATCCAGTTCTGTTGAACCGTGCACCGACCCTTCACCGCCTTGGTATTCAGGCGTTTGAGCCCGTTCTGATCGAAGGTAAAGCAATTCAATTGCACCCCTTAGTCTGTGCGGCCTACAACGCTGACTTCGACGGTGACCAGATGGCTGTCCACGTGCCGCTGACTATTGAAGCGCAAATGGAATCGCGCGCATTAATGATGTCGACGAACAATATTCTCTCGCCAGCCTCTGGAGAGCCAATTATTGTGCCGTCTCAGGACGTTGTTTTGGGTCTCTATTACATGACTCGCCACAAGGTCAACGGTCGCGGCGAAGGCATGGTATTTGCCGATGGCAAAGAAGTCTCGCGGGCGTACCATTCAGGCAAAGTTGAGTTGCAGTCACGGGTAAAGGTTCGCGTTAAAGAATCTTTGGTTGATGAAGTGACCGGTGAGCGCACAGATACAACTAAGATTATTGACACGACCGTAGGTCGCGCCCTGCTGTGGGAAGTGGTTCCTGCAGGTCTGCCGTTTAGTCTCGTCAACAAACCAATGGTTAAAAAGGCAATCTCGTTGATCATCAACGAGTGCTACCGTCGCGTTGGTTTGAAAGACACCGTGATCTTTGCTGACCAGCTGATGTACACCGGTTTTGAATTCTCCACACGCTCTGGCGCGTCTATTGGTGTTAACGACTTCGTTATCCCCGATGACAAGCAGGACATTATTAGTGCGGCTGATGACCAAGTGCGTGAGATCGAAGGGCAGTTTGCGTCCGGTCTTGTGACTCAGGGTGAGAAATACAACAAAGTTATCGACATTTGGTCTCAGGCAAATGACCGCGTAGCCAAATCGATGATGAAAGGAATCAGCACCGAGTCTGTGATCAACCGCGATGGCGTCGAAGAACAGCAAGACTCGTTCAACTCTGTCTTTATCATGGCCGATTCAGGCGCGCGAGGCTCGCCAGCGCAGATTCGCCAGCTTGCGGGTATGCGTGGCTTGATGGCCCGTCCAGACGGCTCGATCATCGAAACGCCCATTACTGCAAACTTCCGCGAAGGCTTGAACGTCCTCCAGTACTTTATTTCGACGCACGGTGCCCGTAAAGGTTTGGCGGACACGGCACTTAAAACGGCTAACTCTGGTTACCTGACCCGTCGCCTCGTTGACGTTGCACAAGACGTCGTAGTCACTGAAGTTGATTGTGGTACCACTGAAGGTCTGTTGATGAAACCAGTGATTGAAGGCGGCGATATTATTGCATCCCTCGGTGACCGTATTCTTGGCCGTATTGTGGCGAAAGACGTCAATAAGCCAGGCAGTGATGAAATTGCTGTTCCAGCAGGCACCATGATCGACGAGCAGTGGGTACTGCGCATCGAGAAGCTGAGCATCGACGAAGTTACCGTGCGATCCCCCATCACCTGTGAAGTGACTCATGGCATCTGTTCAAGCTGTTACGGTCGCGACCTTGCTCGTGGTCACCGCGTCAACCAAGGCGAGGCGGTAGGTGTTATCGCTGCTCAGTCGATTGGTGAACCAGGTACACAGCTAACCATGCGTACATTCCACATCGGTGGTGCTGCATCGCGCGCGTCTGCTGTTGACAGCGTAAAAGTGAAGCAAGACGGTGTTGTCCGCCTGATTAACTTGAAGACAGTTGAGAACAAGTCTGGTTACTTGGTCGCAGTGTCTCGTTCGGGAGAATTGGCGATTGCCGATGAAAACGGCCGTGAGCGCGAGCGTTACAAGCTGCCATACGGCGCCTTGATCAAGACTAAAGACGGTTCAAAAGTGTCTGCAGGCGACGTCGTTGCCAACTGGGATCCGCACACCCATCCAATCGTCAGTGAAGTGGCGGGTAAGGTTGCATTCTCAGGCATGGAAGAAGGCCTCAGCGTTCGTCAGCAAACTGACGATATGACCGGTCTGACCAGCATTTCAGTTATCGATCCTAACGAGCGACCAGCGGCAGGTAAAGATATTCGTCCAATGATCTCGTTGACGGATAGCAAAGGCAAAGAGTTGATTTTCCCCAACTCAACAGTGCCTGCGCACTACCCGCTACCGGCTAACGCGACCATTAACATCGCTGACGGCGACACCATTGATATCGGTGAGATTATTGCGCGAATTCCGCAAGAGTCTGGCGGTACAAAGGATATTACCGGTGGTCTGCCACGCGTAGCTGACCTGTTTGAAGCGCGTCGACCCAAAGATCCAGCCATCTTGGCTGAGATCACAGGTACCGTCACCCTGGGTAAAGAAACCAAAGGCAAGCGTCGTTTGGTTATTACCCCCGACGACGGACAGCCACTACCGAATGGTAAGTTGCAGTACGAAGAACTGATACCGAAGTGGCGCACCCTTGGTGTGTTTGAAGGTGAGCACGTTGAGAAGGGCGAAGTGATCTCTGACGGTCCTCCGACGCCACACGACATTCTGCGACTGAAAGGAATCAGTGAGTTGGCCAAGTACATCGTCAACGAAATTCAGGAAGTCTATCGTCTGCAGGGCGTGAAGATTAACGACAAGCACGTCGAAGTGATTATTCGTCAGATGCTGCGCAAAGTTGAGATCACCGATATGGGTGACTCTACAACCTTGATCCGCGGTGAACAGATTGAATATCGTCGCGTTCTTGAAGAAAACGTGCGCTTGCGTCAAGAAGGTTTGCAGCCAGCGCAGTTTGATCGCCAGTTGTTAGGTATCACCAAAGCATCGCTTGCGACAGAAAGCTTTATCTCTGCAGCGTCGTTCCAGGAGACCACGCGAGTGCTCACCGAAGCGGCCGTGACAGGAAAAGCAGATCCGTTGCGCGGACTGAAAGAAAACGTTGTGGTAGGCCGTCTGATACCTGCGGGTACAGGATTGGCGTATCACGCACTGCGACGCAAAACGCGCGCAATGTCTGACACCGTTGAATCCTCTATGACGGCAGAAGACGTTGAAGCAGCATTGAGCGAAGCGTTGAGCGCGGACTTTTCAGAAGATTAGGGAAGATAGAAGGCATTCCTAAGCTGTAATAGGAATGCCTGCTTGACTCCCGTTAGTGCGGTAATTAGAATGCCGCTCCCTTTTGTATCTTGCAGCTGTCATGGCTATGGATACAAGGAACAGTAGGGCCTTTGTTAAGAAGGCGTTTTTTAAATTTGGAGAAAATTGCATGGCAACGATCAACCAGTTGGTTCGTAAGCCGAGACAACGCAAAGTCACTAAGAGTGACGTACCAGCACTTCAGGCCTGCCCGCAGCGCCGTGGTGTATGTACCCGCGTTTACACAACAACTCCGAAGAAGCCAAACTCTGCATTGCGTAAAGTATGTCGTGTTCGCTTGACCAGTGGTTATGAAGTCACTTCATACATTGGTGGTGAAGGCCACAACTTGCAAGAGCACAGTGTTGTGCTGATTCGTGGCGGTCGTGTAAAGGATCTTCCAGGTGTTCGCTACCACACGGTACGCGGAACATTGGATACAGCGGGTGTGAACGGCCGTACTCAGCGTCGTTCAAAATATGGTACCAAGCGGCCTAAAGGCTAATTGCGTAGTAATCGGTTAACAATCAAGTAAGGCTGGGGCCACTCCCCAGACAAACCTGAAGAGAAGGGCAAAACGATGCCAAGAAGAAGAGTAGCGGCAAAGCGGGACGTACTACCAGATCCAAAATTTGGTAACGTCGTACTCGCTAAATTTATGAACCACGTAATGGTCAGCGGCAAGAAGTCTGTTGCTGAGCGGATTGTTTATGGCGCCTTAGACATAGTCGAGCAGCGTCTTAAAAGAGATCCAGTGGAAGTGTTTGAAGAAGCGTTGAACAACGTAGCACCGATGGTCGAAGTAAAATCTCGCCGTGTTGGTGGTGCCACGTATCAAGTGCCAGTTGAAGTTCGTCCATCGCGTCGCACTGCATTGGCAATGCGCTGGTTGGTAGACTACGCCCGCAACCGCGGTGAAAAGTCTATGCCTCAGCGACTTGCTGGTGAACTGCTTGACGCAGTTCAGAGCAAAGGCGGCGCGGTTAAAAAGCGTGAAGATGTGCATCGCATGGCTGAAGCCAACAAGGCGTTCTCGCACTTCCGTTTCTAAGAGAAAGGGCAAAAACTGCGACAATTATTCAGTTTTTGCTCAGTCCTCTACGACTCGATACAGATGTAATGCTTGCGCAAAAGGTGGCTTTTTAAAAGCTGCCTTTTTCTGTTGGAAAATTTTAAATAAAGGGGAAACATTGTGGCCCGCAAAACGCCCATCAGTCGCTATCGCAATATAGGCATTGTCGCACACGTCGATGCAGGAAAGACCACCACGACCGAGCGCGTGCTTTTCTATACCGGTGTTTCCCATAAAATGGGTGAAGTCCACGACGGCGCAGCCACCATGGATTGGATGGAGCAAGAGCAAGAGCGCGGCATTACGATAACCTCTGCCGCGACCACTTGCTTCTGGAGCGGCATGTCCGGCCAGTTTTCCGATCACCGCATTAATATTATTGATACCCCGGGCCACGTAGACTTCACCATTGAAGTTGAGCGGTCGCTGCGCGTGTTAGACGGCGCTGTGGTTGTGCTCTGTGGCTCCTCCGGCGTCCAGCCACAGACTGAAACCGTCTGGCGGCAGGCAAACAAATACCAAGTTCCCAGAGTTGTTTTCGTCAATAAAATGGACCGAGCGGGCGCAGACTTTGACATGGTGGTAAAGCAGTTAAAAGAGCGGCTTGGCGCAAACCCTGTTCCCCTGCAGATGACCATAGGCTCAGAAGATGCCTTTAAAGGGATGGTTGACCTTATCAAAATGAAGGCGATCTATTGGAACGAAAGCGATCAAGGGATGACCTTTGACTATGCTGAAATCCCAGCAGATATGCTCGACGAATGCCAAGAGATGCATGATTACATCGTCGAAGTCGCGGCAGAAGCCAGTGACGAGTTCATGGACAAATACCTTAATGAAGAGCCTCTCACAGAGGAGGAGATTAAAAAGGGCCTGCGAATTCGCACCCTCGCCAACCAAGTAGTCCCAGTTTTTGGTGGAAGCGCGTTTAAAAACAAAGGTGTTCAAGCCGTTCTCGATGCCGTGATTGAGTACCTACCATCTCCGACGGAAGTCAAAGCTATTGAAGGTGAGCTAGAAAATGGCGAGCGCGCTCTTTGCCTTGCTGACGATCAAGAGCCCTTTGCCGCCTTGGCCTTTAAAATTGCCACCGATCCCTTTGTGGGCACTCTCACCTTTATTCGCGTCTATTCAGGCCGACTCGAAGGCGGCACCGCAGTTTATAACTCGGTAAAAATGAAACGCGAGCGTGTCGGCCGTATGGTGCAGATGCACGCAAACAGCCGTGAAGAAATTAAAGAAGTCCTCGCGGGCGACATCGCCGCAGCGATTGGGCTTAAAGATACGACCACCGGCGACACCCTCTGCGCCGACAATCGTCGCATCGTGCTCGAGCGCATGGACTTCCCCGAGCCTGTTATCTCAGTAGCGGTAGAGCCTCGCACGGTAGCCGATCAAGACAAAATGGCGATAGCGCTGGGTAAATTGGCGCAAGAAGATCCCTCTTTCAGAGTTCGAACAGACCCCGAGAGCGGGCAGACTATTATCTCCGGTATGGGTGAGTTGCATCTCGAGATTCTGGTTGACCGTATGCGCCGAGAGTTTAGCGTCGAAGCCAATATCGGTCAGCCTCAAGTCGCCTACCGCGAAGCCATCAAGACCCGCTGTGAGATTGAAGGTAAATTTATTCGGCAGTCTGGCGGCCGCGGTCAATACGGCCATGTCTGGGTGCGCTTTGAGCCAGCTGAGGATAGTGCCGCAGAGGGTTTAGAGTTTGTCAGTGAGATTGCCGGCGGCACAGTGCCGCGCGAATTTATTCCCGCAGTCGCCAAAGGTATTGAGGAGCAAATGCAGAACGGCGTGCTCGCGGGTTATCCGCTACTTGGCCTCAAAGCTACTCTGTTCGATGGTTCTTTCCACGACGTAGACTCCTCAGAGTTAGCATTTAAAATTGCGGCCTCGATGGCGACCAAAGAGCTGGCGGAAAAAGGTGGTGCAGTGCTCCTTGAGCCCACCATGAAAATTGAAGTAGTAACACCCGAAGACAATATGGGCGATGTGGTGGGGGATTTAAACCGCCGCAGAGGCATGATTCTTGGCATGGATGAGAGCCCCATGGGCAAAATTATTAAAGCAGAAGTGCCACTGGCCGAAATGTTTGGTTACGCCACTGACCTGCGTTCAGCGACCCAAGGCCGGGCAACATTTGCCATGGAATTCGAGCGCTACTCTGAAGCGCCAAAGCATATCGCCGACGCAGTGATCAGCAAAAATAGGGGATAAGGCTAGAGTTCGTCTGAGCAAGACCAAGCACAACTGGAGATATCACTGATAACGCAACGAAAACAAGCATAAAAAAACCCCCAGAGGTCTGCACCGCTGGGGGTTTTGTTTTTACAGCATTTGAAGCATTACTTCTCAGCTTTGCGCGCTTTGGCAGCGGCAATAACTTCGTCGGCAATGTTCTTTGGACAAGGCATGTAGTGTGAGAACTCCATGGAGAACTGTCCGCGACCTGATGTCATTGTGCGCAGATGGCCGATGTAACCGAACATTTCAGATAGCGGAACGTCTGCTTTGACACGAACACCGGTTGCGCCGGGCTCTTGGTCTCGGATCATACCGCGACGACGGTTGAGGTCGCCGATGACATCACCCACATGATCTTCAGGGGTGTAAACGTCCACTTTCATAATGGGTTCAATCAGCTGTGGGCCGGCTTTTGGCATTGACTGACGGAAGGCGCCTTTTGCGGCAATTTCGAACGCGATTGCCGAGGAGTCAACGGCGTGGTAGCCACCGTCTGTTAGTTCAACTTCAACGTCCAGAACGGGGTAGCCCGCCAGTGGGCCTTCATTCATCATGCCAGCAAAACCTTTCTGGATTGCGGGGAAGAATTCCTTGGGAACGTTACCGCCGACTACAGAAGAGGTAAACACAAAGCCGGTGCCTGGCTCGCCTGGTTTAATGCGGTAATCGATCTTACCGTACTGACCAGAACCACCTGACTGCTTCTTGTGGGTGTAGCTGTCTTCGATGCCCTGAGTAATCGTTTCGCGGTAAGCAACCTGAGGTGCCCCAACGATAAGCTCTACACCGTAGGTACGGTTCAGGATATCCACCTTAATATCAAGGTGCAGCTCGCGCATGCCTTTAAGGATTGTTTCGCCAGAGTCTTCGTCTGTCTCAACGCGGAACGATGGGTCTTCAGCAATCATTTTGCCGATTGCGATACCCATCTTCTCGGAGCCGCCTTTGTCTTTAGGCTTAACAGCGATAGAAATAACCGGATCGGGGAAAATCATCGGCTCAAGTGTCACTGGGTGCTTAACGTCACACAGAGTGTGGCCGGTCTGCACATTCTTCATGCCGACAATCGCGATAATATCGCCAGCCTGAGCGCGATCAATTTCGTTGCGCTCGTTAGCGTGCATCTCAACCATGCGGCCAATGCGCTCAGTCTTGCCGGTGAATGAGTTGAGGATGGTGTCACCCTTCTCAATAACACCTGAGTAGATGCGAACAAACGTCAAGGCACCGAAGCGGTCATCCATAATTTTGAATGCGAGGGCTTTCAATGGCTCAGTAACAGAAACAATCGCAAAATCGCCAGTCTCAACACCAGCTTCATCCGTTAACGGTTGTGGTTTAACGTCAGTTGGGCATGGCAGATAATCGACCACAGCGTCCAACACCATTTGCACGCCTTTGTTCTTAAAGGCGGAACCGCAGAATGTTGGGAAGAAGTCGAGAGCGATGGTGCCCTTGCGGATGCAGCGCTTGATGTCTTCTACAGACGGCTCTTCACCTTCCATATAGGCCATCATGATGTCGTCGTCTTGCTCAACGGCAGTTTCGATCAACTGCTCGCGGTATTCTTCGACGAGGTCAACCATATCGGCTGGAACGTCAGTAACGGTGTAATTTTCTGGAAGGCCCGAGTTGTCCCAAACGTATGCTTGGCGAGTCAGCAGATCGACGATACCGACAAAATTTTCTTCTACACCAATCGGTAAAACCATGACCAATGGGTTGGCACCCAATACAGCTTTAACCTGCTTTACAACGCGCAAGAAGTCTGCACCCATGCGGTCGAGCTTGTTCACGAAAATTACTCGCGCAACTTCTGATTCGTTCGCGTAGCGCCAGTTTGTCTCCGACTGCGGCTCAACACCGCCTGATCCACAAAATACGCCCACGCCGCCGTCCAATACTTTCAGCGAACGGTAAACTTCAATGGTGAAGTCAACGTGTCCGGGCGTGTCGATAATGTTGAAGCGGTGGTCTTTCCAGTAACACGTGGTTGCGGCTGACTGGATAATAATGCCGCGCTCCTGTTCCTGGGTCATAAAGTCAGTGGTGGCTGCGCCATCGTGCACTTCACCGACCTTGTGAATCTTGCCGGTGAGCTTGAGAATGCGTTCCGTAGTAGTTGTCTTACCCGCGTCGACGTGGGCGAAGATACCAATATTTCTGTAGCGTGATAAATCTGTCATTGGGCTGCTCGGTTATAAAAAAGTGTCAAGTTTCTGGGGTCTAAAAACGCGCGCGAGTATACAGGATATTGGGCGCGGTGCAGAGAAAAAACTCAAGCTAAAAGATAATTATTGGAAACAAAGGCGCTAAATCCTCAATAATGAATGAAAAACAGCGAAAATTACCTGAGAAAAACAAAAAAAGACCTATTTACACTTAAAGAAAGTTGACTCTGGCGAATCGCAGTATAAGATGGCGCACCTTACGCACCGAAGCTGTCGACCGGCAAGCTTGCGTCCAAGTTAAAAAGTTAATCGATAATGCCTGCTGAGGAGATACTGAGATGGGTAAAGCAAAATTTGAAAGAAACAAGCCACACGTAAACGTAGGCACCATTGGTCACGTAGACCACGGTAAGACCACGTTGACAGCAGCCATGACACG
>Ga0210307_1117422_pt1 | contig 14461 bp, 7 predicted proteins | sample R1073metaT_FD_159690 | JGI IMG/M metagenome (GOLD analysis project Ga0210307, IMG submission 159690) | Metatranscriptome of estuarine water microbial communities from the Columbia River estuary, Oregon, United States - R1073 (Metagenome... | ecosystem: Environmental > Aquatic > Marine >...
CTTTGAAATCACCGAAGTACTTTGTGATCGCTGCTGTCAGTGTCGTCTTGCCGTGGTCAACGTGGCCGATTGTGCCGATGTTGACGTGTGGTTTGTTACGTTCAAACTTTGCCTTTGCCATGGTGTTGGCTCCTTAATGTTCAATTCAGATAGAGTGGCATACGGGCGGACCGCAAACCGTTTGGAGCGGTCCGCAGCAAGCTGCGGACCGTCCGTATTAAGCGAATTTGGCCTGAATCTCGTCAGAGATGTTCTGTGGCACGGCTTCGTAGTGGTCGAACTGCATGGAGAAGTTCGCACGGCCCGAGGACATCGAACGCAGTGTGTTGATGTAGCCGAACATGTTCGCCAGTGGCACAAATGCGTCGATTGCAATTGCGTTACCGCGTGTGTCCTGACCCTGCACCTGACCGCGACGGGATGTCAGATCGCCGATGATACCACCTGTGTATTCTTCAGGTGTGATCACTTCGACTTTCATGATCGGTTCCAGCATCTTCGCGCCGGCCTTCTTCATGCCTTCGCGCATACCCATACGGGCAGCGATTTCAAACGCCAGAACGCTGGAGTCAACATCGTGGTATTTACCTTCGATCAACGCAACCTTGAAGTCGATAACCGGGAAGCCCGCAAGTGGACCGGAGTCCATAACGGATTTGATACCCTTTTCAACGCCCGGGATGTATTCCTTTGGCACCGAACCACCGACAACGCGGCTCTCGAAGGAGTAACCTTCGCCTGGCTCTGTTGGTGACAGGATCATCTTCACTTCCGCAAACTGACCGGAACCGCCGGACTGTTTCTTGTGCGTGTAGGTGATTTCGGCTTCGCGGCTGATGGTCTCACGGTATGCCACCTGAGGCGCACCGATGTTGGCTTCAACTTTGAATTCGCGCTTCAGACGGTCCACGAGGATGTCGAGGTGAAGTTCGCCCATGCCCTTCATGATGGTCTGACCGGATTCGATATCTGTCTCAACACGGAAGGATGGATCCTCAGCGGCCAGACGGGCCAGACCAGCGGACATCTTCTCTTGGTCGGCCTTTGTTTTAGGCTCAACCGCGATTTCGATAACCGGTGTCGGGAAGGTCATTGTTTCCAGAACCACCGGATCGGCCACGGAACAAAGTGTGTCGCCCGTAGTAGTGTCTTTCAGACCTGCCAGCGCAATGATGTCGCCCGCAAACGCTTCGGTGATTTCTTCACGCTCGATGGCGTGCATCATCATCATACGTCCAACACGCTCTTTTTTACCTTTGGTGGAGTTCAAGAGCGTGTCGCCCTTGTTCAGAACACCGGAGTAAATACGTGTGAACGTCAAGGAGCCCACAAAGGGGTCGTTCATGATTTTGAAGGCAAGGCCGGAGAAAGCCATTTTGTCGTCCGCACGGCGCGGGATGTTACGAACTTCTTCTTCGTCACCGGGTTTGAAGCCCATGTAATCAACAACGTCCATCGGGGATGGCAGATAGTCGATAACAGCGTTGAGCAGAGGCTGAACGCCTTTGTTTTTGAATGCAGAGCCACAGAGTACAGGGATAAACTTGATCGCCAGCGTGCCCTTACGGATCAGCTTGCGAAGTGTCGCTACGTCAGGCTCAGCGCCATCCATCAGGTAGTTTTCCATAGCATCGTCGTCCATCTCGACCGCATTTTCGATCAGATGTGCACGCCAGAAGTCGGCTTTCTCTTTCAGGCTGTCGCGGATCGGCTTTTTGATCCAGGTCGCGCCCAGATCTTCGCCTTCATAGACCCACTCTTCCATGGTGACGAGGTCAACCATGCCTTCCAGCTCGGTCTCGGAACCGATTGGAATTTGAATAGGAGCAGGAACAGCGCCAGTGCGCTTGGCGATCATGTCAACGCAGTTGTAGAAGTCGGCGCCGATCTTGTCCATTTTGTTAACGAACACGATACGCGGAACTTTATAGCGGTCGGCCTGACGCCAGACTGTTTCTGTCTGCGGCTCAACACCGGCGTTCGCATCAAGAACGGTAACCGCGCCATCCAGAACAGCCAAGGAACGCTCAACTTCGATGGTGAAGTCAACGTGACCTGGTGTGTCGATGATGTTCATCCGGTGCTTTGGGCTGTCTGGCTCGGTGCCAGTCTCAGTGCGCTCCCAGAATGTGGTTGTCGCAGCGGAAGTAATTGTAATACCCCGTTCCTGCTCCTGCTCCATCCAGTCCATTGTCGCAGCGCCGTCGTGCACTTCGCCGATGTTGTGGGATTTGCCTGTATAGAACAGGATACGTTCGGAACATGTGGTTTTACCCGCGTCAATGTGCGCGATGATACCAAAGTTGCGATACAGTTCGAGGGGATAGTCGCGTGCCATTTGAAAGCTTCCTCAGAAGTATGCTTTGAAAAAGTTCAGAGGCCCGGCGTATCCGGGCCCCGATCTTAAGATCTTACCAGCGGTAGTGGCTGAACGCTTTGTTCGCGTCGGCCATTTTGTGCGTGTCTTCACGCTTTTTAACGGCTGTACCACGGGACTGGACGGCGTCCATCAGCTCGCCTGCAAGGCGCTCTTCCATGGTGTTTTCGTTGCGCGAACGTGCAGCTTTGATCAACCAGCGGATCGCCAGCGCGACACGGCGCTCTGGACGAACCTCAACCGGAACCTGATAGGTCGCACCACCAACGCGGCGCGAGCGCACTTCGACGGATGGCTGAATGTTCTCGAGCGCTTCGTGGAACACTTCCACGGGCGCGCGTTTGATCTTGGCTTCAACGCGGTCGAATGCGTTGTACACGATACGCTCTGCTGTCGACTTCTTACCGTCGATCATCAGGTTGTTCATGAATTTGGTCAGAACCAGATCACCATACTTGGCGTCTGGTAGTACTTCGCGTTTTTCAGCGGCGTGACGGCGTGACATCTTTTTGTCTTCCTCTTGGCGGGGTGCAGCGCAGTGCGGTGCATAATGTCGGAATGTAACAGCCGAGTGTCTACCACCCGACCGGAAATGATCTTACTTCGGACGCTTCGCACCGTACTTGGAGCGGCGCTGCTTACGATCTTTAACGCCTTGCGTATCGAGAACACCGCGCAGGATGTGGTAACGCACACCGGGAAGGTCTTTTACACGACCGCCACGGATCAGAACCACAGAGTGCTCCTGAAGGTTGTGGCTCTCACCTGGAATGTAGGAGATCACTTCAAAACCGTTGGTCAGGCGAACCTTCGCAACTTTCCGCATCGCGGAGTTCGGTTTCTTTGGAGTGGTTGTATAAACGCGCGTACAAACGCCACGCTTCTGCGGGCATTCCTGCAGGTGCATGGATTTCGAATATTTGCGTTTCGGCTGGCGCGGCTTGCGGATCAGCTGCTGAATCGTTGGCATTCCGGTTTTATCCCCGTGTTGCTGTCTGAAGTGCACGCGGGTGACCCCCGTGCGGTGAATAGTATGCTGCAAGCGTCCAAGCAGCGTTGTGCAGGCATATAGTCCAAAGCAGTATGGCCGCTGCGCTTCCGTACCGAGGTAAGCGAGGCGGCTATGCTTTCAGAGGATCGGGCCAATTAAGGCGGCCTGGATCTTGACCACATGCGATATGATAAAAGCGGCAGGGGCGACCCCCATTAGCGAGATAACGGGCGTATACGCAGAGTCGGCACGGGTGTCAACACCGCCACCCCTTGCCAAACCGGACCCCGTACAGCCATAGTTTGCCAAAAGCGTGTGAGGACAGTAGTGACACTGCAAGTAATTGGCCTATGCTGGTTTTCCTATCCTGCCATCGGCGGGTTTTAGGTGGATCACGATACCATAGAGGAGCGTATTGAATACCTCTATAGCGACGAGCGGCTGGAGGAGCGGTTTGCCCTCTTTGAGGCTGTCGCTTTGCCCTCTCTGCGCGCCCAGACTGATCCAAATTTCGACTTGATCATTGTGGTAGGTGACCAACTTTCGCCGCGCCATCTGGCGCGATTGGAATCGTTGATTGCGGATATGCCGCAGGCCCGCATTCATGCGGAACCGCCGCGTCCGCAGCGCGAGGTCATGAAGCAGATCCTGAATGCCGCGCGCCGCGATTTTTCGCAGCCATGCCTGCAATTCAGGTTTGACGATGATGATGCCGTTGCGGTGGATTTTGTGGAACGCCTGCGCAAGGCCGCAGCTCACTGTGCCACGCTGACATGCCAGCACAAAAGTGTCGCGTTTGACTGGAACAAGGGTTTCATCGCGGAATACGGGCCTAATGGGATCTCGGCAACCGAGATTTTTCGCCCGTTCGATGTGGCGGCACTTGGGATGTGGGTCAAAGGCGATTGCCATCTGACAATCATGAATTTTGCCCCCAACAAGATTGATCGCTTCATGCCCTGCGTGAGCTTTGACGAACCGCGGATGTTCGTGCGCGGCCACAATGCCTCGAACGACAGCCGCCAGAAGCCTGTAAAGGGGGTTCAGGTAAAGCCGCTAAACTACGAGCAATCCGAGAGGTTCCGGCAACGCTTTGCCATCGATATTGACCGCGTGCAGCAGGTTTTTAGCGGCGGCTGACGGATGCAGGGCCCCCGATCCGGTCATCGCGTGTGACGGCCGCCGGGTGGGCAACGACAACGTCGTGAAGTCCTTTCACGCCGCCTGTGACAGCTTCCGTTCGCGGTAGAAGGTGAACAAACCTGTCGCCATAACAATTGCAGCACCGATCAGTGTAAGCACGCGCGGCACTTCCCCGAAGATGAAGAACCCGATCATCATCGCCATGACCAGTCCGGTATACCGGAAGGGCGCGATGAAAGACACTTCACCAGTGCGCATCGCCTGAATACTGGAGAAATAGCCCACAGAAACGAAAATAGCTGAGGCACAGATTGAAACCCATGAATGGCTGGAAATCGGCGCCCATTCCTGTGTGAGCGATGCCATGCCCGCAGCGGCCATTACTGCCACGGTTGTCCCCAGTGTGACCGTCATGCCGGATACGCCCGGCGACAGGCGGCGCGTGATCAGATCACGGATTGTGACACCCAGCACCGACCCCAGCGCATAAAGCGACCAGATGTTAAAACCATCGACTCCGGGCCGGACAATCATCATGACACCGCACAGGCCGATCACAATCGCCAGCATCCGGCGCCAGCCCACGGCCTCGCGATAGAACAGCGCCGAGCCAAGTGTGACCGTCAGCGGCACGACCTGCATAATCGCATTCAGGTTGCCGAGCGGCATATTGAAAAGCGCGCTGAGGAAAAGATATGCCGTGACCACTTCGGACAGACCGCGCAGGGCGATCAACGCTTTGTCCTGTCTGCTGATCTGCAAGCGCAACGTGCCCAGTTTTCGGGCAAGAATATAAATCAGCAGCGTCGCCAGCAACCCGCGTATAAAAATCAGCTGGAACAGCGGCACTTCACCGTTTGTCAGCTTGAGAAATGTATCGTTCATCACAAAGGCCATCATAGAGGCCATCATTAGCAACGCGCCGGTCGTATTTGGAGACATTGAAACTTCCTTAACCTGTGAAGGACTTTGCGCCAATGCTGCAGGGAGGGCAATCCACCGTCATCACGCGGAGCAAAGAAAAACCCCCGCAACCATCGGGCTGCGGGGGTTCAGGATTTTACGTCAACCGAAACGCGATATTAGTCGCGGCTGTCCTCGTCAAAGCTGGGTGCTTGGTCGAACACATCGCCACCGGCCACATCAGCAGCTGGAGCAACAGGTGCAGCAAGCGCTGCCGCCTTCTCCGCTTCGATGCGGCGCGCTTCGATCACTACGTTGTCGCGGTCAGAAGCCACACGACGCATCTGCTGGGTTGCCCCACCGGTACCCGCTGGGATCAGACGGCCCACGATCACGTTCTCTTTCAAGCCGACCAGTTTGTCGCGCTTACCCTGCACGGATGCTTCGGTAAGAACGCGCGTGGTTTCCTGGAAGGATGCCGCCGAGATGAAGCTGCGGGTTTGCAGCGACGCCTTGGTGATACCCAGCAGGATCGGCTCGCCTTTGGCGACACGGCCGCCTTTGGAGAGTGCCTTTTCGTTGGCTTGATCGAACTCTTGCTTGTCGACATGTTCGCCCTTGAGCAGCGTGGTGTCACCAGATTCCTGGATCTCCCACTTCTGCAACATCTGACGCACGATGACTTCGATGTGTTTGTCGTTAATCTTCACACCCTGCAGGCGGTAAACGTCCTGCACTTCGTCGATCATGTAGTCAGCAAGCGCTTCGACACCCATAATGGCGAGAATGTCATGCGGCGCAGGGTTGCCGTCCATGATGTAATCGCCCTTCTGGACAAAGTCGCCTTCGGCCACAGGGATGTGTTTGCCCTTTGGCACCATGTACTCGACCTTGTGATCGGGATCTTCCGAGCTCTCGATCGCGATGCGACGCTTGTTCTTGTAGTCTTTGCCGTAGCGCACATAGCCGTCGATTTCCGCGATGATAGCGTGATCCTTAGGGCGACGTGCCTCAAAGAGTTCGGCCACACGGGGCAGACCACCGGTAATGTCCTTGGTTTTGGAGCCTTCACGCGGAATACGTGCAAGAACGTCACCGGCTTCGACTTCGGAACCGTCCTCGACGGACATAACCGCATCCACAGACATCGGATAGGTAATCGGGTTGCCAGCAGCATTGCGCACAGGCTCGCCATCGGCACCCACAAGGATGATTTCCGGCTTCAGCTCGTTGCCTTTGGCAGCCGAACGCCAATCGATCACGATCTTCTGTGTCATACCTGTCGCGTCATCGGTCTCGTCTTTGACGGAAATGCCCGAGATAAGATCGACGTGTTTGATGGTACCTGCAGCTTCCGCAATCATCGGCAGCGTGTAGGGGTCCCATTCGTAGAGTTTGTCGCCACGGGCAACACTTGCGCCCTCTTTGACAAACAGCTTGGTACCGTAACCCACTTTGTGGCTCGCCCGCTCATCACCGTTTTCATCGATGATGGTCAGCTTCATGTTGCGACCCATAACCATGGTTTCACCCGCCGAGTTTTGCAGCGTATTGCTGTTCTCGAAGTGGATTTTACCGGACTGGCCCGCTTCCTGGAAGGACTGCTGGCCACCCTGCGCAACGCCGCCGATGTGGAACGTCCGCATCGTCAGCTGTGTACCCGGTTCACCAATCGACTGCGCCGCGATGATGCCAACGGCCTCACCTTGGTTTACAAGCGTACCGCGCGCAAGGTCACGACCGTAGCACATGGCGCAAACGCCCTCTTCCGCTTCACATGTCAGCGGCGAACGGATCCGTGCAGAAGACACAGCCGCCTCGTCGATGATGTCAGCCAGACGTTCGTCCACGATTGTGCCATTGGCAACCAGCACTTCTTCGGTGCCCGGACGCATGATGTCTTCCGCCACAACGCGGCCCAGCAGACGCTCGGCCAGAGAGGAGACAACTTCGCCATCGTTGACCGCAGCAGTTGCTGTGATCGCAACGTCAGTACCACAGTCATGCATACGGATGATGCAATCCTGCGCCACGTCCACCAGACGGCGTGTCAGGTAACCGGAGTTCGCAGTCTTCAAAGCCGTATCCGACAGACCCTTACGGGCACCGTGTGTCGAGTTGAAGTACTCGAGAACAGTCAGACCTTCTTTAAAGTTCGAGATGATCGGTGTCTCGATGATGTCGCCGTTCGGCTTCGCCATCAGACCGCGCATACCGCCCAGCTGCTTCATCTGCGTCACAGAACCACGCGCACCGGAGTGAGCCATCATGTAGACAGAGTTCGGCTCGTTCTCGGAACCGTTCTCGGCGTATGTGGTGTCGGAGATCGCACCCATCATGGCATCGGTGACTTTGTCGTTACACTTGGACCAGGCATCGACGACTTTGTTGTACTTTTCACCCTGAGTGATCAGGCCGTCCATGTACTGCTGTTCAAAGTCTTTAACCTGATCGCGTGTTTCTTCAACCAGAGGCCATTTGCTATCCGGGATCAACATATCGTCCTTACCGAACGAGATGCCTGCCTTAAACGCCTGACGGAAACCCATAGTCATGATCTGGTCACAGAAGATAACGGATTCTTTCTGGCCGCAATAACGGTAGACCGTATCGATGACCTGCTGCACTTCTTTCTTGCGCAGCAGACGGTTGACCAGATCAAAGGGTGCTTTGGCGTTCAGCGGCAGCAACGCCCCCAGCAGAACACGACCAGGTGTGGTGTCAAACCGCACCATGACCTCGTTGCCTTCAGCATCAATCTGCTTGATCCGCGCTTTGATCTTGGCGTGCAGATGCACTTGGCCTGCATCCAGCGCATGCTGGACTTCGTCCTCGTTGCCGAACACCATACCTTGGCCAACCATGCCTTCACGCTCGAGGGTGACATAGTAGAGACCCAAGATCATATCCTGTGAAGGAACAATGATCGGCGCGCCGTTTGCTGGCGACAGAACGTTGTTGGTGGACATCATCAACACGCGTGCTTCCAGCTGGGCTTCCAGCGAGAGGGGTACGTGCACAGCCATCTGGTCGCCGTCGAAGTCGGCGTTAAAGGCGGAACACACCAGCGGGTGCAGCTGGATGGCTTTACCTTCGATCAGAACAGGCTCGAACGCCTGAATGCCAAGACGGTGCAAGGTCGGCGCACGGTTCAGCATGACGGGGTGTTCGCGGATAACTTCGTCCAAGATATCCCAAACCTCGGGACGCTCTTTTTCAACCAGCTTCTTGGCCTGCTTGACTGTCGAGGACAGACCTTTGGCTTCAAGGCGCGAGTAGATGAACGGCTTGAACAGCTCGAGCGCCATCTTTTTCGGCAGGCCACACTGGTGCAGCTTCAGCTCGGGACCAGTCACAATGACCGAACGGCCGGAGAAGTCGACGCGCTTGCCCAAAAGGTTCTGACGGAAGCGACCCTGCTTACCCTTCAGCATGTCGGAGAGCGATTTCAACGGACGCTTGTTGGCCCCCGTGATCACGCGGCCACGGCGGCCGTTGTCAAACAACGCATCCACAGATTCCTGCAGCATCCGCTTTTCGTTACGCACGATGATATCGGGCGCACGCAGCTCGATCAGACGCTTGAGACGGTTGTTCCGGTTGATGACGCGGCGGTAAAGGTCGTTAAGGTCGGAGGTCGCGAAGCGGCCACCGTCCAGCGGTACCAGCGGACGCAGCTCTGGCGGGATCACGGGGATCACGGTCAGAACCATCCACTCGGGACGGTTGCCGGATTCAAGGAAGGACTCAACCACCTTAAGGCGCTTGATGATCTTCTTCGGCTTCAGCTCGCCTGTGGCTTCTTTCAGCTCTTCGCGCAGCTGGTCTGCCTCGGCTTCGAGGTCAATCGCAGCCAGCATTTCGCGGATCGCTTCGGCACCGATGTTGGCGGTGAAGGCGTCCATGCCGTAGGCGTCTTGCGCGTCCATGTACTCCTCTTCGGTCATCATCTGACCGTAGGTGAGGTCCGTCAGGCCCGGCTCGATCACAACGTAGTTCTCGAAGTAGAGAACACGCTCAAGATCACGCAGGGTCATGTCCAGCATCAGGCCGATGCGCGATGGCAGTGACTTGAGGAACCAGATGTGCGCGACGGGGGAGGCCAGCTCGATGTGGCCCATCCGGTCACGGCGGACCTTTTGCAGCGTGACTTCCACACCGCATTTTTCGCAGACAACGCCGCGATATTTCATACGCTTGTATTTGCCGCACAGACATTCATAGTCTTTGATCGGTCCAAAAATACGCGCGCAGAACAGGCCGTCACGCTCTGGCTTGAACGTACGGTAGTTGATGGTTTCCGGCTTTTTGATCTCACCGAAAGACCACGACAGAATACGCTCTGGCGAGGCAAGGGAAACCTTGATCTCGTCAAACGTCTTGGTGGGTGCAACCGGGGTGAACGGGTTGTTTGTAAGTTCCTGGTTCATTTTCAATCCTTAGATTTATTCTCGAAAGCGGTGGAGAGGGGGCCCGATTTTTCTGAAAAAATCGGACCGGAATTTTCAAAAATTCCGATTTCGCCCTTACTCGTCATCCTCCGCATCCAGGAGTTCCATGTTCAGGCCGAGGCCACGGACTTCTTTGACCAGAACGTTGAACGATTCAGGGATACCTGCTTCGAAGTTGTCCTCGCCTTTGACGATGCTTTCATAGACCTTCGTACGGCCTGCAACGTCATCCGATTTCACGGTCAGCATTTCCTGCAGGGTGTATGCAGCGCCGTAAGCTTCAAGTGCCCAGACCTCCATCTCACCAAAGCGCTGGCCACCGAACTGTGCTTTACCGCCCAATGGCTGCTGGGTCACCAGCGAGTATGGTCCTGTAGAGCGCGCGTGGATTTTGTCGTCCACGAGGTGGTGCAGCTTGAGCAGGTACTTCACGCCAACAGTCACCTTGCGGCTGAACTGCTCGCCTGTGCGACCGTCAAACAGAACCGACTGACCCGAAGTGTCAAAGCCAGCGCGTGCAAGGCTGTCGTTCACGTCCGCTTCTTTTGCGCCGTCAAAAACAGGTGTCGCGATTGGCACACCGCGGGTTACGTTACCCGCCGCTTCCAACAGCGTTTCCTCGTCCATGCCAACAATGCCCTCTTCGTAGACATCATCGCCGTAGGCCAGCTTCATCGCTTCACGCACAGGGGTCATATCGCCGGAGCGCTTATACTCTTGCAGCGCCTCATCGATGTTGATGCCCAAACCGCGCGCGGCCCAGCCCATGTGGGTTTCAAGAATCTGACCAACGTTCATACGCGATGGAACGCCGAGCGGGTTCAAACAGAAGTCAACGGGCGTACCATCCGCAAGGAACGGCATGTCTTCCATCGGTACAACCTTGGAGATAACACCTTTGTTCCCGTGACGACCGGCCATCTTATCGCCCGGCTGCAGTTTGCGCTTCACCGCAACGAAGACTTTGACCATCTTCATCACACCCGGGGGCAGATCATCGCCACGGCGTACTTTCTCGACTTTGTCCTCAAAGCGCGCATCCAAGGTCCGTTTCTGGATCTCGTACTGCTCGTTCAGGGCTTCGACGATTTTTGCATCATCTTCGTCCTCAAGCGCCAGCTGCCACCACTGACCACGTGTCAGCACGTCATCCAGTATTTCTTCGGTGATCTGGCTTCCGGGCTTTACGCCCTTGGGGCCTTTCACAGCAATCTTGCCCAGGATCATCTCGCGCAGACGCGCATAGATGTTCCGGTCAAGAATGCCCATTTCGTCGTCGCGGTCACGCGCCAGACGCTCGACTTCTTCACGCTCGATCTGCAGCGCACGTTCGTCTTTTTCCACACCGTGGCGGTTGAAGACCCGTACTTCTACAACTGTACCGAAATCACCGGGCTTTACGCGCAGCGATGTGTCGCGAACGTCAGAGGCTTTCTCACCAAAGATGGCGCGCAGAAGCTTCTCTTCCGGCGTCATCGGGCTTTCGCCTTTTGGCGTGATCTTACCAACAAGGATATCGCCCGGCTCTACGTCTGCGCCGATGTACACGATGCCTGCCTCGTCGAGGTTGCGCAGCGCTTCTTCACCAACGTTTGGAATATCGCGTGTGATTTCCTCTGGCCCAAGCTTGGTATCACGGGCGGCGACTTCGAATTCTTCGATGTGGATCGAAGTAAAGACGTCATCACGGGACACGCGCTCGGAAATCAGGATGGAGTCCTCGTAGTTGTAGCCGTTCCAAGGCATAAACGCGACAACCACGTTTTTACCAAGGGCCAGTTCACCCATGTCTGTGGATGGACCATCCGCAATAACCTGACCCTTCGTCACCGTGTCGCCCACTTTCACCAGTGGACGCTGGTTGATGCAGGTGTTCTGGTTGGAACGCTGGAACTTGCGCATGCGGTAGATGTCTACGCCTGCATCGCCCAGCTCAAGGTCTTCGGTTGCACGGATAACGATACGCGTCGCGTCAACCTGGTCGATCACGCCTGCGCGTTTCGCCATGTAGGCCGCACCGGAATCGCGTGCCACAACTTCTTCGATGCCGGTACCAACCAGTGGTGCCTCGGCTTGCAGTAGTGGAACCGCCTGACGTTGCATGTTCGAGCCCATCAAGGCCCTGTTCGCATCGTCATTCTCAAGGAACGGGATCAGCGATGCCGCAACGGACACCAACTGCTTTGGCGAGACGTCAATCAGGTCAACGTTCATCGAGGGCGACAGCGTGTAGTCACCGGATTTACGCGTGGAGACCAGATCGTTCACGAACTTCATGTTTTCATCAAGGTTCGCGTTGGCCTGAGCCACTGTGTGCCGCATTTCTTCTGTGGCCGACATGTACTGGACTTCGTCCGATACAATACCGTCCTTCACCTTGCGGTAAGGTGTTTCAATAAAGCCGTATTTGTTCACACGGGCGAAGGTGGCCAGCGAGTTGATGAGTCCAATGTTCGGGCCTTCAGGCGTTTCAATCGGGCACATCCGGCCATAGTGGGTCGGGTGAACGTCACGTACTTCGAAACCCGCACGCTCGCGTGTCAGACCACCTGGTCCAAGCGCTGAAAGGCGACGCTTGTGCGTGACCTCGGACAGCGGGTTGGTTTGGTCCATAAACTGCGACAGCTGCGAGGAGCCGAAGAATTCGCGTACCGCAGCTGCCGCTGGTTTGGCGTTGATCAGGTCTTGCGGCATGACTGTGTCGATCTCGACGGAAGACATCCGCTCTTTGATCGCGCGCTCCATACGGAGCAGGCCAACACGGTACTGGTTTTCCATCAGCTCGCCAACAGAACGCACACGACGGTTGCCGAGGTGGTCGATATCGTCGATATCGCCGCGGCCATCGCGCAGATCAACCAGCGCCTTGATGCAGGCCACGATATCATCGCGGTCCAGCGTGCGCTGGGTGTCTTCTTTGTCCAAAGCCAGACGCATGTTCATTTTCACACGGCCAACAGCGGACAGATCATAACGCTCCGAGTCGAAGAACAATGTGTCGAACAGGTTCGACGCGGCTTCAACTGTGGGCGGCTCGCCCGGACGCATCACGCGGTAGATGTCCATGAGCGCAGTATCGCGGTTCATGTTCTTGTCTGCCGCCATGGTGTTACGCATGTAGGGGCCAACATTGACGTTATCGATGTCCAGCAACGGAATCTCGGTGATGCCCGCATCAACGAGTTCTTTCGCTGTACCGCCGATCAATGTGCCGTCTTTGTCGAACTCAAGCGTCATCTCGTCACCGGCTTCGACATAGATCGCGCCGGTTTCTTCGTTGATGATATCCTTGGAGACAAACTTGCCTTCGATGTGGTTGAAGGGCAGCAGCAACTCGGTCACGTTGCCTTCGTCGATCAGTTTCTTGACGGCGCGAGGTGTGATTTTCTTGCCCTGCTCGAACAGCACTTCGCCGCTTGCCGCGTCTACGATGTCGTATGTGGGACGTGTGCCGCGAATACGCTCCGGGAAGAACGGCGCGATCCAGCCTTTGCCAGCGTCCAGCTTGAAATGCACGGTGTTGTAATACGCATCCATGATCGCTTCTTGATCAAGACCCAGCGAATACAGCAGCGTGGTAACAGGCAACTTACGACGACGGTCAATACGCGCAAACACGATGTCTTTTGCGTCGAATTCGAAATCCAACCATGAGCCGCGGTACGGGATAATACGGCAAGCAAACAACAGCTTACCCGACGAGTGGGTTTTGCCCTTGTCGTGGTCAAAGAACACACCGGGCGAGCGGTGCATCTGGCTTACGATCACACGCTCGGTGCCGTTCACAACGAACGTACCGTTTGGTGTCATCAGGGGCATATCGCCCATGAACACGTCTTGTTCCTTGATGTCCTTTACAGACTTGGCGCCTGTATCCTCATCGATATCAAACACGATCAGACGGAGCGTTACCTTAAGCGGAGCGGCATAGGTCATGTCGCGCTGCTGGCATTCCTCAACGTCATATTTCGGCTTCTCAAGCTCGTACTTCACGTACTCGAGAATGGAGGTTTCATTGAAATCCTTGATCGGGAAAACCGACTGGAACACGCCCTGAATGCCATCACCATCGGTGGGCTGCGGCGCATCGCCGGAATTCAAGAACAGGTCATAGGAAGATTTTTGAACCTCGATCAGGTTCGGCATTTCCAGCACTTCGCGGATTTTGCCATAGTATTTACGCAGACGCTTCTGGCCAAGGAAGGATTGTGCCATGTGTCGTGTCACCTTTCGTGTCTCTTGCCTGAACGCTGCCACCGGGGCCGTGGTGCGCTCATCAGAGCGGTTTAGTCCGGTCTATGCTGGAATGCGTCCCACCGCACTCCTTCCGACCCTTGGACCTCTCCAGAAAGACGCTCTTATCGGCAAGCGCCTTTCAAGAAAGGTTTGGCTGGACAGGGCGTTTGCCCCATCCAGCCAGTATTTTAATGCAGGAATAAATCCCTGCGAGACGGCTTAGGCCAGCTCGACTTCTGCGCCAGCTGCTTCCAGCTTGGCTTTGATGTCTTCTGCTTCGGCTTTGTCGACGCCTTCTTTGATCTTGCCGCCAGCTTCAACCAGATCTTTGGCTTCTTTCAGGCCCAGACCGGTGATGCC
>Ga0210307_1203684_pt1 | contig 14333 bp, 5 predicted proteins | sample R1073metaT_FD_159690 | JGI IMG/M metagenome (GOLD analysis project Ga0210307, IMG submission 159690) | Metatranscriptome of estuarine water microbial communities from the Columbia River estuary, Oregon, United States - R1073 (Metagenome... | ecosystem: Environmental > Aquatic > Marine >...
AAGATCGATGGATTACTCACGCCAACTCAAAAGAGATTGCAAGAGGGAACGAGGGCAGTTGCAAGACAAATTACATCTGATATTTTGCCAGGACTTGCTGCCGTCGCCGCCGGAGAACAAGCACGAAAAAATGGCAAGAATCCAAAGAATCCAGTGGAGGTCATCGTACAAGATCTTCCCACAGTCGTGCCCAAAATTGGATCACGTGTACTCAGCGCCTTGTCCAACCAGGCGCAGAAAAACTTTGAAGAGTTTCAGGATGACATCAAGGCTGGTGATCCATTGCGTAGTATTACTAGGATTCAGGAACAAACTGCAGAACTTCAAAAGGAAGCAAAGAATGTCTTTTTGGAAACTCCAGAGGGATTGGTTGGTCCAAAATATATTGTTCTTTCGAAGCATGAGGGGTACGAGATTAGAGAGTATGAAGGTTACACCGTTGCTTCTACGTCGATGACAAAGGTTGAAGAACCATACACAATGGACGACTTAACATCTGGCGGGGAGGCTTTCAACGCGCTGGCAGCTTATCTGTTTGGTGCCAATGACCAGAAGGAAGTTATGGAGATGACAACACCAGTTACAACTACCAGCACAGGCGAAATGAGATTTTTTCTGAAAGAGAGGGAGGGTGGTGGCAGCTTCCCCCAACCTGTTGCTGAAAATGACGAGATCTTTAACGAGAAGGGATCTGTTAAGATTCAAGATATCCCTGCAGCCACATTGGCGGTAGCAAAATTTACCGGCTTCGTTACAGAAGGAGAGGTTGAGCGACAAAAAGATGCCTTGTTAACAGCGTTGGCTATTGATGGCGTAGAGATTGACGTACCACATGCCTCACCAGTTCCTCATGTAATTTTCCAATACAATCCACCCTACACACTCCCTGTTTTGAGACGGAACGAAATCGGCATACCAGTGAGGATTACAAACGACGAGGAAGAGATAGTGGACAGTGCTAAGTTATCACAGGAATGGGCTGTGGCAAACGATGGCGAGGAAGACGCCAATTGAATTTTTTATTGCAAATAATGTGCAGTTTTGGGAGAAGAGCACCATGATACTTTAACTAAGTTGTTCGGTTAGATACAAGGTGCTATGCAAATTCTTTCTTACTATTTTATGACAATTTTGCAACTATTTTTGTAGGCACGACAGCACCAAGCTCGAAAATAGGTGTGGCACTAATAGTCCTTCTTCTTTCCGAAGAAGGAAGAAATGTCTGGAGTCTTCTTCACTTTCTTTATTTGAGCTGCGGTAGACTCTTGTTTCCGTTTCTTTTCCTTTGTGCTGGACACAACAGGAGTAAAGGGGAGTTTAGTTTTGGATGCTGGCTGCAACGGCTCAGTGTGATGAAACGATGGCTTTGAAGCAGCAGCACCGAAGAAACTCTTCATTGTTTTTCTCTCCGTGGTGGCAAACTTCATGGCATTGTCACTGATTGGAGAGAAAGGCTCGTCAATAAACGCGGACAGCAACCCCTGACGGGCACTCGAAACTTCACTCATATTCACCATAAGCCTCTCAATTGCCTGAGGAGTCACGGGGAATTTGATGCCTACGATCCGGCGACCCGAATCAGTTTCAACCCTCATTACCCGCAATGAGCGTTGGGATGAAGACATGATTTGGACGGCCTTTTCCAAAGCCGGCAAAATATGCAAGACAGCTCCGGTAATGAGACCAATCTCAGATATTCTTGGAGCCAATCCATCGTTGTGATTCATGAAATTACTTTTGTTGTATGCCTCGTCCCATAAACAAGCAACATTCTTCCAATTATCTCGCACAATGCTGATAGCGTCATGAGTTTTAGGCTCGTCATTTTCGCTCTTCTTCTCCTCATTGTCTGCACCAGACTCTTCATTATTTACACAGGAAATGCGTTGTGCTATGACCTCTGAAGAAACGAGAAGATCGTATTTGTAACGCAAGTCTTTAGACGACATTTCGCACGGGTTCTTTCCTGTGTTCGGTCTTGTGATTACCATTAGTCCGAGAGGGTCATCGAAGTCATTGTCAACCTCATCTGAGACTTTTTGTTGAGCAAACAGGACGAGATGACGACCGGCAATTTTGCGCTTAGAAAGGTAAAATCCAGACTTAGCATACTTGCGATGGCTCTCTTTTCTCTCCATGGCATCAGCGTCTTCCTCGACAGCAAACTTCGCGTCGCCATTCTGCTTCGAACCAGCTGCTATCGTCTCTACAATAAAATTGAATGACACACCTCGATCAATGATCAACCTCGTAAGCTCTGTCTTTGCACCGCAAGAGCTATCTGTAGCAATGATAAGCTCACTCTTTAACTCAATGCTTGTAGCTTTGATATCTTCAACACTACCCTCAAACTCGCCGGTAGCCTTTGCATCACTAATGACATCATCCAAGGTCGACATAAAAAGAGAAAATACCAAGCGTTGACGTAACACTTCAAGCCCAGCAATTCTATTCAAAAACTTCTTTACATTTGGTTCACCGCCCAAACCCACATGCGACAACGCGTTGGCAGCAGTAGTAAGCATTTCCATTCTAGCATCGTCACTTGATTGTTGCGATTGAGAAATAAATTCGTCCAAGATGCTGTTGGTGTTACGTGATGGAGGGCTGCATGGCGAAGAAAACAAGGCCATGTAAAATTTAGCCAAAGCCCTCCTACCGAAGACACTGTCAACGTCAAATTCAGACAAGTCGGTTCCAGTCGCAGCTCGACGGTCGCCTTTTGTGAGTGCTCCAAGCTGAGCCATACGCTTGCTTACCGCAGATGCGAATCGACGTTCTCCACCTAAATCAGTCACGACCATCTTATAGATTGGAGCAGAAACTTGGCCTGAGCGATGAGACCGTCCTAGCTGTTGTATAGCTTTGTCTGCGGCCCACGGTAGCTCAATCGTAAAATGAACCCTTCGCTTATGACTTGACTTGCATCGCCTATCAGAGTGGAGAGAAACACCCGTACTGGCTGCGTCAGAAATAATAGCCACGTGCTTTTTTCCGTCCATGAACAGTTTCCTCTCTTTAACATTCAAACAGTCACTCTCATCATCTCTGTTTATTGGCATTGATAGCCCATATGACGTCTGTGTGCCTCCAAAGCGTTTGGTATATCTGAATATGTTATCTTTCTTGCGGAGGATGCGACCAGAACGTCCAGTCATTTCCGCGACATTGTCAACACCGAATCGATCAATGATATCATCGAGTGGGTTGGGAGGCAAATCAAGATCGTTGATTGAATTCAACAATCTTTCGCGACGAAGAACAAGCTCACGAATTGGTTCAGGGGCAGGCATACTTTTGATCCTTTCCGCCAAGTCCGTGATACGAGCATGCTCAAGTCGTTCCAATTCGGATGAAAATCCGTCAGGAGGCAAAGGAGGTATCGTAGGTGCTTCTGGAGGTGGATGTGCGATAGGAAAATGATTGCGAAGAAAGTTGCTCATGATACTTCCGCATGTGGAAAGCAGGTGTGGCAGATCCACGTTCTCAATATCTACCTTTCCTTTTTGATCCTTGCATGCGGACCCATTATCTACCAGAGACTCGGCAAGCTCGTTTAGAGTGACCTCCATGCCTGCCTCTCCAGTGCTCTGGAGACCTATGACTACAGAGTGGTCATTGTCGAGATATTTCTTCGCTTGAGCAACAACCTCGTCTACTTTGGCACAAATGCACATCTCCTTGTAGAAACGCTGTTGTGCGGCGAAAAATAACCTCCAGATCATCTTTGGAGAAGGAATATTCAGCATTCGGAGTGCACTCTCAATCTCATCTTTGACCTTGAACCACCATTTCACGGCTCCATCATAACTTGCAACTTGTTTTTCGCACAGCCGCACTTCGACTGTGTGAAAATCTGCTCCTTCCCAGCTGAGCGTTCGTGCAAGGAATAGACCTTTGCGCTTCATTTCCAAAGCAAGCATTTCCATCGCACCAACACCTCGCCGTGTCAATGCATCTTTAAATGAATCAAATGTAGGATAGAGTGGATTGGCACTCCCCCACAACCCCAGCCTTACAGCATAAGCCATGTGTGCAATCTCGGATACACCCGTTGCTGAACAGTACAACACACGTGAGTTTGGTAGACGTTCCTGTAAAGCTATGACCAACTTGGCTGTACGGGTGTCTGCTTCCAAGTTCTTTGCCTTGTGAGCTTCATCAAAGACTATCATGCCATCGTAAGATTGCTCAGCTTGATGTTTGCTGTCATTCTTTCCGTTGCTACTACCCCTGAGCCAATTTAAGATGTCTTCTAATCTCTTTTTACTGACCAAAAGAGAATATGTGATGAAGAGCACGCCCTTCCCCGAACTTCCACCTACACCCAATCCCTTTGCACTGGTACCAGACTTGCCTAAGAGGTCCACACCATCATGAACCTCAACATGACACCCAACGTCTCTCAAGTCTCTCTTTGCATCTTCCACTAATTCTCGACTAGTGGATATCCATAAATGCCTACCATGTCCGTGATTACGACAAAAAGCATCTCTGATTGTTGCACCTATTTGACGTCCCTTGCCGATACCTGCACCATCTCCTAAGAAGAAGCCTGCTCGTTGGACTGCTCCTGATTGTTGAAGAACACTTTCACCATTTTTAGAAGTGAACACTCTATTGAAACGGGTAGTTGCTAATGCCACTCCCTCTGCTTGAAGTGGAGATAACTTACCCTCTACTACTAGAGGTAGTATTGTAGATGCCGATTCGTCACTTAGAGCACCATCGCTTCCTTCTGATGAAAAATTGCATGCAGATACAGATGCAAGGAGTGCTGCTTCACATGCTGGAGATGTATGAGATTGAATGAGGGCATTATTTTTCGTGAATAATTGTGACAAGTAGTCTGCAGTGGACAATGATGAAGTTGGATATTCTTTCTTGTTGGTGTCATTTTGTTCACACTCATCGTCCGAGTCTAGTAACACAATGACATCCTCTTGCTGCTGTTGTTGTTTATCTTCTTTAATACTATGTTGTGTCGATTTTTCGTCGGAATGACGATGCGCATCATACAACGCTTTTAGTACACAGTGAGGCAACGCCGTAGGAACATAGGATGAAAAAGTATCAATGGCATTGCCTCCATCTTGAACGGCGTCTTCAGCAACCACAACTGGTTGTGCCACACTAGCTGCCTTGTCGTCATTGGATGTCGGTACAGCTGGCCTCGAAGTGTTGGCCGACGCCGACATATTTGCTGGTGCTCCTGCTGGCCGCCCGTTCGCAGCATTGCTACCGCGTGCAGCGATGTTTGCCATTACGGCCTGTAACCTAGCGATTGCATCTGATGAGGACGACATATGGTGGAATGTGTAGTGCATATTTTTGGCGCCAACTGAAGGGGAGCTGTGAGGTGTGAAGCAGGCAGAGAGGGTCACAAACAGAAACTGGCAGAGCATTACAGTTATTATCCTTACTGCTACATTATCTACACGTCTCCACAGAAAGATAACTCAAGTGCCTAATATATGTGAAAGTCGTCTGAACAAACCACTATGCAAGCCCATTGTGCCTCAACAGAGCTTCCGGGGAGGGGCCTCGACCTCTGAATTGCTCGAAGACTTCTGTCGGTGACACTCCACCTCCAAGGCTCAATACAGTGTCTCTGAACTTACGTCCAACTTCTCTCACTCCTTCTTCGTTGTCAAGACCCACCTCTTCAAATGCACCGAAAGCGTCCGCCGACATGACTTCTGCCCACTTGTATGAATAGTATCCAGCTGAGTAACCCCCAGCAAAGATGTGAGAGAAACCACACAAGAATCGGTCTTCGTCAATCGGCTTGGAGTAAGGAGTGTAGATTGAAGCCATGCGACGCTGGACATCAAAGATAGTCTCATCACCATCGGGATCGAAGTTTGAATGCAATTCAAGATCCATCATTCCGAAAAGCAACTGACGGCATGCCATCATTCCAGCTCCAAAAGTCTTTTGCTCGATCAGCTTCTTGAACATTTCCTCAGGGAGGGGTTCGCCAGTTTCATAGTGCTTCGCGAAACCGTAGACCGTGGGCTTATCGTAGCACCAATTCTCCATGAACTGAGAGGGGAGCTCGACAGCATCCCATTCAACACCGTTGATACCGGCAACATCTCCGATGGTAGCACGAGTCAACATATGTTGTAAACCGTGTCCTGTCTCGTGAAACAACGTTTCCACTTCTCTGAATGTCATTAGAGATGGCTTCTTTCCAACGGGAGGAGATCCGTTACAAGTCAAGTAAGCAACGGGGACATCAATTCCAAGGGCAGCCGATTTGCCGCGGCAGTCAGCCATCCAAGCACCGCCACGCTTATCTGCTGGGCGGGAATAAGGATCAAGGAAGAAGCTAGCAATATGTTCGCCGCTTTCCTTATCGTAGATTTCAAAGAACTTGACGTCAGGGTGCCAGACTTCAGCCTTTCCATTCGCCTCGCGGACCTCAACACCGAAGATGCGATCAATAAGCCCAAACAAACCATCCAACACAGCGTCTAATGCAAAGTATGGCCTGAGTTCTTCTTCTTTGAGGTCAAACGTTTTCTCCTTGAGCCTCTCTACCCAAAATGATGAATCCCATGGCATCAATTTCTCAAGGTTGGCTTCACTGTATTCGTCACCTCCAACTTCACGAGCCAACGCTGTTGCAGCAGCAAGTTCCTTTTCCGCTGCTGGCAACGCCTTCTCAAGGATAAGGTTTGATAGATCAGCCACACTCTGCACATCGGGCGCCATCTTTGACGCAAGACTTTGCTCGGCATAGTTACTGAATCCAAGCAAACCAGAAACTTCCTTCCTCAGCTTCAATATCTCATTGATGATGGGCACGTTGTTCTTTCCAGGAGCCCCCTCTTTCTTCTCGGCTTCCTTGCTCTCCAATTGGTCAGCAGTAAATTCTGATGCACGGGTCATGTAACCAATGTACACCTGTTTCCTGATATCTCTATCAGGAACGTGTTGCATGGCCGCAATATAAGACGGACCATCCAATGTGATACGCCAGGGGCCTGCCTTCGGATCGACATCAGCTTCGCCTAGCTTCTTCTTCTCCTCTTCATCAGACGCTTCTTTGATCAAGTGTTGTTGATGCGCACTTGCCCACATCGCCAAAGCAGAATCTGGAACGCCTTCCAAACTCTTGGGATCAGTAACAGTCAATCCAAACAATTTAGTGGCATCAAGAACATTGTTTGAGAAAGCAGTGCTCAACTCAGCAAAGCGGAGTTTAATCTCGTTGAAACGCGTTTGTTCAGGGCTTCCTTCTGCAAGACCAACTCCCTGCAACTTCATACTACGCAGACTGTTGGAGACAGCACGCTGCTTCTGTGCCATGATAAAGTCGTCATCCTTCTTTTCCTCGCTTTCCCAACCCTTTTGTACAGCCATGAGAGCATCATATACGGGCTTGCTTTGAGAAAACTTCATGCTAGTCTTGACAATCTTCGGTTGGTTCTCCTCATATGCCTTTCTCAGTTCGTCGGTGTTTTTAACCCCATTTAAATGACCAGCTATCCCCCAAGCAAAACCAAGTGGATGTTGCATCTTCTCGAGAATAGGGAGGACATCGTCATAGGCGACGGCGTCCTTAGATTCGACCAACCTGGATTCCATCGCGGCAAAATCACTCTCTAGCTTCTCCAAAATTGATTGCATGGCAGGAGTGAGCTGCGAAGGCTCGATCGAATTAAATTTAGGCAAATCATCCGATTGGAGGAGCGGATTGGTAGCAACATCTGCCGCATCTACCACTTTGGTATCTTCTGTTACAGAGCTCATTGTTCGAGCGGTTGATGAGGAACAATGAACAGATGGTGAAAGATGCGAAGAGCTCCTCGAGATGATGTTGGCGCTGGAAAAAGCTCGAATCTGGGGGGTGGATAGGAGAGTGGCTAAGGCAACCGACAGGATCTTCATTGTCAGAAGAAGATATGATAGTTTTTGCTACAAATAATGCAACTCACTTCTTGTTATGGCACTGAGGCAGCAACGCAACAACACCATTGTTCTGATGAAGCTTTTGCAATGCGCTGGCGTGGCGATGATGAGCGTGATGTGGCGTGGTGATAGATAATAAGCCGGCTCCGAATCAAGACACGTGTCTCTCACGTGTCTCTTGTTATTAACGCACCGACTACCTACAAGTACTCCTATGGTACATACCATAGAGAGGTACCTACCTAATCCTCGTGGCGTGGCCGATGTCAAGCAAATGTCTCAGCGGTGGATGGATGGAGGCCTTTATTCATCATCTATCACCAGTAGTATCTAGTAGTATGGTGTCAGCAATATAAGCAAATTGTGATTAATTTTACACGATGAGACCAAATTTATTCTCTTCGATGAATCGTCTATTCTAATTCTACCTGTGCAGTTGTGAACTCCACACTTGAAAACAAAATGTGACACGCAAACTCTTTCTTGCAAATACTCTACTGTGCAGCATTACCAAAAATTGACTCAAACTCTGAGAAATTAACCTCTCCCGTTTCACACAGGTCTAATGAACTTAACAGCAAAGCTAAATCCTTGTCCGAGAATGTCATGCCAAGATTTTTCATCAAGTTGCTTATTTCAGTAGCATCCAACGTTCCAGACCGATCAACATCGACCTCATCGAATGCCTCCTTGAGCTGATCTCTGTGTGGAAATGACTTCTTTCTTTGAAGAACCATAGCCCTTCGAAACTCTTGACGAAGTGCCAAATGTTGCAGTGTATCTTGAAGCTCAGGATATTTGTCGGCAAGCTCTTGAAGCTTTTCAAATGGCATGCTCTTGACCACGCATGTGTCCGTTTTGCAAACTGCAGCTGCTTGTCTATTTCGCTTGAGTACATGAGACTGCACTCCGAATAAACGTCCCTTTTTTACTGTGTATATGTTGTGCTCAGCAGCATTGATATCGATCATTCCCTCCTTGACGATGTAAGCATCCCGAGGCACCTGCCCGTAATCAAAAATGACATCACCTCGATTGTAGGTCGTTTCGACCATGTCTCCGTGTCTGTCCATAATACTTAAGGCTCGGCCGAATCTCTCTGTGTTTGCCTTCTCTCGCAATTTCAAGCCAGAATTCGAACCCTTCATAATATACTTCTCAAACAAATCCTTGTCCATTTTGAGCACATTGACTGGAGTGGTGCAGGTAATAGTTGTTTTCCTCTTTCTGCCCAGTATGCCGCCCTTGCCAAAGTATGCACCCTGACCCTTCTTGGTGCGAAACCCATCTTTCGTAGACACTTCAATTGTGCCACTGTTGATAAAGTACACGTAATCTCCATCATCACCTTCTTTGTATATCACATGGCCTCTTGGAAAATGTACACTCTTTAGATTCTCACCAACTAGATCTGTAAAACTGGTAAAAGACATTTTGCTGTCATCTCCCTCCTCTCGGTTCGTGCTATTTCTTCGAATCAATTGTGATGTAGGTAACGACTTCAGATCTTTCTTTGATAGGAAGCCTTTCTTCTCTTTGTCCATATGATCAAACGCACGCTCAAGAAGAGGAGTTCGTTTGTCTTTTGGTTCCAACTGTACTTCGGAGTCCTCGTCGTCTTGATCAGAGAATGAAAGCAAACTCTCAATCACGGACTTCTCGAGCCCAGATTTGTACCTCTGTACCTGTTTCAGACGTTTTACGGAGTCCTCAATTACCGCTTCTCGTGCTGTTTCACCAGTAACCCACGGATGGTGCAACATCTCGTGTGCAGTCATACGCTTTCTTGGATCCGGCTCCATTAACCTCGTCATTAAATCGATAGCAGACTCAGATATGTCAACATCAAATGGGCAGTCTTTCAGCGGAGGTCGGCGTTGCTCCTTGATGCGCTTTCCGATTTCTTCATCGGTTCCGTCACAGTTCAAATCAAACGGGTGTCGTCCAATCAACATTGTGAAAATAATCACTGTATCATTTCCAACAAGAACGAGTGATGTAAGTAGATGATAACAACACAACAGACACAATAGTACTCTGATCTACGCACCTCCCAATGCCCACATATCTACAGACGGATCAATATCAATACTATCATCATCAAACGCTTCGGGAGGGCAATATGCAGTGGTAGCACCGTCTGCATGGGTAAGCTTCCTTGAAGGTAATCTAACGCCCGAATGCTCCTCTGGATGAGATAGCACCTCGGAACATCCAAAGTCAATCAGCTTCACCATACAATCACCCCGATGTTGTTGGAGTATGTAATTTCGAAGCATTATGTTCTCGGGCTTCAAATCTGCATGAACAACCCCAATCCCGTGGCAAAAGTCAAGGGCCGAAGCCACCTGTCTCACTAATCGACTGGCGTCAGCTTCAGAATAAGCTCCGTGCTGAATAAGATGATAAAACATTTCACCACCATTAATTAAATCAAACACAAGCAAATAGTCATCTTCTTCGTCAAAGTTTTCTTTTAGCATACAAATATTCGGATGTCCGCCATGCGCTCGTAAATGTAACAGTGCATTCATCTCACGTTGGAATTCTGCATTCTGTGTGTATTCCTTGGGAATTTTCTTGAGCGCAAATGATTCTCCAGTCGCTCGTTCTCGACATAGGTATACATCTCCGTAAGCTCCCGAGCCAAGCGGATTGTCAAAGTCTACTTCATACAAAGAAAAGAAGGTACGCTTGGCTGCCTCCTGCGACATGCGTTTGGATGTGGCAGAGCGTTCGAGGCGCAAATCATGGTCTGGTAAAAGGTGAAACCTTGATGTGGAGTGCTCACATTGTGCCGCAGCGAATGGGGCAAACGGACGACCACCGCCTAAATTATTTGAGCTCCAATTTGTGAAAAATGTGTTCTGCCGTGTCGCAGTAGTGCTTGGTTGTGTCTGTGCATTATAAGCCCTACCTGGATCTTCTTTCTTGGAGCATCTACATCTGGCATCTTTATCATTTACGTGCCCTATTCTTTCATACGTCAAGGCAACCAATAGTAGTGCAACCGCAGCTGCTGAGGAATTCGAAATGGCATCGTTAGCTGCCGCCAATGGATTGGAAGTAATCGTGAACTTGGACGCTCTACGCCGAGCCGACCGTAGTGCATGAAACATGATACGAATGCTGCAGCGGCGAATTTATGTTGCTACTACCTGTGAGTTTGTTATCGTGCCCTGGTTAGTTGATACGCTGACAGAATGAACCATATTGTAGATTATATTATGAGATAGCATGTCACAATAGCCTCACGCACAGATGCTCGGCATCATCATCGAGTCTTACACAGAAGCTTCGCTCCAATCTGAAGACTTTTGGCAGAAGCTGAAGTCACAATGGGGGGATGCCCCCTCGGACTCAAATTGGTTACTCCTACAGACTACCATATTGATTCCGTTTTATGGTACTAGCTCGTGTCACTTCCCGATGAGTGAGCCCCCCTCCATTCATCATTAACATAAAAAAGCGCGCCTCATGCTAGCTACGTATTAGGATGGAAAGAAAGAAAGATATCATCTTCAAGCCCGCCAAAAGTATCTATCTTTTTCATGAAAAGGGGAAGAAGCCGGCCATCAAAGAAGCCTGTTCATAGCCATCAACAGAATCTCATATTCCCGAAGCTAACGTCGTGTTGTTATTCTGAAATCCAAGTTTTTTGATCAAGTTAAAAACAAGATGTCTGAGGGTGAGTCGTCGATTAGACTGGCTTCTTGATTTGTGTATATGATCGACATATGGTGTGATCAGTTTGTCTCCTATGGAGGTCATCGGTGTCAGTATGGATGTTTGATGTTACCCATTGTTTGATACTCACAGGTGGGCTATAGCTCTAATTACTGTTTGCACAATCATTCTCACTTTTTTTTGTATCCGACCTGATAATCACCATGATTGGTAACTTACAAAACACTATCAATAAACAGAATTCACGTTAGAGAAATGCAAAATGTTAGCTGAAAAGGCTAGCAGTGCAGCTGATCTCCCCTACGAATGCAAAAAATACCCCGAGGCAGTGAAAGCAGCCTCCATTAAACGTACTGGGACCCAAAAGGCAGCTTACGAAGGTATGCAGGGAGGGCTGGCGGCGCAGGCGCAAAAGGCTAAGGGGAGGGAGACTCATGCGCAAATTCAGAGGAGGTTGACGAATTCTCGTCGTTTTACCAAAGACAAATAAATGATATGATTGTAAGTGTTTGGTGGGGAGGGGTGTTGGAAAAACTAGACTTTCGGATGAAGTTTTAATTTGTGATCCCATACTAAAGTGAATCTTTCATGGGGGGGCAATAGAGATAGAATCGAGATCTGAATAGATCTCGGATAGAATCGAGATCGTGATAGACCTCGTGGGAAAAGCAAATTGTTGGGGACCTGTTTAATTAATAGTATTTGATTAGGGGTTGTGTGCTGATTCTGAACCTTTCTAGTTGGCTGAGCTAATGAGGACCCGTCTCTATTTCCTGTTCTGTCCGTGTTTCCTGCGTCTAAACGAGTCGCTCCACAAGTGCTTCTATTACTATTTTTTTACAACCCTATACCATATGCAAAATCAACGAACCCATACAGATGCAAGCAAGCCTCACTGGTGCCCCCTTCTATTCATACTTAGCTCGCCTTAGTCAACTTTAATAGTGCTGAAAATCTTACGCACGAACCACAAACAGACCAAAGCTCCCACACTTCCCGTCACCAAAAACATCGCTGAGCTAATGAGAAACATGTATCCGAAGTAGAGCATATAGGTAATGAGCATTCTGGATGCTTCAAGACTCTTGAACCAGAATACACTGTAGATGAAGGTGTATCCGGCGATACTACCCGATGAAAGGAAGGTGAACCACCACCACCTGTGATTTTCGGCACATAGTTGGTAGTAGCAAAGGAGAACAGTAACCTCTGCGCAGGTGATGAGGAGAATCACGTAGACTACGAGAGTGAACCCAAAGACATAGTAAAATTGGTCCATCCACAACGAAGTCATAATGAAGAATAGCTCGACATACGCAGCAGCGAAAGGGACCATACCTGCCAAACAAATTCCGGTAATAGGCTTCATGAACGCCGTTTGTTCAGGGATGGCACGAGCAATGGTGGAAGTCACAGTTGGGAAGATAATTGCCTCTGCTTTGTAACCAAAGTAAGCCCCGAGGAAGACAAGGGGGACGGAAACGCAGCACCACATAGCAGCGACAATTACTAAGTCCAAAAATGGAACACTAGCCGTCGAGCGGAAGAATGCCAATATTGTGTTGAAGAAGATAAACGTGAAGAAGCACAAGCCGGGGAAGCCAGTTGCCGTGAATAGCGTGCAGAGCTGCCACTTCCGTCCACGGAATGATTTGTATAATCTGCTCGAAACATATCCCGACAGGCATCCACAGAGCATGTAAAAGACAAGAACAGATGTCATCAAACTTCCACGACGAGCGGGGCTTAAGAAGCCAACTGCCGATAAAAGAATTGTGAAAAATCCACAAACACCAATTTGTACTCCAGAGCCAACCATGATGCAGTACGCCATCGGCCAGTTTTGTGGGGGACGGAAGACATCGGCATGCACCAATTTCCATCCACTCTCTTCAGCTTCCTCCTCCTTCTCTTCGTCAGTAAGTGCTGCCATCGCATTGTACCCGGCAATGTCCCTTCGAAGGTTACGCACCAAAATGGAGACAACCAACAACGAGAGGAACAATACCACCAAAATTGAATTTGTAATCGAATACCAGTGTACCTGCGCAGGAACCATGTGATCTTCGCTCAAATAAACATCCCACCTCGAAGCCCAAGCAGTCTCCGAATACCTCCACATCACATCGTAAGTGTAAATAATATTTTCTCCGGGCCTAACTCGTTGGAAATTACCAGCGTTACGCTCCATGTGCTGATTTGTCATGCACGTATCAAGAGGCTTGGTGAATCCATCACTTGACATACCATCCCACTGAAATCCGCCGGCATAATGATGATTGACACTAATAGGCTCGACGGCAAATCCAACGACACGATGACCCTCCTTCCCCTCGGGATTGTGGTATTCCAAAATAATGTTGACGTGGTTGTACACAAATGCCTCTGGGGAATCCTGCGTGAGAAAACCAATGGGGAAACCTCCTGCATAATGCGTTTGATGCTGTCCTGATCCTGTCAATCCAACGCTAGCCCCGGGCAAATTATCAATGATCCAATTGTTATGATATCCGTACTTGATATGTGTGGCTAGGCTTTTGGCCTCAATAGGAGTGAGGGTAACTTGGCACAACACTTGGCAGTAAACCTCGCGAAGCATGTTGATGGAGTACGCCGAGTTCTGAATTTTGTTACCAGTGAGGAATTCTCCAAGGTTTTCAGAAGCCATTTTAGGTCCCCCGGTAGGACGACAAAATGGCAGGCGATAGTAATCTTTGGGTAGCTGA
>Ga0210307_1178298_pt1 | contig 14296 bp, 13 predicted proteins | sample R1073metaT_FD_159690 | JGI IMG/M metagenome (GOLD analysis project Ga0210307, IMG submission 159690) | Metatranscriptome of estuarine water microbial communities from the Columbia River estuary, Oregon, United States - R1073 (Metagenome... | ecosystem: Environmental > Aquatic > Marine >...
AGCGCAGCTACCAGATTGCCGAACTCGACGAGAGCTTTTTCGAATGAGCAAGTTGGGCAGAAATAATAATGTCCGCGGTAATTATTGCCCTGAGGCGTCTTTTGCATCGCGGATTTCGCGTTGGCGCATGGGCATTTTGTCGATGCTGCGGGTGATTTCGCGGACATGCCACGGGAACGGTTTGCGCAGGGCCACGTTGCCGTCCTTGCCGACCAGTGTCAGCATGAAGCCGCGCGGGCGCATGCGCAGCCGGATATCGCTTCGGGCAGCGGGATCTGTGTCAACGATCACGATTATATCGCGCTCAGTCAGATCGGCAGCGCCTTTGCTCAGCAGCTCCATCTGTTCGACAAAGGCGGGGTCATCCACGCTATCGGCAAAAACGATGACAGGGCGCTTTTTCCACTTAAATTCACTTAAATCGGTGACATCTGCTGCCTGTAGCACCAAGGGCAAGTCCGGCTGGAACAGGGTCTGCGCGTGCCCGCTACCGGCAAAAACAGCAATAATAACAGCACTTAGCAACGGTTTCATAAGCTCTCCCTCTGAACCATATATAGGGGGCCTGCTCGCAATTGCGAAGGCAGTTAGCGCCATTTTTAACATTAAGCCTGTCGCAAGGGATTTTGCCGCATGACTGCCGCAGTTTCCCAATCACGGCTGCCTGTCGCGGCCACATGGCGCAAAGGCATTGCTCGGCTTATGGATATCATTTTGCACGTCGGGGCCCACCGGTCCGGATCTACCAGTTTTCAACACTATCTGCGCTGCAATCGCGCTCATCTCATGCACGACGGCACAACCGTTTGGGAGCCGCATATGTTGCGGACAGGTCTGTTTAACGGCTTGTTTGCTGCGCCACATGTGATGAACGGACGTGATCTGCAACGCCGCGCTATGGGGCGTGTGCGCATTCACGCATTGCGCGCGCAAAATGAAGGCGCAAAGCGGCTTTTAATCAGTGAAGAGAATATGATTGGCGCGCCGCGTGCCTGCCTGCGCGCTGGTATGCTCTATCCCGCAATCGGGGAGCGGCTGGCCCGTTTGGGGGCGACATTTGAGGGCCGGATAGCCCGTGTCGTCATGACCATTCGTGCGCAGGATATATGGTGGTCGTCTGTCGCGGCTTTTGGCGTGGGGCGTGGCCATGCAGTGCCGGATGCTACACGCCTTGCGGCGTTTTCCAGCGCCCCACGGACGTGGCGCGATGTGATCACCGATATGGCCTTTGCGCTGCCGGAAACCGAAATCAGAATTCTCCCGTTCGAGCAATTTGCAGGCCGGTCTGACGCGGTGCTTAGCACTGCAATTGACCGCCCCGTGCCGTATGGTCACGCCGCAAGCTGGCTGAACCGTTCACCGGATACGGCCAAATTGCGCAGCACGCTTGCACAATACCAAGGTGCATCAAACGCGCTTCCCTCCCATTTGGCGCAGGGTGAGGGGCGTTGGAACCCCTTTACCCCGCTTCAGGCCGCGAACCTGCGCGAGGCATACGCGGACGATATTATGTGGCTCACCGCTGGTGCGGACGGGCTTGCAACACTGACAGAGGATCCCTCCCGCAAAAGAGCAGGCCAAAGCCTGCCTTCGGGAGCACTGACAAAAGGACAGTCCCATGACCAACAAAACAACACCTGCCTCAAAGGCCGACTGGCGCAAACTGGCTGAAGGCGAACTGCGCGGCCGCCCGCTGGATGATCTGACTTGGAAGACGCTGGAAGGCATCGACGTCGCGCCGCTCTATACGGCAGAGGATCTGGAAGGCGTTAACCATCTGGGCGGCATTCCGGGGCAGGGGCCCTATACGCGCGGCGTGAAGGCCACGATGTATGCAGGCCGTCCGTGGACAATTCGCCAGTATGCGGGTTTCTCAACCGCCGAGGAATCTAATGCCTTCTACCGCCGTGCGCTTGCGGCAGGGCAGCAAGGCGTCTCGGTCGCGTTTGATCTGGCAACCCACCGGGGCTATGACAGTGACCACCCGCGTGTGGAGGGCGATGTAGGCAAGGCCGGTGTGGCGATTGACAGCGTCGAGGATATGAAAATCCTTTTCGACGGCATCCCCCTCGACAAGGTCAGCGTGTCGATGACGATGAACGGCGCGGTCATCCCGATCCTCGCGAATTTCATCGTCGCGGGGGAGGAGCAGGGTCACTCTCGTGCGGTCCTCTCCGGAACCATCCAGAATGATATTCTGAAAGAATTTATGGTGCGCAACACCTATATCTATCCGCCAGAGCCGTCGATGAAGATCATCGCGGACATCATTGAATATACGGCCAATGAGATGCCGAAATTCAATTCCATCTCGATCTCAGGCTACCACATGCAAGAGGCGGGTGCGAACCTTGTACAAGAGCTGGCATTTACGTTGGCCGATGGCCGCGAGTATGTGCGCACGGCGATTGCCGCAGGCATGGACGTTGATAAATTCGCGCCGCGCCTGTCGTTCTTCTTCTGCATCGGTATGAACTTCTTTATGGAGGCCGCCAAGCTGCGCGCCGCACGTCTGCTGTGGTCACGCATTATGGATGAATTCCAGCCCAAAGACCCCAAGTCATCCATGCTGCGCACCCACTGCCAGACTTCCGGTGTCAGTCTGCAAGAGCAAGACCCCTATAACAACGTGATCCGCACCGCCTATGAGGCGATGTCAGCGGTCCTGGGCGGCACCCAGTCGCTGCACACCAACGCGCTGGACGAGGCGATTGCCCTGCCGACCGAGAACTCCAGCCGTATCGCGCGCAACACCCAGCTGATCTTGCAAGAAGAAACCGGCGTGACCAATGTCGTCGATCCGCTGGCGGGTTCCTATTACGTCGAGAAGTTGACCCACGACATGGCCGAAGCCGCGTGGAAGTTGATCGAGGAAGTCGAAGAGATGGGCGGCATGACCAAGGCTGTGGCCTCCGGTATGCCCAAGCTGCGGATCGAGGAAGCAGCAGCCCAGCGGCAGGCGGGACAAGACCGCGGCACCGATGTGATCGTCGGCGTGAACAAGTATCGTCGCGACAAGGAAGATGCGATCGACATCATGGATGTGGACAACGTCGCCGTCCGCGATAGCCAGATCAAACGTCTGGAAAGCATCCGCGCATCCCGTGACGAGGCGGCCTGCACAGCAGCATTGGCCGAGATGACACGCCGCGCAAAAAAAGGTGGCAACTTGTTGGAAGCCGCTGTGGAAGCGGCGCGTGCGCGTGCAACCGTAGGAGAAATCAGCATGGCGATGGAAGAAGAATTCGGCCGCCACCGCGCGGAGGTCAAGACATTGGCAGGCGTTTACGGTGCTGCTTACGAAGGTGATGCGGGCTTTGCTGCGATCCAGAAATCGGTCGAGGAATTTGCCGAGGATGAGGGCCGCCGCCCGCGCATGCTGGTGGTGAAAATGGGGCAGGACGGTCATGACCGCGGTGCCAAGGTCATTGCAACAGCCTTTGCAGATATCGGTTTTGATGTCGACGTAGGCCCGCTGTTCCAGACCCCCGCAGAGGCAGCACAAGACGCCGTGGACAACGATGTACACGTTATCGGCATCAGCAGCCAGGCAGCGGGCCACAAAACACTGGCGCCACAACTGGTCAAAGCGCTCAAGGAGGCCGGAGCGGAGGATATTCTGGTGATCTGTGGCGGTGTGATCCCGCAGCAGGATTATCAGTTCCTCTATGATGCTGGGGTAAAGGCGATCTTTGGTCCCGGCACCAACATTCCCCATGCAGCGCAGGACATCCTCAAACTGATCCGCGCCGCGCGCACATGATCACCTTTGACCATATCGCAGTGGCGGGGGAGAGCCTCGCCGCTGCGACTTCCCATGTGGAGGTGGCGCTGAACGTGCCGCTTCAACAGGGCGGGGAACATGCCGTGTTCCACACCCACAATACGCTTCTGGGGCTGGAGGACGGCCTCTATCTGGAGGCGATTGCGATCAACCCTGACGCTCCCGTTCCGAACCGCGCCCGCTGGTTCGATCTGGACAGGTTTGCGGGTGCACCGCGCCTGACCAACTGGATTTGCCGGTGTGCTGATCTGGATGCCACGCTGGCGCAGTTGCCAGAAGGATTTGGGGCACCGGTGGATTTGCAGCGTGGTGATTTGCGCTGGCGGATGGCGGTGCCGCTGGATGGGGTGCTGCCCTATGACAACTGCGCGCCGGCATTGATCCAATGGATCGGCGATGCTCACCCCGCAGCGCGACTGACCCAGCAGGGTTGCAAGATGACGGCGCTGACAGTCTCTCACCCGCAGGCGGGGGCATTGGCGGCCTTGCTGGCGCCGCTTCTGCACGATGCGCGGATTACCTTTGCGCAAGGTGCGCCCAAGCTTACTGCACAAATCAACACGCCTGAAGGGACTGCTGTTTTGTGCTGATCCGCGCCGCGACCCCTACGGACGTGCCAAGCATCAAGGCGCTGTGGAACGCGATGATCCGCGATACCACAGCGACCTTCACAACCATTGAGAAAACAGACGAAGACCTGTTGCATATGCTGGCAACCCGGCAAGATGCGTTTCTGGTGGCTGAAGAGACAGGGCATTTTGCGGGTTTTGTGACTTGGGGTCCGTTCCGCGCAGGGCCCGGCTATGCCCATACTGCCGAGCATACAGTGATCACTGCTGCGTCTGGACGCGGGACAGGCCGTGCGTTGTTGACGGCTGCGATGCGGCAAGCGCTTGGGCAAGGCATCCATGTTATGGTTGCGGGCATCAGTGGTGAAAATTCCGCCGCAGTGGCGTTTCACCGCCGATTGGGGTTTGCAAACACAGGCCAATTGCCACAGGTAGGGCGCAAGGACGGGCGCTGGATTGACCTCATTGTGATGAGCAAGGTTCTGGATAAGCCCTGACAAGTGACAGCAGCTGCGTTAGGATGAGCCATGTCAATCTGGACCCGCATTACCGAAGCGCTCTCGGCTCTGACGTCTGGCGAGGCGTTGTCGGCGGTCTTTGACCGCTTGCGCACACCGCCGGAAAAATCCGTAGCTTTCACCATTGCGGTGATTGCATTGGGGGCCAAAATGGCCAAAGCGGATGGGCAGGTGACCCGCGACGAGGTCACGGCCTTCCGCGAAGTCTTTAACATCGGGGATGCGGATGCGCAGGGGGCGGCACGGGTGTTCAACCTTGCGCGGACGGATGTGGCAGGCTTTGATGCCTATGCGCGCCGGATCAAAGGCATGTTTGCCGAGGATACCCCTATCCTGTGTGACCTGATGGAAGGGCTGTTCCACATTGCCATGGCGGACGGCATCTATCACCCGAATGAAAATGCTTTCCTTGAAGAAGTCGCTGATATTTTTGACCTGCCGGAGGGCAATTTTGAATCCCTGCGCGCGCGGTTTGTGCCCAACAGCTCGCCCTTGCCGCATACGGTGCTGGGGATCGCGCCCGGCGCGACCAAGGAAGAGGCGCGCGCGGCGTGGCGCGCATTGGTGCGGGCCAACCATCCCGATACCTTAACGGCACGCGGCCTCCCCGAAGAGGCTGTGAAGATGGCAGAAAAGCGGATGATTGATATCAACCGCGCATGGGAGACGATATCGGGCAAGCAGGCCGCGTGATGCGCATTGCAACCTATAACGTCGAGTGGTTCGCACGTCTGTTTGACGACCTTGACAGGCTCTATAACGATGATGGTTGGTCCAGCCGCTGGCAGATCACGCGGGCGGATCAAACCGCCGCTTTGGTCACTGTGTTTCAGGCGCTTGATGCGGATGCGGTGATGGTGGTTGAAGCGCCTGATGCGGGTAGCAAACACAACGCACTCAAAGCGCTGGAGAATTTCGCGGCCCATGCGGGCCTGCGTGCGCGCAAGGCTGTGATGGGGTTTGCCAATGACACCCAGCAAGAAATTGCGCTGCTCTATGATCCCGATGTGATGACAGCCAGCCACGACCCGCGAGGCCTGCAAACAGGGGCCAAAGGCGCCAGCGGTGCGCCGCGGTTTGATGGTGTGTTGAACATCGATCTGGATATTGACGCCACCGAGGACCGCGTTGTGTTTTCCAAGCCGCCACTGGAACTGGCTGTGGAGACATCCAGCGGTTTTGCCTTTCGGATGATCGGGGCACACCTGAAATCAAAGGCGCCGCACGGTGCGCGCGACGATGCACATGCGATGCAGCTGGCGATTGCCAACAGGCGCAAACAGCTGGCGCAGGCCGTGTGGCTGCGCAGGCGTATCGAGGAACATCTGACTGAGGGCACGCCGCTGATGCTGTTGGGCGATCTGAATGATGGTCCGGGGCTGGACGCGTTCGAGAACCTCTTTGGCCGCTCTTCGGTCGAGATTGTTTTGGGTACCGGTAGCGACCATACGTTGTTTGACCCCCATGCAGCGCGGGCCCTGGGACAAAGGCTGGGTGCTATGCCCACCACCTCGCGCTTCTGGATCAGGCCGGAAAAGCGGTTCCTGCAAGCGCTGCTCGATTACATTATGGTCAGTACACAGTTGCGCGCCCGTGCGCCGGAATGGCGCATCTGGCATCCGCTGGATGATCCTGACTGCTGGGGCAAGCCCGCCCTGCGCGACGCGCTGGTGACAGCGTCAGATCACTTTCCGGTCACGCTTGATATTCAACTGTGAGTTGTCGATCTGCAAACTTGTGACTATATTGAGGGTATGAAACACATCATTGCCTTACCTCTTCTCGCCACGCTGCTCGCATCCCCCGCCTCTGCGCAAGAGGAGCCGTCCCTGATGGAGCGCGGCGCGCAACTGTTCTTTGAAGGGTTAATGCAGGAAATGTCGCCCGCGCTGGAGGAGATGTCCAAGCTCCTTGACGATGCTGGCCCTGCACTACAGAATTTTATGGTTGAGATGGGACCAAAGCTGCGCGAGGTTCTGGACGAGGTCGAGGACTGGAGCGCCTATGAAGCGCCCGAAATTCTGGAGAATGGCGACATCATCATGCGCCGCAAAGCGCCCGCCACCGTGCCCTCCCCAGAGGTAGAACAGCCCCAGATCGACCTTTAGCGCGGTCCGATTTTTACCATCGCTTGCGCACCCAATGAGGCTGCAAGCGAATTGAACCGCGCTTCGGCCACTTCGCCGAACAGAGGCATCATGTCCGGGCTGAGCCGCAAGTGCAGCTCTTTCTTCTTGGGGTGATAGCGCATCTCGCCCAGCTCTTCGAGCTTGTCCATCCACAGCATTGCGCCGAAGCGCATGGCCTTGCCCAGAATTTCGGCTTCAATGCGGGTTTGCTCATCGACCATTGCAAACAGATCGGCAAAGCGTGCGTTTTCGCTTTTGTTGGAATAGCGGTGCATGAGCGCCAGCCCCATAAAGATACGCTCGGAATGCTTTAGTCCGCCCAGATTGGCGCGGGTGGCATTATCAAAGCACACTTCGGCGCGGTAGTCAGGGTGGGCACGCCAGCTGACGTCGTGCAGCAGGCAGGCGGCCTTGATCAGGCGTTTGCGCGGCTCGGACGCGGAGTTATACAACGGGAGCACGAAGTTATAGAGCATACGGCCAAAACCGGGGCTGCGGGCGTCTTTATCCTCGGCGAAACGGCAGGCTTCGATCAATGGATCACGGTCCCGCAGGCGTTGGGGCATCTGCTCGTACAGCATCCCTTCGCGGATGCCGTAGCTGGAAATGGCAATGTCTTTGGGGCGGAATGTCTTTACCAGTCGCGACAGGACTTCGCAGGCATAGGGCACCAGCGACGCCCGTGCGGTGGACACACCGGCCTCATTCCGCAATGTCTCAAGATCCGAATTGCGGATGAATTCAATCGTTTCACGGACCGATTGGCGGGTCATGCGGTATTCATGCAAAACATGGAGTGGATAGCCGCGGCGGATCATGTCAATCCGCGCAATTGCCCGCCACGAGCCGCCGACAAGGAACAAGCGGTCGCGCTGGCTGCCCATTTTCTCGGCGAGTGTTTCCATCACATCCTTGATATGGGCATTGCGGGCCTTGGCGCCGCCTTTGATGTCGCGCAGTTTGAGCGGCCCGAGAGAGGACGTTACCCGTTTGCCCACACGACCGCCGGAAATTTCGGCCAATTCCAGCGACGAGCCACCGATGTCACAGACCAGCCCGAAAGCCCCCGGCCAGCCGAGCAAGACCCCCTGTGCGGACAGGCGGGCCTCTTCCTCACCGTCGATGACCCAGATTTTGATGCCCGTTTGCGCACGGACCTCTTCGCAGAACTCGCGCCCGTCCGTTGCGTCGCGCACCGCAGCTGTCGCCACAGCAGTCAATTCTGTCAGGCCCATGCCTTCGGCGAGTTTGGAAAAGCGGCGCATGGCAGACAGGGCACGCACACGCCCTTCTGGGGATAGATGGCCGGTATCGGCCATGCCGGCACCCAGCGCACACATGATTTTTTCGTTATAGAAATAGGCGGGGCTTCGGGCGGCGCCGTCAAATACAACCATCCGGACCGAGTTGGAGCCTACATCGACTACACCCACACGGCGAAGCGCCCGCGCGCCAGGGTCCTGAAAAAGGGGTTTGCCGAACAGGCCCAGATCGGCAACGCCGGTTTCTGGGACAGGGGAGGGAGGGGGAGAAATATCGCTCATGCAGGCTCCGGCGGCTTTGGGGGAAACTGGCCTATGTGGGGTTCGGGGTCAATGGGGCGCGCGGGAATGTTGCGCGTCATTCGGTGCGTTGGCGCAGGCAGGAAGTGCGGATTGGGATATGGAAAAGGGTGCAAGGGGTGGCCTTTGCACGCCTAATCCTCGGTGTGGGTCAGTTTAGGCACATCGGAAGCGCCTGCAGATCCGCGTCCGGAGAGTGAGGGGTTCTCCATAAAGAAGCGGTGGCAGCTGAAGGCAAATTGGCCTTCGGGCAGGGCGGGGCGGGTGAAGGAGCCGTCAGGTGCCATGACCCAGCTTTGAGCAACGTCAGCCAGGTTTGCGGCCATGATCTGGCTGGTGATCTGGGCCTGAACTGTGGCGTTTTCGATCTCGACCAGCGTTTCGACGCGGCGGTTGAGGTTACGGCCCATCCAGTCGGCGGAGGACATAAAGACGCGCGCCTTTTTGTGGGGCAGACCGTAGCCGTTACCGAAGCAGACAATGCGGGAGTGTTCCAGAAAGCGACCGACGATGGATTTGACGCGGATGTTTTCCGACAGCCCTTTGATGCCGGGGCGTAATGCGCAGATGCCGCGCACAACAAGGCTGATCTGAACGCCTGCGTTTGAGGCGGCATAGAGGGCATCAATCACTTCGTTGTCGACGATGCTGTTCATTTTTGCCCAAATGACGGCCGGTTTTCCCGCGCGCGCATAGTCGGCCTCGGCTGCGATCATTTCCAGCAGGCGTGGCTTTAGGGTGGTGGGCGAAATAGCCAGATTGTCCAGATGTTCCGGTTGCGCATAGCCGGAGAGGTAGTTGAACACTTTGGTGGCGTCGCGGCCGAGTTTCTTGTCACTGGTGAACAGCGACAGGTCGGTATAAATGCGGGCAGTGATCGGGTGGTAGTTACCCGTGCCATAGTGGGTGTAGGTGACCAGCTCTGAGCCTTCACGGCGCACTACGGTGCTGATTTTGGCGTGTGTTTTGAGATCAATGAACCCGTAGACCACATGGGCGCCTGCCCGCTCCAGCCTGCGCGACTGGCGGATGTTGGCGGCTTCGTCAAAGCGGGCTTTCAGCTCGACCAATGCTGTGACGGATTTGCCGTCTTCCGCCGCTTCACAGAGCGCCTCGACAATCGGGCTGTCACGCGAGGTGCGGTAGAGGGTTTGCTTGATCGCCACGACCTGCGGGTCACGGGCAGCCTGCTGCAAAAAGCGCACGACCATGTCGAAGGTTTCATAAGGGTGGTGCAGCAGCATGTCTTTGGATCGGATGGATTTGAACATATTGCCGTCATGGTCGCTGACGCGCTCGGGAATGCGCGGAGTAAACACGGGCCAGAGCAGGTCGGGGCGGTCATCACTGACCAAACCTGCCAGATCGTCGATGCCGATCATGCCGTCAATTTCGATCACGTCTTGGGGTTTTGCACCCAACTCGTGCATGATTGTGGCCAGTAGCTTGGCGGGGGCGCCGGCAGAATGCGTCATGCGCACCACTTCGCCCCGGCGGCGGCGCTTCAGGGCGACTTCGAATTCGCGCACAAGGTCTTCTGCTTCGTCTTCGACTTCAAGATCGCTGTCGCGCAGGATGCGGAATTTGAAATGGGCTTTCAGTTTGTATCCTGGGAACAGGTCGGGGATTTTGAGAACCAGCAAATCTTCCAGCGCCAGAAACCGCTTGCAGCCATCAGGGGCGGGTAGCGAGACAAACCTGTCGATCTGGGCAGGAATAGGCAGCAGGGCCTGAAGGGGTCTTTTGTCGCTTGAACGTTCCAGTTGCAGCGCCAGCGCGAAGCCTGTGTTTGGCAGGAATGGGAATGGGTGTGCGGGGTCAATCGCAAGCGGGGACAGCACCGCAAACACCTGCGTGAGGAATATCTCGTCCAATGCTGTCAGATCTTCGGCACTTAGATCATCCAGCCCTTCAAGCATGATATTCTGGGCGTCCATTTCATGGAGTAATTCAACCAGAACCGACTGTTGGCGCAGCATCAGCGCGCGGGCATTTTCATTGATCAACACCAGTTGCTCAGCAGGGGTGAGGCCATCTGCGGCGGGTGTTGTATTGCCCGCTTGGGCCAACTCGCGCAGGCCGGCCACGCGCACGGTGTAGAATTCATCCAGATTATCGGCGGAAATTGACAAAAAGCGCAGCCGCTCCAGCAGCGGGACACGGTTGTTTTCTGCTTCTTCCAGCACGCGCCAGTTAAAGCCCAGCCAGCTGAGCTCACGGTTCTGGAACCGTGCGGGGCCTGTCAGATCAAGATCAGGCAGGTCGACGGGGGCATCATAGGGCGCAGTGAGAAAATCAGCATCAGACATGAGCGTGCTTATCCGGCAAATATGTAACGAAAATAAGACAAGTATATAGGTTGATTATCGCGCGTCTGTTTCGAGTTTGTCCAGCACAAGTGCTGCCAGCGCGCGGGTTACGGGGCGTTTGCGTGCAAGGCTTTCGCGGTCCAGCGATTCAACAATCCGGTTGGCAGCGGCAAAGGAGCGGTCCATCCGCAAGAGCAGATAGGGGATCATATCAGCAGGCGGCATCAGCTGGCGATCGGCCAGAAGCTTGACCAGAAGGGCGGACAGCAGCGCATCATCTGGCGCATCAATTGCCGCTTCCAGCGTGCCGCGCAGCCTGCTCTCCAGATCAGGCAGGGTGATCCCCCAATGGGCGACAGCGCCGGGGCCTGTCATCAGCAGGGAATGCCCCTCGGCCAGCGCCAGATTGTGGAGGTGGAAAAGGGCGGTTTGCGCGTCAGCATTGCCCGCAATTTCCGGCACATCCTCGACAGCGACGCAGCCGCGCGCAAGTGCTGGCACATCGGCGGCAACCAGCGCGCTGGCAGAGATGATTTGCGCCTGAGCCGCGTCCGCCCAAACATGGGTGAGGTGGGTCTTGCCTGCGCCCTCCGGACCGGTCAGCACCATCTTGGACCCGGGCCAGTTCTGCCAGTTCTCAATCATCGCAACGGCCATGGCATTGCAGGGTGCTACAAGAAAATCATCGCGCCCCCGTGCGCTGCGCACAGGCAGATCAAATCCCAGTTGTATGGCCATCTTAACGATCGGCTCGGTCGGTGGTGTTTTCGGATTGCTGCGTTCCGCGGTAGAGTAGGCTCAGCTGGTACTGCTCAACGGCAAAGCGTGCAATCACGCCAAGGGACGCCGCAACAGGCACCGCCACCAACATGCCGACGAAGCCGAACAATGTGCCGAACACCGACAGCGACAGGATCAGCCAGACGGGATGCAATCCGACGGAATTGCCGACCAGTTTGGGCGTCAGTACGTTTCCTTCGATGACCTGACCGATCACAAAGATGCCCGCGACCAGACCGATAGAGACCCAATCCCCCCAGAACTGGAACAGCGCCAGACCCAACGCCAGCGCGCCGCCGATCAGGGCGCCGAGATAAGGGATAAAGGTGACAAGACCGGCGATAAATCCGACAACAAGGCCGAATTGGAGCCCCACAAGCATCAGGGCAATTGCATAGTAGGTCCCAAGGACAAGGCAGACTGTGCCCATGCCGCGGATAAACGAGGCCAGCGTCTTGTCAATATCGGCGGCCAGACGGCGGATCACTTGGGCGTGGTCGCGCGGCAGCAGGCTGTCGACATGGGCCACCATCCGGTCCCAATCCAACAGCATGTAAACGGCCACCACGGGAACGATGACAAACAGCATGATGATATTGATGATACCCGCAGCCGAGCTGAGAGCCGTATTGAGCAGCTCTCCGCCGCGTTGCTGCACCAAGGTGCCGAGCGAGGTGATCGAGTTGCGTAGGGTTGACCCGTCTTCGAGGATTGAGGGGAAACGCTCGGTCAGGAAGGCGCTGAGGCGTTTGGTCAGGTCCGGGGCGATGGCAAACAGATTGAGCGCTTGGGAGACCAGTGTCGGGATCACCAGCAGGGCCATGATAACAAAGATCAATATGGCGACCACTGTGATAGCCGCCGTTGCCATGGTCCGGCTCAGGCCCATCCGCTCCAGCCGGTCTGCAACCGGATCTAGAAAATAGGCGATAGCACTACCCAAAACAAAGGGCAGCAGTACGTCTCCCATGAACCACAAAATCACAAGGATAACGCCAAATGCGACACCCCAGTATTTCATTTGGTCTCTAATCGGCAGGGCCATGTGTTTCTCCTGAATGCTGCATCACACATCGCCCATGGAGACCCCGTTTTCAAGGGCGCGTCGCGGAATTACAGGCTTTGTCTGCGGCGCGGTGACTGGACAGGGGCACTGTACGCGTCCTACCCTCGCTTCACGACCACAGGAAAGAGGCGCCAATGTCCAAAACCCATGCTCTGAAGATACCAAACCCTGACGCAAAAACGCTGAACCGCCAGACGGCACGCATCCTCAAGGCGACAACTTATGCTGATGTCTGGGCCCTGCTGCTTGAGGGGTTGGGGTTGTTCGGGATCACGGCTGTGCGCTACGGGGTGACCCGCTCGCGCCATGGGATGTCATTGGGCGATGTCCAGGACGTGTTGTTTCTGTCCTCGCTGGGTGAAGAAGATTTCCAGACCTACGTCGAAACCGGCGTCTACCGCAGGTCTCCGCACCACAGATGGCTGGCAGAGAATGACGGCGCAATATCGCTGGCGTGGTTCGCGCAGGAGGCCAAAGCAGGCCGGTTGCTGCCGGACGAGCTGGAAGTCCAGAAAACCATGGAAAAGGCGGGGCAGCCGGCGGGGTATTTGCTGAGTTTTCCGTCCGACACTTCGCGCCTGAAGGGCGGCATGGGGATGATGGGCCAGCGCGACTGGACGCAGGCAGATATGGATGCCCTCTGGGCAGATCACGGCGAGGCGATAGAGGCGATGTGCTTTGCCGCGCATCTGAACATCGGGCGCATGCCGGTCCCGACAAAACGCAACCCGCTGCGCCCGCGTCAGCGCGAAATGCTGGAATGGATCGCAGATGGCAAATCGATGCAGGACATCGCCGTTCTGACAGGCCTGTCTGTGGCCACGGTCGAGAAGCACTTGCGCGGTGCCCGCGATGCGCTGGATGTTGAAACCACGGCCCAAGCCGTTGCGCGGGCGGCCCTGATGGGGCAGCTGTTTGTGATTGCTCCTGTCGATCTGACAGCTTGACATTGCAGGCATGCCCGCCACGGTAAATCCACCCCAAACCGGAGATCTATGCCATGCGCACCCCTTATGATGCAGAACTGCAAGACCGTCTGATCCGCTACGCAGCCGTGGACACCCAATCAGACGAGAACAGCCCCAGCCAGCCCTCCACCGCCTGCCAGTTGGATCTGAGCCGGATGTTGGTAGCGGAGTTGGAGGCGATGGGGGCCAGCGACGTGCGCCTGACAGACTACGGTGTGGTGCTGGCCACGGTGCCGGGCAATACCGACGGGCCGGTGATGGGTCTGTGCGCCCATGTGGATACGGCGCCCCAGTTCAACGCCACCGGCGTAAAACCCCGTGTGATCACCGGCTATAACGGCGGCGATATCAGCTTTCCTGATGCGCCTGCGCGCCGGTTAGGCCCGGACATCTCGCCGCATCTGGCCAATTGTGTGGGCCATGACCTGATCACCGCGTCCGGCACCACGCTGCTGGGCGGGGATGACAAGGCGGGTGTTGCGATTATCATGACCGCTGCGAAGCATCTGTTGGACAATCCTGAAATACCGCATGGCGACATCCGGTTGGCCTTTACCCCGGACGAGGAAATTGGGCGCGGCGGAGACCCGCGTCTGCCTGCCGACATGGCC
>Ga0210307_1082099_pt1 | contig 14237 bp, 18 predicted proteins | sample R1073metaT_FD_159690 | JGI IMG/M metagenome (GOLD analysis project Ga0210307, IMG submission 159690) | Metatranscriptome of estuarine water microbial communities from the Columbia River estuary, Oregon, United States - R1073 (Metagenome... | ecosystem: Environmental > Aquatic > Marine >...
CCAAAACCCCAAAACCCCAAAACCCCTCTCTTTTGAGATTTTATATAATCCAAATATCTATGACTCTATCATGTAACTTATAATTCAAATAATTGATGAAACTTGTTTAATTTTATATGCGCCTAAATTCAAATTCTTTATAAAGCCTTATGTATGTCAAATATTATAACTATTAAATAAAAACTTTCGTGAAATAAATTTGAATTTATGGACGGTGAAGAAAATAAAGATGCGGCACCAGTTGTTGCTACTGATGAAGCTCCCCCAGCAGACCCTGCTCCAGCAGACCCTGCTCCAGCAGACCCTGCTCCAGTGGAGGCTCCAGCAGATGCACCAGCGGAAGAAACCGCCCCAGCCGAAGGCGAAGCTGCTCCAGAAGAGGCTCCTGCAACTGCTGCAGATGAGACTCCAAAGGATGCTGATGCTCCCGCCGAGGATGAAGAACAAGTTGAAGAAATCGACTATGCCTCAGATGAAAGTAAGTAACGCTTTTCCTAACATTTTTATAGGGATTAAAATCATGATCTCCCATCTGACCGAGTGTCTTGAGAACTTCAACTTCGAAGAGCAATGGAAAGTGGACCACTACCAGTGGGTGCATACTTTCCTCAATGATAAAGAAAAGAGATGTCTTTTCTTCTGGAATGACTTCGATGACATGGCACTCAGAGCCAGTGATGTTGCTGCTCCAAAGTTTTATGACCAAGGTATCAACCCATAAGACTACCAGGTGTGCTTTTTCATCAAGAAGCATTGGGAAGTTCCTCTTACCCCTCAGAATCTCAAAGAGTGTGTTCATTTTAGGCAGATTGGATCTGACCCACTGGACGACTTACTAGAGAAGATGAACCAAGAGTACACCAAGAAGCTCCTCCAAGAGAACGACTGGCCTGATGGTGTCAAGAAGGAGTTCATCATGAACCTCCACAAGTTCATGGCTTTCCTCAATGAGACTACTCATGCTGCCAGAGGTCAAACTTTCCTCTACATCCCAGATGAGGATCTCTCTGATCTTGAGGCCGCAGCCAAAGACAAAGATCTATTGCAAAGACTTGAGTCCACTATGATCCATTGGACCCAACAAATCAAAGAACTTGTCTCTAACTAAGACTCTCCAACTAACAACCAGATTGAGAGCCCATTAGATGAAATTGCCTACTGGAACAAGAGAACCGCCAACTTGGTAGTTCTTACCAAGAGACTTCAACTTAGTGAGCTTAAAAAGATCGTTAAGGTTCTCGAGAATGCCGGTAGCTCTTACCTCCCAGGTTTCATTGACCTTGAGAAGAAGATCCAAGCTGGTTTTGACGAAGCCTAAGATAACCTTCAGTTCCTGAACACCCTCTCTGAGCCATGCAGAAAGATCGAGTAATCTAAGCCAAAGGATATCCCAAAGATCCTTCCAGAAGCTCTCAACTGCGTCAGAATCATCTGGGAGTTGAGTAAATACTACAACACCTCTGAGAGAATGAAGGGACTCCTCACTAAGATCAGTAACTAGATCATCAAGAGATGCAGAGCTAGAATCGACAAGAATGACATGCTCGACGGTGATGTTGAGAAATGTATGAGTGACCTCCAGGAGAGTATTGATTGCTGCAAGGAGTGGAAGAATATCTGCATCCATAGCCAAAAGATGCTTAAGAAGTACTCCTCTAAACCAGGATGGGACCTCGATCAAGACGACACCATCTTCGCTGAGAACGAAGCCTTTATCCAAAGATGCAAAGACCTTATGGAAATCTGTGAGGGTCAACTCCAGTTCGCAAGAAAGGGAGAAAACCTTATGATGCCAGTCTTCGGAGGTGTTCAAGGTCCTTAATACACTGAAAACCTTCTCGAGCTCCAAAGATAATTCGTTAAGCACTTGCAAAACATCAAGAACTTAAACTATGATATTCTTGACGTCAAGATTACAAAGTGGCACGATGACTACGGACAGTTCTTTAAAGAGCAATGTAAGAGTCTAGAAATTATGTACTAGAACATCATTGCTCTTGCCTTCAAGAATGTTTCTTCAGTCTCTGACGCAGTTGAAATGCTTGAGAACTTCGACTCTCTCGCAAAGAGACCTCTCGTTATTGACTACGTGCACAAGAAAGCTTCTGATATGGTTTTCAAGATGTTCCTTGCTGAGATTAAGGAAATCGAGGATACCTTTGAGGCTAATCCAAAGCGCCCTCCACCAATGCCATTCTCTCACCCCAAGTATGCAGGTCTTGCCATCTGGACCTACAGTCTTATTGTGAGACTTGACAAGGCTAAAACCGCCGTTGAGCGCCTCTATTTCATTCCAGAAAACCAAACTGCCAAGGATGCTTATGAGAAGTATGACAAATTGAAGCAGCAGCTTGACTCCTCCATCGAAAAGACATTCTTCAAGAACTGGAAGACTGAGAATGCCATTGATGCTATGGACTCTGGACAAATTGACTAGAAGCTTGAAGTTTCTGTTCTTGTTAGATCTGAAAACAACCAGCAAGAGCTCCCAGTTAGTATCACTCAAAATCCTCTTTTCTCCAGAGGCAAGAAAAGTGGACTCCTTGAGAGTAACTTCGACTGCGATCTCCACAAAGTTCTCATTGAGACCTCTTATTGGATCAAAATTCAGACTCTAGGTTTCGTTAACATTCCAAATCATGTTCTGAAGCTACTCTAAAGAAAAGATCAACTGAGAATTCTTAGAGAAAACATCATGCTGATTGTGAGAGATTACAACAATATCATTCACACTATTGATGACAAGGAAAGATCTCTCTTCAAAGAGCATTTGGACATGCTTGACAGGACTATTGAGCCAGGAATCAAGAGACACAATTGGGGCTCATAAGCCGACAGTTTTGTCTATGCTTGCAGAAAAGAGTGCCAAGATGTCTTCTTGAATGTCAAGAAATTCCAGAACAACATCCAAAAGATCAACATGGAGTTTGAAAAAATTTCAACAACTACTCTTACTAACATTCAGAAGAAGCTTTACATTTTGAATGATTTTGTGAGACAACAAGAGGACACCTTAAAGGTCAGAGAGTCAACATTTATTGGTTCATTCGACAAGATTGCCAAGAAAATGATGAAGGTGTATGATCTTTTTATGCACAGATCTCCAAAGATTCAAGGAGAGTGGCTCAAGTTTGTTGTCAGCCTCGATAGCAGCCTTGAAAGATCTCTCAAGCAATCAGTTAAGAACACCCTTTTGGACCTTGGAAAGCACATTATTGGAGACAAGCAGAGATAAGAACTCGTGCCAATCTTCAGAGTGTATAACATCCTTGATACCGACCCAAGCAAGCCAAAGTGGGACATCAAGCACGAGCCAACCCATGATGACTTGAAGACCAACATCAACATTTTCATCCACAAGATCATCAATGTGACCAAAGTGATCCCAAGAATTGAGAGAATTTTCAGAGAGAGAAGATCCGATAAAATTGATACAATCAAGAAGGAGCTCGATGAGTCTGAGAAGAGCGGTGGCAACATGGCCCAAGCCTTCGCAAAGGCTGGTATGAGACCAGATGTCAACTATCAAAACCTTACTGACGAGGAGAAGCTCGCACAGTGGAAAGCTAGATGGGAACTCCCAAGAGCCATGGATGAGAAGGATGACTACGAGGGAAGAATTTCTAGAAATGGAAAGATTAGAGTCAAGACTAAGGAGATCATTGCTGGAATTGATGCCATTCAATCGAGCATGGGTGAGGATCAAAAGATTTGGGTCAATTCTGATGAGATTAGACAGCTCAACAACATGAAATCCGACAAGGGTATCAGACGTATTCTCAGAGGTAGCAACCAAGAAGATTCAGTCCAAAAGTACAAGGAGTCTATCGAAATTCTGATTGATCTCATGAACGATATCAAGAATAGACAGCAGCAAAAGCATGAACAGTTCATCATTTTTGATTACTCCAAATTGAAGAACACTTTGATTGAATATGGTAATGAATGCATTCAAACAATCTTCCAGCACTTGATTAAAGAGTCAAAGGATGATTTGAACAATCTTCTGAACGAGTTTGAGGATACAATCACCATCTTGAAGACCCCTCCAACTCAACTTGCTATGCTCAAGAAGAACAAAGACTTGTTCAAGGCCACCAAGGAGAAGCTCGCTATCCTGGACGCCAAGAGAGATCCTATCAAGAGGAAGTTCATCTACATTTAAGAGCAAGATACAGATCTTGGTGCCAACGAGCTCAGTGAGGAAGACAAGCAAAAACTTGAGGGACTTGATGATGCTTGGTAAAAGTTCTAAGACGGCCTTGAGGAGGCTAACACCATCATCAACAAATGCTACCAATCCTTGAAGACAGAGGTTGAGAACACCATTGAGGACTTTAAAAAAGAGTGCATTGACAACAAAAATAGCTTCATCTAAAACGCTCCAAAGGTTTGGGACAAGAACATGGACAACGCAAAAGCCTTCGAGAAATTGAATGAGTACACCGTTTCTACTGCTGAACTCAGAGCTCACGAGGAGCAGATGCAAGCTGGTCTTGAGATCTTCGACTTCGAGCCAATCGCCTATCCAGAGGTTGCTCTTGTTGAGAAGGAGATTTAACAACTTACTCAGCTTTGGGATTTGAAGAACAACTGGGACAAGCAATATGACTCATGGAAAGACATCGGTTTCTTCAACCTTGATATCGATGAAATGGAGACAGTTGCCCTTGATGACTACTTGGACAAATTTGCCAAATTCGACAAAGAAATGCGTGATTGGGGAATCTACTCACATATTAGAAACGAGATTCAGAAGTTCAGAGACACCATGCCACTCTTGAGTGACCTTAGAGCTGAGGCCATGAGAGAAAGACATTGGAAAGAACTTAGAATCGAAGTGAAAGAGGACTTTGATGAACAAAGCGAAGAGTTCAATCTCGACAAGGTCATGAGCCTTAACCTTCTCAGCCACATTGAAAAGATTGGTGAGCTTGCCGACAATGCTAAGAAGCAATTGAAAATCGAAGTGGAGCTTGAGCAAATCAGATTCTGCTGGGAAGATAGTGAGAAGTCTGACCTCATTATTGAGAAGCAAAAGTCTAAGGCTGATAATGAAGAATTCTACCAGATCAAGTCTACTGAGAATATCATGGAACTCATTGAGGATCATGGTGGTAAGCTTGGAAACCACAAGAGTTCTCCATACTACAAGGAGTTCGATACCCTCATCGATCATTGGGAAGCTAACATTTCTCAAATCACCGAGACTTTGGAAGTCCTTCTTGCCGTTCAGGGTAAGTGGAAGTATCTTGAGTCTATCTTCAGAGGTCAACCAGATATCTCTAAGCAACTTCCAAACGAAGATGCTATCTTCAAGAAGAACAACACCACTTTCAAGGCTGAGATGGAGAGAATTGCCAAGACTAAGAACTGCTTGAACTCTCTTATCGTGAAGAATTTCCTTCCACTCTTGAATGACTTGAACAAGAAATTCGAGTAAATCCAAAAGAACCTGAACCAGTTCTTGGAGGCAAAGAGAGGTCAATTCCCAAGATTCTATTTCCTCTCCAACGAGGATCTTCTGGAGATTATTGGTCAATCTAAAGACCCAAAACCAATCCTACAGCACATTGGAAAGATGTTTGAGGGTATCGCTTCTCTTACTATCCAAACTCAAGGAAGCAAGAACAATCTTACTTATGAGATTACCGAGCTCCAATCTAATGATAAGCCATACGAGGCTATTCCTCTTAGACAATTTGCTGTTGATCCAAAGGTTGAAGCCTGGCTCAAAAAGTTAGTTAACGAGATGAAAGCTTCTCTTAGAAGACTTTTCTACCAATACTACCACGAGAACTCTGGAAGTTCCAAGAACAGAAATGAGAAGGAGAAGATGATGGCTATCATTAAGCAATATCCAGGTCAAATTTTGATCACTATGTGCCAACTTCAGTGGACTACTGAGGTCAATGGTGCTCTTGTAGTACTTGAGTCTAGTGGATAACAAAACTAACTTAGAAAGGTCAAATCGAACTACAAGAAAAAGGTTGAGAACTACGTCGAGCTGGTTGAAAAGCCAGGACTCGAGAAGCTCCAAAGAATCAAAATTGTGTCTCTGATTATTATTGATCAGCACAACAGTGAGCTTATTGATCAACTTTATCAAAAGAAGATCTCCACTCCAAAGGCTTTTGACTGGCTTTCACAACTCAGATTCAGAAGAGCCAATGATGAGAGTGATCAACTCCAGATTTTAGTGGATCAGACCAACTGTACCTTTGAGTATGGAAATGAGTATCAAGGTAACAATGGAAGACTTGTTGTCACACCACTTACCGACAGAGCTTACATGACTCTCACTAACGCCCTTAACATGTAGAGAGGTGGAGCTCCACAAGGACCAGCTGGTACTGGAAAGACCGAGACAGTCAAGGATCTTGGAAAAGGTCTTGCTTTCTTCGTTGTCATTATGAACTGCTCCGATCAAATGGATGTTGTTTCCCTTGGAAAAATGTTCGCAGGTCTCGCTCTCTCTGGAGCTTGGGGTTGCTTCGATGAGTTCAACAGAATCTTGCTTGATGTATTGTCTGTTGTTGCTTCTCAAGTTCAAACAATTCTCGATGCCATCAGAAAGAAGGAACAGAGCACTCCATTCGGAGAAATCACCATCAACGTCCAAAAAGAGACTGGACTCTTTATCACAATGAATCCAGGATATGCCGGTAGATCTGAACTTCCAGACAACCTTGCCTCTCTTTTCAGACCAGTGGCAATGATGGCTCCAGACTTCGTTGCTATTTGCAAGATCTCCCTGATGTCTGAAGGTTTCAAGCAAAATGACGTACTGTCAAAGAAAGTTACAACCATCTACGAGCTGATGAAGAAGCAATTGTCTAAGCAAACTCATTATGATTTCGGTATGAGAGCCATTAAGTCAGTGCTCAATGCCTCAGGAAGAATTAAGAGAGAGAATCCAGACTTGGATGAGATCTCAGTGATGATCAAGTCTATCAGAGATATGAACTTACCAAAGTTCATTGCTGAGGATGTTGTTCTTTTCGATAACCTCTTCATTGATCTGTTCCCAGATTGCGAAGAACCACCAAATGATAACGATGCTCTTCAGATCGAGATTGAAGATGCAATGTTAGCAAAGGGACTTCAACTCAATGAGAACCTTGTTGTTAAGATCATGCAGCTCTATGAGTCTAAAGTCACAAGACATGGTAACATGCTTGTTGGTGCTACTCTATCAGGAAAAACCACTGCATGGAAAATCCTTATCGATGCTCTTAACAGATTGAGCGAGGATGAAAGGAAAAACAACAAGACAATAAAACCAGAGGACCAAAAGTTCATGAAAGTGGTGCACCATTTGATTAACCCAAAATCAATCACCATCGATGAGCTCTACGGAAACAACGATGACCAAAACCCACCACAGTGGCAAGATGGTATCTTGTCATCGGTGTTGAAGCAGATGTGCAATGTGAAGACTGAGCAACAATGGATGATCCTTGACGGCCCAGTCGACACCCTTTGGATTGAGTCAATGAACTCCGTCCTCGATGACAGTAAGCTGCTTACACTCAATAACGGAGATAGAATTGCTCTCACTAACAACGTGAGACTTCTATTCGAGGTTGAGGATCTTGGAAAAGCTTCCCCAGCTACTGTCTCTAGAGCAGGTATGATCTTCATGGATCTTGAGGAGCTTGGATGGAACCCATACATGACCATGTGGATCAACCAGAAGCCAGGAGAGGAGTTCCGTGAGCATCTCAACATGCTTGTTGATAAGTATATCCATAAGGTCCTTAAAGTCAAGAAGACTCAGTGCAAAGAACTTGTTAAGAGTAGTGAGTCTGCTTGCGTCATTAACCTTTGCAAGCTATTTGATGCTCTCTGCAGCAACCTTAAACAAGCTGAGGACCAAAATAGTGAGGACTACAAGCTCTACGTTGAGAAATGGTTCGTTTTCTGTCTCATATGGTCTATTGGAGCAACCGTCGAGGACTCCTCTAGAAAGAATATTGATTACATCTTGAGAGATATCGAATCAATGTTCCCACATTCCAACACTGTTTATGAGCATTTCATTAACACTGAGAAGAAAGAGTGGGCTCCATGGGAAGAGAAACTTGGTACTTCATACAAGCCAGTTGGCAAAGAATTCCATGAGATCAATGTCCCAACTGTTGACACTGTTAGAAATAGATACGTTGTACAAAACTTGCTTGACAATAACATTCAAGTCCTTCTTGTGGGACACTCCGGAGTGGGTAAGACCGTGTTGATTGACGGAATCTTGATGACCTTGGATGCCAACACCAACTCATTCACCATCAACTTCTCTGCTGGAACAACTTCCTCAAATACTCAAAGCATCATTGAGAACAACTTTGAGAGAAAAGCTAAGAACAAGTACAAGCCTAAAAATGCCAAGAAGAAGTGTGTTTGCTTCATTGATGACCTCAACATGCCAAGACAGGATACTTTCGGATCTCAACCACCTCTTGAGCTGCTGAGACAGTGGATGGACTACGAGTTCTGGTATGATAGACAAAAGATCGTGCCAAACTATGTCCAAGACTTCCAACTCCTCTCTGCCATGGGTAAGCCAGGTGGAGGTAGAGCTGAGATCTCAAACAGAATTGTTTCTAAGTTCCACTTGATTAACTATACAACTCCATCGGAAACCAACATGAAGAGAATCTACGAGACCATCGGAGCTTTTAAGTTCCAGACCTTCGACGAGGAAATCAAAAACCTGTCTGAGCCACTTGCCATCGCAACAATCAATGTGTTCAACGTTGTACAAGAACAATTCCTGCCAACCCCAGCTAAATCTCACTACGTGTTCAACATGAGAGATGTGTCCAAGGTGTTCCAAGGTCTCTATCAAGCAGATAAGAACTTCTACGAGGGCAAAGAGCACATTGTCAAGCTCTGGGCACATGAGGTATGCAGAGTGTTCCAAGATAGACTTAACTCCTACGATGATAGAGATAAGTTCAAGGGATATGTCAACGAGTAACTCGAGGCTGCATTCCAAATGAACTATGCTGAACACTGCACTACCGCAGGAGAAGACCCAGTCTTCGTAGATTTCATGGGAGACTATGAAACTCAAGCGATCTATGAGGAGTGCACAAACTTCCCAAAACTGAGAGAGTACCTGAACGAAAAGCTGGTTGCCTACAACGCTCAGCCAAAGATCAGTAAGATGAACATCGTGCTGTTCAAAGATGCGATCACCCACATTGCCAAGATCTATAGAATCATTAACTTGAAGAGAGGTCATGCTTTCCTTGTTGGAGTTGGAGGATCTGGAAGACACTCTCTCACCAGAATGTCTGCTTTCCTTTCCAAGATGAATGTCTACCAACTTGAGGTGTTTAAGGGATTCAACCTTAAGAACTTCAGAGAGTTCCTCAAGGTCATGTACGAGCAAGCTGCCTACAAAGGTAAAGATAAGCTCAAGACTGTATTCATTTTCTCTGACAACGATGTTGTTCAAGAATCTTTCCTTGAGGATATTCAAAACATGCTCAATGGAGGAGTTGTTCCAAACATCTATTTAGCTGACGAGATGAACCAAATTAGAGAGGGAATTAGAAAGAAGTTCAAGAAGGACATGCCAGCTGGAACCATCGAGACTCCAGAAGCCTTGTCTGAATTCTTCTTCAATGGAGTGAAGGACAACCTACACATGAGTATTTGCATGAGTCCAATTGGTCAAGCCTTCAGAGACTACACCAGAATGTACCCAGCACTCATCAATAACACAACCATCGATTGGTTCATGGGATGGCCAGAGGATGCCTTGACTGAGGTCGCCATGAAGTTTATCGGAGAAATGGGACTTGAAGATGATATGCACGCTGGACTTTCAGTTGTCTGCTCTTATGCTCATTAGACCACAACTGATACTGCACTCTTAATGCAACAGCAACTGAAGAGAATCTTCTATGTAACCCCAACCAACTTCGTTGAGCTCCTGAAGGGATATGGTCAAATTATCAAGGAGAAGAGAACCGTTGTTGACAACCAGAGGACCAAGCTTAGAAACGGTCTGAGCAAACTTGATGACGCCAGAAAGCAAGTCGAGATCATGTCTGCAGAATCTGAAATCAAGAGAATCGAGGTGTCTAAGCAATCTAAGGAGTGCGATGACCTCATGCAGAACATTGCGAGGGAGAGAAAATTGGCTGATGAAAAGCAAATCTTTATCGAAGCTGAGTAAGTCAAGATCGAGAAAGAAAAGGCAGAGACTGAGGAATTGGCCGATGAGGCTGACAGAGAGCTTAAGAAAGCTGAACCAGCTCTTCTTGAGGCTCAAAAGGCTCTTGAAGGTCTTGATAAAAAGTATATTGCTGAGATCAAATCTTTCGCATCTCCACCACCAGCAGTCGAGACTGTCATGAGTGCTGTCATGACTGTTCTTCAAAAAGAGCAACATTGGGCTTCGGTCAAGAAAGAGCTTGCTGATTCCAACTTCGTGAAAAAGGTCATGGAGTTCGATATTGATAACATCCCAGCTGCAATTCTCAAGAAGGTTGAAAAGTACACCAAGATGGAGAGCTTCCAACCATTGATTGTTGGTAAGGTCAGTACTGCTGCCGCTTGCCTTTGCCAGTGGGTAAGATCCATTGAAGATTACTCTAAGGCTCTTAAAATTGTCGCTCCAAAGAGAGCCAAGAAAGAATATGCTCTCGAACAACTTAGAAAGAAGATGGAGTACTTGTAGACTCTTGAGGATGACTTTGCCAAGTTAGCTGCCATGCTTGCTGATTTGGAGGTTCAATATAACTCTACAACTTCCTTGATGAAGAAACTCAAGGATGAGCTTGACAACCTCCAAGTTAAGATTGACAGAGGTGACAAGCTTGTTTCTGGACTTGCTGGAGAGAAGACTCGTTGGGAGGCATCTCTCATCATTCTCGATGAGGACTTTGACCAACTCGTAGGAAACTGTATCCTTGCCGCTGCTTTCATGAGTTACTGTGGACCATTCCCCTCTGACTATAGAGATACTTTGATCCAAAGCTGGATTGATGTCGTGGAGTCCAACAACATTCCATTCACAAAAGGCTTTGACTTCGCCAACTTCATGGCTGGACCAGCTCAAGCCAGAGAGTGGCAACAAAATGGTCTACCAACAGACAAGTTCTCAACTGAGAACGGTGTGTTCGTAACCAAGGGACTTAGATGGGCTTTGAACATCGACCCACAGACTCAGGCTATGAACTGGATTAAGAAGACCTGTGGAGATCAAATTGTTATTGCTGATTACAAAGATACTGGTTTTGCAAAGAAGTTAGAGCAAGGAATCATCCATGGAAAGTAGGTCCTCTTCCTTGATGTTGGACAAGAAATGGATCCAACATTGGATAACGTCCTTAATAAGAATCTCATTCAAGTTGGAAGAAACTTTAGTGTTAGAATCGGAGACAAAGAAGTTGAATATAACACTAAGTTCAAGCTTTACATCACGACAAGAATGAGCAACCCTCACTACACCCCCGAGGTGTCTACCAAAGTGGCAGTTGTGAACTTCACTGTGAAGGAGTCCGGTCTTATTGAGCAATGCCTTGGTATTGTCGTCAAGGCTGAGCAAGCTAATCTCGAGCAAACCAAAAACGAGGTTATCACTAGAATCGCTAGCAACAAAGCAACCATTCTTCAACTCGAGGACACCATTCTTAAGATGCTCTCTGAGTCAAAGACTAACATTCTTGAGGATGTTGCTCTTATTGACACTCTCCAGCTGTCAAAGGAAAAATCAGATGAGATCAAAAACTCTCTAGAGGCATCGGAGATCATGATGAAGAAGATTGATGACACGAGAGAAATCTACAGAGAATGCGGTAAGCAAGCCTCTATTCTCTTCTTCGTGCTCAATGACTTAAACAAGATCGACCCAATGTACCAATTCAGTCTTGACTGGTACAAGGCACTCTTCGTTAAGAATATTGAGGAGAGCAAAGAGCACATGCTTGGTGGTGAGAGAATTCATCAAATCATTAAATACCATCAGCTTAAGGTTTACCAATAAGCATGCAGATCCCTGTTCGAAAAGCATAAGCTTCTTCTCTCCATGCAAATCTGTATCAGACTTCAGATGGCCAAAAATGAGGTCAATGAGGATGAGTGGAACTTCTTCCTTAGAGGTGGTCAAGTTCTCGACAGATCTACCTAAGCACCAAAACCACCATTCTCATGGATCACTCAACAAATCTGGGACAATGTTACTGAGCTTGAGAAGTGCCTCCCAGAGACATTCACTGGACTTCCAAACGCCATTCAAATCAACCAAAAGGAGTGGTTGAGATGGTACCTCTCAGTGAACCCATCTCCACCAGAATTGGCCCAGCTGCCAGGTGAGTGGGAGACCAAATGTGACGACAGACTCAAGAAGATGATCGTCCTTAGATGCTTCAGAGTGGACAGAGTTAACTTCGCAATTAGAAACTATGTTGAAGCTGTCATGAAGAAGGACTTCGTCGACAACAGGCCAACTATCATGAAGGATGTCTTCGATGACTCAAGACCAGAGGAGCCAATCATCTTTGTGCTCAGCAAGGGTGTTGATCCAACTGAGGTCATCAGCAAGGAGGCTGATGCTAGAAATGTCCAGTTCGAATCCATTTCCATGGGTAAAGGACAGAGTGAGAAAGCCAAGAGAATTCTCTCTGAGGGAGCTGCCGAAGGTCAATGGGTCTTCCTTGCAAACACTCATTTGTCCATCTCACTTCTACCAGAGCTCGAGAACATCATTGAGGGAATCTTCAAGCAGAAAGTTAGTGAGGACTTCAGACTTCTCCTTTCAGCTGCACCACATCCAGATTTTTCAATCTCACTCCTTCAGAAGTCAATGAAGATTACTCAAGAGCCACCAAAGGGAATTAAGTCTGGAATGCTCAAGGTCTATGGAGCCAAACAAGAGTTTACTGGAGTTGATCAATCGCGAGCGTTCAGAAAGGCACTGTTCGGATTAGCGTGGTTCCACACAATCCTGATCGAGAGAAAGAAGTTCAAGTCTCTTGGATGGAACGTGACCTATGCGTTCAACGACTCAGACTACAACGTGTGCGAGGATCTGCTCGCCAACTACATGGGTAGATCAGAGGATGGCAAGCCAGTTGACGAATTCTACCAAAAGGGACAACCAATCGCCTGGTCAGCCCTTCAGTACCTCATTGCTTCCTGCAACTATGGAGGAAGAGTCACCGATGACAGAGACAGGAGACTTCTAGAGGTTTACGCCAAGGAGATCTTCAATGATAGTCTTATTCTACCAGAGAGATGGAAGCCTTATGGAACTGATGAGTTGAACTACCAGTATCCATTCGATGAGGCAGCCAACAAGACAATGGCACCAGATGATTTCTACATTCCAAAATTGTTCTACGATGAGATTGCTGCCAAGATGGAAGATGTTGACAAGCCACTTGCTTATGGACAACACGTCAATGCCGAGATCAACTCTCAAGTTATTGAGTCAAGTGAGCTTTTAGACTCCATCCTCGGCCTTACCCCTCAAAAAGTGTCAGGTGGAGGTGACTCCCAAGAAAGCGGTACTTTGAAGATCTTGGAGGATATCGAGCAACGTCTTCCAGAGTTCATCGACCTTTACGCACTCAAGGCTAAGCTGAGAGGAGATGACAACCCACTCAATGTCGTATTGGTCTAGGAGATCTAGAGATACAACATTCTCTTGAGAGTTCTCGCAAGACACCTCGACTTGCTCCAAAAAGGACTGAAGGGTCTCGTTGTTATTTCACCAGATTTGGAATCTATCCTTATTTCAGTTGATGCAAATAGAGTTCCAGTCGCTTGGGGATTCGCCTATTTCTCATTGAAGCCACTTGCCAATTGGTATGGTGATCTCATTGAAAGATATGAATTCTTCAGAGAATGGGCGACCAAGGGAACCAGATACCACTTCTGGATCGGAGCCTTCACTTACCCAACCGGTTTCACGACTTCTCTCCTGCAGAGATTCAGTAGAAAGGCAAGCGGAGCTCCAATTGATAAGCTTGAGTTCGACTTCTTGCCAGTGCCAAAGGAACCACAAGAGATCAACGAGCATCCTAAGGACGGTGCTTTCATCTCTGGTCTCTTCCTTGAAGGAGCCCAGTGGGACAATGAGAAGCTCTGCTTGACTGAGCCAGGAGTAATGGAGCTGACTTGCCCAATGCCAATCCTTCATTTCAAGCCAATTCAGAAGCGTTCCAAGCCACCACAAAATATCTATGAGTGCCCATGCTACTACTACCCCAACAGAGCAG
>Ga0210307_1146980_pt1 | contig 14133 bp, 13 predicted proteins | sample R1073metaT_FD_159690 | JGI IMG/M metagenome (GOLD analysis project Ga0210307, IMG submission 159690) | Metatranscriptome of estuarine water microbial communities from the Columbia River estuary, Oregon, United States - R1073 (Metagenome... | ecosystem: Environmental > Aquatic > Marine >...
CCTGCAGTGACCACGCCCACACCGGCAGCACCCACGCAAGACACTGCATCAGTGGACAATGCGGCCGTGCAAGCAGCTCTTGAAGCGGCGCTGAGTTCTGCCGAGAACACTGTACCGACCGGCCCGCCGATGTCATCGGGCGAAAAGGACGCGTTGCGCCTGGCGGTACAGGCCTGCTGGAACGTGGATCCGGGTGCCCGCTGGGCACTAACGACCGTGACGGTTGCGATGAACATGACACAAGACGGCAAAGTGATCGCCAACTCGCTGCGGATGATCGCCAGCGAGGGGGGCGATTCCTCTACTGCTGATGCGGCATTTGGTGCGGCGCGTCGCGCGATCCTGCTGTGCCAAAAGGACGGCTTTCCACTGCCTGCCGAAAAATACGGCCAGTGGCAGGAAATCGAGATGACGTTTAACCCCGAACGGATGCGCATCCGATGAAGGGGATTACGGGCGGTCTTTTGCGCTGCGGAAGAGAGATATACACTCTCCCCGTTGAAAAATACGATAAATGGCGGGATATTGAACTGACGTTCACCCCTGAAAGGACGAGTTTGAAATGAAGTTTTTGAGCATTTGTTTGGCGCTGGTTTTCGCTGTTGGCTTGACGCAAGGTGCGCAGGCCCAGCAAGGGCCGCTGCGGATCACCATCGAAGAGGGGATCATCCGGCCTTTGCCTTTCGCCGTTCCCAACTTTCAGGCAGAAACTGGCGAGGCAGGACAGCTTGCTGGTGATCTCGCGCGGGTGATTGCGGCTGATTTGCAGGGCACAGGCGTGTTCCGCGAAATCCCGAGCTCGGCGTTTATTGCGCAGTACAGTGATTTCAACGCACCAGTCTCGTTCCCCGAATGGAAGGCGATCAATGCAGAGGCGCTGGTGACAGGTGCCGTGTCGGTGTCGGGCAACAACGTGAACGTCAAATTCCGCGTCTTTGATGTGGTGTCGGGGACAAACCTTGGCGAAGGCCTGCAATTCTCTGGTACTACGGACGGCTGGCGCCGGATGGCGCACAAAGTGGCAGATGAGGTGTATTCGCGCATCACCGGCGAAGGCGGGTATTTCGACAGCCGCGTGGTTTATGTGTCAGAGACCGGCCCCAAGGATGACCGCAAGAAGCGTCTGGCAGTGATGGATTATGACGGTGCCAACGTGCGCTACCTGACCGACAGCAGCTCCCTTGTTCTGGCGCCGCGTTTCTCGCCCACCGGCGACCGCGTGCTCTATACCAGCTATGAGAGCGGATTTCCGCGTATCTATGTGCTTGATATCGGTTCGGTGCAGCGTCGCGTGCTGCAAAGTGGTGATGGCACGATGAGTTTTGCTCCCCGCTTCTCGCCATCGGGTCAGACCGTTGTGTTTTCGATCAGTCAGGGCGGCAACACGGATATCTATTCCATGGACATCAACTCGGGCCAGTCGGTACGTTTGACCAATACTCCGGCGATTGAAACCGCGCCCAGCTATAACCCAGATGGCAGCCAGATCGTGTTCGAGAGCGACCGCTCCGGCTCGCAACAGCTGTATATCATGTCCGCAGGAGGAGGCGAAGCGCGGCGTATTTCCTTTGGTGAGGGGCGGTACGGCACGCCCGTCTGGTCGCCGCGCGGTGATCTGGTGGCGTTTACCAAGCAGCATGCAGGCCGTTTCCACATAGGTGTGATGCGCACGGATGGCTCGGAAGAGCGGCTGCTCACGGCATCGTTTCTGGACGAAGGCCCGACATGGTCGCCAAATGGCCGCGTGATCATGTTTACGCGTGAAACGCAGGGCGAAGGTGGGGCGTCGGCGCTCTACTCCGTCGATATTACCGGCCGCGTGTTGCGGCAGGTCCAAACTCAAGAAGGCGGATCTGATCCCAGCTGGTCACCGCTCCAGCAGTAGCCCTTTCCCTGATGCGCCGCGCTGTGGTAGCATCGGGGGAATAACAAAATACCCCATACGAGGTCTCGACAGATGAAATTCCTACCCATGACCCTTCTGGTTGCAGCTGTTGCGCTGTCGGCCTGTACAAACCCCAACCGCTTTGGTGGTGATGCTGCCGGTTCCGGCAATCCGACAGGCGGCCAGCCGCTGAACGGTATTGGCGACGGTAGCGCAAATGATCCGACGTCTGCCGCCTATTTCAACCAGACAGTCGGTGACCGCGTCCTGTTTGAAGTAGACCAGTCCACGCTGACAGCCTCTGGCCGCGCTACGCTGGACGGGCAGGCCGGCTGGCTGATGACCAACGGTGACTATCAGGCCGTCATCGAAGGCCACGCGGACGAGCAAGGCACACGCGAGTACAACCTTGCGCTGGGTGCGCGCCGTGCCAATGCCGCGCGCGAATATCTGCTGTCCAAAGGTGTTCCCGCAGGCCGTCTGCGTGTTGTCAGCTACGGCAAGGAACGCCCGATCGAGATCTGCTCGAACGAGGCATGCTATGCCAAAAACCGCCGCGCTGTGACTGTGCTGGCGGGTGGCCAAACCAGCTAAGGGAGCCAACATCATGCGCTTTGCTTTTATTTTCGCTGTTGTTCTCGGCGCCGTACCCATGGGGGCGGTTGCGCAGGATGCACAGACGCTTGCGGATATCCGGCAGGAGCTGGGGATACTCAGCGTCGAGATGACCAAGCTCAAGCGCGAGATGTCCACAACAGGGACGGCAGGGGGCGTACAGCTGCCTGCCTCCGTTCTGGAGCGTGTGAACGCGATGGAGAGCGAGCTGTCGCGCGTCACCTCCAAGACCGAGGAACTTGAGTTCCGGATCAACCGGATTGTCGATGACGGTACACGCCGGATTGCCGATCTGGAATTCCGCCTGGTCGAGCTTGAAGGCGGCGATATTTCGGCCTTGGGCACTACATCTACATTGGGCGGTGAAGGTCAGGCCACAGCGCCTGCGCCGACACCGGCACCACAGACCAACACCAGCCAACTCGCCGTGGGCGAGCAAGACGATTTCAAGCGGGCGCAGGAGGCGCTCGCATCCAGTGACTTTCGTGCCGCCGCAGATCAGCTTGAGACCTTCAATCAGACCTACCCGGGTTCTCCAATAGCAGCCGAAGTCGACCTGCTGCGCGGGGATGCCTTGGCGGGTTTGGGTGATGTGCGCGAAGCAGCGCGTGCCTATCTGGCAAGCTTTGGTGCGGCCCCGACGGGGTCTAGTGCCGCGGAATCGCTGTTTAAACTGGGCGCATCATTAGGCGCTTTGGGCCAAAGCTCCGAAGCTTGCGTGACATTGGCGGAAGTTTCCGCACGGTTTCCAGACAATGCGTTTGCAGCGCAAGCGGAAGCGGAGCGGTCCAAGCTCGGATGCAGCTAGACCAAGACTGGCTCATGCAGCAGGGCGAGGATGCCATGCTGTTGCATATTGTTGATACGGCGTTTTCCAACAACCTTCCCGATCGCATCGGGATTGCAGTGTCGGGCGGCGGTGATAGCGTCGCTTTGCTCCACCTGTTTGCGCGTTGGTCCGCCCAAACGGGTCACCCGATTTCCGCTGTAACCGTCGATCACCAATTGCGCGACGAGAGCGGCGATGAGGCGCACGGGGTTGCACAATTGTGCAAATCGCTTGGAGTGTCGCATGATATTTTGACATGGGAGCGACCGGTTGAGGCAGGCAACCTTGCCGCCACAGCGCGGGACGGAAGGTATGCGCTGATGGCGCAGTGGGCGCAGGCCAATGGGGTTGGCGGTATCGCTCTGGGCCATACTGCTGATGATAACGCCGAGAATTTTCTGATGCGCTTGGGGCGGTCGGCAGGCATTGACGGGCTGGCCGAGATGGAGTTCCGGTTTGTCCGACATGGGATCAGCTGGGCGCGACCGCTTTGGCAGCAAGGGCGCGAAGAATTGCGTGAGTATTTGCGGCGCTGTAACGTGGCGTGGGTGGACGACCCGAGCAATGATGACCCGCGTTATACCCGCACCAAGGTGCGCCGGTTGTTACCGAAGTTGGCGCAGGCAGGGATCACGGTAGATAACATTCACCATTCGGCATTTGCGCTGAGGCAGGCACAGGGGGCGCTGGCCCATTATACACGGCAAGAGGCGGCGGCACATGTGCGCCAAGACATGGGTGATCTGCTATTTCCGCTGCATATCCACCCGCCAATTCCCGGCGATATCGAGCGGCGTTTGGTGGCGCGGGCGCTGCAATGGGTGGGGTCAAATCCCTATCCGCCGCGCAAAATGTTTGCGGGAGTTCTGGCGCATGAGTTGGCGCAGCAACAACGAAAGACTGTCGCCGGGTGTCTGATCATTAAGCGCAAAGGGCATTTCCGGATTATCCGCGAATATAACGCGGTAAAGGATCTCAGCTGCCCGACGGATGCGGTTTGGGACACACGCTGGCGGCTGAACGGTCCGCATGCGGCTGATTTGCAAGTCCGCGCCCTGGGCGAGGCCGTGACACTGTTGCCGGATTGGCGCAAAATTGGCCTGCCGCGGCCCACACTTATGGCTTCTCCGGCGGTTTGGAGGGGTGAAAACCTCGTTGCGGCGCCTGTTGCTGGATACAATGCCGACTGGACGGCACAGATCGTCGCAGATTTCGCTTCATTCCTGCTTTCGCATTGAACAAATCGCGTCAGTCTCTATCTTAGTAGAGTAGCCGGAGGAGGACCTTTCGGCTGAGATGTATTCAGGAGAGTTTCCTTGGGCAATTTTCGCAATCTTGCATTCTGGGCCGTATTGCTGGTTCTCGTTTTTTCGTTGTTCAATTTGTTCAACGGTGGCGGCGCTGGCAGTGGCATGCAGAGCCGTGAGATCAGCTATTCCGATTTCATAGCATCTGTCGAGAACGGCAATGTGAGCAATGTCACCCTAGACGGCGAGCAGGTTCGCTTTCGCCAGTCTGACGGTTCCGACTATGTGACAATCAAACCGTTCGATGCCGAAGTGACAAAGCTTCTGACCGATAACGACATCCCTTTCCGCGCGGAGAGCCAGCAGGAAAGCGGTTTGCAGACATTCCTTGTCTCGCTGCTTCCTATCCTGCTGCTGATCGGTGTGTGGATCTACTTCATGAACCGCATGCAGGGCGGCGGCAAAGGTGGCGCAATGGGCTTTGGTAAGTCCAAGGCCAAGATGCTGACCGAAAAGCATGGCCGGGTGACGTTTGACGACGTGGCGGGCATTGATGAAGCCAAGGAAGAGCTGGAAGAGATCGTCGAATTCCTGCGCAACCCGCAGAAGTTCAGCCGTCTTGGTGGCAAAATCCCCAAAGGTGCGCTGCTTGAGGGCCCTCCCGGTACTGGTAAAACACTGCTGGCGCGTGCGATTGCGGGTGAGGCGGGTGTGCCGTTCTTCACCATCTCGGGTTCCGACTTTGTCGAGATGTTTGTCGGTGTGGGTGCAAGCCGTGTGCGCGACATGTTCGAGCAGGCCAAGAAAAACGCGCCTTGCATCGTGTTTATCGACGAGATTGACGCCGTGGGTCGTTCACGCGGTGCCGGTTACGGTGGCGGCAACGACGAGCGTGAACAGACGCTCAACCAGCTTCTGGTCGAGATGGACGGTTTTGAAGCTAATGAGGGCGTGATCATCATTGCGGCAACCAACCGTAAGGACGTTCTTGACCCTGCGCTGCTGCGCCCGGGCCGTTTTGACCGTCAGGTAACTGTCGGCAATCCCGATATCAAAGGCCGCGAGAAGATTTTGGGTGTGCATGCACGCAAAACACCCCTGGGCCCTGATGTTGATCTGCGTATCATTGCGCGCGGTACACCGGGTTTCTCCGGCGCGGACCTTGCGAACCTTGTAAACGAGGCGGCGCTGACTGCCGCGCGTCTGGGCCGTCGCTTTGTCGCCATGCTCGATTTCGAGAGCGCCAAAGACAAGATCATGATGGGCGCCGAGCGCCGCTCGATGGTTCTGACGCAGGACCAGAAAGAAAAGACAGCCTACCACGAAGCGGGCCACGCGATTGTGGGCATCAAGCTGCCGAAATGTGACCCGGTGTACAAAGCCACGATCATTCCACGCGGTGGTGCATTGGGTATGGTGATGAGCCTGCCTGAAATGGACAAGTTGCAGATGTTCAAAGATGAAGCAGAGCAGCGGATCGCCATGACTATGGCGGGCAAGGCGGCTGAAATCTTCAAATACGGCGCGGATTCCGTGTCTTCCGGTCCGGTTGGCGACATCATGCAAGCTAGTGCGTTGGCGCGTGCCATGGTGATGCGCTACGGCATGTCCGACAAGGTCGGCAACATCGACTATCAGGAAGCGGCGGCAGGCTATCAGGCCAATGGCGGGGCAGGTGGCTTTAGCGTCTCAGCCGCCACCAAGGAACTGATCGAATCCGAAGTGAAGCGTATCATCGACGAAGGTTATGCGCTTGCCTACAAGCTGATCGAGGACAACGCAGAAGAGTTCGAGCGTCTCGCACAGGGGCTGCTTGAGTATGAAACCCTGACGGGCGACGAGATCAAGCGCGTGATGGCGGGTAACCCGCCAAGCGAGCCTGACGAGGATGACACGCCTGACAGTGGTTCTGCGCCCAGCGTGACAGCAATCCCGAAGGCCAAGGGCAAAAAGACGCCGCCCGCCGGCGGGATGGAGCCTGAGCCTTCTGCCTGATCACATCATGTGAAACGGACACAACAAAAGTTCATAGGCCCCGCACTGCGCGGGGCCTTTTCTTTTGTGGGCGGCACGATCACACTGCCAGAAAAAGGAAGCCTGACATGCCCGCATTGATCCCCACCGACCATTACGCAACCATCACATGGTTGGGGGTTGTGCCGGACCGTGCTGCGGGCCTGAAAGCTGTCCCGCGCGAGGTGCTGGCCTTGGGGTTTGACGGACCCGAGGGCGAAGACCACGGCGGACTAACGCGCCCTTCTTGCAGTCGTGTGTTGTCACAATATCCGCGCGACACGGTGATCCGGAACACCCGCCAGCTGTGCGTGATGAGCGCGGAGGAGCTGACTGCCATTGCTGCCGCTATGGGAGTTGATGCGCTGGACCCCAGCTATATGGGCGCCACTGTGGTGATTGAGGGCATTGCCGATTTCACCCATGTGCCGCCGTCCTCCCGCCTTCAAGCGGCATCAGGTGCGACGATTGTCGTTGATATGGAAAACCGCCCCTGCATGTTGCCCGCCCGCGAGATCGAGGCGGACATGCCCGGTGTTGGAAAAGCGATCAAAGGCGCTGCAAAAGGCCGCCGCGGCGTGACAGCATGGGTCGAGCGGGAAGGTGTGTTCACACTGGGTGAGCGGCTGCGGCTACATATCCCCGACCAGCGGCCATGGGCGCCTGCGATGATCTAGGTGCGGCCTGCGGCCTCCAGCAGATCAAGCGACTTTGCAACATCTGTCAGGTTCAGCTTGGCAATCTCCTCTGGCGTCAGCGTCCACCACTGGGTCGCCAGCAGGCGGCCACTGTCTCCTCGTCAAAACGGTATCTGATCAATTTGGCAGGGGTGCCCCCGACGATGGCATAGGGGGCGACATCCTTGGTCACCACCGCGCCACCGCCAATGATCGCACCATGCCCGATGGTCACACCCGCCGAGATGATGCACTGCGAGCCGATCCAGACGTCGGACCCGATGGTAGTGGGTTTGTACTGGTCAAAGGCGGATTGGGGAAAGATATCATCCTCGTTGCGAAAGTGACGTTTGGCGGCAAAGGCGATGGGGCTGCTGGTGAGCCAGTCGACGGGGTGCATCGGCGCGCCGATCTCGCAGGCTTTCCCGATTGAGCAATAGCGCCCCACAGTTGTGTTGCGAAAGAATGTGGTGCCATCATTTACAAAGGTGAACTGGCCAATCTCGCTGTAGTCCCGCACGGTACAAGCACCGCACAGGCGCACGGGTGCCTCCAGTTTGGCGTTTTTGGCAACCGAAGACTTGCTAGGGATGTAGTTTTTCATGGCTGCCCTTCCGGAGCAAAAGGCAGTGGGTTGACTGCTGGCACCCCCGCAACCTGCCAAACAATGGAGGCTGATTCAATTTTAAAAGCCATAGGTCAGACATACGGCAGGTTTCATAAAAGAAACCCTACTGCGACCTGACGCCGCAACGCGGGCTGGAAATGTCGTAATCCATACCTGTCAACGCGAGATGCCCTTGTATCAATTCCTCAGAATCTGCCGAACCGGCTCAGAATGGGGAATACCATGGCTTTTAAAACTGACATCCAAATCGCGCGTGAAGCGAAAAAGAAACCCATTCAGGAGATCGGCGCAAAGCTGGGTATCTCCAGCGATGATCTGCTGCCCTACGGCCACGACAAGGCAAAAATCAGCCAGAGCTTTATCAACTCGGTTCAGGACCGCAAAGACGGCAAGCTGATCCTTGTGACAGCGATCAACCCGACGCCTGCGGGCGAAGGCAAGACCACCACAACGGTTGGTCTGGGTGACGGTCTGAACCGTATCGGTAAGAACGCCGCTGTTTGTATTCGCGAAGCATCGCTGGGACCAAACTTCGGCATGAAGGGTGGTGCTGCTGGCGGTGGCTATGCCCAGATCGTTCCAATGGAAGAGATGAACCTGCACTTTACAGGCGACTTCCACGCGATCACTTCCGCGCACAACCTGTTGTCCGCGATGATCGATAACCACATCTATTGGGGCAACGAGCTGGAGATCGACATCCGCCGTGTTGTCTGGCGCCGCGTTGTCGACATGAACGACCGCGCATTGCGCCAGATCACCGCGAGCTTGGGCGGCGTATCCAACGGCTTCCCGCGTGAAACCGGTTTCGACATCACAGTGGCCTCCGAAGTGATGGCGATCCTGTGCCTGTCCAAGAACCTTGAGGATCTGCAAGCGAAGCTTGGCTCGATGATTGTGGCCTACCGCCGTGACAAGACACCAGTCTATTGCCGCGACATCAAGGCCGATGGCGCGATGACTGTTCTGCTGAAAGACGCAATGCAGCCGAACCTTGTTCAGACGCTGGAAAACAACCCTGCTTTTGTCCACGGTGGCCCATTTGCCAACATCGCACACGGCTGTAACTCGGTTATTGCCACAACAACTGCGCTGAAACTGGCGGATTATGTTGTGACAGAAGCGGGCTTTGGTGCCGATCTGGGTGCCGAGAAGTTCATGAACATCAAATGCCGCAAAGCAGGTCTTGCGCCTTCCGTTGTGGTTGTTGTGGCGACAGTGCGTGCGATGAAGATGAACGGTGGCGTGTCCAAGGCCGATCTGGGAACAGAGAATGTTGCCGCCGTCCAGAAGGGCTGTGCCAACCTCGGCCGTCACGTCGAGAACGTGAAGTCCTTTGGGGTGCCTGTTGTTGTCGCGATCAACCACTTCGTGACGGACACAGACGCCGAAGTTCAGGCGATCAAGGACTATGTGGCCAAGCAGGGTGCGGAAGCAGTCCTGTCGCGTCACTGGGAACTGGGCTCGGAAGGGTCTGCGGAACTGGCGACCCGTGTGGCGGAAATTGCGGATGCAGGCAAAGCCAACTTCGCACCGCTCTATCCTGACGAGATGCCGTTGTTCCAGAAGATTGAAGCTGTCGCCAAGCGCATCTACCGCGCGGATGAAGTGCTGGCGGATCAGAAAATCCGCAACCAGCTGAAGGAATGGGAAGAGCAGGGCTATGGCAATCTGCCGGTCTGCATGGCGAAAACCCAGTACAGCTTTACCACTGATCCAGACCGTCGTGGCGCGCCTGTAGGCTTCTCCGTGCCTGTGCGTGAAGTACGTCTGTCAGCGGGTGCCGGTTTTGTTGTGGTTATCTGCGGTGAGATCATGACCATGCCCGGTCTGCCACGTGTGCCTTCCGCCGAGAACATCAAGCTGAACGCAGACGGTGACGTCGAAGGTTTGTTCTGATATTTTGAGACGAAGAAAGCGGGGCGGAGGGATAGACCCTCCGCCCCGCTTTGGCCTGACGGCCATGAGTTTATAGGCACAATAAAGAAAAGGGGCGCGGGGCGTATGGCTGCGACAATTATTGACGGTAAGGAATTTGCGGCGCGGGTGCGGGCGCAAGTTGCGACGCATGTGACACATCTGAAAGCGGAACACGGGATTACGCCGGGGCTGGCGGTTGTGCTGGTTGGTGAAGACCCTGCCTCACAGGTTTATGTGCGCTCCAAGGGTAAAATGACTGTCGAAGTTGGCATGAAATCGGTTGAGCATAAAATGGATGTTGAGACACCCGAGGCCGAGTTACTGGCACTGATTGACCAGTTGAACAATGATCCTGAAATTCATGGTATTCTGGTGCAGTTGCCGTTGCCCAAACATCTGAACGAAGATTTGGTAATCAACTCGATCGATCCGGCCAAGGATGTGGATGGGTTCCATATCTCGAACGTCGGGCTGTTGGGCACCGGCCAAAAGAGCATGGTGCCTTGTACCCCGCTGGGTTGTTTGATGATGTTGCGCGACCACCACGGGTCTATTTCTGGTATGAATGCGGTTGTAATCGGGCGCTCGAACATCGTCGGCAAGCCCATGGCGCAGTTGCTGTTGAACGACAGTGCAACAGTCACAATCGCGCACAGCCGGACCAAGGATTTGGCCGATGTTGTGCGTCGCGCAGATATTGTGGTTGCGGCTGTTGGCCGTCCCGAGATGGTGCCCGGCGACTGGATCAAGCCGGGGGCCACTGTGATTGACGTTGGCATCAACCGTCTGGACGCACCTGAGAAGGGTGAGGGCAAGACCAAGTTGGTAGGTGATGTGCACTATGACAGCTGTGCTGCGGTGGCAGGGGCGATTACGCCTGTGCCGGGTGGTGTAGGGCCGATGACGATCGCGTGTCTTTTGGCCAACACTGTCACCGCTTGCTGCCGTGCAAATGGTCTGGCCGAGCCCGAGGGCCTAACCGCCTGAGACGACCTGAAACATGATACGGCCTGGCAGGAATGTGAAAGCGCCAGCCACAATCAAGGCCCCGAACACAAGCGCCGTCATGCGGCGCTTGTGCTGTTTAACGCGGTGGCTGCGGGCATGGCCGACACCAACCACCAGCGACCAAAGTGTAAACGCCGAGAGCAGATGGATGGGGCTGAACGGTCCGACCATTCGAATTTCGTGAATGCCAAAACTGCTGAGGGCGACGATAGCCATCATAATGACCCATGCCCATCCCATCACCCTGTGCAGCGGGCTGCCTTTGCGTATGGCGAATATACCGACGGTCAGGAGCACCGCGCCAAGGGCAAGGACTGTATGGATCTGGATCACCAGGAATGCTTTTGCGAGTGGGGCGAGGGTCATGGGGCGTCTCCTTGTTTTTATGTTGGCATGTCATGCCAAGCTGTGGGAAAACGGGCCAGATAGATTGCGTAGGTGCGCCGTACTCTTCGTGAATGACAAGGAAATCCGTGGCGATGCAGTTCACGCTTCGTGAAATATCCAAGTTGCGCATAGCTCTGCTGATCTGGGTGACGCTATCGGTTGTTGCAGCAGTGGCCGGTCCTTTTGGGACGCTCGAGGCGATGGGGCTTGGGGGGCGTTTGGTGTATTGGAGCGGCGTTGTCGGTGTATCCATCGGGTTGAACACGGGAGCAAACGGGCTTGCAGAAGGGCGGAGTTTGATTGTCAGAGCCGGGATCGGTGTCGGCTTTGTCTTGCTGTTGTCGACTGGGTTTCACGTCCTGAACAGTTTGCTCTTTGACATCTGGGATGGCTTTGCGGACTGGGCTTATTTGACGGCGATTGTTGGTTTGGTGACCGCGGCAGTGCATTTGGTCATCTGGGGTGTTAGGCCGCATGTGCCGGTAGATACGGACGGGCCAAGAGAGGCCTTCCAGCGCCGACTGCCGTTTGAGGTGCGGGCGCCGTTGATCCGGATCGAGGCACAGGATCATTACCTGAATGTTGTGACCCAGAAGGGCAACGCACTGATTTTGATGCGCCTCAGTGATGCGGCTGCCGAGCTTGAAGGGCAGGGCATGCAAGTTCACCGTTCGCACTGGATTGCCCAAAAGGCTGTGACCAAGCCACGCCGCGAAAAAGGGCGCGATATGTTGGTCATGTCCGATGGGGCAGCCGTCCCCGTCAGCCGCAGCTACCGCGCGGCGGCGCAGCAAGCAGGGTTCCTCTAGCGCGGGACGGGAACCATCGTGCCTTGCAGAATTGCAATCAGGGTTTGGACGCCATCTTTTTCCGCATGCACTTCGGCTGTTACAACGCTTAAGCGCTTGCCCGCTTTGATAACGCGGCCTGTTGCAATCAGTCGATCACCGCGCGCAGGCGCGAGAAGGTTGATTTTGATCTCGGCTGTGACAACTTCCATATCAAGCGGGAGCATTGTGAGGGCAGCATAGCCGGCAGCACTATCCCCGATGGAAAAGGTAAGACCAGCGTGTCCAAAACCTTGATGTTGGCGGGTTCCTTCGAGAATGGGACAGGTGATGCGCACCAGACCGTTTGAGACCTATGACAGCTCCGCACCAATTGTGTGCATCATGGTCTGTGCAGAAAAGCTGGCGGTTATGCGGTCTGTGATGTTGTCGTCCATGTTTTACCTCGGCATTGGAATAGCGGTTGCTGTAGGGCCGGTTAGCACAGCGATTGCCTCTGGGCGCATCAGAGAACTCAATATGGGTGATTGTGCCCGCAATCCGCCCGTATAGGTGCCGTATGCGGGCAAAATGACCCGGTTGCTGTCGATGAGAAAGGCTGGGCGTGTGATGTTACGCCCACGCAGCTCTAATGTGGCTTTCGGGTGGAAATGACCTGAGACCTCACCACTTGCGGCTTGCCGTGCAATGTGGCGGAAGGTCAGAGGCGCCAGCGGCAACTCCGCCAGATGGGAGCCCCCAAATTCGATTGGCCCCGGATCGTGGTTCCCCTCGATCCAGACCCAGCGGCGACCGGCTTGTAAACGGAATACCCAGTCGCGTTCTTCCTGTGGCAGGGAGCGAGCGGCGTCCAGATCGTCGAAGCTGTCTCCAAGGCAGATAACAGTTCGCGCATGACACAGGGCCAAATCAGCAGCAAGACGGTTTAGAGTGTCACGTGTATCATAGGGTGGCAAAGCTGATCCGCCGCGCCGAGCAATCCGTTCTGATTTACCGAGATGGAGATCACTGAAAACCATTAAACTTTGTTCTGGCCACCAAAGTGCACCAGAGGCCAGTGCCTTCAGCCCTACACCGGAAAGAGTGAAGTCATAACCATTCATCCTGAATATGTGCCGCAGGCTGTCTCACACCACAAGGGATGAACGATAGGTAGGCTAATGGGGTTACTGTCGGATTGGGATATGAAAAAGGGTGCAAGGTGGGCCGAGCAGCATTAACGCGTCCTTAACCTTGCTTTGAAATGGTGCAAGGTGCGGTACAGGTATGGGAACCGATGGCCGTAAAGGGTGCAAGGCGCGTCGCCTCGGGTGGGTCAAGGCTTTCCTTAGACGCGCCTTCATTCGTTGCTTGCACCCTTTTTCATATCCCAAGAGCAACACTGGCTCTGGGGGTGCAGGTTCCGTTAGTTCCCTACTCTCCATTCTGGCTTGTTGGATGGGGGTAGAGTGATTTGCGCTAGGCCGGATGTTTCCATGAGCTGGCGGGCTTCTTCTGCCAGCAGGCGTTCTTCGGCAGCACCTTTGACAGGGACGCGGCCCATTTCCATAAACATAGGTGCGGCAAGCGGCGTCACTTGGCTTAGGGCGAGGTGATCGATGCGTCCCTGGGTGCGTGTCAGCATTTCTTCGACACGACCAAAGTCGACCAACCCATGGAGCGCTTCTTCGCGGGTGATGTCCAGCATGAGGTGATCGGGGTCGTATTTCGTGAGGGTGTCATAGAGGATATCCGAACTGAAAGTTGCCTGACGCCCTGACTTGCGGGCTTGCGGGCTATTTCGCTGGATCAAGCCTGCGATGGTAGCGGTCGCCCGAAAGGTGCGTTTCATGACGGCATTTCCAGCCAGCCATTTTTCCATCCCGTTTTGAAGTGCCTTAGGGTCCAGGAGTGGGATGGGATCGGTGACAGGATCGAGGCTCCAGATAAGAGTTGCATAATCAGTTGCAACAAAACCTAAAGGACCAAGGCCCAATTCTTCCATGCGTTTGGTCAGCAGCAGGCCCAGTGTTTGCTGGCCGTTGCGGCCGGCAAATCCGTAGATGACTGTCTGGGCGCGTCCGTCGTGCGGGAAGCTCTCGACCAGCAAGCGGCCTGGCTGGGGGAGTTGGCTGCGGCTACGTTGTAATTTCAACC
>Ga0210307_1193473_pt1 | contig 14064 bp, 12 predicted proteins | sample R1073metaT_FD_159690 | JGI IMG/M metagenome (GOLD analysis project Ga0210307, IMG submission 159690) | Metatranscriptome of estuarine water microbial communities from the Columbia River estuary, Oregon, United States - R1073 (Metagenome... | ecosystem: Environmental > Aquatic > Marine >...
AAATTGCTCGCACAGGCTGGCCCGAAATTCTTTGACTGGCGCTAGCCAAACAGAAGGGCGGTCCTGATCCCAGAACCGCCCTTGTCTCTCTCATTTGGCAAAAAATACTCAAAACACAACGCGAGCCTCAGGCGACAGCGTGGCTCACCGCACACTGCTTCCACAGATGGCTCAGCGCATTCACCAGATGATCAATATCCGCATCCGTGTGCAAAGGTGAGGGCGTGAACCGCAACCGCTCCGTGCCCTTGGGCACGGTGGGATAGTTGATGGGCTGCACGTAGATGTCCCACTCGTTCATCAGGTAATCCGCCAGCATCCGCGTCTTGACAGGATCCTTGATCATCACCGGCACGATGTGGCTTTCGTTCATCATATGCGGGATGCCGGCACGGTCCAGTCGCGCGCGCAGCTTGGCCACTTGCGCTTGATGGCGTGTCCGCTCGTCCGAGGATGTCTTCAGGTGGATTATGGAGGCACGTGCAGCAGCGGCGACAGCAGGGGGCAGGGCTGTGGTAAAGATGAACCCGCTGGCAAAGCTGCGGATGAAATCGCACAGCGCAACGGAGCCGGTGATATAGCCGCCGACCACACCGTAAGCTTTGCCCAAGGTGCCCTCAATCAGAGTGATCCGGTCGGCCAGCCCCTCCCGCTCGGAGATACCGCCGCCGCGCGGGCCATAGAGGCCCACGGCGTGCACTTCGTCGAGGTAGGTCATCGCGCCGTATTTCTCGGCCACTTCGACAATCTCGCGCATCGGGCAGATGTCGCCGTCCATGGAATAGACGCTCTCGAAGGCGACGATTTTTGGCACGTTGGCGGGCAGGGCGGCCAGCTTGGCTTCCAGATCCGCCACGTCGTTGTGCTTCCACAGAACCTTTGTCGCACGCGAGTGCCGGATACCTTCGATCATGCTGGCGTGGTTGCCGCTGTCAGACAGGATCACGCAGTCTTTCAGACGCGACCCGAGGCACGACAGGGCTGCCCAGTTGGAGACGTAGCCGGAGGTGAACAGCAGTGCCGCCTCCTTGCCGTGCAGATCTGCCAACTCCCGCTCCAGCAGCAGGTGGTCGTGGTTGGTGCCGGAAATGTTGCGCGTGCCGCCAGCACCTGTGCCGGTGCGCTGCACCGCTTCGCACATTGCGTCGATGGTCAGCGGGTGTTGCCCCATGCCCAGATAGTCATTCGAGCACCACACCGTCACATCGCGCTTTTCGCCTTCCACGTGGTTGGATGCGCGGGGAAATTTGCCGCATTTCCGCTCCAACTCCGCGAAATAGCGGTAGTTGCCATCGGACTTCAGCTGGTCGATCTGTTCGTTGAAAAGGGCGTCAAAGTTCATGGGTTTGGTCCTGTCTTGAAGGCGTTGTATCGGGCAGCATCCAGCGCCAGAGTTTCGCGTCGGGTAGCGGTATCACCATGAACCAATGTTCGATGGCAGCGAGGGCCGCTAATGCGGTCAAAAGCGCAAACCCGACCGTATTGGCAGGGGTTTGCGCAGAAATCAGACGTTCGGCAAAGCAGGCGGCCGTGACGCTGAGAAAAGTCACGCCAATGGGGAAGGCGAAGGTGATCGACCCTTGGCGGAAGTATGATTTGAGGTGCTGGAGCGGGACCGGCACAAATTCGGTGTTGATGCGGGGCACGCCAAAAAACAGGTTCAGCTTGGCCGAGATACGGGCCGTGAACAGGATGACATAGGCCCAGAGGCCCACGGTATTTTCTGCATGTGAGGTCAGCATGACTACGGCCAGCAGCGCAGCCGCGAGCAACAATTCGTGGCGCGACATGGTATCCCACGCGCGCGCAAAGCGGGCGTATCCGGTGAGGCCCGCAGGGCAGGGGCGCAGCTCTGGCCCGGTGATGATCCCCGACAGGAACGCCAGCTCGATCCAGCCCCAGATCAGCAGGACGGAGACGAAAGAGACATAGGCATTGGCCACCGTCAATTCCTGCGCGCTGATCCACAGCCCGGCAAAACCGAGGGCAAAGAACGGCACCGTCAGGAACACGTTGCGCCCGTGGGCCACCTTATCACCGGCATCGGCCCGCCGCACGATCAGCAGGATCGCCCCGGTGAAGAACCACCAGGCGAAGAGTGCTAATACTGCGGCGGACCATGCGCTTGTCATCAGTAGGCGGGCTTCATCACAGGGCTTGCAGGCACCTGGTTCTTGATCGCCGGGATCGTGTAGAGCGCGGCAAAGGCGTAGGTCGCTTTTGCCATGCCGGCGAGACGGCTGAGTGTGCCACTAATGCCGCCGCGCGCCTTGCCTTCGGCCACCTGGCGGCTGGCCGCTTCCATCCGGTCAAGGTTGGGGCGCCAGCGGGGGTGGTCAATGTCCAGCGTCAGCGGGAACACCTGCTTGGAGATGTCGGAGGTCTTGCGGAAGACCTCCTGACCGTACCATGTGGTGTCTACGCCAAGTGCATCATGGAACAGCGGGCGCTGGTGGTCACGCACCCACATGGTCGAGAAGACGGCCGTGAGGAAGAACTTGATCCACAGCTTGTTGGCAAAGCTTTCCGTCAACTTGGGGTCGGTTTTCAGCAGCAGTGCAAAGGCCTCGCCGTGGGAGAACTCGTCGTTGCACCATTCGCGGAACCAGCCAAAGATGGGGTGGAACTGGTGCTCGGGGTGCTTTTCCAGATGCCGGTAGATGGTGATGTACCGCGCATAGCCGATCTTCTCGCTCAGGTACGTCGCGTAGTAGATGAACTTGGGGCGGAAGTAGGTGTATTTCTTCTGCTGGGTCAGAAACCCGAGGTTCACGCGGATGCCCGCCTCGCGCAGGGCATCGTTGATAAAGCCCGCGTGGCGGGCCTCGTCGCGTGCCATCAGCTGGAACAGCTGCGTGATATCGGCGTTGGAGCCGCGGCGCTTCATTTCCTTATAGAGCACACAGCCCGAGAATTCGGCGGTGCAAGACGAGATCAGGAAATCGATGAATTCCGCGCGCAGCTTCGGCTCCATCCCGTCCCAATCCACGGTGCCCCATTTCTCGTTCTTCTTGAAATGGCCCTTGTTGGGGTCGGCGGCCATGGCGGCAATCATCTTGTCCCAGTCTTCGCGCACGGGCGTCACATCAATCGCGTCCATCTCGTCGAAATCGGTGGTGTAAAAGCGTGGCGTCAGCAGGGTGTTCTGCATCGCGACTTCGGTCGCCTGCTCGGAGGTGATCATGCCGTTGTCGAGCGCGTCCTGCGCGGCAATCGCCTCTTCGGCGGTGTCTGCAAAGGCGGAATGTGTTGGCTTGTTCATTACATCACCTCGTCAGAAAAGGAGAACTCGCAGAGTTCCATGAATTCGAAATCACCCGTGGCGCGGGTCCACAGCTGCTCGAGCTTGCTCGCGCGGGTGATGGTTGCGATGCGTTCTTCGACGACCAGCTCGCCGTAAGGGGCCATGATCTCGGCGCCGTGCATCAGCACACTGTCACCGGGGTTGATCACCGCACCGTTGAGGAATTTCACATGCGCGGAAAGTTCTTCAAACCGGTGCGAGATCGTGACCTCGCAGGGGGCTTGTTCGCGTGTTCTTGTCAGTAGTCCCATGATATCCAGTCCCTTGAATAATGGTGTTTTCAGTTCAGCAGTGTGGCGAAGGCTGCGATGTTGTCAGGTCCGTATCCGATCAGCTCAAGCTGCCAACTGGTGGTGTCGTCAATCACGTCGATGCGTCCGTTTTCGCGGCGCACGATGCGGAAAGGGGCGCTCGCGTCAGCGTGCTGGACCTTGCGTTCACGCATCATGGCGACCCAGACCACGTCGATAAATCCCGCCTTGTCGCGGGTGGAATTGGCAATCTCTGTGCCGGTTGTGTCCAACACCTTGATACCAAAATTCCGGTCACCTTCAAAGCTAACACTGCGCTCGGCCACGATTTTATCCATGGTCGGTAGGCCCGTGCGGGGCATGTCGGTGATCCGCGCATAAGACACCAGGGCCAGCGAGGCGAGCATCAGACCGAACATGGCCTGCACCAGCAGGCGCGGCACCATATCCTTGTCACGGGCTTTCATCTGGCGGGCGAGAGGGGATGTAAGGCTCATGTCGATTACTCCGCGGCTACGGCGCCCGGCGCGCTGTGCGCCGGATCAAGTTTTTCGATGCGCGGCGTGTGCACGCGGGTTTCAGCCGCTTCGGCAAAGATCGCCGCGACGCGTCCGACATCCGGGATGCAGCGGAAGGCAGGCTGCACCCGGCGCAACGACCAGGGCCGCGCGTGGGGCCATGTCATCATGTAGGACACGCGCGTGTCGTCGATCAGCTCAAAGCTGAGCGTGCCCGTGCCGTTCCGCCGCGTCTGCACAGCGGCATTGCCGATGCAGACATAGGGCAGGTTCAGCGTCATCGTGAGCGCCGCGCCGATGCGCAGGGCCGCGCGCTTGTTGGTCAGGGTATAGACGGTCGAGCGGGCCTGAACCGTGGCCATGATATAGACCACCACGCAGGCGGCAATCGCGCTGAGCACAAACGCTATGGCATGGCTGAGAGCCACCGGCATCGGCACGCTGAGCGACGAAATGCCGACGCGCCAGACGGCCAGAACGGCAAAATAGCCGATGATCCAGTGCATTTTCCACGCTTCAATCGCAAGGCGCATCGGGTCTGGTGCACCCTGCCACAGGATATGTTCATCTGCGGGCAATGCCTCTGGCAGGCCGCGGACTGGTTCGAAGTTGAAATCGTCGTGATGCATTTGTTTTCCCCTAATGTGGTGTCCGGGCCTGCGGCTGTTCAGGCCCGGATGCGTGGCTTTTTACAGCTTTGGCTCAAGGCGTTTGGGGTCGGCATAGAGCGTGCCGCCACCGTAGTAGGCCATGATCTTCTCTTCTTCGAGCAGCGTGATCTCGGAGTCCGATTTGATACCCGGAACGTCCGCGAAATGCGCACCATAGATCGAGCGGACAGCGACGCGGTCCGACTTGATCCGCGCAAAGTTCGCGGGGATCAGGCAGGTTTTGCCGGTGCCTTCGGGGTTCAGATCAACGGTGAGGTAGCGCACGTATTGCTCTGGCACGTCCACCCACATGTCGATGACACGGCCCACCACTTCGCCGTCACCGGCGACCACGGGCTTGCCCCGCGGATCGGTGCCTGCGGAAACGGCGAAATCCTGCAGCTTGCTGAGGGGCTTGATCTTTGCGTGGCCATGGGCGTCAAGCTCGGGGTGATCGCTGCGCGGCGCCCAGGAGGCGGGGCCGACACCGTCGAGCATCGGGTTGCCTGTGGGCTCATAGGGGGAGCCTGCGGCCATTGATGTCTGCTCAAGCGCGAGGTTGTCACGGTCGCCGCGCTGGCCCGAGGGCACTGTCAGCACGCCACGGCCATCGCGCAGGTGGAACGTCTTGTCTTTCGGAACGGGGAAGGGGCCCTGGTTGGGGGCAATCGAGCCGTCCTCGGTCTGCAAAGGATAGCCTTCGCGCATGTTCTCTGTTTGCAGGTAGTAGACGAGACCTGCAAAGAAGATCCAGAAAAGCCAGATAGCGGCGCTTGCCAGATCGAAGTTACCAAAAAATTCTGTGCCAACCATTAGGGGGTCCTCCGTGTTGGGTGTTTCAAGTCGGGAAATCGGCGAGGCCGATGCGCCCCGTCTGTTGGTGTGCCGATCTGCGGGTCCGTACCAAGGGGCCCACAGCGATCAGCGTCGCGAAGAGTAGGTAGATCTCGATGTGGTAAACCACCGAGTAGCCGGTTGTGGCGTTCTGCATGCCGGGGCCGAAGCTGCCCGCGAGGGCGGCCGAGTTCACGACATCGCGCAGCGCGCCACCAATGAAAATCGACAGGCCTGCCGCAGTGGCCTGAGCGGCGCCCCAGGCGCCAAGCGCCAGCCCCTTGCCCGCCAGCGCGCCGGTTTCCAGTGTCATGGCGGCGGTCAGTGTCGAGATGGCGAAGAGGCCCGAGCCAAGCCCGATGCCAAAGGCACCGGCAAAAAACAGTGCGGTACTGTTCAGAGGGGCGGCAAAGATCACGGCGCTGAAGGCCAGCAGGCCCACAAGGATGCCCCGCGCAGACATCAGATAGGTGTTCATCCCCGCCTTGAGCCAGCGCGCGGCAAAGGCAAAGCCGATCAGCGCGCCCAGTGACCACATGGCTGTGAGCAGTGTCGTGGCCGAGACGGACAGCCCCAGCACCTCACCGCCATAGGGCTCCAGCAGGACGTCCTGCATGTTGAAGGCCAGGGTGCCGAGAAACACCACCACCAACAGGCGCGCGGCAGAATTGCCTGCGGTCAGATCGCGCCACGCATCGCCGAATGAGGGCTTTTCCGCCTCACGTTCGGCGCGGCTCATCGGGTTGACACGTTCCTGCTTCCACAGGGCAATGACGTTGAGGACAACGGTCATCACGGCGGCGCCCTGCACCACCTGAATGAGGCGCAATTGGCTGAAGTTTTGCAGTAATGTGCCGATGACAATCGCCGCGACAGCCATGCCGACCAGCAGCATGACATAGAGGAGGGCCACGACCTGTGGACGCGTCTCATCCGTGGCGCGGTCAGCGGCAAGGGCAAGGCCTGCAGTCTGGGTCATGTGCATGCCAAGACCGGTCAGCAGAAACGCCAGCGCCGCGCCGACTTCGCCTGCCCATGTCGGACCAACGGCCTGTTCACCGGTCAGCAGCAGCAGGCCGAAAGGCATGATGGCAAAGCCGCCGAATTGCCACAGGCTGCCGAACCACAGGTAGGGGATACGCTTCCACCCGATGGCGGAGCGGTAGGTGTCGGAGCGGAAACCCAGAAGCGCGCGGAAGGGCGCGACCAGTACCGGAATGGCGATCATCACCGCCACGATCCAGGCCATCACGCCCAGTTCCACGATCATCACACGGTTGAGCGTTCCCAGCAGCATGACCGAGGCCATGCCCACCGAGACCTGAAAAAGCGACATGCGCAAAAGCTGGCCCAGCGGCAACTGTTCGCTGATCGCATCCGAAAAGGGGAGCGATTTCAGCGTCAGTGCCTTGAGGCCTTTTTTGCTGGGAATCATCATGCGGTGAACTCCAGCGCGTTTGAGATGTAGAAGCCCGAGGTGACCCGGCGCACGTCACGCAGGCGGCCCACGGGCAGGGCAGCGGCGATGGAGGCCGGTGTGTGCGGGATCATCACGGGGGAGCGGTCGCGGTGCGGGAAAAGCTTGCCCGCGCGCCACATCAGCATCAGCAGGGGTGTGCGCGGCGCTACGGTAAAGATCATCTTGTCGGACAGGCGCGGGGCAAGGCCGCCCAGAATACGCGCGATGTCATCGGCAGTGTAATAAATCAGGCTGTCCATCGCCACGACATGATCGAACTGGCCCAAGGCAGGGTCGAGCATGTCTCCGGCCGAGAACGACAGCTTGCGCGCAAGGGTATCCGGCGCACGTTTTTGAGCGATATCAATAAGCTGTGGTGAGATATCGACGCCCACCACATCCGCACCGCGCGCCGCCAGCTCAAACGCCAGCGCGCCGGTGCCACAGCCCGCATCGAGGATGCGCGCGCCGCGCAGATCGGCGGGCAGGCTGCCGATGATCAGTTGGCGCATCTCGTCGCGGCCCGCGCGCACGGTGGCGCGAATACCAGACACGGGCGCATCCGAGGTCAGGCGTTCCCATGTCTTGGTTGCTGTGCGGTCGAAATACGTCTCCACCCTGTCCCGGGTGGAGGTATAGGCCGCCGACGTCTTGGGACGCGCGGTATGGATGCGGGTGCCGTCCACTACCGGTGCCCCCCGAAGGTGCAACGGAACGTGCGCGAAAGCGTTTGCGCTGTCTTGCCCATCAATCAAAACCCAACAAATCAAAGATTTCACGGTCTGGTAGGGATTGCGGTGCGAGCGGCTCGGTGCCATTCCACAGCGTCTCTGCGAGACGGATGTATTCCTTTTGCACGGCGGCAATCTCGTCATCGAGATCCATCTCGAAGAGCGTCTTCTTTTTCAGGCGGCTGCGGCGGATGGCATCGAGATCGGGCAGATGCGCAAGACGGTTGAAACCCACCCGCTCGCAATAGCGGTCGACCTCGTTGGTGTCCTTGGAGCGGTTGGCAACGCAGCCGGCGAGCCGGACCTTGTAGTTGGTCGACTTGGCCTCGATCGCGGCAACGATGCGATTCATCGCATAGATGCTGTCGAAATCATTGGCAGTTACGATCAGCGCGCGGTCGGCGTGCTGGAGGGGGGCGGCAAAGCCACCGCAGACCACATCGCCCAGCACATCAAAAATCACCACATCAGTGTCTTCGAGCAGGTGGTGCTGCTTGAGCAGCTTTACCGTCTGGCCCACAACATAACCACCACAGCCGGTGCCCGCAGGCGGCCCGCCGGCCTCGACGCATTTGACGCCGCCATATCCTTCGAACACGAAGTCCTCGGCGCGCAGCTCCTCCGGGTGAAAATCGACTTCCTTGAGGATGTCGATCACCGTGGGGATCAGCTTGCCCGTGAGGGTGAATGTGCTGTCATGCTTGGGGTCACAGCCGATCTGCAACACCCGCTTGCCCATCTTGGAGAAGGCGGCGGAGAGGTTGCTGGAGGTGGTCGATTTCCCGATCCCGCCCTTGCCGTAGACGGCAAATACCTTCGCGCCCTCGATCTTCATGCTGTCGTCCTGATGGACCTGAACGGAGCCTTCGCCGTCCTGGCCACGGCCAAGGTGCGGAATTCCTTTATCAAGTGGACTCATTGTATTTTCCCTCTCAAGGTCATTCGGCTGCAATGCCCTCTAGTTGATCTTCGATTGCGTCTGCGGCGTTTTGCAGCGCGGCGAGTGTCGCGTCGTCCGGTTTCCAGTAGTTGCGGTCTGATGCTTCGATCAGGCGGTTTGCCATGCGCATCGAGGCCTGCGGGTTGAGTGCGGCGAGGCGTTTGCGCATGGTCTCGTCCAGCACGAAAGTCTCGCTCAGGCGTTGATAGACCCATGGGTCCACCTTGCCGGTGGTGGCGGACCAGCCCAGCGTATTTGTGACATTGGCCTCAAGGATGCGGACACCCTCATGGCCGTGTTTCAGCAGCGGCTCGTAGAAGGCCGGGTTGAGATTGCGGGCGCGGGTTTCAAGGGCAACCTGATCGCGCAGGGTGCGCACCCGCGCACCGCCCGTGGTCTGGTCGCCGATGTAGACGGGCAGATCCCTACCGCCCTGCGCGCGCTTCACGGCTGTGGCGATACCGCCCAGCGTATCAAAATAGTGATCAACGGATGTCACACCCAGCTCGACGCTCTCGAGGTTTTGATAGGCCAGATCGACTTGTTTAAGCGTATCCTCAAGCAGCGCAGATTGCTGGCTGGCCTGACCATCGGTTCCGTAAGCAAAGCTCTTGCGGGCCTGATAGGCGTCAGCCAGCTCGCTCTCGTCGTCATAGGTCGAATTGTCGACCATCTGGTTCACGTTGGAGCCGTAGGCCCCTTCGGCATTGGAGAAGACACGCAGGGCCGCCGTTTTCATGTCACAGCCATTGGTCTGCATGAAGGCCAGCGCGTGGGCGCGGATGGGGTTATACTCATCCGGCTCGTCGGCCATGGCGCATTGAAAGGCGGCATCGGCCAACAGCTTGGTCTGCAAGGGCAGCAGGTCGCGGAAGATGCCCGAGAGGGTCATAATCACATCGACGCGGGCGCGGCCCAGCTCGGCCAGCGGTGTCAGGTTGGCGCCACACAGGCGCCCATGCGCGTCAAAGCGCGCGGTGCAGCCCATCAGGCTGAGTGCCTGTGCAATCGGGCCGCCGTTGGATTTGATGTTGTCACTGCCCCAGAGAACCAGCGCCACTGTGCGCGGCATGCAATCATGGGTGCGCAGTAGTTCATCGGCCAGCCGTGCACCGCTGACCATTGCCTGAGCTGTGGGCATGCGGAAGGGATCAAAGGCGTGAATATTGCGGCCCGTCGGCAGGATCTCGGGTGCGCGGATCACATCCCCACCGGCAACGGGGGCAATGTATTGGGCGTTCAGGGCCCGCATCAGCGCGGGCAGCTCGGCGTCCTCGCTCAGGTATCGCTGCGCGACCTTGCGCTCCTCCGCCGTGTCAAAGCGCATCTGATCCAGCGTGGTCTGGATATTCTCCGCCGTGCCGGTGCGGCCCACAATATGCAGGCCTTCAGGGATCAGGCTCGCCTCGGTCTCCAGCAGCGTCAGCCAGAGCGTGTCGATGTTGTCGGCGGACAAATCCACCGCCTCGGCCTGCGCGGCGATGAGTTCTTCCAGATCGCTGCGGTCTGTGCCGGGTGCCGTGCTGCGCCACTGGTTCAGCGATTCCTTGAGTGCGGTCAGACCTTTGTAGAGGCCCGCCACCTGCAAGGGTGGTGTGAGGTATGTCACGGTGGTGGCGTTGATGCGCCGTTTGGCCAGCGTTGCTTCGGAGGGGTTGTTGGCGGCATAGAGATAGACCGACGGCAGGTTTCCCATCAGCCGGTCAGGCCAGCATTTCAGGCCCACACCGTTTTGCTTGCCCGGCATGAATTCCAGCGCGCCGTGCATGCCGAAATGCAGCACGACATCGGCTTTCAGGTCCTGCTTGATGAACTGGTAGAAGGCGTTGAACGCATGCGTCGGGGCAAAGCCGCCCTCGAACAGCAGGCGCATCGGGTCGCCCTCATAGCCGAATGTGGGCTGGATGCCGACAAAGACCTTGCCGAACTGCGCGCCAAGGATGAACACCTCGCGCCCGTTGGCCTGTATCTTGCCGGGGGCAGGGCCCCAGACGGCCTCGATCTCGGACAGCCAGGGCGTGCGGGCGACCAGCTGGTCGGCGCTTACGGTGGTGGCGACATTGGCCTCCTGTCCGTAGACTTCGGCGTTGCCCTTCAGCACGACTTCGCGGAGCTCTTCGACCGTGGCAGGCGGCGTCACGTCATAGCCGCTGCGCGCCATTTCGTGCAGGGTGTTGTGCAGGCTTTCGAACACCGAAAGATACGCCGCCGTGCCCGCAGCACCGGCATTGGGCGGAAATCCAAATAGCACGATGGCGGCTGTTTTCTCGGCGTTGCGCTTGCGGCGCAGCTGGCCCAGACGCATCGCCTTGTCCACAAGCGCGTCGATCCGCTCGGGGCAGGGGGCCATCGCCTTGACACCGCTGCGGCTGAGGCAGGGCGTGGGGCAATGTGAACAGCCATCAGGCCCATGACGGCCCGCAAAAACCGTGGGATTGGTAGCACCGTCCAGTTCCGGCAGCGCGATCAGCATGGTCGTCTCGATGGGGCTGAGCCCCTGCCCACCGCCCGCCCATTGCGCGAGCGTCTGAAACTCCAGCGGTTGCGCGTTGAGGTATGGCACATCCAGCGCCTTGAGGGCGGCGACGGCGGCGTCACTGTCGTTATACGCAGGGCCACCGACAAGGCTGAAGCCGGTGAGCGAGACAAGCGCATCGACCCGGCCCATGTGATAGCCCTCGATCGCGGGACGGCCATCAAGACCACCGGCAAAGCCCGCGATCACACGGCATCCGCGTGCCTCGAATGTACGAATGACATGGTCATAATGCGCGGTATCACCGGCAAGGATATAGCTGCGCAGCATCAGGATGCCGATGGTGGGCCCGTCGCCGCGCAGGGGCAGCCGGGCCAGATCGGTGGTGATGTGCATATCGGGCAGATCGGGGTGATAGAGCCCGACCTCGGGGTATTCCACGGGCGCCTTGGCCTTCACGCTGCGCCACTCCGGCACATGGGTATAACGCGAGATCAGGAACCGGACCATGTTCTCGATGTTGGTGTCGGAGCCGCCGAGCCAATACTGCATGCACAGAAACCAGGCGCGCAGGTCCTGGCTCTTGCCGGGGATCAGTTTGAGGATCTTGGGGATGCGGCGCAGCATCTTCATCTGGCCCGCGCCCGATTTGCCGGATGATTTCGCAGGCTTGAGCTTTTTTAGCAGGCCCATGGCGCCACTGGCAGGGCGCGACATGTCCAGATCGCCCATCTGCGTCAGCTGCGTCAGTTCCTGATCAGAGACGACGTTGACCATCGCATCGCAGTGAGGGCGACGGTCTTTCAGGGCGGGCAGGATCGCGCGCACCTGATCCTCGAGGAAGATGACCGAGCTGACGATGATGTCAGCGATGGCGATATCGTCTAAAGCGGCCTGAAGCGTTTCCGGGTCTTTCTCCCACTCGGCAGCGGCGTGCACCTTGATGCTCAGACCCGGAAAATCCATTGCCAGCATCGGGGCCACCCGCGCGACAGGGCCTGCGGCGTGGCGATCCAGCGTCAGGATCACGAAGGTATAGGCGCGCTCGTTCAATTCATCGCGCATAATGAGCCTTCGCATCGTACAAGGTGTCGATGCTGATTTCGCCCAGGCCCTTTTCAGCGGCGTAGGTTTCGGTGTTCCGGCGGGCCTTTCCACGCACGAAGAATGGTATTTTCTTGAGCTCTTTCTCGGCCGTCTCCAGCCAGATGATCTGCGCGCCGCTTGCGTTCGGCACAGGCTCCGGCTTCATTTTGCTTTCTAAACTCACGGGCGCATCGCGCCCTGAAACGCTTGCTGCAGGTGCGTGACCGCCATGGTGCGATGGCCCCGCCGCGTCGTTGAATTCGAAATCCTCGCGGAACATGTGCAGCAGGTGCTCCTCCAGCCCCATGACCAGCGGATGTACCCAAGTGTCAAATAGCACGTTTGCGCCCTCGAAGCCCATCTGTGGGGAGTAACGCGCGGGGAAATCCTGCACATGCACGGGGGCGGAGATTACGGCGCAGGGGATGCCCAGCCGCTTGCCGATATGGCGCTCCATCTGGGTGCCGAGGATCATCTCGGGCTGCAACTCTTCGATGGTTTGCTCGACTTCGAGGTAATCGTCGGTAATCAGTGCCTCCAGCCCGTATTCCTTGGCGAGCGCGCGGATCGGGCGGGCGTATTCACGGTTGTAGCAGCCCATGCCCGCCACTTCGAAACCCATCTCGTCGCGGGCAAAGCGGGCTGCGGCGGCGACATGGGTGCCGTCCCCGAAGATGAACACGCGCTTGCCGGTGAGGTAAGTGCTGTCGACAGAGCGGCTCCACCATGTCTGGCGGTTGCGGTCCTCTGAGATCGGCGCGGTCGAGCCGGAGAGCGCGCGGACCTCTTCGATGAAGTCGCGGGTGGCGCCGACGCCTATGGGGATGACCTTTGTATAGGGCTGGCCGAAGGTTTTTTCGCAGTAGCGTGCGGCAGATTCGCCCGTTTCGGGGTAGAGGAGCACGTTGAAATGGGCTTGGGCCATCTTTGCGATGTCCGAAGGCGACGCGCCCATGGGGCCGGTCACGTTGACCTCGATCCCCATTTCATAGAGTAGATTGGTGATTTCCTGCACATCGTCGCGGTGACGGAAGCCGAGGGCTGTGGGGCCGAGGATGTTGCACGAGACGCGCGCGGTCTTCTCCATCGGCTTGGCCAGATGGCGCACAATCTGCAGGAAGGTCTCATCCGCACCGAAGTTTTCCTTGCGCTGGTAGCTGGGCAGTTCCAGCGGGATCACGGGGATCGGCAGATCCATGGTTTCGGCCAGGCCGCCGGGATCATCCTGAATGAGCTCTGCGGTGCAGGAGGCCCCGACGATCATGGCCTCGGGCTTAAACCGCTCATACGCTTCCTGACAGGCCTTTTTGAAGAGACCTGCCGTGTCGGAACCGAGATCGCGGGCCTGGAAGGTGGTGTAGGTTACGGGCGGGCGGTGGTCGCGCCGCTCGATCATGGTGAACAGAAGATCGGCGTAGGTGTCGCCCTGCGGGGCATGCAGCACGTAGTGCAGGCCGGTCATGCCGGTGGCAACGCGCATGGCGCCCACATGGGTCGGGCCTTCATATGTCCAGACAGTGAGCTTCATGTTCGGGCCTCCGTGCGCGCGGCGTCTGTCGGAGCGAGGGCCGGCCCTCGCGCTCCCGGAGTATTTTCGGCCAAGAAAGATAGGCGGGTCATTCGGCGGCCTCCAGAATACCCTTGCGGCGCAGGGGGCGGGCGAAGAGGGCGGCGAGATCGCCTGCCTGTTCGTAGAAGTGGACCGGGGTAAAGACGAGCTCGATGGCCCATTTCGTGCTCAGGCCTTCGGCCTCGAGCGGGTTGGCGAGGCCGAGGCCACAGACTGTCAGATCGGGGCGGGCGGCGCGGCAGCGG
>Ga0210307_1091345_pt1 | contig 13977 bp, 13 predicted proteins | sample R1073metaT_FD_159690 | JGI IMG/M metagenome (GOLD analysis project Ga0210307, IMG submission 159690) | Metatranscriptome of estuarine water microbial communities from the Columbia River estuary, Oregon, United States - R1073 (Metagenome... | ecosystem: Environmental > Aquatic > Marine >...
GCAGTGTGTTTCTGCGCGATTGACTAGGGAGTACTGTTACCATGTTTGCCATCTTACGCACCATCCGAAAGCCGATCCGGCTGCTTATCCTGCCGATTTTCGCGATGTTGCTTGCGGCTTGTGACCCTGCCGCGCTGGGTGGACTGGGCGGGAAGAATGGTCCCCAGATCGATCCGAACGCACCGGTTCCGGTAGCACTGCTGATTCCCCGCGGTGGATCGGGGGCTGATAATCTGTTGGCCAACAACCTTGAGAACGCAGCCCGTCTTGCGATCCGCGATCTGGACGGCGTCAAGATTGATCTGCGTGTCTATGGCACAGCTGGCAAAGCCGCTACGGCAGCGACAGCTGCATCACAGGCGGTAGCTGACGGTGCAAAGATTATTATCGGGCCCGTCTATGGTGAAGCCGCAAATGCGGCAGGTGTTGCTGTCGCTGCATCCGGTGTGAACGTGCTGTCCTTCTCGAACAACACAACCATCGCAGGCGGTAACGTATTTGTTCTTGGGCCAACATTTGACAACACTGCAAACCGTTTGGTCAGCTATGCCAAACGTGCAGGAAAAGACAAAATCGTTATCGTCCATGCAAATGACATCGGTGGCCAGTTGGGTCGCAATGCGATTCAGCAGGCTATCGCAGCAAACGGTGCCACACTCGCAGGCAGTGTAGACTATGCCCTGAGCCAGGAAGCGGTTTGGGCGGCAGTGCCACGTGTGAAAGCAGCCCTGCAAAGCACGGGTGCAAACGCAGTGTTTTTGACGGCCAATTCTTCAACTGCCCTTCCGCTGCTGGCCGAGATGCTGCCAGCAGAAGGAATAAGCAATAAAACATCGCAGTTCATCGGCCTCACCCGTTGGGACATTCCCGCCCAAACCCTTGCGCTGCCGGGTATTCAGGGCGGGTGGTTCGCCCTGCCTGACCCTGGTGCAAGTGCTGCATTTGCCTCAAGCTACAGCGATGCTTACGGTGAACGTCCGCTTGATATTGCAGATCTGGCCTTTGACGGAATTGCGGCTGTTGGCTCTCTTGTAAAGAGCGGCAACAAGAACGCGCTGTCTGCGGCTTCGCTGACACAGGGGGCAGGCTTCAAGGGTGCTAACGGCATCTTCCGCCTGCGCGCCGATGGCACGAATCAGCGCGGATTGGCTGTCGCTGCTGTGCGGAACAATCAAGTTGTCCTGCTGGAGGCAGCGCCTCAAGCTTTCGGTGGTGCAGGGTTCTGAAAACGCCAGCAACATACAGCGACAGGTGGCACTCGGATATGGCGACAGCTCCGCATCTGGGTGCCGCACCTAACGACATCTATGACCATGTGGCGATTGATGCAGCTATCGCCGCTGCGGCTGCAATTGATGCAACCGAAGTCGCCCTGCGGGCAGAAACCGTAAAGATCCTGCGTGCGGCACAGGCACAGGGCCGCGAAGCCATTGCTGAAGCTTTTGCCGCCGCACCCTTTGATGCTGCGGCCATGACAGCTTCCTATACCTATCTTACCGATGGCATGGTCAAATCAGTTCTGCGGGTCACCACCACCTATCTGCACCCGACCCCGAAAAACGCTGCCGCGCTGAGCGTGATTGGTGTCGGTGGATACGGACGCGGCGAAATGGCGCCCTTCTCCGATGTAGATCTTTTGTTCCTGCTGCCAGCCAAGATAACCCCTTGGGCCAGCAGCGTCATCGAGGCGATGCTCTATATCCTTTGGGACCTGAAGCTTAAGGTCGGGCATTCCAGCCGCACAATTCCCGATTGCGTGCAGCTGGCCACCGAAGACTACACTATCCAGACGGCCCTGCTGGAGCACCGCTATGTCTGCGGCGACAGAGCACTTGCTGAAAAGCTCGACGAGACACTGATGCGGGAGCTTTTTTCAGGCTCTGGTCACGAGTTCATCGAGGCAAAGCTGGCAGAACGCGATAGCCGCCATCTGAAACAAGGCCAACGCTATGTCGTGGAGCCCAATGTGAAAGAAGGCAAAGGCGGCTTGCGTGACCTGCAATCCCTCTTCTGGATTGCAAAATACATTCACGGCGTCCAGCACTCGGCGGATCTGGTGGAAAAGGGTGTGTTCCGCGCCGACGAATACGAGACATTCAAAGCAGCCGAGAATTTCCTGTGGGCGGTGCGGGGTCATCTGCATCTGCTGACCAAGCGGGCGACAGAGCAATTGACTTTCGACATGCAGGTCGGCGTTGCCGAGGCCATGAAATATGAGGACCAAAGCGGCCGCCGCGCTGTTGAGGTCTTTATGCAGGCCTATTTCCGCCACGCCACGGCTGTGGGTGACCTAACGCGCATTTTCCTGACCAAACTTGAAGATATGCACGTCAAGTCCGAGCCGCTTCTGGAGCGGTTGTTCCGCCGCAGGCCGCGGATCAAGGACGGCTATAATGTGGTCCATAACCGCATTGCCATTGCAGATACGGACGCGTTTCTTGCTGACCCGCTGAACCTGCTGCATGTGTTTGAAGAAGCCCTGCGCACGGGGATGTTGATACATCCCGACGCGATGCGGACCGTCAAAGCAAACTTGCATCTGATTGATGATACACTCCGCAACTCTCCAGAGGCCCAGCGCCTTTTTCTTGATCTGCTTCTCAAACACGGCAATCCGGAGCGCGCGCTGCGGCGCATGAACGAGCTGGGCGTGTTGGCCGCGTTTATCCCTGAGTTCGAGCCGATCGTGGCAATGATGCAGTTCAATATGTATCACAGCTATACCGTGGACGAGCATATCATCCAGACCATCGCCAACCTTGCAATGATCGAGAAGAACGAGCTGGAAGAAGAACTGCCCGTTGCCTCCTCGATCCTGAAACGCGGAGTCGACCGCAAGGTGATCTATGTGGCTTTGCTGCTGCACGACATCGGCAAGGGCCGCCCCGAGGACCATTCGATTCTTGGCGCGCAAATCGTGCGCAAGGTCGCGCCGCGTCTGGGGCTGAAACAGGAAGAGGTGGACACTGTCGAATGGTTGGTCCGCTATCACCTACTGATGTCCGATATGGCGCAGAAACGCGACATCGCCGATCCGCGCACGGTGCGTGATTTTGCCAAGGCTGTGCAGACGGTCAAGCGGCTGGACCTTCTGTGCGTGCTCACCGTCTGTGATATTCGCGGCGTAGGCCCGGATACATGGAACAACTGGAAAGCCGTTCTGATCCGCGGCCTTTACCGCCAGACAAAACGCGCGCTGGAGACGGGGCTGGAAGACCTGAACCGGACCAGCCGTGGCACGGAGGCGAAAAAGACCCTGCGCGCTGCCTTGCCCGAGTGGCCCAAGAAGGCGCTCAAGGAAGAAACCGCGCGCCACTATGATCCCTACTGGCAAGGCCTGCACGTCACGGCGCACGTCGCTTTCGCCAACCTTCTGCGCGATATCCAGCCCGATTCAGTGATGATTGATCTGCACCCCGACGAGGACCGGGATGCGACCCGCGCCTGTTTCGTGATGCCGGATCACCACGGCATTTTCTCACGCCTAGCCGGTGCGCTAGCGCTGGTAGGGGCAAACGTGGTGGACGCGCGCAGTTATACAACCAAAGACGGCTATATCACCGATGCCTTCTGGATTCAGGACAGCGAGGGGAATGCCTACGAGGCATCCAAACTGCCCCGACTGCGCCAAATGATCGAGAAAACCCTGCGCGGCGAAGTAATCGCGCGCGATGCGCTCAAGTCCCGCGACAAGGTCAAGAAGCGCGAAAAAGCGTTTCGGGTGCCCACGCATATCACCTTCGACAACGACGGCTCCGAGATTTACACGATCATCGAGGTCGACACCCGCGACAGGCCCGGATTGCTCTATGATCTGGCGCGCGCACTTGCAGGGGCGAATGTGTATATCGCCAATGCCGTCATCGCGACCTACGGCGAGCAGGTTGTCGATACCTTCTATGTGAAGGATATGTTCGGGCTAAAATATTACTCCGAGGGCAAGCAGCGCACGCTGGAAAAGCGTTTGCGTGACGCGATCACCGAAGGGGCCGCGCGCGCCAACAGCTGACAAGAAAGCGAGCCTGTTTGACCCTAGACCGCACCATCAGGCTGATGCCTTGGTATCAGTTTTTTAACAGTTTGCTATTTTGGCAGGCTGTTTGGTTCTTGTATTTTCAGGCAAATTTGTCAGGAGCAGAGGCCATTATCCTCTATTCGGTCTATGACATCGCCACGACCCTGCTCGAGGTCCCATCGGGATATTTCTCGGACCGGATCGGCAGGCGGCTGACGCTGATGTTATCTGCTGTCTGTTCTGTGCTGGGGTGTCTGGCGCTGGCATTCGGTGGCAGCTTTGCGGTTTATGCCTTGGGACAAAGCCTGATTGGCGCGGGTTCTGCGTTCAAATCCGGCACTGATTCCGCGCTCTTGTACGAAGCGCTTGACGCCACCGGTCGTGCCGAAGAAATCGAGGCGCAAGAGCTTCGGGTATGGCGATTTACGCTGGCGGGGTTTGCGGTTTCCGCAGTATCGGGCGGCGCGATGGCAATGTGGTCGGCCACCCTGCCATTTTATGCAACTGCCTCAGCCTTTGCGATAGCTGCCATATTGGTTGCCCTGATGGCAGAGCCGCCGCGCGCCGCGGATGGCACTGATAGCGTGCGGGCGCAAATTGCCACCCTCAAAGCCGCGTTACTCCATCCGGTTCTGGCATGGCTCTTTGCACTGACCGTGTTGATGTACGGGTTCAGCCATTTGCCGTTTGTATTTGGTCAGCCGTTCATTCTGACTTCGCTTGATCAATTGGGCCTTGCTGCCGAGGCGCCGCTGGTGAGTGGTGTTGTGACCTGCCTGATGATGTTACTCTCTGTTGTAGCGTCTCTGGTCGCGCCGCGCTTGCGTCTGCTGTTGGGGTTACCTGTCTTGTTACTCTGTGCCTTTGGCCTGCAAATCGCACTTGTGGCGGCGTTAGCGGTCAGCACTTCGGTCTTGGTAATCGGTGTTTTGCTGCTGCGGATTGTGCCAGATTCCCTTGCTTATCCGTTTATCATCGCCCGCATCCAACCGCTGTTGGCGAGCAATACCCGCGCCACCTATCTTTCGCTCAAAAGTCTGGCAGGCAAGCTGGTGTTTGCCGCAACGCTGCTGCTGGCAGCCACCACCGCGCAGAATGTCGGACTGCTTCCCGCTGCCGATCTGCACCGCATCCTCGGCGTCTACGCTGTGGGTGGTGTGCTGTGTCTTGCAGGGCTCGCTATTTGGGCGCGGCGTGTCCGGATTTCGCCGCCCGCGTAAAAGCCAATTGCGCAAGCCCGCGCCAATCGCTAGGCCAAGGCACACCCCAGTAAAGGCCACAGTCCCATGAAACCCATCCGCCTGATGACCGGCTTTTTCACCGTAGGGATATGGACGCTGCTCAGCCGCGTTCTGGGATTTGTGCGCGATGTGATGATTGCGGCCTACCTCGGGTCCGGTCCAGTAGCCGAAGCCTTCCTTGTGGCCTTCTCGCTGCCCAACATGTTCCGCAGGTTCTTTGCGGAAGGCGCGTTTAACATGGCCTTCGTGCCGATGTTCTCCAAGCGGCTTGAGGCGGGTGATGATCCCGAAGGTTTTGCGCAGGATGCTTTTGTGGGGATGGCACTTATTCTCACGATCTTCACCGTGGTCGGCATCATTGCTATGCCGGGTCTGGTCTATCTTATGGCGTCAGGCTTTGCAGGAGATGAGCGGTTCGATCTGGCCGTTGAATACGGGCGTCTGGCCTTTCCCTATATCTTGTTCATCTCACTTGCGGCCCTTGTCTCGGGTGTGCTGAACGCGACGGGTCGGTTTATGGCAGCTGCCGCTGCTCCTGTTGTGCTGAACATCATCTTTATCATCGCCGTCCTGATCGGGGCGGCCATCGGGCGCCCCATGTCAGACGCGCTGGGTGTTGGGCTTGATCAGGCGTTGGGCCTGCGCGTGGGCGATACGCTGGCGCTTTCGGTTCCACTGGCGGGTGCCGCACAGCTTGCGCTGGTGTGGTGGGCGGCACGGCGCGCGGGCTTTACGCTAAAGCTAAACAAGCGCCCCCGCCTGACGCCAGACCTCAAACGCCTTGCTATCATCGCAGCGCCTGCGGCCCTTGCCGGTGGCGTGGTCCAGATCAACCTGCTGGTGGGCCGTCAGGTGGCCAGCTTTTACGATGGCGCAGTTGCGTGGCTCAGCTATGCCGACCGGCTATACCAACTGCCGTTGGGTGTTGTTGGCATTGCAATCGGCGTGGTGCTGCTGCCCGATCTGTCCCGCAGACTGAAGGCAAACGACACCGCAGGATCACAGGCCACTCTGAGCCGCGCCGCCGAAGTATCACTGGCGCTGACGATCCCCTCTTGCGTGGCCCTTGTTGTGATCCCGATGACCCTGGCCTCTGTCCTGTTCGAGAGGGGGGCAACAACCGTGGACGACACTGCTGCAATCGCCACCGCTGTAATGATCTATGGTCTCGGCCTGCCCGCCTTTGTGCTGCAAAAAATCCTGCAACCGCTTTATTTTGCGCGCGAAGATACCAAACGCCCGTTCCACTTTGCTGTTGTCGCGATGGTGGTGAATGCGGGATTGGCCCTTGGTCTTGCACCATGGTTCGGTTGGCTGTCGCCCGCCATTGCCGCAACCACTGCTGGATGGGCGATGTTTGCATTGCTCGCCATCGGCGCGCGACGGTATGGCGATGCTGCCAAGTTCGATGCGCGCTTCAAAAAACGCATCTGGCGTATCATCGCGGCCAGCATGATCATGGGCGCGACCTTGTGGTTCTGTGACCTCCAGCTGGGTGCCCTATTGGCGCTGCCCGGTTGGCGCGGTCTCGGGTTGCTGATACTGATCACACTAGGCGCCGTTGCCTATTTCGGCTCAGGCCAGCTGCTGGGCGCGTTCAGAATGTCCGAGTTCAAATCAGCCGTCCGGCGTAATCCCAAAACCTAACGCTGCCGCAGCCTGTTCAATATGCGCGCCCATTCACCGGGCGCGCAGAGAAAGCTGAGAAGGAAGCCGGTGATGAAACCGGCCAGTTCAGCCACCCAGCCATTGCCGACCGTGCCAATCAGGCTCCAGACAAGTTGCAGTCCCATCAGCATCGCAATCAAGCTGAAGGCACGCATTTGCTGCCCGCCCGTGGCACCCAATCTGCGCCAGAGCAGAAAACTATAACCGCCGATCAGCCCGTAGACCGCAGGATAGGCCCCGACCAGCCAGACCGGATCATCCAGCAGCAGCGCGTAAGCCAGCGCACCGCCAATGCCCGACGCCACAAACAGCGCCAGCATGGCGAATTGCCCCATCACCTCGGCTGCCATTTTGCCCAGCGCGAGCATCAGCACGATGGCGATCAACGCGTGGGTGAAACCCAGATGGATGAACGGATAGGTGATCAGACGCGCCAGATTGTCCCAAGACCAATAACCTTGCGCCAGCATGGCATCAAAGATGTCGCCGGAGAAACCCCAATCACGCACTAGCGCCAGCCGCCATCCGATGGCCGTTGGACCGCCGGCAAATCCGGCCTCGCCCAGTGCCAGCGTCAGCTCAACGCCCGCCATGATCAGGAACAGGATCACCACCACCACGGGCAGTTTGTTGATGGGGGGCTCGAAATGCGGGTCGTATTGGTCTGACATGGTGCTTCTTTCAGGTCTGGTTGACGGGAACCTGCGCCATGGGTAAGCCCTGTGCAACAGCATATCCAGCCCCATCGGAGCATCCTATGACCGAGACAACATTCACACCCCGCGTATTCTCGGGCATCCAGCCCTCCGGCGGCCTGACTTTGGGCAACTATCTGGGCGCGATCAAACGCTTTGTGGACATGCAAAACCAGGGCGATTTCCAGACGGTTTACTGCATGGTGGACCTGCATGCGATCACCGCGAAACTGCTGGACCCCGCCACGTTGCGCCACAACACGCGTGAATTGGCCGCCGGCTTTATCGCCTCTGGTATCTCACCGGAGAAATCCATCCTGATCAACCAGAGCCAAGTGCCCGAGCATGCGCAACTGGCGTGGATTTTCAACTGCATCGCGCGTATGGGCTGGATGGGCCGCATGACCCAGTGGAAAGACAAATCCGGCAAAAACGCCGAAGCCGCATCGCTGGGCCTGTTCGCCTATCCGGCGCTGATGGCCGCCGATATTCTGATCTATCACGCGACCCATGTACCTGTAGGCGAAGACCAGAAGCAGCACCTCGAGTTGACCCGCGACATCGCGGCCAAGTTCAACCACGACTACGGCGTGAACTTCTTCCCCGAGGTGGAGCCGGTGATTGAGGGGGCTGCCACCCGTGTGATGTCCTTGCGCGACGGCTCCAAGAAAATGTCGAAATCCGATCCATCGGATGCCAGCCGCATCAACATGACCGACGACGCCGATACCATTGCCAAGAAGATCCGCAAGGCCAAGACCGATCCGGATGCCCTGCCCTCCGAGGTTGAAGGGCTGAAAGACCGCCCCGAGGCGCGCAATCTGGTGAACATCTATGCCGGTTTGAACGAACAAACCGTCGAACAGGTACTGAAGGACGTTGGCGGCCAGCAATTTGGAACGTTCAAGCCCGCGCTGGCGGAACTGGCTGTTGCCAAACTCTCCCCTATCTCGTCCGAGATGGCGCGTCTGATGAATGACGTGACTGAGATCGACCGCCTTCTGGCCATCGGCGCCGAACAAGCGCGCGAGATTACGGCGCCGATCTTGAAGAAGACATACGAGATCATCGGGATGGTGGGCTAAGGCCAAAAGCTCAGTCTGCCTCATCATCTCAAAATTCTGACTTTTTTCAAAAAGATAGACCCTTGAAATACGCGCTGTGCAATCCGATCTTTTCTTTTTGAGATTGGATTGCACATCATGGGAAAAACCCCAGACAACACTTCTCCACATGAGCTGTATCGCGCTGCGGTCGCGTTTCACGACATGACAAAACTACCCGTTCCGCATATTAAGCCCTTTGGGGAGGATCAACCAGCGGTCTATCTAGGCTATTATGCTAATCTTAGCTTCGCAGTCGAATTGTACCTGAAGGCATTTTTAAAGGACAAGACGGGTAAAGATGTTTCCGAATTTGGGCACAATCTGGACAAGTTATTAAGAGAAGCAATGGAGCAAGGTTTCAGTTTCGAACAAGAGAATATAACTAGACTTGTTGAAATTCTTGGCCCTGAACATAAAGGGAATTCGTTCAGATACGCTAAACTTTCTGCAAAATTCAGCTACATACATGAACTCGACTTGGTTGACCGGGCGTTGAGTTCTTGTCGTGACGGTATGGCGCATTTGCACTAACCCGTGGACAATTCGCGCCCTCTTTGTCACCTTCCGATCAACCGCAGGAGGCGCATATGAGCACAGGTTTTTTCTGGGACGAACGGACTTTCTGGCACGCAGGCGGCAACTATGCCGCAACGCTGCCGTTAGGTGGGTTGGTGCAGCCGCTGGCCGCTGGTGGCCTACCAGAGAGCCCTGAGACCAAGCGCCGCTTCAAGAACCTGATGGATGTCACTGGCCTGTCGACCAAGCTTGACATGCGGTCGGCCCCACAAGCCACGCGTGAGGAATTACTGCGTGTTCACCCTGCCTCCTATGTGGATGCCTTTAAAACAGTCTCTGACGCAGGCGGTGGCGAGCTGGGACACCACGCGCCTTTTGCGCAAGGCGGGTTTGAAATTGCAGCGCTGTCCGCAGGGTTGGCGACTGCTGCGGTGCGGGCCGTGGCAAGTGGTGCACTGGATAATGCCTATTCCCTCTCCCGCCCCCCCGGCCACCACTGCGAGCCGGACAAACCGATGGGGTTTTGCCTGTTTGCCAATATCGCCATCGCGGTTGAGGCCGCTGTCGCCGAAGGCCATATCAAACGCGCGGTGATCCTTGATTGGGATGTGCACCACGGTAACGGGTCCGAGGCGGTGTATTACGGGCGCGACGACGTGCTGACGATCTCGCTGCATCAGGAAGGGAACTATCCGCTGGACAGCGGCAAACTCGCCGATCGTGGAACTGGCGCGGGGGCGGGTTTCAACCTTAACCTGCCACTGCCCGCAGGTCTGGGCCACGACGGCTATCTGCATGCGTTAGACACTGTTGTGATCCCGCAAATCAAAGCATTTGCACCTGATATCATCATCGTTGCCTGTGGCTATGACTGTGCCGCCCCCGACCCGTTAGGCTCCATGCTGGCGATGGCGCAGACCTTTGGCGACATGACAGCGCGGATCAAGCAAACAGCATCAGAGGTGTGCGACGGCAAGCTGGTTGTCGTGCATGAGGGCGGATATTCCGAGGTCTACGTCCCGTTCTGCGGTCATGCCGTCATGGAGGCGCTATCGGGTAGTGAAATCCGCGCACCGGACCCTATGTACAAGGCACTGTCTGGCCGCCAGCCTACCCCCCGTGTATTGGCGTTCCAGAAAGAGTTGATAGATGACATGGCCAAAGAGTTGGAACTTTAGATTATGCCGATACCAAACGCACAAGCACTTGAATTCCTGCTGACCCGCCGGTCACGCCCTGCCAAGACCCTGACCACGCCAGTACCCGACAGCGATATACTGATGCAACTGCTCACCGCTGCTGCGCGAACGCCTGATCATGGCAAGCTGGAGCCGTGGCGGTTTATCGTGATTGACCGCGCCGCGATGAAGCCGCTGGCCGATCTGGCACAGGCACGCGGAGAAGCGTTGGGGCTTGATGCCGAGCAGATCAACAAAGGACGTGGTCAGTTTGATCAGGGCCATCTGGCGGTTGCTGTAATCGAGGTGCAAAAGTCCTCCGAGAAAATTCCGGCGCTTGAGCAGACCTATTCCGCCGGGGCTGTCTGTCTGGCGCTGTTGAATGCGGCATTGGCGGCAGGCTGGGGTGCGAACTGGCTCAGCGGATGGGTGAGTCATGACCGCGTGTTTATGGAGCAAGCGTTCAAACTGGAAAGCCACGAGCGTATCGCAGGCATCATACACATCGGCACAGAGACAAGCATACCGCCCGATAGGCCCCGCCCTGATTTAGAGATGATAACAACATGGCTTTAGGGACTGTTTTCAAGGCATTTGGTCTTGCTTTGGGACAAACCGGAGACCCCCGTTTCAGACGGGTGTTGATGATCGGTATCGGTCTGACATTGGCCCTGCTCGTAGGGGCAGCAGCGGGTTTTGTCTGGCTGATCGACTGGCTGACGGGTGATAGCAACTGGCTGCCGATCTTGGGAGAAGTCCAATGGCTGGACGATCTGTTCAGCTGGGGCGCCGCGTTTCTCTTGCTGTTCCTATCTGTATTCCTGATGGTGCCGGTCGCCTCTGCCATCACCTCGATGTTTCTGGATGATGTGGCGGACGCGGTGGAGGCGGTGCACTATCCGCATCTCACCCAAAAGCCGCGTACACCTTTTGCCGAGGCCATGCGCGACACGGTAAACTTTTTGGGGGTTATTGTCGGCGTCAATACACTGGCGCTGGTACTGTATGTCATCTTTGCACCGGTCGCCATTTTCATCTTCTGGGCCGTGAACGGGTTTCTGTTGGGGCGGGAATATTACACCCTCGCCGCAATGCGCCATGTGGGCCGTGTGCGTGCCAAAGAACTGCGGCGCAAGCACTTCGCAACTATCTGGGCAGCGGGCATTCTAACGGCCATGCCACTGTCTGTCCCGCTGCTGAACCTTGTTATCCCAATATTGGGGGCTGCGACGTTTACTCACCTGTTCCAGTTGTTGCCGCAGGGGCGCCCCGCCCCACCCAGTCCTCCAGATTATCAACGCTGATCACACCCGACAGGATGATCGCCACAAAGGCGCCCCAGATCAGAAATGACAGCCCCGTGCACCACAACGCCTTTTTCTTGAGGTGATGATGCTCTGGCGCACCTGCGTGGGTGCCTGGAACGATGTTATTCAGATCGCCCTGTGTCTGCACACGGATCGGCAGAATAATCAGAAACAGCATGAACCAGACGATTGCGTAAAGAACGATCGCAGAGACCGGCCCCATCAGACCTGCTCCAGCTCAACCAGAGCGCCATTGAAATCCTTGGGGTGCAAGAAGATCACCGGTTTACCGTGAGCGCCGATTTTCGGCTCACCTGTACCCAGAACACGCGCGCCTGTGGATTTCAGATGGTCTCGTGCCGCGATGATGTCGTCGACCTCATAGCAAATGTGGTGGATGCCGCCTGAGGGGTTTTTATCCAAAAATCCTTGGATTGGGGAGTTTTCACCCAAAGGGTACAAGAGTTCGATCTTGGTGTTCGGCAGCTCGATGAAGATGACGGTTACGCCATGGTCTGGCTCGTCTTGCGGTGCACCGACATTCGCCCCCAGTGCATTGCGGTACTGATCTGCAGCTGCCTCAAGATCAGGCACAGCAATGGCGACATGGTTTAGACGTCCGATCATGGTTTTTCCTCACAGCATGAAATTTGACCGTTTATGCGATGCAATTCACATAGGCGCAATGCGACGCGTTAACCTACCGTTAGGTATGGCTGCGCCAAAGTGGGGCAACTGTTATGGAATCGGAGTGCACCATGGATACCAATGATCCGTTTGCGGCCAATTTTCCGGCCCCAACTGCTGAACGTCCTCTGCTGGGGCTGACTGTGCTGGTCGTCGAGGATAGCCGCTACGCATGCGAAGCGATGCGCCTGCTATGCCTGCGATCAGGTGCACGGATCAGGCGGGCAGATTGCATCCGCTCCGCGCGCCGTCACCTGCAAGTGTACCGCCCCTCTGTCGTGGTCGTGGACATGGGTTTGCCGGACGGAAATGGAGCTGATTTAATCGCTGAACTAGCGCAAGCCGAGACAGAGAAAAGCGTTGTTCTGGCCACATCCGGCGATGAAACACTGGAAGCAGAAGCGATGGCGGCAGGGGCACAGGGCTTTCTGGGAAAACCCATCACCTCATTGGCCGTATTTCAGCAGATGGTGCTTGCGGCCCTTCCATCTGATAGGCGCCCGCCGGGCCTGCGCGCGATTGTGGATGAGCTGATTTCACCGGACGAACTGACCTATCATGACGATATTAACTACGCCGCCGAGATTTTGGACAACCTGCCTAACGGCAAGGCATTGGACTACATTGCCCAATTTTTGCAGGGTGTTGCACGTTCTGTCGAAGACAAGCGGATGGAACAGGCGGCTATCGCACTTGCAGGTCGACGCGCCACTGGACAGCCAGCCACTTCCGAAACGGCGCAGATTGCCGGCCTTATTCAGCAGCGGCTTGCCAAAAAGATAGCGATTTAGCGGTTTCGCAGAAGCGACGGATCCTCGGACACGCGGACAAGGCAGGTCATGTCTCCCAACCGTTCACGCTGTTGTCCTGACGCGTCAAAATTTGCCGGAGAAAGCCATGCGGCATAGGCTTCTTTCAAAGCAGGCCAGTCGCTGTCAATTGCTGCAAACCATGCAGTGTCACGATTGCGGCCTTTCACAACGGCCGCCTGCCTGAAGACGCCTTCATAGCTGAACCCCAGTCGCTGCGCCGCACGCCGCGACCCATGATTCAGCGCGTTACATTTCCATTCATACCGCCGGTAACCGGCGTCAAATGCCCACGCCATCATAAGGTACATTGCCTCAGTAGCAGCAGGGGTCTGCTGAAGCGCTGGACTGAAGTTGATGTGCCCCACCTCAATCGATCCCGCCTCTGGCGAAATACGCAAGTAACTTGCCACACCTTCCCAATTGCCGGTTTGCAGGTTTTTGATCGCGTAAAAGCGCGGATCGGTTTGTGCTGCGTGTTCACGGACCCAACGATAGTACTGCGCCGCTGATGAAAATGGGCCATAGGGCATGTAATCCCAAACCGCATCATGACCCGCAAAAGCGCGGTAAAGCAGTGCAGCATGTGTATCTGCATCGAGTCGCTCCAAGCGGGCATATTTCCCTTCCATACTACCGCATTCAGGAGGAGCCGGCGATTGCCAGTCAGGTAGGGCGGCACCTAAAGTTGCTTCAAAGTCTGTGTTACTGTTCATACTGAAGTGATAGTTTGCATCGTGTCCCTCGCCAAGCAC